>Ga0224557_1003313_pt1 | contig 12634 bp, 10 predicted proteins | sample 714S31014metaG_FD_180677 | JGI IMG/M metagenome (GOLD analysis project Ga0224557, IMG submission 180677) | Peat soil microbial communities from Stordalen Mire, Sweden - 717 S3 10-14 | ecosystem: Environmental > Terrestrial > Soil > Wetlands > Peat | place: Sweden: Norrbotten County, Stordalen... | reverse complement strand
GCCCGGTAGTCGATGTAGGCGTCGGGCGTGAAGACGTTGTCCAGATCGTCGAATCGGCGCTGGTCGATGGCGGTGGAATAGTCCACCAGCAGCTGCTGGATCTCCAGGCGGTCCGAAATTTCGGCCAGGCTCAACATGCATCGATTCAACACCGCGGCCCGACCGGGCGGCGCGCCAGGTCAGCCAGCCGGCCAGCCGGGAACGTAAGCTGTGCGCCCATGCGGAAATTTGTGGCCGCAGTCGCCGCTCTGCTGGCGGTCGGCACCTGCGGTGTCACCGTCAGCGCGGCCACCGCTGGCACTTCCTGGGCCGACAGTGTGCAGCCCCTCGGCTCGGTGCCGATCCCGGACGGCCCGGCTCAGACCTGGATCGTCGCCGACCTCGACAGCGGCGAGGTGCTGGCCGGCCGCGATCAGGATGTGGCCCACCCACCCGCCAGCACCATCAAGGTGTTGTTGGCGCTGGTGGCATTGGATCAGCTGAACCTGGACGCCACCGTGGTAGCCGACGTCGCCGACACCGAGGTCGAGTGCAACTGCGTCGGCATCAAACCCGGCCGCACCTATACCGCGCGGCAACTGCTGGACGCGCTGCTCCTGGTCTCGGGTAACGACGCCGCCAACACGTTGGCACAGATGCTGGGCGGCCCGGACGCGGCGGTGGCCATGATGGATGCCAAGGCGGCCTCGCTGGGGGCGACCAACACCCACCCGGCAACCCCGTCCGGTCTGGACGGCCCCGGCGGTTCCGGGTCCTCGACCGCGCACGACCTGGCGGTCATCTTCCGCGCGGCGATGACCTACCCGGTGTTCGCGCAAATCACCGCCGAGACGTCGGCGATGTTCCCCGGCGATCACGGTGATCAACCGATCCTCAACCAGGACGAACTGTTACAGCGGTACCCGGGCGCGATCGGCGGCAAGACCGGGTTCACCAACGCCGCGCGCAAGACCTTCGTCGGCGCCGCGGCCCGCGGTGGCCGCCGGCTGGTGATTGCCATGATGTACGGCATGGTCAAAGAAGGCGGACCGACCTATTGGGACCAGGCCGGCAGCCTGTTCGACTGGGGTTTCTCGCTCAACCGAGGGTCCAGCATCGGCTCGCTTTAATCCCGCGAGCAGCTGTCAGCTGCTCGCGCAGGGTCAGATCAGCAGTCACATCAGCGATGCGTTCTGGTCGGTGCTGTGGAGGTGTCGGGGATTGTCGCGGGATCCGGCACCGTGACCGCCGTCGGCAGTTCGCCCCTGACGGTGGCCAGTGCGGGCGCCCGGAGTACGCCGCCCTTCTGGCCGCACTCATTGCTTTGCACAGTGACTGTCATTTCACCCACGAACTCGCCCTGCTGCGGTCGCAAGGACAACACCTGCGTTGTGTCGTGCATCCCCGCCACTCTGTTTGGCCCGATACAGGGGAACGTTGTCTCTTCCGACCGGGATAGCCAACGACCGTCGCGGAAGTCCAGGACGACGGGCTCGCCCCCGGGCGACTTCGGTTGCGTGTGGTCGTTGTCGTCCAGCAGCACGCCGGTCGCCGTGCAGGCGCTCGCCGTGCACGACGAGCGAAAGGCCCACCAGGTAAACACGTCAGGTTCCTGGGGGTCGGGTGTGTAGTTGAAGGTCTGCTTAGTGCGTTGGACCTCAAGGCTGTAAGTGCCCTCCAGCGGGACGGGCGCGGCGACCCGAGCGCCGGCCGTCGGGGCGACCGCCGCAACCGATGCGCCGGTCGTCGGATGGCCGGCCTGTACCCCAGTCGTGTCGGTCTTGCGCCCGATCACGAAGCCGAGCGCCAGCAGCCCTGCGGTGAGCAGCACCGTTGCGACGCCCAACACGATTTTGCGCGGCCGGCTTAGCCCGGGCGCGACTGCCCGATGCGCCGGAGTGTTTGTCGAGTGTGCTTCGGGCGCCGCGGAGAAATCACCCAGGTGACTCAACGCGACAGCAGCCGACGGCGGGTTTGCGCCACGTCCCCGCGGCCCTGCGTAGGCCGGGTAGTCGACCGCCTCAACGGTCAAGACGGCTTCGGGACTGCGGTCCCCCTTCGAGACGCCGGCCTGTTCGTTTGCCGCGTCGGCGAACTCGAGGCAGCTCTCGAACCGGTCAGCGGGTCTGCGGGCCAGCGCTTTGGAGAACACCTCGTCCAGGCGCGCCAGTTCTGGACGCTGATCGCTGAGTCTGGGCGGCGAACTGTTGAGCAACTGGTCGACGGCGGCAACCGGATCGGTGTGCTCGATCGGCGGGGCACCCGTCAGCGAATGAAACGCAGTCGCCGCTAGCGCGTACTGGTCGGCGCGCCCATCAATGTCGTCGGCGCCCATCAACTGCTCGGGCGCGGAGTAGGCCACCGACCCGGCCGGGAGGTTCGCCGCATCGACTCCGGTCGGTTCGCCGAATCGCCGGGCCACCCCGAAGTCGGCGAGCAGAATGCGTTGTTCGCCCTCTCCCCGACCGGTCAACAAGATGTTGGCCGGTTTGACATCGCGATGCAGCAGGCCGCGCTGATGGGCGTGATCGAGAGCCGAGGCGACAGCCGAAACGATCGCAAGCACCTCTGTAGCCGGCGAAACCGCGGGGAATCGCTCGGCCATGAGTCGCGCGGCATTGCTGCCCTCTACGTAGTCCATCGCCACCCACAGCTGGCCGTCGAACTCGCCGCGGGCATGAACCTCCACGATGTGTGGGTGATAAAGGTTCGCGGTGGTGGCCGTCTCCAACAGAAACCGTTGGCGGAAATCGCTGTCGGTCGAGAGCGCCGGCGAAAGTATCTTCAGCGCAACCCAGCGTCCCAATCGTTGATCCTGGGCAAGGTAAACCTCACCCGTCACTCCAGAACCCAGCCTCCGCGCGACCGTGTATCCGGCAAACATCGCGCCGCTGGCCAACGCCATTACTCGATCCTAACCGCGACCGCGATGCGGCGCCTGTCTGGCTTCAAGGGCGAAACACCTTGCCGCGCAGGATCACCAGATCGGGACGGTTCAGCACGCCGGGCCCCAGCCGCGGGTCGCTGACGTAGCACAACAGGTCAGCCGATGCACCGTGGTCCAGCCCGGGCCGGCCCAACCAGCGACGGGCGTCCCAGCACGCCGCCCCCAGCGCCTCGGTCGGACTCATTCCGATGCCCTTGAGGGCCTCGACCTCGTCAGCGATGCGTCCGTGCGGGACCATGCTGCCGGCGTCGCTGCCCGCGTACAACGGCACGCCAGCCTCCCGGGCCGCCGCCATCCGGTGCTGGCAGCGGGCATACAGGTCGCGCATGTGGGCGGCGTAGGTCGGATAGCGCGCCGCGGCAGCGGCGATGCCGGGGAAGTTCTCGATGTTGATCAGGGTGGGGACCAACACGGTGCCATGCTCGAGCATCAGCGCGATCGTGTCGTCGGTGAGGCCGGTGCCGTGCTCGATGCAGTCGATGCCGGCGTTGATCAGCCCCGGTAGCGCGTCCTCGCTGAAGACGTGCGCAGTGACACGGGCGCCGTTGTCGTGTGCGGCGTCGATCGCGGCCTTGAGCACGTCGTCGGACCACAGCGGGACGAGATCGCCGACGCTGCGGTCGATCCAGTCACCGACCAGCTTGATCCAGCCGTCGCCGCGGCGCGCTTCGGTGGCCACCGCGGCGGGCAGTTGAGATTCGTCTTCGAGCTCGACCGCAAAGCCGGCCTGATAGCGCTTGGGTCTGGCCAAATGGCGTCCGGCCCGGACGATCCGGGGCAGATCCGCGTGGTCGTCGAGGCTGCGGGTGTCGGTCGGTGAGCCGCAATCGCGCAGCAGCAGCGCCCCGACGTCGCGTTCGGCCTCGGCTTGAGTGATCGCCTCATCGAGTTCGATCTCGCCATGGTCGCCGAGCCCGACGTGACAGTGGGCGTCGACCAGACCGGGCAGAATCCAGCCGCCGTCGAAAACCGTGTCAGCCCCGGAAACCGGCTCCAGGCTGATGTGGCCGTCCACGATCCACAGTTCGATCGCTGTCTCGTCGGGCAATCCCCGGCCTCGCACGCGCATCCGCACGGCGCGGCTACTTTTTTCCGGGGTTGCCCGGGAACTTCAGCTTGGACAGATCGAAGTCGGCCAGCGCGGGCGGCAGCTCGTTGAGACCCTCGGGCATCTGCGACAGATCCGGGAACCCCGGTGGCATCCCTGCCATGCCGGGCATGCCCGCTCCAAACGGGCCCCGGACCTTCGGCGGCGTTGGCCCCCGTGCCCCCTTCTTGCCCTTCTTGCCCTTTGCGCCCTTGCTCTTTCGGGTCGCAGACCTGCGGCCCATGCCCGGTATTCCCATGCCGCCGAGCATGGACGACATCATCTTGCGGGCTTCGAAGAAGCGGTCGACCAGGTGGTTGACCTCGGACACCGCCACGCCCGAGCCATTGGCGATACGCAACCGCCGCGACGCGTTGATGATCTTCGGGTCGGCCCGCTCCTGCGGCGTCATCCCGCGGATGATGGCTTGCAGCCGGTCGAGCTGTTTGTCGTCGACTTCGGCCAGCGCATCCTTCATCTGACCCGCGCCGGGCAGCATGCCCAACAGGTTGCCGATCGGACCCATCTTGCGGATGGCGAGCATCTGTTCCAGGAAATCCTCGAGGGTCAGCTCCCCAGACCCCATCTTGGCGGCGGCGGCCTCGGCCTGCTCGGCGTCGAACACCTGCTCGGCCTGCTCGATCAGGCTCAGCACATCGCCCATGCCCAGGATGCGGCCGGCCATCCGGTCCGGGTGGAAGACCTCGAAGTCCTCCAGCTTCTCGCCGGTGGAGGCGAAAAGGATTGGGACGCCGGTCACCTCGCGGACCGACAACGCGGCCCCACCGCGGGCGTCACCGTCGAGCTTGGTCAACACCACACCGGTGAAGCCGACGCCCTCGCGGAACGCCTCCGCGGTGGTCACGGCATCCTGGCCGATCATCGCGTCCAGGACGAACAGCACCTCGTCGGGGTTGACGGCTTCCCGGATGGCCGCCGCCTGGCCCATCAGCTCGTCGTCGATGCCCAGCCGCCCGGCGGTGTCGACGATGACGATGTCGAAGTGTTTGGCCCGCGCCTCGGCTAGCCCCGCCGCCGCGACCGCAACCGGGTCACCGGGGCCGGACTCCGGCGACTCCCCGGGATGCGGCGCGAACACCGGCACCCCGGCGCGCTGACCGACCACTTGCAACTGGTTGACCGCAGCCGGCCGTTGCAGGTCGCAGGCCACCAGAAGCGGCGTATGTCCTTGGCTGCGCAGCCAGGCGGCCAATTTTCCGGCCAATGTCGTCTTACCCGAACCTTGCAGGCCGGCGAGCATCACCACGGTCGGCGGCGTCTTGGCGAATGCCAGCTGGCGGGTTTGGCCGCCGAGGATGCCGACGAGTTCTTCGTTGACGATCTTGACGACCTGCTGCGCCGGGTTCAGCGCACCGGACACCTCCACGCCCTTGGCGCGTTCTTTGATCCGGCCGACGAAGTCCCGCACGACGGGCAGCGAAACGTCGGCTTCCAGTAGCGCCAACCGGATTTCGCGGGTGGTGGCATCGATATCGGCGTCGGTCAGCCGACCCTTTCCGCGCAGCCCTTGCAGGGCACCGGTCAACCGGTCAGACAGCGATTCAAACACCCTGTCAGCCTAGTGGAGGTCGGCCCGGCTTCAGATATGGCATATCCGGACGAAGCCGGGGCCGGATCTTGACGGCGGAGCCAGCGCAAACAAAAGTCAGGCTCATGCTCGAAGTCATCGACAAGGGATCAAGCAGCCAGACCCATCCGGTCCCGCTGCTGTTCCTGCACGGCGGCTGGCATGGGGCGTGGAGCTGGGACGACCATTTCCTGGACTACTTCGCCGGTGCGGGCTACCGCAGCGTCGCGGTGAGCCTGCCCGGGCACGGCTCAGACCGTGCCGGTGGGCGACCACTCAAAAACCAGGAACCACCGCGGTGTTCCAGTCGGTGGTTCGGCAGTCCACGGGCACAACACAAAACCTAAATGTCGGTGGTGTGCTGTAGGAACAGAAGTATGATTCTGGCGGCGTGGGCTGAGCGCAACGAGCGTGACGACAATGCCGCGATTAACCTCGCACGCTACGAGGAACCCGTTAGCGTCGTCGGCCCAGTTGGGGCCGCCGTCAAGCGTGGAGCCGACCGTAAGACCCGGCCTGGCCGGGCTGGTGGCCGTGAAGCGCGGAAGGGAACCGGCCACCCAGCCGGCGAACAACCCCGAGATGGGGTGCGAGACGCGTGACCACTAAAGATCACTCACTCGCAACGGCACAACATGATGCTCGAACCCGGGTGGGCCGACGTCGCGGGACGAATCCACGCCTGGCTTGAAACGCGGAACCTGGCCGCCTAATCCCGGCGATTCGCAACCCGGGCCAAGTCGCTACCGCGCCGAAATGCGTTGCCATGCTAGATTTCACACCCGCCGTCTAGTTCCCCTGCGTTGTGGGCAGCGCGGCCGGGCCACATCTACGAGGGGAGCGTGTCGATGCAATCGGGCACCGACACGGTCTCTGAAGCGGTCGCGAGCGGCCATTCCGGCAGCCCGCCGCTGCGTGGCTGGCAGCGCCGCGCGCTGGTGAAATACCTAGCCGGCGAGCCGCGGGATTTCCTGGCCGTGGCCACGCCCGGGTCCGGAAAGACAACCTTCGCGCTGCGGATCGCGGCCGAGCTACTCGCCCATCGCGCCGTCGATCAGATCACCGTCGTCGTGCCCACCGAGCACCTCAAGGTCCAGTGGGCGCAGGCCGCGGGAAAACTGGGTCTGGCCTTGGACCCGAAATTCTCGAACACCAACCCCCAGACCTCGCCCGAGTACCACGGCGTGATGGTCACCTACGCCCAGGTCGCCGCGCACCCGACCCTGCATCGAGTGCGTACCGAGCAGCGCAAAACCCTGGTCATCTTTGATGAAATCCACCACGGCGGTGACGCCAAGACCTGGGGCGACGCAATCCGGGAAGCATTCAGCGACGCCGCCCGGCGACTCTCGCTGACTGGCACACCGTTTCGTAGCGACGACAGTCCCATCCCCTTCGTGAACTACACGGGCGGCGCCGACAGCGTGCTGCGTTCGCAAGCCGACCACACCTACGGCTACGCGGAAGCGCTGGCCGACGGTGTGGTCCGGCCGGTGGTGTTCCTCGCGTATTCCGGGGAGGCACGCTGGCGCGACAGCGCCGGCGAAGAGCACGCGGCACGCTTAGGCGAACCGCTGTCCGTCGAGCAGACGGCACGTGCGTGGCGCACCGCGTTGGACCCGTCCGGCGAGTGGATGCCCGCTGTCATCGCCGCTGCCGATCAGCGCCTCCGCCAATTGCGTACCCACGTTCCCGACGCCGGGGGCATGATCATCGCCTCCGACCGGACCGCGGCCCGCGCATACGCCGCCCTGTTGAAGAAGTTGACCTCGGAAGCGCCGACGGTCGTGCTGTCGGACGATCCCGGCTCGTCGGGGCGCATCAGTGAATTCGCGGCGAGCACCAGCCGGTGGCTGGTGGCGGTGCGGATGGTATCCGAAGGCGTCGACATACCCCGGCTGTCGGTCGGGATCTACGCCACCAGTGCTTCGACCCCGCTCTACTTCGCGCAGGCCGTCGGCCGGTTCGTGCGATCTCGCCGCCCGGGCGAGACCGCCAGCATTTTCTTGCCGTCGGTGCCTAACCTGCTGCAGCTGGCCAGCGAGTTGGAAGCCCAGCGCAATCACGTGCTGGGCCAACCGCACCGCGAATCGGGCGAAGATCCGCTCGATGGCGATCCCGCGGTGCGGACCCAAACCGAACACGGCGATGAGGACAAGGGCTTTACCGCGTTGGGAGCCGATGCCGAATTGGATCAGGTCATCTTCGACGGATCCTCGTTCGGCACCGCCACCCCCGCCGGAAGCGAGGAGGAGGCCGACTATCTCGGCATCCCCGGGTTGTTGGACGCCGACCAGATGCGCGCTCTGCTGCACCGGCGGCAAGACGAGCAACTGCAGAAGCGAGCTCTGGCAGGACACGCGCCCGCGACGTCGATGACGTCGGGTTCCAAGCACGGCCAGCTGCGCGAACTGCGGCGCGAACTCAACACCCTCGTCTCGGCAACACATCACCGGACCGGCAAACCGCACGGCTGGATCCACAACGAACTTCGCCGTCGCTGCGGAGGGCCGCCGATTGCCGCTGCGTCAAGCGACCAGCTGCAAGAACGTATCGAGGCCTTGCGGAAGCTCAATGCCGAGCAGTCGTGAAGCGGACCTAGTCGCCGACGGGCTCGTCGACCAGCGCCCGCGCCGAGGCGCCCAACACGGCCAGCAGGTGCTCCTCCACCGCGGTTCGGGCGGCTTTGTTGCAGTCCTGCGTCCCATCCACGGACTCGACAGGCACTGTCACGCAGAACACATCGGTCGCTGTCGACCCGAACGTATTGACCTTCGCCCAGGCGATCTCAGCTCCGGCATCCTCCAGCGCCCGCGTCAGTAACGCCAGCAGACCGATGCGGTCCATCGCACGGACTTCGACGACGAGTTGGCCCGGAGCATCGGTTTCGAGCCACAGGATTCGCGGCGGCGCAGTAGAGCGCGTCAGCGGCGCCCCCACTTGAATCTCACCGGCCCGAGCCATCGCGGAGCTGGCGGCCTCGCTGTCACGCTTCTCCAGCGTGCCGAGGACGTCGTCGCCCTTGAGGGCGGCGATGAAGTGCTGACGGAGCAGGTCGGCCGCGGGCGGGGAACCGAACAGCGGTGAAACCACGAACTCGGCGATCGCCACACCCTCGTGAATGTTGACCGACGCCGAGTGGACTCGCAGCGAGTTCAGCGCCAGCACGGCGGCGGCCTTCGATACCAGTCCCCGCTCTTCCGGCGCCACCATCACCGTGTGCAGGCGCTCGCTGTCGCCCGGCGTAACCTCCACGTGCACCCCGTGGTCTGCCGCCAACGAAAGGTAATGGGGCGCAGCCGGTTCAGCACGCGGCAGCGGCTCACCGGCCATCATCATCCGGCAGCGACGCACCAGGTCGGCCATGAGCGAGGCTTTCCAATCGCTCCACACACCCGGCCCGGTGGCCTTCGAGTCCGCTTCCGCGAGCGCGTGCAGCAGTTCGAGCAGTTGCGGATCGCCGCCCAGCGCCTCGGACACGCCCTCGATGGTTTTGGGATCGTTGAGGTCGCTTCGGCTCGCCGTTATGGGCAGCAAGAGGTGGTGGCGCACCATGTTGGAGATCGTGTCGACGTCCTGAGGCGGCAGTCCGAGCCTCTGCGCGATCGGGATCACCAAGTCGGCCCCGAGCACGCAGTGGTCTACGCCCCGACCCTTGCCGATGTCGTGCAGCAGCGCACCAAGCGCAAGCAGGTCCGATCGAGCAACGCGGGTGGTCAGCGGGGCCGCGTTGATGGTGGTTTCGACGATGTGCCGGTCCACGGTCCATTTGTGCGAGACATCGCGCGGCGGCAGGTCGCGGACTGCGTTCCATTCCGGCAGGAGCCGGCTCCACAGCCCGGTGCGGTCGAGCGCCTCGATGGTGTTCAGCAACGGAGGGCCGGCCAAGAGCACGACCAGCAGGTCGTCCAACGCTTCCCTGGGCCAGGGCGTTGGCAAGTCCGGGGCGCTATCCGCCAGCCGCTTCAGCGTGCCGGCGCCGATCGGCAGGTTGGTGTCCGCCGACGCGGCAGCCACTCGCAGCACCAGACCGGCATCGGTTTCGGGTTTGGCCTCACGGGCGAGCCCGATCTCGCCGTCGTACTCAACCACGCCCTCGTCCAGCGGTCGCCGCTTCGGGCGCCCCACCAAAGCCGAGATGCCGCGCCGGGGCAGTGCGTTTTGCGCGGTCCTCAGCCCGGTTTCCGAGTGGTAAGCGATGGTACGGCCCGCGCCGGATAGCATGCGCGCCAGATCGAATCGGTCGCCAACGTGCAGGGCTGCGCTGATCTCGTCGGCGAACTGGGCCAGCAGCTGATCCCGTCCGCGCCCGGAAACCCGGTGCAGTTCGGTGCGCACATCGAGCAATGTGATGTGGGCGTCGTCCAGCGAGCCCGCCGGCAAGTCCCGGTTGGCCATGCCGTGGCGGTCGATGAGCTGGGCGAGGGCCAGCGCGTTCAACAACTGCACGTCGCGAAGACCGCCGCGACCGTGTTTCAGGTCGGGCTCGGCCCGTTGGGAGATTCGGCCATTACGCAGCCATCGCGCATTCGTCATTTCGACGAGCTCGTCCATCCGGGAACGAATCGCGGTGCGCCACTGCCGTCGCACCCCGGCGATCAGCTCGGCCGAAAGCCCCGCGTCGCCCGTGATGTGGCGCGCTTCCAGCATGCTCAGCGCAGCTGTCATGTCGGAATTGGCGACATCCATCGCCCCGGAGACGGTCCGCACGCTGTGGTCCAGCCGAACGTTGGCATCCCACAGCGGGTACCACAACCGATCGGCGACCTGTCCCAGCTCATCGTCAGATTTGTTGTCGTGCACCAGTATTAGGTCGAGGTCGGAGTACGGCAACAGCTCGCGGCGCCCCAGGCCGCCGACTCCGACGATGGCGAAGCCACTGGTATCCGTGATGCCGATCTCGACCGCTTTGGCGACCAGCCAGGCTTCGTGCAGCTCCAGCCACGCCTGCCGCAACCGGGCCGCATCCAGTGCAGCGCCGTCAGACAGCAGTTGGCGCCGTGAGGCAGCTAAATCAACTGCCCCGCAGGCGCCTTCTGCTTCTGTCAGATCTGGTCCGGGTACCCCGGACAAGTCGGTCAGGTTCTGCTCCATACCTTCCCGGCCCATCCGGGCTGGATCAGCAATTTAGCGCTCAGATCAAAGAGCATCGGTTCCGCGTTCACCGGTGCGCACTCGAATGATGGTTTCCACGGGACTGACCCAGACTTTGCCGTCACCGATCTTGCCGGTGCGCGCCGACCGGACAACGGCGTCCACCACTTTGTCAACGATCGAATCGTCGACGACGACCTCGATCCGAACCTTCGGCACAAAATCCACCGAGTATTCGGCACCTCGGTAAACCTCGGTGTGACCCTTCTGCCGTCCATACCCCTGGATCTCGCTGACCGTCATCCCCAGGACGCCCGCCTCCTCAAGGGCGGTCTTGACATCGTCGAGGGTGAACGGCTTCACGATCGCGGTGACAAGCTTCATTTGGGCTCTGCCTCTACTTTCTCGTCCACCAAGCCATTAGAACTGTCCGACAGGCTGGCATGAGAAAAGCCGGTCGGAGACAATCCGAAATCGTACGCGCTCTCCGCGTGCTCAGCCTCATCGATACCTGAGGCTTCTTGCTCGGCACCAAGACGTATCCCGATCGTGTACTTCAGGATCAATGCCAGGACCAGCGTGACAAAGGCTGAGTAGAAGAGAACGGCGAACGCACCGGCCGCCTGACGTTCCAACTGGTCCCAACCGCCGCCGTAGAACAACCCCTTTGATACGCCGACCACGCCGTTGATGGCAGTGGATTCCGGGGCAGCGACAAGCCCCACCAGCAGGGTGCCGGTCAAACCACCGATCATGTGCACCCCGACCACGTCGAGCGAGTCGTCGAAGCCGAGCTTGAATTTCAGCCCGACCGCCATCGCGCACAGCGCCCCGCCGACCGCCCCGATAACCAGGGCGCCCAGCACGTTGACCGACGAACAGGACGGCGTGATGGCCACCAGCCCGGCGACAATGCCCGACGCCCCGCCCAGGGTCGTTGCATGGCCATCGCGGATGCGCTCGACCAGCAGCCAGGCGAGCATGGCCGTCGAGGTTGCGATCGTGGTGGTCATGAAGGTCGACCCGGCGGAGCCGTTGGAGGTAACCGCCGATCCGGCGTTGAACCCGAACCAGCCGAACCACAGCAGGCCTGCGCCGAGCATCACGAACGGCACATTGTGCGGGCGGAACAGCGTGGTAGGCCAGCCTTTGCGCTTGCCCAGCACGATCGCCAGCACCAGGCCTGCCACACCAGAGTTGATATGGACCGCGGTACCACCGGCGAAGTCGATCGCGTGCAGCTTGTTGTTGATCCAACCACCGTGCTCGGAGGCAAAACCGTCAGCCGCGAACACCCAGTGTGCAACCGGGAAGTAGACCAGCGTCGCCCACAGCCCGGAGAACACCAGCCAGGCGGAGAACTTCAACCGGTCGGCCACGGCGCCCGAGATCAACGCGACGGTGATGATCGCGAACATAAGCTGGAAGGCAACGAACACGGTGGCGGGCATGGTGCCGGCCAGCGGGATATCGGTCGCCGGAGTGCTGCCGGCCGCTTTCACGGCGTTGCCGCCAATCAGGCCTTTCAGGCCCCAGTAATCGGTCGGGTTGCCTACGACGCCCCATTTGTCGTCACCAAATGACATCGAGTAGCCGTAAAGCACCCACAGCACGGTTACCACGCCCATAGCGCTGACGCTCATCATGATCATGTTGAGCACGCTTCTGGTACGCACCATGCCGCCATAGAAAAACGCCAGACCTGGCGTCATCAACAGCACCAGTGCGGAACTCGCCAACATCCAGGCGGTATCGCCGGTATCCGGTTGGCCCATTATCGGGAATGCCACTCGCTATCACCTCCGGTTGAGCATGAATGGCCGTCAGACGTATTGCCTGTGGCCTGATCCAGAACCATGCGCAATAGTTGTTTCGGCAATAGAGCGAGCATGTTTCGTCAGGATTAACGTCGCGCTCGGCGTGTGAAGGGCTCTCAGCC
>Ga0224557_1003312_pt1 | contig 12640 bp, 11 predicted proteins | sample 714S31014metaG_FD_180677 | JGI IMG/M metagenome (GOLD analysis project Ga0224557, IMG submission 180677) | Peat soil microbial communities from Stordalen Mire, Sweden - 717 S3 10-14 | ecosystem: Environmental > Terrestrial > Soil > Wetlands > Peat | place: Sweden: Norrbotten County, Stordalen... | reverse complement strand
TTCACCCGTGCCGGAAAGCTGAATTCCGAATTCCGTGCCGTTGCGCGACATCACGGTGACGACGCTGCTGTTCTCGATGCCGCGCGCCGCATCCAGCGTCGCCTTCGATGCCGGCATCGAGAGATTCAGGAAGAAGTGATCGTTGCGATTGATGAATTCCAGCACTTCGGCGGCAACCGCGGCGCGAGCACAGGTCCGCACGATGGCCGGGGCGACCGCGCGGTAGAACAAGGATGTCGCCGCCCGGTTGCGATTGTGAACCTCGTCGCCCATTTGCAAGGCTTGAGCAATCAGGTTTTTCAGGTCGATCTTTCCAATCTTACCCAAAGCATCTTTCAGGCATGGATAGAGCTCCGTTTCCATCCACCTGAGCCTCTGTAGAACCGTTTCATCGAAGGCGCCGTAGCGCAAAACCTTGCCTAAGCCCTCGTTCATGGTGCAATAGGCAAGATTTCCATATTGCTCGTTCTTGACGATAAATACCGGCATCGACGAGGAAACGATTCCGGCCATCGGACCAACCGCATGGTGCTCGTGGCAGGGCGCGAACTCGATCTGGCCGGAGGCCGCGAGCCGCTCGGCCTGCTCGGGACTGTCGGCACGCTTTTCATACAGCAAAGCGCCCAGAACCGCACCGCGCATGGGACCGCACATCCTCTGCCAATCGATCGGCGGCCCGGCGTGAAGCAGCAGGTCAGGTTTCATGCCGGGAATGACGTCGAGCGCTCGACCCATGCCGATGAGGTGCGGCGTGCCGGCCTGAATGATTTCGACCGCCTTGGCATTCGCCTTTTCGATCTCCGGAAGCATCGAGCGGACCCGTTTCATCAGCCCGGCATCGACTTGCACCGGCGGCCTCCAGTCGAGTTGGACGGCGGGTGCATGAGCATCGTCCAGGGCCTTTTTGAACGCCGACAGCCCGATGTTAATCACCTTGAGCTCGCTGCTAAATAATTTGTGCAAGGCAACCGCCCTCCAGGTACTGCAGGATGTACATCGCCAGCTTGCAGGCAGCGGCGTTGCTGGGCATCACCAGGGCGCCTGCCTCTTGCAGCCTTTTGCCGGTCTCGGCCCGGTCTTGCGGGTCCTGGTCGGTCCCGGTAATCGAACTAATCACCGCCACCGTCTTGCTCGCCTCGCGAATCACCTCGAAAAGTTCGCTGGCGGGATCGGGGTTCGAGCCGTAGCCGAGAATGACATCGAGCAGAATCACGGCCACTTCGGGGTCCGCCGCTTCGTGCAAAATCCGCCCGTTGCGCAACGAGTAGTCGATCATCGGGTGGGGTCTGCCCACCGTAAACTCATCGTCGCCAAAATCGACAACGCTATTGTTCCGGCTCTCGAGTGAAAGCGCGAGCCGGGTGGCGCGGCCGGCAGGCACGTTCGAGTAGACGTCGGCGACGGCATTGGCGAAGAGCGCCTGCGCCTCGGCGCAAAAGGTTCCGCCGCTGAAAAGCCCGCGCAAGTACTTCTGACCTTTGCGCCGCTTGGCCGCCTCGCGGCCGGCTTGTTGCCGGATTTCGCCGTCTCTTAGGGCGAGCTGTTCGGAAACCAGTCGAGGATTCTGGCCGCGGGATACGGCTAGCGCCATCAACGCGGCTTCTTCCAGCGTCGAAGGGCCGCCGGGCTTGGCGGCGCCCACGAACAGATCGATCACCGGCTTTCCGATCTCTCCGATGATGCCGCCGACCCGCTCCAGAACCTCCGGATGAGGAGGTTTGGAAATCAGCAGAATCACGCGAGTGTTTTCGTCCTCGGCGAGCGCCTTCAGCGCCTCGATCATCATCATGCCGCCGACTTGCCGCTCGACATCGCGGCTACCGGTTCCAATGGCCTGCGAAATACCGCCGCCGGCATTGGAGATGATGCAGCTCGCCTCCTGCATTCCCGTCCCCGAAGCCGCGACGATTCCGATTTCACCGCGCTTGACCACGTTGGCAAAGGCCAGAGGAACACCGTTGATGATCGCCGTGCCGCAATCGGGACCCATCATCAACAGCCCTCGCTCGCGAGCCAGTTCTTTCAGCTCGATTTCGCTTTGCAGGGGAACGTTGTCGGAGAAAAGCATGACATTGAGCCCGCTCTGCAACGCCCGCCTCGCCTGGCCGCCGGCAAAGCGGCCGGCAATGGAAATCAGCGCCAGGTTGGCCCCGGGCAGCATCTTGAGCGCACTTCGAAGGCTCGCCGGGCGTGACTCGTGGGCACCGCTTTGGCCGCCTGATTCGCTCAGAATAGCGTCCACGGCGGCAAGTGCGGCGTGCGCGGCAGTCTCGTTTTCTGCTTTCACCGCGACCAGCAGGTCCGCGTCCGAGGCGCCGTCGAACTCGCCAAGCCACAGGCCGCTGGAGTGCAAGATGGCCCGGTTCGCATTCGTCCCCATCACCACTGCCGCATCGCCGATGCCATCCATGGCGGCGATTTTTTTGCCACACTGCATCAGCGTGATGGAATCGAAATAGGCGCTTTTTTTGACTTCTCCGGCAAACATCATCGAAACCTTAGCCTCCGCAATCTCTCTCATAACCGCAACAAACACGCGCGACGTTCACTCCAGGCGATTCAACAACGTTACCGGAACACGGCTTTCGCGCCGTGGTTCACAGCCCGGAGCCCGCCCGAGTTAGACCAGTGCGGGGCCGGCTGAAAGGCGGCATCCATCGGCCGCAGGCGCCCGCCGCCGCGCCAGAAACTTGGTTATTCTTTGTCTCTCTTTCAACAGATATTGTATACATCTCCTAGGGTTTCACAAACGGATTTGCCGGAGTCCCCAACCAGCGCCGCAGTTGTGCTTGGTTGGGGTGCAAGCAAAGCATTCGACTGACACACGGGAGGCATCGTGGAGCCAATTGCTCAAGAGCGGCAGGATTTAATCGTCGGCGTCGAAGACAAGATGTCGCTGAAAGAATATCTGGTTTACGGACTGCAACAGGTATTGGTGGAAAGCTCGGCGCTGACCTTCCCCGTGGTCACCGGAATGGCACTGAAACTACCCCGTGAAACCGTTCAATACATGGTTCAGGCATATTGCATCGGCGCCGGAATTGTCACCATCACCCAGTCAACAAGATTGCTGCGTTTGCCGGTGGTGCAGGGTCCGGCGGCGGTGTTCCTGTCGTTGACCATCGCGCTGGGAGCTACGCTCGGGGTCTCGGCGGTATGGACAGCCATGGTAATCGGCGGCGTCGTGTCCGCGCTCTTAGCCTGGCCATTGGGTATCTGGGGAAAACTCCGGCCAATCATCGCCGCCCCGCCCATCTACGGCCCGCTGATTACGCTGATCGGGTTGTCGCTGACTGGAGTCGTGATCGGGTTGATCATCGGCAAACCGGGAACCCCGGAGTTTGCCAGCGGCTTCAACTGCATGCTGGCCGCCATCACTTTCCTGATAGCGGTATTCCTGGTGATCTATTTCAAGAAGGGCTTTCTGCGCTTTGGCGCCATCCTGGTGGCCGCCATGGCGGGGTCTTTGATCGCTTCGCTGGCCGGCAGAACCAATTTTGCGGCGGTCGGAAATGCCGCCTGGTTTGGCTTGCCGAGGATCCTGCCGTTCGGTTGGAAATTCGATCTCACCGCCTGCCTGATCATCTTCGCCGGCTACGCCATCGCCATCATCGAATCGATGGGCAACTACATCCTTGTGGGCGAGATCATGGCCAAGCAGAAGATCGACGAGAAGCGCATTAACCGTGGCATCTTTGGCGAGGGACTTGGTTCGGCCGTCGCCGCTCTGATCGGGGGTTCGGGAACCACCTCGTTCGGCCAGAATATCGGGGCGCTATCGGTCACAGGCATCGGCAGCAGGCACGTGATCACCTCGGCGGGAATCATCGTGCTGGTGCTGGGCTTCATTCCGAAAGTCGGAGCCGTGGTCGCCAGCATTCCGCCAGCCGTGCTGGGCGGGATCTACATCCTGACCTGGGGCATGCTGATCATGCAGGGCATCCGCGTCTTCGGCACCATGGAACTCACGAACCTGAATATGACGATAGCCGGATCGAGCTTTATGGTTGGCATGGGCGCGTACTTCCTGCCTCCGGCGTTTTTGGCAACGCTGTCGCCCGCGCTCAGGGCGATCATGTCCACCGGGCTGATTGGTGGAACCATCGTCGGCGTCTCGCTGTTCGTGCTTTTCAAAATCATCCTGCGAGTCGACCGCAAGCCTCCAGCCAAAGCGCCGGCCACGGGAGACAGCGAAGCCCGCGGCGTGGCCCACTGAGCGCGGCTGCAAGGCAAATCTTCGAGGACCGGTCTACCCGTGATGAAAGCGGGTGATGATCGGCCTTCTTTTTTGCACGTCTTTTTTTTCACGTCCTTTTTTTTCACGTCCTTTTTTGCGCGTCGTTAGATGGAAACAAGGACAAGGATAAGGATGAAAATAAGGACAAGGGTAAGAATAAAGACAAGCGGTGCATGAGCCTGCGCGCTATGAGACGTTCAGCTACGCTTCGCCAGAAACGTCACCGGCTCGTGGGATGCGGCCTTCACCACGAAATATCTCAGGCAGACGGCGCCCGCCAGAAACGAGATCGCTCCCAGCCGCATGGGCAGCTCCGCCGCACCGGCAAACGCCGCATAGACGTAGCAGATGAGCGGCAGCAGTATTCCCAAGGCAAATGTACCGATTACAAATGGCGCCATGAGTTGCCGCCCCACCAGCCGACGCAAACCTTCCCGGCAGCCACATCCCATGGCAGCGGAGCTTTTTCCCCAGAAAGCCGCAAAGATTATGGTCACCGGCAGCATGACGATTAGCGCCGCCGGACGCAACGTCGCCTCCATGCGTAGATGAAGAGCGCTGTCGGCAAGGGTGAGCAAGCTGAGGCCGCTCATCAGGGAATAAAGAAACATCAGCCCCGGCAGCAAGCGCGAATGCCACAGGCGTATGTCCTTGGCGCCGAACAAAAGAAAGCCGGGATAAGCGGCCACCAACCCGGAGCACAAAAGCGTAAGCATCGCCACTGCTGGAACCAGCCGTAGCGCACCGGCGAGCCGGGCGGCAATGAGCAAAAGCGACGCCGCGATCAATGCCAGGTTAAAGATGGCGCCGCGTGCCATCCATGAGGTTCCGCGGTTCGCCATAGAGCGCAACCCTTTGGCTGGGCGGCCCAGCTCCGTTGCCAGCAGAAGCAGGCCAAGCAGGACGAATACTACTCCCGTGCTAAGCACCGTCACGCTCAGGCCGCGATACCCGTCCCGGGCGGCAATCAGCAGGTAGGTGCCGAGCAGGCCGGCCCCCGTACCTCCGAAAAAAAGGTCCAGAGAGACCCTCGTTCCCCACTCTGCCTGTAAACGCGGAGACATTTACTTAGCTCCCAGGTAGTACACGGATGGATGGTATGCGCCTTCCGGCTTCAAAACCTCCGGCTTCTCTTCCGCCAGCAACTTCGCAACCCTGCTGCCGGGGTCATCGCGATCTCCGAAGATTCTGGCATCGTATGGACATACTTCCACGCAACGCGGCAGATCGCCAACCGCCAGCCTGTCCTCGCAAAAATCGCATTTCTCGACCACGCCCAGACGCGAGTCGCCGCCAGCATTTGCGGGAACGCCCGGCGGAGGCTTTCTGGCCTGGTTAAAATGCCTCGCCATGTAAGGGCAAGCCAGCATGCAGTACTTGCAACCCATGCACTTGTCGTAGTCGATTAAGACCAGGCCGCGAGGGTCCCTGTAGGTGGCTTGGGTGGGACAGACTTTAAGACATTCCGACTCTTCGCAGTGCATGCAGAGTATCGGAATGTAGAGCTTCTTTACCTCCGGAAACCTCCCGGATTCTTCTTCGATCACCCTGCCCCATTGGATGCCGGTTCCGGTCTGGTTATCGAGTTTGCACCCGACCGTGCAGGTGTCGCAGCCCACGCATTGACTGAGGTCGATCACCATGACGTACTTCATCGCTCCGCCCTCCGGACGCTGCAGAGGGTGCCGCGCAGCGGAGTCGTGCCTATGCCCAGCGAACAGATTTCGTTGTTCATCAGCAGATTGTCGTTCGACTCGCCGCCCCAGCCGTGCGGCACACCGACTACTCTGGGATGGATTCCTTCGGTGAGCCGCGCCACCAGAGATATGCGCCCATACGGCGATTCGACAATGACTTTGTCCCCGTCCTCGATGTCGAGCGCGCGCGCGGTAGAAGCGTTGATGTCCAGTACGGGAACCGGCTTGACATCGCGCAAGGCCGGTACGTTGCGCAATCCCGTGTGGAAATAAGTGCTGACGCGCCTTCCCGTCGTCATCACAAACGGATATTGCCTGGCCAATTCAGGAGTGCTGTACGGGCTTTCGTGCGGCTCGCGGTAAAAAGGAAGCGGATCATATCCCCAGGCTTCGAGCCGGCGCGAATACAATTCAATTTTGCCGGAGGGGGTCTTGAATCCCTCCTCCAAATGCTTGCCGTAAATCATTGGAGACGGCACGCTCTCGCCTTTGGCCTGGAGTTCCTCGAAGCTGACGTTCAGCGGCTTCAGGATGTAATTCAGGTAATCTTCCTCGCACTCCCAGAAATCCGGGAGATTCAGTCGCTTGGCGAGCCGGGCCATGATTTCGATATCGGAGACGGCTTCGCCCACGGAAGCGACCTTTCGCCTGATCCGAAGCGGCCCATAAGTCGCTTGCGAGGAATCGGCCAATCCGTTCTGCTCAAGCCAGGAGGAGGCCGGCAGAACCACGTCGGCCATTTCCGCCGTCCTGGACATAAACAGGTCCGCCACGGCCAGGAACTCGACTTTGCGCAGAGCTTCCTCTGCCCGCTTTGACTTGGCGATGGATTGTGCCGGATTTCCTCCCATCAGGAAGATGGCCCTCACCGGGTATGGTTTGCCGGTCAAGATCGCTTCCAGGATCGCGGGCCAATGCGCCATCGGAAAATTCACTGGAAGATTTCTGCCGAGCAAAGGATAGGCGTCGGCGCCCAGGCGTTTCGCTTGCAGCTCTATGGGAATTCTGTCGCGCAGGATGAAATCATTGGTATCGATAGAGACTTGGCCGGCGGCATGCGGAAAGATGTTGCCTCCCGCAACGTCGATGTTGCCGGTAACGCACGCCAGCAGCGCGACCGCACGGCTTAACTGGATAGGATCGATCACTTCGTCCAGAGTGCAGGCGATTTCAACGCATGCCGGCCTGGTGGTGGCAAACAGCCTGGCGGCCTCAACAATCAACTTTTCTTCCACCCAGGTAATCCCGGCAACCCTGCCAGGATCGTACTCGCGAACCCTCGCGGTTAATTCCGCCAAGCCCACAGAATGGCGCTCTAGGTATTCGCGGTCATAAAGGCGTTCGCCGAGGATCACGTGCAGCATGCCCAGCGCCAGCGCGGCGTCGGAGCCGGGACGGACGGGAAGCCAGAGGTCGGCCTTGGCGGCGATATTACTCTGCACCGGGTCTATCACGATGAGCTTGGCGCCGCGTTTTCTGGCAGCCATCAACTTTTTGGATTTGGCGGGCCATGTCGCCGGAGGATTGGCTCCCCAGACCAGGATGCACTTGCTGTTGGCAAGGTCCGGCCATTCCAGGGCAAGACCGCCGAAGGTCAAACTCTGCGCAATTGCCCGTGGGGTGAAGCACTGTGCGCCGCCCGACTCGGTCCAGTTGGGCGTGCCGAAGAGGTTTGCGAAGCGGTTAAAGACTCTGATCCACGATCCCCGGTTGGTGCCGCGGGCCATCACCACGGATTCCGCGCCGGATTCACTTTTGCAATCGTTGAGTTTACCGGCGACGATCGTCAAAGCCTCGTCCCACGATGCTTCCCGCCAATTGCCGCCGCCTCTTTGTCCGGCGCGAACCAGCGGAGTTCGCAAGCGTCCCGGATGGGTGAGCAGTTGCACCGACGCGAGCGCCTTGGGACAAACCGAGCCTTGGGTAACGGGATCGTCCGCATCCCCTGCAATCTCTTTTACTGCTCCATTCTCCAAACGCACTTCCAGGCCGCACTGGTTGTGCCCGCAGATGCAGCAGCACGTCTTGACGCGATCGCTTTGTCGGTTGGCTCGGGGCAAAAACATTTCTGGCGTCCTTGGAAAATCGGGGAGCGGCAGCTTCATTACGACGCAAGCCGCCGCAGCCTAACGGTGATCGGCATCACTCAACCATGTGACCTCGGTCGCCGGTTCGGATTTTCGGCATTCACGCAAGCGATTTCGGAACAGATGTACCCCGGAGCCGCGGCGACTTCATGGGAAATACCTTTCGCGAAACTGGCCTAACGCTTATGATTCTCGCTTATCTCCGTAATCACGCCAAGGAGCCAGCCATGTCTTCGCAACACGCCTCGCCCAATCTCTATGGACCCCCAATCAGTCTGGAAGCCGCCAAGAAGGCCGCGGCAGCGGCGCTCTCTGAAGCGCGCAAAAATAACTGGACCATGGCGGTTGCCATCGTAGATCCCGGCGGGCACCTGGTTTACTACGAAAAGATGGACAACACGCAGATTGCAGGGGCCAACATATCCGCCGATAAGGCCCGCTCGGCCGCTCTCTTTAAGCGCCCCACCAAAGTTATGCAGGATATGCTGGCCTCTGGCGGCGCCGGCCTGCGCGTCCTCCGTCTGCGCGGCGCCATTCCGGTTGAAGGCGGTCTTCCACTGATCTCCGAAGGCAAGATCATCGGCGCCATCGGTCTCTCCGGCGACAGCAGCGAAAACGATGGCCGCTGCGCCCAGGCCGGTGTCGACACGCTGAAATAGAATGGTGCCCCACATCTGCTGTAGTTAGCAGATATGGGAGTTCGCGTGCGACGTTCATCCCGCGCCGCCGCGGGCTATCGTCTGGCAGCTATCGAAAGTCCTTTGAAAGGGTCGCATGAGTACCACGAGCACAACCGTCCCGGCCCCTGCGCAAAAGCCGGCGCATATGTACCAACTCATAGCCGCCGCTTCGATCGGCAACGCCCTCGAATGGTTTGACCTCCTCATCTACGGCTATTTCGCGGTCACCATCTCGCGGCTCTTCTTTCCCGCCGCCAACGAAACCGTGTCGTTGCTGCTGGCGCTGGGCACTTTTGGCATTTCATATCTGGCGCGGCCGGTCGGAGCTATTTTCCTGGGAGCCTATGCCGACCGGGCCGGGCGCAAAGCGTCCCTGCTGCTTTCAATCTTTTTAATGATGATCGGCACCTTCCTCATGTTGATCATGCCCAGCTATGCTTCCATCGGCATTCTGGCGCCGATCTGCGTGCTTCTGGCGCGCCTCATGCAAGGCTTTTCGGTCGGTGGCGAGTTCGGCAGCGCTACCGCGTTCCTGGTGGAACACGGTTCCGAAAGAAAGGGATATTTTGCGAGTTGGCAATGGGCCAGCCAGGGGTTGGCCGCGCTGGTAGCATCGGCCTTCGGAGTAGCCCTGACTACCCTTCTGACGAGGCAGCAACTCGAGTCCTGGGGTTGGCGCACGCCCTATCTCCTCGGCCTGCTGATCGGACCTGTGGGCCTTTACATCCGGCGCCGGGTAGCCGAAACGCCGGAATTCCTGCGCATCAAGCCCACCCGGACGCCGGTGCGCGACTTGCTGGTAACCCAGTGGGACCGCGTGCTTCTCGCCATCGGGGCGGTCGTGGTTTCCACCAGTTCCAATTACTTGATCCTCTACATGCCCACCTATGCCGCCAAGTCATTGCATCTGCCGCAATCGACCGGCTTCGTGGCGACGCTGGTAGGCGCCTTCATCCTGACCTTCGGAGCACCGATGATCGGGCACTGGTCGGACACGTTCGGACGCAGCCGGATTATGATGGCGGCGACCCTTTTGTTTCTTGTTTCCAGCTATCCGGTTTTCCGTATCCTGACGGCTCATGCCTCCATGGCAACCATCGTCTTGACCGTGGCCTGGATGAGTTTATTGAAAACCGGATACAGCGGCGCGCTGCCGGCTTTTTTGGCCGAGTGCTTCCCCGCCCAAACCCGGGCCACCGGAATGTCGCTCAGCTACAACATCGGCGTACCCATATTTGGCGGATTCGCTCCCTTCTATATCACTTGGTTCATCGCCCTGACCGGCAGCAAGATGGCGCCCGGCTTCTACATGATTTTTAGCGCGCTGCTCGGCCTGGTTGCTTTGCTCATAGCACGCGCGCGACTGCATCTCCAGTAGCACTTCGGCCGGTTCTGAGCTGCTCCGGCGCTGAACATTAGTTGCGCGTGTTGGGTGGAACGACAAAGCCCCTCAGTCCGATTGACCGAGGGGCACGAGGCTACGGGTCACCGACAAGCAGGCTGGTGGTTGGTCGAGGTGTGGAATTCCAATGCTAACCCTTACCGCCGCCACCCGTACCCATGCCGGACCGCATATCCACGGTAAGGATAAGCATAGGGCCTTGGATACCACGCTCCGCCAACTACTACCGGCCCCGTGTAGGCGTAAGGATAAACATACCCGGTCCCCACGTAGGGCGCCGGAGCAACCACGTAGGGACCGGGGCTAACGGCTGCGTAACCATAGGGACGCGGATAGACACGACCCACCCCCACGCCGACCACGACCTGCGCGTTTGCTGTCGACGGCGCCACCAGCAATACCGCAAAGACCAACGCCAGTAAGGTGATTATCGTTTTCTTAAGCATTTTTTAGCCCTCCGTCTTCACTATTTACGAAACCCCTGCCCAGCGAAAAGTTGCTGGAGCCTGTCTCATAAATAATTTCTTGAAGGGGCGCTGAGGGGATTCGCTGTTTCCTCTAACATTGGTTTATGAAACGAGCTCTCCCCAAAATACCTCGCGTAACTTACTACACTTCATGAGTGTCATCCTGAGCGTGCCGGGGTCCCCGGCGACGGCCGTTTTTGCCGTTGCTGGGGTGGAGTAGCGAAGGATCTGCTTTTTCTCCTACTTGGAGGCAAGTGCGGATTAATACGGCAATAGGCAGCCACCGCCAACGTGAGTTTCACCATAGGTGTGTTTCAAAGCCAGGCTTCATGGGATATAGTTTCGTAAGTCTGGTTTAAAATGGCTGGATGAACTCACTCATTGCGGAACTCCCTCATGTCATAAGCTCGGCCGAAGCCGTGCTTTAGCAGGTTAGCGAAGAGCAGAGCAGGAAACCAATCTTGGCGGGCGGGTGGTCACCGAAGCAGGTCCTCGGACATCTGATTGATTCGGCCTCGAATAACCATCAGCGGTTTGTGCGAGCCGCCTTGCAGGGTTCGCTTGACTTTCCCGGCTATGACCAGCAAGGGTGGGTGCGGGTTCAGAGGGTTGACGAAGCACCCTGGCCAAGCCTCGTCGCACTGTGGGCAAGCTACAATCGTCACCTGGCCCATGTCGTCGCCCACCTGCCTCCGGCTCAACTGCAAGCCCCTTGCCGCATTGGCTCCGCTGAGCCCGTGACTCTGCGCTTCCTGGTGGAGGACTATTTGCGCCATTTGCTGCATCACCTCACGCAACTCGGGGCGGTGGTTCCGGCGCCTCGATCATAAGCATGCCCGGGCCTGAAGCGTTCATGCCAATGCCCATTCGACCGCTGCCTGGCTGTGAATCGTTGTCGTATCGAACAGAGGAACCGGGCTGTCGCTTTGATCCACGATCATCATCAACTCGGTGCAGCCCAGAATGATGCCTTCAGCGCCGGCGGCGGCGAGTGCGGCAATCACCTCTCGCAACTTCGCCTTCGATTCGGGATTCACGACGCCGTGTACGAGTTCCCTGAAGATGATGTCGTGCACCAGCTTGCGTTGCTCTGGAACCATAATGTTCAGCCCGAACTTCTGGTGCAGCCGGCTCTTGTAAAACTCGCGTTCCATGGTGAAAGCGGTGCCCAGCAGCCCTACGCGCTCGAGACCTCGGGCCACGATGCAGCGCCCGGTGGCATCGGCGATATGCAACAGCGGAACGCCGACTGATTTCTCAACTGCTTCGGCTGCAATGTGCATGGTGTTGGCGCAGATCAGCACGCAATCGGCGCCGCCGCGCTCCAAACGCCGTGCGGCGTCCACCATCATCTCGGTCGCTTCCTGCCACTTTTCCTGGGACTGTAGCCGCGCCAGTTCATCAAAGTCGATGGAATACAGCAAAAGCTTGGCCGAGTGATATCCGCCGAGGCGGTTCTTCACCAGCTGGTTCAGCAAGCCATAGTAGTGTGCCGTGCTCTCCCAACTCATTCCGCCAATTAAACCAATGGTCTTCATTCGAGATCTCCTGCTTCACGCTTGCATTCTATCGCCTGCCGATATGCGCGCCAACCCCGCCTCAGGAGCGCGAAACGCGGCCAAACGTTATGACTCGGCAAACTGGCGGGAGATGCTGCATAATTGCCATCAGGCGAGGTGGGACATGGTGGATTTATCGGTTAGAGATGGCCTATTGATTTTGCACGTCCGGGGAGCCGACAAACTGTGGGCGTTCAAAAGCTCTCTGGAAATTCCCTTGCAGCACGTAGCCGGAATCAGGGCGGACAGCACGCTAGCGCACGGCTGGTGGCACGGGGTCAGGATGCCTGGAACCAATATTCCCGGCGTGCTCACGGCCGGCACGTTTTATCAGGACGGCAAACGGGTCTTCTGGGATGTGCATAATCCCGACCGCACGATTGTGATTGAGTTGAGAGACGAGAGGTATAGCGAACTGATTGTCGAAGTGGAACATCCGAACTTCGCCGTCGAAGTGGTCAAGGCCGCATTGCCCCATGCCTAGCCTGCTCAGCGCAGACGAATCAGCCGC
>Ga0224557_1003311_pt1 | contig 12641 bp, 9 predicted proteins | sample 714S31014metaG_FD_180677 | JGI IMG/M metagenome (GOLD analysis project Ga0224557, IMG submission 180677) | Peat soil microbial communities from Stordalen Mire, Sweden - 717 S3 10-14 | ecosystem: Environmental > Terrestrial > Soil > Wetlands > Peat | place: Sweden: Norrbotten County, Stordalen... | reverse complement strand
GTCGCGCAGCGCCAGGAGGTCGCCGACCGTGATCCCGGCCGCCTTGAGGAATCCGTGGTCGGCCATCCAGCCGTCGTTGTACAGCTTGGAGAGGTAGCCGCGGCCCGAGTCCGGGATGTGCACGACCACCACCGCCTCGGGCGGGAGGTCCCGGGCGACCTGGAGTGCCGCGGCGACCGCCGTTCCGCTCGATCCTCCGATCAGCAGACCCTCCTCTCGGCTGACCCGGCGGGCGGTGGCGAAGCTCTCGGCGTCGGAGATGGCGATCACCCGGTCGACCACCGAGGCGTCGTAGGTGGTGGGCCAGAAGTCCTCGCCGATGCCCTCGACCAGGTAGGGGCGCCCCGAGCCTCCGGAGTACACCGAGCCCTCGGGGTCGGCTCCGATGACCTGCACCGATGGATTGCGCGCCTTGAGGTGGCGGCCGACGCCGGTGATCGTCCCTCCGGTGCCGACGCCGGCGACGAAGTGGGTGATCCGGCCGCGCGTCTGCTCCCAGATCTCCGCGCCGGTCTGCTCCTGGGCGGCGGGGTTGTCCGGGTTGTGGTACTGGTCGGGCTTCCAGGCCGCGGAGATCTCCCGGGCCAACCGGTCGGAGACGGAGTAGTACGAGTCCGGGTGATCGGGGGCCACGCTGGTGGGGCAGACGATGACCTCCGCCCCGTAGGCGCGGAGCAGGGCGATCTTGTCGGAGGCCACCTTGTCGGGGCAGACGAAGACGCAGCGGTAGCCGCGTCGCGCCGCCACGATGGCGAGCCCCACCCCGGTGTTGCCGCTGGTCGGCTCGACGATCGTCCCGCCCGGCTGCAGCCGTCCGTCGCGTTCCGCCGCCTGGATCATGGCGAGGGCGATCCGGTCCTTGGAGGAGCCTCCCGGATTGAAGAGCTCGAGCTTGCCGAGCAGGGTGCACTCCAGGTCCTGAGCGGTGCGATCGAGGCGCAGCAGCGGGGTGTTGCCGATCAGGTCGATGAGGGAATCCGCGGCCGCCATCGGCGGGCCAGGGTCGGTGAGAGGTCGTACCTCCACGCCGGAGAGCGACCGCCCCGCCGCGACGGGCAGTGGCTCGTCGGTGAGGAGGGTGGTCGGGAGCCCGGCCTGACGCAGTGCTAGGGCGACCGGCAGCGCCTCGTCGAGGACACCGGTGACCGAGATCCCGCGTGGGATCCTCGGCCGGAGGACCGCGACGAGGGATGACGTCGGCACCTCCGCGCGATGCCGGTGGACGTGCCGGGCCCGGCTCAGCAGCCGTCCCGGCGGTTGACCGTCGCCGACGATGACGAGGACGTCCACGGCTTTCCGGTCACTCCGGGGCCAGGGAGGCCACCCGCGTCCGGAGCAGAGGCGGCCGCCCGTGGCGGCGCGCTGCCTCCGAGCCCTGCCGGGTGCGGGCGCTGCCCTCGGCCCTGCTGTGGGGCTGGTCGGCGGTCACCTGCTCCAGTGCCTCGACGATCAGCTCGCCGACCTGCTCCGCCTCGACCAGGAAGCCGTCGTGGCCATGGAGGGAGTGGACCACCTGGAGCGTCGGCGATCCCGGTAGGAGGGTGGCCAGCTCCCCCTGCTGCGGCGGGGGATAGAGGCGGTCGCTGTCGACGGCGATCACGGTGCTGCGGGCCCGCACCCGGGCGAGTGCCGCGGCCACGCCACCCCGGCCCCGGCCCACGTCGTGGTGGTCCATGGCACGGCTGAGAACCAGGTACGAGTTGGCGTCGAAGCGTCGCACCAGCTTGGCGGCGTGATGATCCAGATAGCTCTCGACGGCGTACCGGCCCGTGCCGAGTGGCTCCTCGCCGGCCTGCGGCCGCCGCCCGAAGCGCAGGTGCAGCTCGGGCTCGCTCCGGTAGGTGATGTGGCCGATGCGCCGGGCCAGCCCGAGACCGGCAACCGGCCCGGGTGTGCCGTAGTAGTCGCCGCCCCGGAAGGCGGGGTCGGAACGGATCGCATGAGCCTGGACCGCGGTCAGAGCCAGCTGCTCGGCGCTCGCCGCGGCCGACGTCGCCAGCAGGATCAGCCGTGCGACCCGGTCGGGGTAGGTCACCGCCCACTCCAGGGCGCGCATGCCTCCCATGGACCCACCCAGGACGCCGGCCCACCGCCGGACCCCGAGGGCGTCGGCGAGGGCTGCCTCCACGGAGACCTGATCGCGCACCGTGATGGTGGGGAAGCGCGAACCCCAGGGCGGGCCGTCGGGGGCGAGTGAGCTCGGGCCCGTCGTCCCCTGGCAGCCTCCCAACACGTTGGGGCAGACCACCCACCAGCGGTCGGTGTCGATGGCCTTTCCCGGACCGATCAACGTGTCCCACCAGCCGGGGGTGGGGTGGCCCGGTGCCACCTTCCCCGCGGCGTGGCTATCCCCGGTGAGCGCGTGCTCGATCAGGATGGCATTGGACCGGTCAGGTGCCGGGGTGCCCCACGTCTCGTAGGCGACCGTCACCGGCCCCAGACGGCGGCCCAACTCCAGCTGGAGCGGGGCCGCGTCGAAGAGCTGGATGAACTGGCGCCGTCCGGGTGGGTCCCCCGGCTGCCATCGGGTGTTGCTCACCGGGTCACCCCCTCGCGGCCCGGAAGGCCGCCTCGAGGTCGGCGAGGATGTCCCCGATCGACTCGGTGCCGACGGAGAGCCGCACCAGGTCCGGGGTGACGCCGGTCGTCAGCTGCTCCGCCTCGTTGAGCTGCGAGTGTGTGGTGGAGGCGGGATGGATCGCCAGGCTGTGCACATCACCGACGTTGGCGAGATGGCTGAAGAGCTCCAGGCCCTCGATGAAGCGCCGGCCGGCGTCGATCCCACCCTTGATGCCGAAGGCGAGGATGGCGCCACCACCACGGGGAAGGTATTTCTGCTGCAGGGCGTGCCACGGGCTCGAGGCCAGGCCGGGGTAGGCGACCCAGGCGACGTCGTCCCGCGCCTCCAGCCAGGTGGCCACGGCGGTGGCGTTCTGCACGTGCCGCTCCACGCGCAGGCTCAGGGTCTCCAGGCCCTGGATAAACAGCCAGGAGTTCAGCGGCGCGATCGCTGGCCCCGTGTCGCGCAGGTACTGGAGGCGTGCCTTGAGCACGAAGCGGGCCGGGAAGAGCGCCTCGGGGAGCTGGCCGAAGATCAGGCCGTGATAGCTCGGATCCGGCTCGGTGAAGCCCGGGAAGCGCCCGCTCCCCTCGTAGTCGAAGTGGCCACCGTCGACGATGACGCCCCCGATCGAGGTGCCGTGGCCACCGATGAACTTCGTGGCCGAGTGCACCACGATGTCGGCCCCGAAACGCAATGGTTGGACCAGGTAGGGAGTGGCCACCGTGTTGTCGATGACTAGGGGGATGCGGAACGAGTGAGCCACCGCGGCGACCGCCTCGAAGTCGAGCACGTCACCCTTGGGGTTGCCGATGGTCTCGGCGTAGAAGGCCTTGGTGTTGGGTCGGACCGCCGCCTTCCACGCGTCGAGGTTGTTGGCATCCTCGACGAAGCTGACCTCGATGCCCAGCTTGGGCAGCGTGTAATGGAACAGGTTGTAGGTGCCGCCGTACAGCGACGCCGACGAGACGATGTGCCCGCCGTTCTCCGCGAGGTTGAACAGGGCCACGGTCTCGGCGGCCTGGCCGCTGGCTACGGCGAGGGCGCCGGTGCCCCCCTCGAGAGCGGCGATCCGCTCCTCGAACACCGCCTGGGTGGGGTTCATGATCCGCGTGTAGATGTTCCCCAGCTCCTGGAGGCCGAAGAGGGCCGCGGCGTGGGCCGTGTCCCGGAAGGTGTAGCTGGAGGTCTGGTAGATGGGGACGGCCCGAGCCCCCGTCGTCGGATCCGGCTGGGCCCCGGCATGGATCTGCAGGGTCTCGAAGCCCGGGGCGGGCTTGGCCGCGGGCGCCTCCGGATGGGAGACGGGGGAACCTGGGGTGGTTTCGCTGCTCATGTAGGCGGGTTCCTGTCTATGAGAGGGTGGGGACCCGCCCTGGCCGGGGGGTGAAGGCAGCCGGGCGGGTCAATTCAACCGAATGGGGGGTGCGATCCCGCGGCTACGGGAACATCCCTCCGGGTGCGGATCCGGAAGGGGAGCCTTACGTCTGTGAAAGTGCCGAGCTGACGCTCAGGGGAGCCGCGGGGCGGCTACATACAGGCGCAGGCGACGTAGCGGACAAAATCCATCTCACCCCAGCGCGAGAAGCACATGAAGCACACGAGTGGGCAGGGGGGATTTGTCCTCATAATCAGTGGAGTATATCAGCTACCCTCGCGACGCTCGGCCGCGCGCGGGGTGCTGCCGCCGGTGGTCATCGCGGTGCCGCTCCTCACCCCAGTTGTTGCGGACCAGCACATTGTCGACGCGGGATGCGCGAAACGGATCCCTCACTGGACGCCATGGACCCGGCTGAAAAGCCGGGGCGGGGGGCTGACAGCCTCATTGGGAGTAGATCAGATGGCTTCTGCTGAGCCCGGCCTGCTTTGGTGGTTCTGGACAAGGGGCAGGAAGAGCTCGTCGATGATGGACTGAATGCGTGCGGCGTTCACCGGTTTGAGGTTCATGAGCAGGTCGTGGCGCACCAGATCGACCGGCATGGCGAGCACGGCGGGGGGGATGCGGTGCAGGTCGATCTCGCCGCGGTCGTGGGCGCGTCGGTAGATGATCTGGGGGCCCCGTGGCAGCTGGTCGCCGAGGAGCTTGGTGCGGACCTGGGCCGGGGTCAGGCCGGTGTTGGCCAGCAGTCCGGAGAAGGCTCCCGCTGCGGCGACGGCGATGAAGCTGGCGCGGGCTTTGCAGGTAGACGAGCCGGGCGGGCCGCTCCATCAGTGCGGTGAGCAGGTAGGGGACCAGCACGTTGACCTGGAAGATGAGTTCGATGCCATGGGCGGTGACCGCGCTGCGCCGCCTTCTCAGTCACCCAGCCTATGGACGGCTGCATGGATCCGGCGCCGGATTGGGACGGCCGGAATCGACGCCCGGCGGGTCACCTCGGGGGAGTGGGGGCTCCCTGGGCGGCAGGCTTTGAGCCGCCCGGCTGGCAGGCGGTGGACGGCACGGCGGCGGCAGCCAGCGGGGCTCGGGAGAGCTCCGGGCCAGCATGCGCGGCAGCGCTCGCACCGTGGCGGCGGCCGTGACCCGGGACCCCAGGTGAGGCGACTGATGGGGGTCGCGCGGCACCCACGCGTCGCGCAGCGCCCGTCTGGCTGGTCACCACCGGGGGGAGGTCGCCGCGGACGACCTGGGCGAGGCTGACCTCGTCGAGCACGTCCCGTATGCAGGATCTGACCGCGACCCACACGTCGCGGAGCGCCTCCGTGTGTCCGGTGTAGGCCAGCTGGTCCGGGCGGTAGTCGCCCACCCGAGCCAGCGGCCCGTCGATGACCCGGATGACGTCACCCAGCGTGATGGTGCCGGGATCCCGCGCCAGCTCAAACCCGCCCCCCCCCGGTGGCTGATGACCAGCCCCTCCTCTTTGAGCTCGGCCAGGATGTTCTGGAGGAATTTGAGCGGGATATTCTGGAATTCACCGATGTGCTTCGCGCTGACCGTGTCCGGCCCGTGGGCCGCCAGCTCGATCGCCGCCCGGATGGCATAGTCGGCCTTTACAGAGACGCGCGTGCCGCACATTGTGATCGCAGGACCGGCACCCGGACCCTCACTCCCGGCGGAGTGCCGGCGCCCCGGAGACCTCCTGAAGGATGTGCTCCAGCTCCGGCTCCAGGACGAAGTTGGGGTACCCGTCGCCGTCGGCCAGCCCCGCCTCGACACCGGCCAGGGCCCTGTCGACGATGCCGTCGTTCACGGGCAGGCCGAGCTGCTTGAGCTTGTCCTCGATGACCCTCCGGGAGCGGTGGCTGCCCCAGGCGAGGCGTACGGAGCTGCCCACCAGGCCGGCCGTGATGCAGCCTCCCGCCGGCGGGAAGATGTCACTATCCCGCCCTGCGCGGACGTAGGGCGCGACCATGTGGGGCAGTTCGCGCAGGAAGGCGTGCGATCCCACCAGCGCCTTGAGGGGTGGGACCGGGAAGCCCGAGACCTCGGCCACGACGTTGGAGAGATGCTGCAGGGACTCGGTGCGGATGCCCGTCGAGATCCCGTACAGGACCTCCAGGCTGACCACGACCTCCTCCAGGGCGGCGAAGCCGGCGCGGTAGGAGATGCCATTGACGGAGACGTCGGGGTGGGCCCCGGCGCTCGCGGCGGCGATGGCCACGGAGCTCGCCAGACCGAAGTCGTCGTGGACGTGCAACGTGATGGTGATCGGCTTGGTCAGACGCGCGCGCAGGCGCCGCAGGAACACCTTGATCGCCTCGGGAGAGAAGGTGTTGGCGGAGTCGGCGAGTCCGAGGCGGATCGCCCCGTGGGCGATGGCCACGTTGCCGATGCGCACCAGGTGTTCGAAGTTGCTGCGCCCGATATCCGACGCATCGACTGCGGCGGTGAGCCCCACCTTGGTCAGGTACTCGAGCACGTGCTCCAGCTGCTCGATCTGGCGGTCGCGGCCGGCTGCGCTCCGCGGGTCGCGCAGCCCGATCCCGAAGGTCTCAGCCCCGATCGCCTGGAGCTGGTCGATCAGCTTGGTCGTCTCCGCGAAGTCGACCTCGGTGCCCCACACGGGGTTGACGAGGACCCGGTCCGAGCACACCGTGGAGTGGAAGGCGAACTTGCGCGCGAGGACCGCCTTGGCGACCTCCAGCTCGAGCGCGTCCGGCTGGTCGCCGCCCCAGAAGTCGACCATTAGGTGGTTCTCGCGGACGCCCGCCTCCTCCAGCGCCTCGGCGACGCGAAGCAGGCCGTCAACCGTGGGGCGGAGGCCCGCAGTGTAGAGGATCTTCCGCAGCGTGCTGTCGAAGATGTTGAGCGGCTTGGGAAAGTCGAAGTCGGCGGCGACCTCGGGGTCGAAGTTCAGGGGGCTGATCCAGTGGCGCCCCGGGACATATGCGGGTGCCTCATAGAGGTTCTCGTCGTTGACGTCGTGCGGTTCCGGGCTCATCGGGTGACTCCTTCTCGTGATGTTTGTGGCTTCGTTTCGGTGGCGGTGGCGATGTACTCCTCTTCGGGCTCGCTGGCTGTGGAACCCCCGTCCCTGTCCGGCGCACCGGCGCCCGGGCCGTCCGGGGAGGTCTCGGAGTTGCCGCCGCCCGCCTGCTGGGCGGCGGCGGCCGCCCGCCGCGCCGCCGCGCGGCTCGAGCGCTTGGTCACGACGACCACGCCCATCAGCGCGACGGCGGCCAGGAGCAGCGCCAGCGAGATCGGATGGGTGAGGAAGGTGACCGGGCTGTCGTTGGAGAGGATCAGGGAGAGGCGCAGGTTGCGTTCGATGATCGGCCCGAGGATGGCGCCGAGCACGATGGTCGGTCCGGAGTAGCCAAAGCGTCGCACCAGCAGCCCGAGTCCGCCGAAGACCAGGAGCACGCCAACGTCGAACATCGTGCCCCGGTTGGCATAGGCGCCCACCGTGCAGAGCACGATGATCGAGATCCCGATGATGGGCGCGGGCAGCGAGATCATCTTGGCCCAGGCGTTGGTCGTGACCATGCCCAGCAGCCAGAGCAGGCCGGTGCCGAAGAAGAGCCCCAGGAACACCGTGTAGACGGTGACCGGGTTGCGCGCCAGCAGCTCCGGGCCCGGTGTCAGGCCCGCGATGAGCATGGCCCCGAGGATGATCGCGGAGGTCGGCGTGCCCGGGATGCCGAGGGCGAAGGTGGGGATCAGGGTGGCGTGCATCACCGCCGCGTTGGTGGCCTCGGGAGCCGCGATCCCCTCCGGCGAGCCCTTCCCGAACTGCTCCGGGTGGCGCGAGGTCGCCTTGGCCACGTTGTAAGAGAGGAAGGGCGGGACACTCCCGGCCATGCCGGGGAGGAGGCCGGTGAAGAAGCCGATCACGGTTCCGAGGCTGGCGGGTTTGAGCACCGAGCGGAATTCGCGGAATGTGAGCCAGACCCGTCCGCGCTGCTGCGGAACGGCGGTCCCGGTGCTCCGATCGCCCACCAGCATGCGCACCGCCTCCGGGATGGCGAAGAGCCCGATCAGCATGGGGGCGAGTGGTATGCCCCCGGAGAGGAGGATGTTGCCGAAGTCGAACCGCGGCAGCCCGGTCACGGAGTCCAGGCCGATGGTCCCGATTAGCACGCCGATCGCGACCCCGATGATGCCGCGCCGCGGCGCGCCCCCGACCAGGAAGGCGATTGCGGTGAGCCCCAGGATGCCGAGCGCCGCGTACTCGGTCGGGCCGAGCAGGAGAGCCCACGACGCGACGATGGGAGTGACCAGGATAAGCAGGATGGTGGTGATGACCCCGCCGTAGGTGGCGGACCACAGTGAGTAGGCGAAGGCCTTGGCGGCACGGCCGGCCCGGTTCAACTGGTAACCGTCGAGGATGATCGCCGCGGAATTCGGAGACCCGGGTGTCGACACCGCGATCGCGGTGATCGAGCCGCCGTACTCTGCCGCCTGGTAGAGGGTGGTGTAGAAGATGAGCGCCTCCGCGGGGGGGAGGAAGAAGCTGAGTGGCAGCAGCAGCGCGATGCCGCTCAGGGGTCCGATGCCTGGGAGCGCACCCACCAGGATTCCGGTCACGGTTCCCGCCACCAGGCAGAGCAGCCCGATGGGCGTGAAGAGATGGGCGGCGGCCTGACCGAGGACGACTGCGAGGTTCACGCGCTCACTCTCCGGGGGTGGACCATGCCGGTCCGGGAAGGGGGACGTTGAAGACGTGCACGAAGAGGAGATACAGGCCCACCGACGCGACGGTTCCGGCGACACAGACGCCTAGTCGCATCTTTGGTTGCAGTGGTCCGGGCAGGCTCAGCCCGATGCACATGAGGATGGATGCGATGACGAAGCCGAGCACCGGCATCAGGAAGAGGTAGGCGCAGAGGATGACCGCAGTGATGGCCACCGGCAGGCGGCGCAGCCGGACCCAGGTGTTGGTGCCACGCTCAGGCCGCACCACGCCCCAGGCGCCCAGCACGATGAGCAGTATCCCGACGATCATCGGGACGAGCCACGGGCCGGCCACCGTACCGAGGTCAAAGGTGGTGCTCTCGGCGAGCACGTACACGCCGAGAGCACCGATGATGCCGGAGACGACGCGGTCGGCTGCCACGAGCGTTACTCGCTGCCTTCGCGTCCAGTTCGATGCACGTTCGTGCTTCAGCCCGCGCTCGACGGAGACGGAGAAGTAGCTGGAGACGCGGATGGGGTGGTGAGGTACTCCTTGTCCAGGGTCTCGTAGAGGGTGAGCGTCGCTTGGTCGTGCGTGACCACTCCGGCGGTGTCCAGGAAGTTGGGCAGCTGGTTGTTGGTCTTCTCGTAGTTCTTCCAGGCCGACGATGCGAACACCTTGGCGCTCGCGGCCTCCAGCTGGGAGACGATCGAGGCGGGCGTCCCCTTGGGGGCGAAGATCCCCTTGAGGCTGTAGGCGGTGATGTCGTAGCCGGAGGAGACGAAGGTCGGGGTGCCCGGGAGCGGCGAGTACGAGTCGCCGGTGGCAGCGACGGCGAGCGTCCGCAGCTGGCCTGCCTGCTGCTCCGGGAGGTAGGCGCTGGGCGTCACCAGGCCGAAGTTCACGGTGCCGTTCAGGGTGTCGGTGGCGGTCTCCGAGCCGCCCTGGGTGGAGATGTACTTGAGCTGGATGCCGGCATCCTTCTCGAGCTCCAGGTAGGCCACGTGGTTGGGACCGACGTCACCGGTGGCCGCCACCGAGAGAGAGTCCGGGTGAGCCTTGGCGTAGCTGACGAGCTGGGCCACGGTCTGGTAGGGGCTGGAGGCCGCCGTGATCAGCCCGACCGCCTCGCCGTCGAACTGGTCGATCGGCGAGATGTCGGTGAAGTTGTACGGGATGAGGTTCTGGGCGATGAGGTCGGCCATGGTCCCGTCCGCCTCGTAGAGGAGCGTGTACCCGTTGGCCGGCTGGGACATCACCTGGGCGACACCGACCGCACCGCTCGCACCCGGGTCGTCCTCGATGGCGACCGACCAGCCGAACTGCTGCTCCAGGTCGTCGCCCAGCTCACGCGCCTCGATGTCGAGGGATGAACCCGCGGTCACCGGCACCACGAGGGTGATCGGCTGGACCGGGTAGGGGATGGGGGTGGCCGTGGCGCTCGGCACGTCGGTGCTCGCGGGCAGGGCGCTGGTGCCGCAGGCGGCCAGGATCAGCCCGACCCCGACGGTCGCCGCCGTGCCGATGCCTCCCCTCCCGGGACGTGCCATCCAGCTGCGCGCTCGCAGACGATGGTGCTCGACGGCCGCATGTTTCCCCGGGTCGTCCCCCGCGCCGGTGTTGACCTCGTAGGACCCTCGTGCTGGCGAGTTGGACATGGCTCCTAGCTCCTCCGGAATGTGGGCCGTCCGGCGCGCGGCTCCTGCTGACGGGCGAAGAGAGGGCTGCTGGTCCCTCCCGGGGCGTTAACCTACCAGATTAGTAGACAATAGGGTCAAGGTACCCGCCCCGAACGAGGTCACCCGGAGGTTTCCCTGATCGCCGGGGTCGGCGTGGTCGGCGCGGGGCCTGGCGGCGAGCCGCCCGGTGGGGGCACCCAGCGTGCTCCGCCGGGGCGGGTGCGCATCACCACGGAAGTGAACCTCATGTGACCAGCGTCTCCCACCTTCGGCATGCCCCGCATGGAGTCGGTGATGGAGGCCGCGACATCGCTGGGGTGCTGCCTGTCATCGTGCTAGGGCTGCTCGTCACCGACGTCGAGGGTGACGCGACGGACCATGAGAGCGAGGCATACAATGACGACTTGGTGTCCAGCGCATGGCGGAATCGTTACGCGACCAGCCCGGGAGAGAGGCGCAGAAAACCGTTGGAATCCCAAGGAAATCCCAGCTTTGAGGTTAGCGTGTGTGATGCAGTGCTGCTCTCCATGCAGATGCTGCTGCCGAATTCGCCACCGACGGTTTTCGCGGCGACGCATAGGGGAACTGACTACGGATCAGAAGGCCGGGGGTTCAAATCCTCCTGGGCGTACCAGTCCCCCCAACGCGTTGGTGGGCGCCTCCAGACGCGCCGGGGTCAGTTCCCGGCGACTGCGGCCGTCCTGCGCATCAGAGGCCTGGCCTCGACGGGCGCCGGGCGGAAGTCCTCTCCGTGGATCGCCGCCAGCAGGACGTCGATGTCGGACCCCTTGGTGACGAAGGCCGAGATCCCTGCCGCCCTGATGGTGCGGATCACCAGCGCCTCATCGAACGAGGAGTAGGCGACCAGCCGGATGTCGGGGCAGACCTCGCGAAGGCCGCGGGCCGCGGCCCACCCTCCACCGTCAGGCATGTTGACGTCGATGACGGCCACCTGGGGATGGGTTCGGGCGGCCAGATCGACTGCGTCAGCGACGCGGTCGGCCGTGCCCACGACGGTCAGCGTGTCATCGGTCTCGACGATCTCCCTCACCGACTCCAGCATCACCGCATGGTCGTCGAGGAGGAGGACCGTCAGGTTCCCGGGGAGCTTCGCAGAGCCGGTGCCGGGGTCTGCGGGCGCCGGGTATTCCGGGTATTCAGTCACGTCAGCGCTCCCTCTACGGGTGGTGGTGAACTCATCGTGACTCCGCCACGCCGCGCCGGCCAGATTCTGTTTCGCCATATTCGGATGGGCCACCTGCACCAGAGAATCCTGAGGCCCCTGCATCTGGTCCCGCCGCCGCAGGCTGCCTAGCCTCGAATGGTGACCGCCATTCCCCATCGCAGTCCTCGAATCGTGCGCAAGCGCAGTTTCGCCTGGCTGGTTGCGGCCGCGGTCGCCTTCACGGCATTCGGCGCCGTCTGGATCGGCACCCACCCCGGTCACAACCGACCGGCGGTGGCCCTCGACGACATCTCCGAGACGCTGGCGCCGCTCGGGGCGGCCATCGTCTGCTTCCTCGCCGCGCGGCGCCGGACCACCTCGGCGCGCGCGGCATGGGCGCTGATCGGCCTCTCGGCCCTGAGCTGGGGACTGGGGCAGGCGGACTGGACGGTTCGGGAGGTGTTCCTGAACCAGAACCCCGCGAGCCTCTTCCCCTCCTGGCCGGACGTCGGCTACGTCGCCGCCATCCCGCTCGGAATCGCGGGATTGATCGCGCTCCCCGCCTTCCGGGGGGCCGGCACTCGCATCTCACTGCTCCTCGATGGTCTGCTGATGGTTGGTGGGGCTCTCTTCGTCAGCTGGGCCACCATCCTGGGGCCCATCTATGCCGATTCCGCGACCGGGTTTGAGCAGCAGTTCCTCAGCCTGGTCTACCCGCTCAGCGACGTCTTCATGGGGACGATCGTGATCCTGGCGCTCTCCCGCATGGCGCCCGCGGGCCGTCGACCCTTCGTCTACCTGGCCGTGGGGATACTCTTCACCGCCCTTGCCGACAGCACCTTCGCGTATCTCACGACGGTGCAGAACTTCGACACTTCGAACCCGACGGACATGGGCTGGACGCTGGGCTACATCCTGATCGGCCTGGGCGCGCTGCGGGCGATGGCACCGGCGGACGGTCCCACCGAGCGCACCGTCCAGAATGCCCGCTGGCGGATGGTGCTCCCCTACGTCCCGATGATCGCGGCGGGACTGGTCGTCGCGGGGCGCGAGATGCGTGGGATCGGGCTCGACGCCTTCATGCTCTGGGACAGCTTCGGCATCGTGACGATCGTCCTCCTGCGCCAGTTCATCCTCGTGCGGCAAACCCGGTCGCTCGGCCTCCAGCTGCAGCAGCAGAACCG
>Ga0224557_1003306_pt1 | contig 12662 bp, 13 predicted proteins | sample 714S31014metaG_FD_180677 | JGI IMG/M metagenome (GOLD analysis project Ga0224557, IMG submission 180677) | Peat soil microbial communities from Stordalen Mire, Sweden - 717 S3 10-14 | ecosystem: Environmental > Terrestrial > Soil > Wetlands > Peat | place: Sweden: Norrbotten County, Stordalen... | reverse complement strand
AGAGATGGTGGCACTTTCATCGATCGAACAGATGATCGCTCAAAGGACGCCGCCGCCGCAGGGGCCGGACGGCTCCGAGCCGCGGGAGGCGGGCGCAGCGATCAGCTCACGCCCCGCCCGAGAGCCGGCCCGGGCCGGGCCCGGCGCTCACACCCGCTCCCGGGCGATCCGGCCGAGCACCCCATTGACGACGGGGACGGCCTCCTCACCGGCATACACGCGGGCCAGCTCCAGGGACTCGTCGATGCTCACCGCGACCGGGGTCGCCGGCTCGTAGAGCACCTCGTAGGTCCCGAGCCGCAGCACCGCTCTCTCGACCTTGCCGTAGTCGACGAGGTCCCAGTTGACGCTCGCCTCGGAGATGGCCGCGTCGATGTTGACGACGTGCTCGAGCGTCCCCTCCACCAGGGTGCGGGCAAACTCGACGGTGTCTCGAGGCGCGCCCATGTCGTCAGCCTGATACTCGAGGGCCGGGCGCGGCTCCTTCTCGGTCCCCTCCAGCTCGAAGAGGACGCGCAGAGCCAGCTCGCGTCCCCGGCGCCGCCTCCCCGCCGAGCGGCTCATGAGGCGAAGACGACCTCGCTGACGTGCACGTTGATGGTGCCCACGTCCAGGCCGAGCATCCGCTCCACGGCGTCGGCGACCCGCTGCTGCACCTCGGCCCCGACCTTGGGAACCGAGTGCCCCGAGAGCATCACCACCCAGAGGTCGATGTCGAGGGTGCCCTCGTCGCGCAACTCGACCCTGGCGCCGCGGTGAGCGGCGGAGCGACGGAGGATGCGCTCCAGGGACTGGCCGGCCGCCTGGTACATGGCGTGGACCCCCTCGACCTGAAGGGCGGTGAGGACGGCGATCCAGGCCACCACCTCGTTGGCCACCCGGGTCACGCCGAGGGATGTGCGAAGGGGCGGGCGGTGCCCATTGGTCGCGGCGTCTGCCGGTGCGTCCATCAGGCCCTCTCCAGGTACCGTCCGTTGCGGGTGTCGACGCGGATGTGATCGCCGGCGTTGACGAAGAGCGGCACGTCCACGGTGGCCCCGGTCTCCAGGGTGGCCGGCTTGGTCCCCGCGTTGGCGGTATCACCCTTGAACCCGGGATCGGTCTCCCGCACCTCCAGCTCCACCGACGTGGGCAGCTCGACGCCGAGGATCTTGTCGTCCCACATGAGCAGGGTGACGTTGGCGCTCTCCTTGAGCCAGCGCGCGCCCTCGCCGACCTGCTCGGGTGAGAGAGAGGTCTGGTCGTAGGTGGTCGTGTCCATGACCACGTACGCGTCCCCGTCCCTGTAGAGGAACTGGGCCTCAGTGCGCTCGATCCGGGCCCGGCCGAACTTCTCCTCCGGGCGGAAGGTCTCCTCGGTCACCGCCCCGGTCGAGAGGTTCTTCATCTTGGTGCGCACGATGGCGGTGCCCCGGCCCAGCTTCATGTGGTTGAAGTCGAGGACCTGGAGGAGCTGCCCCCCCCTCTCCACCGTGGCTCCGGGACGGAGGTCGCCTGCATTGATCATTGGGTCAATTCTCTTCTCTCTCGCAGCATCCGGGTGGCTGCCTCCAGGGCGACCGCATACCCCGCGACGCCGAGCCCCAGGATGACCGAATCGGCGGCCTCCGCGGTGAGCATGACCTTCCGGTAGCTCTCGCGCTGGAAGGTGTTGGTGAGGTGGATCTCGACGACCACCCCGGGGAATGCCCGGAGCGCGTCGAGCAGGGCCACGCTGGTGTGGCTGAACGCCCCGGGGTTGATCACCAGGGCGTCGGCGTGCCCGGTCTCCGCCTCGATCAGGTCGATGAGCTCGCCCTCGCTGTTGCGCTGCTCGGTGCGGATGTCGACGCCCATCGCGGCGGCACGCTCCCGCAGGTCGGTGTCGACCTCGGCGAGGCTGCGGCCGCCGTAGAGCTCGGGCTCGCGGCGCCCGAGGCTACCCAGGTTGGGACCGTTGAGGACAAGGACCCTGGTCATCTCGTTTGAAGCACCTCCTCGAGCGTCTCGCGCACCAGATCGGCGGGCACGCGCTGGTCGGTGACCGGCTCGCCGCGCCGGGCCAGCAGCACCCAGCGGACCTCGCCGCCCACCGCCTTCTTGTCGTGGCCGAGACGGCGCAGCACGGCCGCGGGCCGGACCGGGGGCAGGGGGCGGAGGCCGAGCCGGTCGAGGAGGCGGTCCTGCCATTCCCGATCGGCCGCGGAGAGCCCCGCCATCTCGGTCGAGAGCCGGCCGGCGACCCGCATCCCCGCCGCCACCGCCTCGCCGTGGGTGACGGTGCCGTAGCCGGCGGCCGCCTCGATGGCGTGGGCGACCGTGTGCCCGTAGTTGAGGACGGCCCTCAACGCGGATTCTCGCGGATCGCGGCCCACCACCTCCGCCTTGATGGCCGCGCAGCGCTCGATGATCGGGGTGAGGGTCGCCACGTCACCGGCTCCGGCGCTCTCGACGCCCGCGTCGAGGAGGGCGGGGAGGTCGGTGTCGGCGATCATCGCGTACTTGGCGATCTCCCCCAGACCGGAGGCGAGCTCCCGGGATGGAAGACCGCGCAGCAGGCCGGGGTCGGAGAGGACCGCCCGTGGCTGCCAGAAGGCGCCGGCCAGGTTCTTGGCGGCACGGAGGTTGACACCGGTCTTGCCCCCGATGGAGCTGTCGACCATGGCGAGGAGGGTGGTGGGCACCCCGAGCCAGGCGATCCCCCGGCAGTAGGTCGCCGCCGCGAACCCGGCGAGGTCGCCCACCGACCCGCCGCCCACCGCCACCACGGCGTCGCGCCGGCCCAGTCCCAGCGAGGCCAGACGCTCGATGAGCCGTCCCGCGGACACCCAGCTCTTGGCCGTCTCTCCGCCGGCGAGGCTCACCAGGGTCGCCTCCCGACCCGAGTCGGCGATCCGGCCGGCGAGGCGGCGGGCGGCGGGCTCGACGCTGCGGTCGGTGACCACGGCGACCCGGCTGCAATCGGCGGGGAGATGGGCCTCGATGTTGGCGAGGGCGGCCTCGCCCACGATCACCGGGTAGGCGGAGCCTGCGCTGGGCACCGGGATGGACCCGGCCAGAGGCCGGATGGCGGCCTCGGCCTCCTCCGGGGAGGTGCGGCCGGTGTCGATGCGGAGGTGCGCCTCCGCGTAGGCGCGCTGCCGCCGCCGCCGCAGCTCGGCGAGGCGGCCGCTGACGTCGCCGCGGAGCAGGGGGCGGTCCGAGGCCGAGCCCAGCCGCTCCAGGAGTGTGCTGTCGGGGGCGTCGAGGGCCACCACCCAGGCGGCCTCGAGCAGCCGGCGGCGCGCGGCGGGTTCGCCGAAGAGCCCGCCGCCGCAGGCGATGACGAGCGCGTTGGGGCGCTCCAGAAGCTCGGTCACGGTGGCCAGCTCGATCCGCCGGAACGCATCCTCCCCGTCCAGGTCGATGATCTGGGCAGGGCTCCGCCCGGTGCCACGCTCGATCTCCGCGTCGGTGTCGCAGAGCTCCCAGCCCAGACGCTCTGCGAGTCGCCGTCCGAGGGTGGTCTTGCCCGTCCCGGGAAGGCCGACCAGGGCCACCGGTCGCGAGCCGGCCGCGGCGCGTGCGATCACCGGAGCCGCCTCGTGCTGCGCCGGTAGCCGGCCAGGTTCCGGCGCATCTCGCTGAGCGAGTCGCCCCCGAGCTTCTCGGTCATGGCCGCCGCGATCACCCAGCCGAGCATGGCCTCGGCGACCACGGCTCCGGCAGGCACGACGCAGATGTCGCTCCGCTCGTAGTGGGCGTTGACCTCGGCGCCGGTGTGAGCATCGACCGAGCGCAGCGGAGCGAGCAGCGTCGAGATCGGCTTGAAGTGGACGGTCGCCCACACCGGCTCGCCGTCGGTGACCCCGCCGGTGAGCCCGCCCTGGCGATTGCTGAGATGGCGAAACCCCTCGCCCTCAACGTACCTCGGGGAGTCGTGGACCTGAGAGCCGGGCGACCGGGCGGCAGCGGCGGCGGCTCCGATCTCGACGCCCTTGACCGACGGGATGCTGCAGAGGGCCTGGGCGATCAGGCCGTCGAGCTTCCTGTCCCACTGCGCGTAGCTGCCCAGCCCGGCGACGACGCCGGAGGCGGTCACCACCGCGCTCCCTCCCAGCGTGTCGCCGCGCTCGCGAGCGGCGTCGATGGCCGCCACCATCCGCTCCGAGGCACCGGGGTCGGGGCAGCGCACCGGCGACGCCTCGACGGCCGCCGGGTCCACCTGGTCGCGCCAATCGATGGCCACGGCTCCGATCCGCTGCACCCACGAGCTGACCTGGACGCCGAGCCGCGCCAGCAGCGCCGTCGCCACCGCCCCGGCGGCGACCCGCGCGGCCGTCTCCCGCGCGCTCGCCCTCTCCAGGACGTCGCGGGCATCGTCCAGGTCGTACTTGAGCATGCCGGCGAGGTCGGCATGCCCGGGCCTGACCCGGCTCACCGGCTTGCGCTTGAAGCCGGCGGCGGTCACCTGCATCGGCCCCCGCCAGTTATCCCAGTCGCGGTTGGTGATGACCAGGGCGACGGGCGAGCCGAGGGTGAGGCCGCCACGCACGCCGGCCACGATCTCGGCGTGGTCCTGCTCGATCTGCTGGCGCTTGCCCCGGCCGTAGCCGCCCTGGCGGCGGCGGAGGTGGGGATCGATGTCGCGCCGGGCATCGAGGCTCAGCCCGGCGGGCACGCCCTCCACGATCACCGTCAGCTGGGGCCCGTGGGACTCCCCGGCGGTCAGGAAGCGGAGCATCGGCGGGACTTCAGCGCAGACCGGAGCGGCGCTCGCCGGGTCTGTCGCGGGGACGTCATCAAGGGGGAAATCTCACTCGTGTGAAGGCGCGATCGGGGTCGCTGGTTGCGCCAGCGATTCTACGGGTCAGCGAGCCCGAGCTCGTCGCGCCACGATACGCCCTCACCCGGAGAAGCAATCCCCTCCGCGGTCACGCCACCCTGTGGCCGTCGCGCACGTAGACCCACAGATCGCCGGACCGCACCAGGCGGAAGTCCCCGCCGACCAGGGCCTGCAGCGGCGTGTACGGACCGGTCAGCCAGCCGGCGACGCTGCTGGTCAGCACCAGGTAGTCCGCGTGAGATACCGCGGTCCGGAGGTCGGCGACTCCGGCGTCCGGATCGCCGGCGAAGCTCAACATGGTGCCGAAGGCATCGACCATCTCGGTGCAGCCCGGCGCGGTCGAGACGAAGCGGTCGCTGGGGACGAGCACCCGGGGCCCGTTGGAGAGGGTGCAGGCCCCCGGAGGGACGACCGCTTGGACGGCGGCGGCGGGGTCGCTGACCGAGGAGAACTCCACGGCGACGACCTGCCCGGCCAGGGCCATCAGAAGCATGGCCGTCACCGCAGCGGGGACCAGCGCCGGCCGCCTGATGGCGGCGGAGAGACGGTCGACGGCGGTGGCCAGGCTCATCGCCAGGAAGGGCGCGAGCAGCGCGGCGTACTGTGGGTAGTACTGAGACGGTAAGAACTGGACCGCGCCGACGAGCAGCGCGCAGGCGATGGCGAACCACTCGCTCGCATCCCTCCGCCGGCCGCGGACCGCAAGCCCCAACACCGTCACCGCGAGCACCGCCAGCGTGAGGGCCACCGCCGGGTTGCTACCTCGTCCCACCGTCATCCCGGCGAGCCGGATCAGTGCCGATCCGCGACTCCCGCCGGGCACGCGGCCGAGCTGGCTGACCACCACGTCACGGATGAACGACCCCGGCGCGGCGGCGAAGAAGGCAGCCGACGGCAGGGCGAAGCCGGCGACCACCCCGCCCGCAAACGGCACCAGGCGGCGCCGCAGGTCGGGAAGGCAGACAGCGCCGAGGACCAGCGCGGGTACCACCGCGGGGAGCTTGACGGCGATGCCGAAGCCGACCGACGCGCCACCGATCACCCACCGCCGCCAGGAGGTCGATGGCGCACCGCGGTCAAAGACGATCGCCGCTCCGAGCAGGCAGAACAGATCCACCAGGGGCTCGAGCAGCCCGGCGTTGAGCGCGTAGACCTCCGCGGGGAGGACCGCCATCACCCCGCAGGCGACCAGGGTCTGAAGCCGTCCGTGGTGCCGGACCAGCCCTCCCACCAGAAGGACGTTCGCGGCCGCCACCAGGATGGTCCCGAGCCGGAGGGCGCCGAGGGCCCAGCGGGTGCCCACCAGCTCCGAGAGGAGGGCGGCCGGGCTGAGCAGGAGCGTGCTTCCCGGAGGCTGCACCAGCACGAAGTCGCGGTAGGGAAGGGCCCCGTGGACCAGCCTGATCGCGGTCCCCAGGTAGACGCTGATGTCCGGGGTGCCGCCCAGCAGGTACCCGGGACGGCTGAGTTGGAGGGCGTCCAGCGCTGCCGCGATCACGGTGCACAGGGCGACGACGGTCGCGTTCTGGCGGCGGCCGAGGAAACCCCTTGACCAGATCCGCTGCCGGCCACCTTGCGGAGGCGCCGACAGGGGTACCGCCACAGCGTGCCCCTCCCCTCCCGTGCCGCCGATGGCGCCGCTCATCGGTCATCCTCCGTCACCTCGGGCGCCAACCCACGGCCCCGGCCGCCCCGGCGCCGGTCAGACCCCGCCCGCGCTCCCCTGGGGGGCGGGCGAAGCGGCGCGGCCCCCCTGCTCCGCAGCGCCCGGATAGGCCATCACCCGGTAGTTCTCGATGGCCTGGAGGATCTGAGTGTAGAAGCGATCGGGCTTGGGGACGAGGCGCAGGACCTCGGTGCCGTCGCGGCCCGCGGACTGGATCTCGAGTGACCCCGCCCCGATCAGCCGGTCGGCAAGGGGGCGACGAACCACGGTGTCCTGGATCCGGTCGAGGGCGATCGACTCGGTGACCCGCGAGATCACCCCGCTGGAGAGGACGATCCGGTGGGTGGTCAGGGTGTAGGTGTGGAAGTGCCAGCGCAAGACGCGGAGCAGGTACCACGCCACCACCACCACCGCCACCACCGCGTCGGCGATCGCCTTGGCCCCGCTGACGTTGGTGCCGCTCACCTGGTTGGGCACCAGCTGGATCAGGATCAGCGGCAGGCCGAGGCAGATCACGGCGACCAGGGTCACCGGTACCAGCACCAGGACGTGCTGCCGCTCGGTGGTCACCACGGACTCGCCGCTCAGCAGGTGGAGCGTCATAACGCCGCAATGATGCGGCATGCGGGCCGCCCTCAGGTGAGGGGGAGACTCTGGAAGAGGCCCCACGCGGCAGGCCGCGCGGGGACCCCGCGCCTGTCAGGGGGCGTGCCGCCCCCTCGCCCCGGTGACAGAGCCACCCCGGGGCTCACCCCTTGGCTCGGCGCGACTCCGCGCCGGTTGCGCTGCGCGCTCCGCGACACGAGAAGGATCCCAAACTCAGGTGAGGGGGAGACTCTGGAAGAGCACCAGCACGGCGCCGGCGCAGAGGAAGGGCCCATACGGGATCGGATCCTTGAGGCTCCGCACTCGGGTCACCAGGAGGAGCAGCGCGACGGCGCCCCCGAGGAAGACGCCGCCCGTCACCGCGTAGATCGCCTCCAGGTGCCCGGGGCTGTCCAGACCGAGCCCGGTCACGGCGCCGATGAGGGCACCGAGCTTGGCGTCGCCCAGCCCGATGCCGCGGCGCGAGATGAGGTGGAAGAGCAGGAAGAAGCCGCCGATCACCAGGGCGCCGGTGAGCGACCGGGTGAACGACAGCCCGGGAGTGACGGCGGAGAGCCCCACGGCCACCACGATGGCCGGGTAGGTGATCTTGTCCAGGATCAGCCGGTGCTTGAGGTCGAAGAGGACGATCTGGACGAACACGGCCATCCAGAGGAAGGTCTCGAGGGCCGACCAGGTGAGCGTCTGACGCCCCGCGAAGAGGCCGAAGGCAAGGGCGCCCAGCACCGGGCCGAGGCCCCACTCCAGCCAGGTCCACCCGTACTTCTCGGGCAACCACGGAGCGGCCGCCTCGGGCTGCTCACCCCGTTCCCGGGCCGCATCCGCCTCCTTGACAACCTCCGCCTCGTACTCGGCGCGCTCCTCGTCCTCCTCCTGGCGGAGCTTCTCCACCCGCTCCAGGACGACGTTGAGCCACCCGGTGCCCAGCCCGACCACGGCGCCCGCCGCCCCCGAGGCGAGCGTGAAGGCGATGTTCATCGTCCGGTCGTGGCGGCGCGGAGCGCCGCTGGCCCGGTCATCCGGCGAGTGCCTGCTCGAGCGCGGCACGGGCGGCGTGCCACGGGGGATCGACGCCGGTCCAGCGCTGGAAGCTGAGCATCCCCTGGAAGAGGAGCATCTCCACGCCGTCGGCGGCCCGGAGGCCGCGTGCCTGAGCGGCGGCCACGAGGTCGACGGGACGGGGGCTGTAGCGGAGGTCGGCAACGATGCAGCCGGCGGGCAGCAGATCCACCGGCACGGGGATGCCGGAGACCCCGGTCGACGAGGCGTTGACGACGATATCGGCCTCGCGGGCGGCGGCCCGGACCGCCTCGGTCTCCTTCCAATCGACGGCTCGCGCGTCGGGCGAGATCCGCAGGCAGAGCTCCTCCGCCTGCTCCGGGCGCCGCGCCACCACCACCACCTCGTCCACCCGCATCCGGCAGAGAGCGAGCACGCAGGCGGCCGCCCCACCGCCCGCTCCCAGCACGATGGCCCGGGCCCCCGGATCGGGCCGGAGGCGCTGGTAGCTGAGCGAGAGCTCGAAGCCGCGGGCGTCGGTGTTGTCTCCGATCAGCTCCCCGTCCTGGATCAGCAGGGTGTTGACGGCCTGGCAGACCGCGGCATCGCCCTCCAGCCGGTCGCAGGCCGCCGCCAGCGCCACCTTGTAGGGGACGGTGACGTTGCAGCCGCTGAACTCTCCGCGGCGGAGCTGCAGGAGCAGCCCGGGAAGCTCGGCGGGGCTGACGTCCAGGGTGGTGTAGTCGCCCTGAAGATCACGGGCGTGAAGCGCGGCGCGATGCATCGCGGGACTCGGCGAGTGCCCGATCCCCGATCCGATCAATCCGAGCTGGAGCCACTTCGGCGGCGCTACCGGCATCCTCGGTCCGCCCTAGCGATCAACACGAGCTCCCATATTGGGAAACCTGCTGCTCGTGGACGGCCTCGGTGACCGAATAGTGGTTGTGTCCGCACGGGTCGGTCACGTAGAAGAGGTACGTGGTCGAGGCCGGGGCGAGTGCGCCCCCAAGGGTCGCCAGACCGGGAGAGTCGATCGGGGTGGGCGGCAGGCCCGGATTGTGGTAGCTGTTGTACGGCGTGGGGATGGCCTCGTCGGCGGTGGACATCGGCTGCCCCGACATGTGCAGCCCGTACATCACGATGGCATCGATCTGGAGATCCATCGGAGCCGCCAGCCGGTTGTTCACCACCGAGGCGACCAGCGGGAAGTCGGCGGCGAAGCGGGCCTCGGCCTGGATGATGGAGGCGGTGATGAGATCGTCGTAGGCCTCGGTCGGCGACGCCGGGAGCTTGGGCACCACGTTCTGAGCAAAGGCGGTGAGCTGATCCTGGACCACCTGATGGGCGGTTGCGCAGTCCGGCACCGAGTAGGTCGCCGGGAAGAGGAATCCCTCGAGGGAGGTGTCGCCCGCCGGACGGATTCCGAGGAAGGGCGCCGTGTAGCCGCCCTGGGCGAGGGCGGCGAGGTACTCCGTCCGGGTGATGTCCAACCCCTTGGTCGTGGCGATGCGCTCGGCGACCTGTTCGATGGTGAAGCCCTCGGGGATCACGAATTTCACCTGCGGGCAGTACTGCGGGCCGTCGAGGACGTTGATGATCTCGCTCGCCGCCATCGCCGAATCCACCTGGAAGAGACCGGCGTGGAGCTGAACGCCACGGATCCGGGCGTAAGCCGAGAAGAAGAGGGCACTCTTGATCAGCCCCTGGCTCTCGAGGCTGTTGGCCAGCTGGTCGAGACTCTCGCCCGGCTTCACGGTGACGACCGTCGCAGCTTCGCTCCCGGTATCCGCCGCCTCGAGCTGGATGCGCCCGTAGACGAAGACGGCCCCGGCCAGCAGGGCCACGACCACGACCACCCCGACGAGTGCAAAGAGCACACCGAGCCGGCCCCTCTGGCCGTTCTTCACGGCGAAGGCCTCCGGGGGTGGGCGTCGAGGTAGCTCTGCAGGATCAGGGTGGCGGCCACCGCGTCCACCGTACTCTTCCGCTGCATCCGGCGGACACCTCCGTCGATGAGGGCGCGCTCCGCCTGGGCGGTGGTCAACCACTCATCCCACATGGTCACCTCCAGCCCCAGCCGGCGCCCGGCGTCGGCGGCGAAGCGACGCGCGGCAAGGGCGGCGTCGCCCTCGCTGCCGTCGAGGCGGCGGGGCAGGCCGATCACCAGCAGGCGGCAGCCGCGCTCGACGCAGGCCTGCTCCAGGGCGGACCAGAACTTGGGATGGCGGCGCTCCAGGGTGGCCAGGGGGGTGGCGATGGTGCCGGTGGGATCGGCCCCGGCGAGGCCCACGCGGCGATCGCCCAGGTCGACGCCGATGGCGGCGCAGGTCGCGCTCACGCTGCAGTTCCCGGCCGTGGGCTCAGCCGCTCGCACTCGACCCGGAGCCGCTGGAGGTCACGAAGGTCTCCACGATGTGGATGCTGGAGCTGGAGAAGGGCATGAAGAGGAACTGGATCGGGGTCTCGTCGACGGTCACGCTCTGGACGTTCGGGATCGCCTGCTGGACGATCCCCTGCACGCTGCCGGGGCTGCGCCCGCTGAGCTGGCTCCCCAACTGGCTCAGATCGACCTTGCCGTGGTAGTAGTCGACGCCGGAGACCGACAGGGCGAAGCTGCCGTCGCTCCCGGCCTGGATGATCTGGAGGTTGTTGAGGTGAAGCTGGCTGGGCACCAGGCTGTCCCCGGCGGGGAGGTTGGCGGAGGCCTGAAGGTCCTTGAGCACCACCGCGTTGAGATCGGCCGGGTTGTAGAGGGTCTCCTGGGCGGTCATGGTCACCGTCACCGTCGTGGCGGTCATCACCGTGCCCGCGGTGGCGGGCGGGAACGTGGAGGGGGTGACCACATAGGTGATGCTCCTGCCCCCGCCGTTGGGGTCGATGGCGACCTTCTCCTGACCGGCCTTGGCGATCAGGTCCGAGGCGGCCTTCTGGCCGAGCTGGTTCTCGACCTGGCCGAGCTGCTCCTGCCAGTTGGTGATGTCGGCGGAGCTGGCCACGGCCTCCGTCGAGGCATTCACCCCGCCGGTGGTCGGGGCCACATTCGTGATCTGCCAGGACTGGCACCAGGGTTCGATGGCGGGGCACGTGTCGATCGCACCTGGGGGGACGTTGCCGCTGGTACCGGCACTGCTGGCCGTCACGTTCACCGGCGGAAAGCTCGTTGAGCCCGAGGCGGCGCAGATGGCTTGCGCCTGGCCTGTCAGTGAGAAGACCACCGGCGTGCTCCCTGATGTCTCGAACAGACTTCCGGGGTAGACGGTGAGGTCGTTGCCCGGAACGCAGCCACCCGCGCTGGCGGGCACCGTGAACTGGATCTGACCGGTGGCAGCCACTCCGGGCACCGTCTGGGTACCCGTGGGCGACGCCTGGAAGGTCTGGCTCGCGGTGTCCGTGATCTGCTTGCTCAGGATGTAGTTGGACTGGCTCGCCTGGGCCGTCGACGTCGTCCCCTGGATGGTCGGGTTGACGGTCAGCGGCTGCTCGGCCACGGTGATAGTGACCGTGGCCGAGGTGCCGAGGAGCAGGAAGAGGATGACCCCGAGCGCCAGGAGACCCACGACCGCTCCGTAGATGACCCGGCGGGAGGGCAGGCGGAGACGTCCCGCAGTGGACGCCCGGGGCGGGGTCGGCGGCGGGCGATGGCTCGAGAGGCCCGTCCCCGACGGTGGGGGCGCGGTCACCGCCGGCGGCGCGAACGGAGCGGGCGGTGCGCCGATCATGCCGGCGGTGGCGCCCGCCGCAAACGCCGATCCCGTCCCGGTCCAGGGCGAGACCGGACCATCTCCGTCGTCCGGGATGTCGGAGAGGGCGGTCCACCGGCTCCCCGGTCGGGCCGGCACCCCTCCGGGCGACGCCGGGAGGAACGGGGCACGCGGCTGCGCGGCCGGCAGTGCGTGGTCGAGCGGAGCCGGTGGCCAGGGAGGAACGATCGGTGCGCCCCAGGGCCCGGTGCGGGGAGGCGGGACGGCTCCGGGCACGTCCGCCGCCAGCGGCACCGAGCCGGCCGCCGGCGATGACGCGGGCAGCTCGGCGCCAGCGGTCTCCGCCGGGGAGATGGGTCGGGGCACGTACTCGAACGGCGGCGCTGCCGGCACGCTCGCCACCCCCGGCACCGCCGCCGCGGGCCGGTCGGGCAGGAACGGTGCCTGGGGACCGGGCGACGGCCCCACCGGGCGGAAGCCGGGGCGGGGCGCCACGACCGGTATCCCACCCTCGAGCGCGGCCACGGAGCTGTAGGCGATCAGCCCGGCGCGCTGGGCCGCCTCCTGGATGCGGGGATCCGGACTGACGATCGTCGCGCTCAAGCCGCGCTTCATGGCGACGCTGCGCAGGAGGCGAACGTTGAGGGCGGTCTGGAAGGCCTGGGCGCCTGCCGGCACGATCAGGGCGACCTGATCGCCGGGATCGGCAGCCTGCAGCTTCCCGGCCAGATCCGAGATGTCGTCGTCCTGGCCGACGTGGATCAGTCGGTTGGCCATTCAGCAGGCCTCATCACACCTTCATCGCCTTCATGACGCGGCGCATCAGGCCGCCCAGCGGCTGGTCCGCGTCATCTTCCAGGGACACCGCATGATACGCAAGCCCCAT
>Ga0224557_1003305_pt1 | contig 12671 bp, 9 predicted proteins | sample 714S31014metaG_FD_180677 | JGI IMG/M metagenome (GOLD analysis project Ga0224557, IMG submission 180677) | Peat soil microbial communities from Stordalen Mire, Sweden - 717 S3 10-14 | ecosystem: Environmental > Terrestrial > Soil > Wetlands > Peat | place: Sweden: Norrbotten County, Stordalen... | reverse complement strand
CATCGTGAAGTCGAGCTCTGCCTCCTGCGCCGCGGCGAGCACGTGCAGGACCGTGTTGGTTGACCCGCCCATGGCGATATCCAACGTCACCGAGTTCTCGAATGCCGCGCGTGTGGCAATCGCCCGCGGCAGCACCGACTCGTCGTCCTGGTCGTAGTAGCGCTGACACAGTTCCACGACCGTCCGCCCCGCGTCCTCGTAGAGGTCGCGGCGAGCCGTGTGCGTCGCCAAGGTCGAACCGTTGCCCGGCAGCGCCAGGCCCAAAGCCTCGGTCAGGCAGTTCATCGAGTTGGCCGTGAACATCCCTGAGCAGGAGCCACACGTTGGGCACGCGGCCTCCTCGATCCGGGAGATGTCCTCGTCGGACACGTCATCGGCCACGGCGTCAGCGATCGCGGTGACCAGGTTCAGGCCCTTACGCACGGTTCCGTCGACCAGCACCGTCGTACCGCCCTCCATCGGACCGCCGGAGACGAACACGGTCGGGATGTTCAGCCGCAGCGCGGCGTTGAGCATGCCCGGGGTGATCTTGTCGCAGTTGGAGATGCAGACCAGCGCGTCAGCACAGTGCGCGTTGGCCATGTACTCGACGCTGTCAGCGATCAGATCACGCGAGGGCAGCGAATAGAGCATGCCGCCGTGCCCCATCGCGATCCCGTCATCGACGGCGATCGTGTTGAACTCACGCGGGATCCCGCCGGCAGCCTGGATCGCGTCAGCGACGATCTGACCGACCGGCTGGAGGTGTGTGTGACCGGGAACGAACTGGGTGTAGGAGTTCGCGACGGCGATGATCGGCTTCTGGCCGATGTCCTCGCGCGCGACCCCCGCGGCGCGCAGCAGCGCGCGGGCGCCGGCCATGTTGCGGCCGTGAGTGACTGTCCGGGACCTGAGCTGTGGCATGTACTCAGGCTAGTGCATCGGTCCGGAACGGTTCACCGGCGAGCCGGCGGCCCCGGGGACCAATCTTGGCTGCTGCCGCGCTCACCAAACCGAGCCCTCAGCCCAAGCCGAGCCGGTGGAGCTTGTGCCAGTCGTCAGCCAGCAACGCCCAGCGCTCGTGATCGCGCCAGCGCCCGGCGATCTTCAGGTACCGCGGCGAGAAGCCCTCGCGCTGAAAGCCGGCGCGGTGCGCGAGCGAGATCGACGCCTGATTCCCGGGCTGGATGTTGGCCTCCAGACGATGCAGATGCAGCTCTGAGAAGGCGACGCCGAGCACCAGCTGAATCCCCTCGCGCATGTACCCCTGGTGAGCGAACTTCTCCCCCGCCGCATACCCGAGGTAGGCGCTCTGCAGCGACCCGCGCGCGATCTGAGAGATGTTGAAGAAGCCGATGATCGCGTGATCAGAGAGCCGGCAGACCAGGAGCGCCTCGAAGTCGGGACTGGAACTGTCCTCGACATAGGCGCTGAACCGCGCCGAATCAGTCGGTGCGCTCGCCCACGGCCGGTGAAATCCGCGGCTGTCCCGCATCAGCGAAGTGAACTCAGCCTCGTCCACGCGCTCGGGGTTGCGGATATAGACCCGAGGCGACATCGCCCTCAGCTACCCCGCGAGCACTCGCTCGACGCGGTAGCTGAGCGCCTCACACGCCAGGTCCTCACTGACGTTCAGCGGTAGACGCAGGCGCGTGTCCTCAATCAGTTCCACAGCCGCGCGCAGCGCCTGCGGGTCACTCGCACGCCCCACGCCGGCATCTGCCTCGAGCAGGGCGACCCGGTCACTGTTACGCACAAGATCTCCTGCACCCCAGGCAAGCGACGCCAGATCCAGCAGCCAGGTCTCGGCAAGGCTCAGCGCCAGGTCCAGTGCCCCGGTCTCGACCCTGCGGCGCCCGCGCTTGACGCGATCACCCCACTCGCCCTCAACCCGCTTCTGTTCCTTCTTGGGGTACATCGCGATCTCAGCCGCGGCCCGATCCTGGAGTTCAAGACTGACGCGCTCCCCGCGTGCCTTGACCGCCTCCAAGAGCCCGGTCCACGGAGCCGTACGGCTCGCGTCGCCCGCCAGCGCTTGGCGCACCAGCTCCTGGGCGCGGTCTCGCAGCAGCACGCCTTCCGGCGTCGCCAGCTCATTTGCGACACCGGCATCTCCGAGGCTCAGGCGCGCGTAGGCCATCGCGGTCTCCTCGGTCACACCGCCGCTCACCAGCTCGTCGGCGATCTCCTGCGCCGAGGGCGCGTCGAACCGCACCACCTGGCAGCGCGAGCGAATCGTCGGTAGGACATCCGCGAGCCGATCCGTGATCAGGATCATATGCACGAACGACGCCGGCTCCTCGAGCGTCTTCAGCATCCGGTTGGCAGCCTGGTCCCCGAGCTGGTCGGCGCTCTCAATCACGAACACCCGCCGCGAGGACTCGAACGGGGTCTTACTGGCCGCGGCGACCACGGGCTCGTCGATGTCGCTCACCAGGATCTCGTGCGCCCCGCTCGGCACGACCCAGGTCAGGTCCGGGTGTGTTCCGGCCAGCGCGCGCGCATGCGCGCTGGCTTCGTCGGCGGCGCCCTGAGCGAGCAGCGTGGCCGCGATCTCACGCGCGAGCTCACGCTTGCCCGAGCCGCCAGGGCCGTGAAAGAGGTATGCGTGCGAAGGTCTGCCGTCGGGCTCCAGCACCGGTGCGAGCACCGCGTTGGCATTCGGATGGCGCTCAAGCTGCTTCAGCATCCCAAGATCCTAATGGCCTGAGTCACAAATCCGGTGTACGGCTGTGCGATGGCCAGCCGCGGTCAGACGCGGTCGGCGCTACCGTCCGCACGATGAAGGGATCGGGACGGTTGATCACGATTGAGGGCGTCGACGGCACCGGCAAGACGACGCTCGCCACGGCGCTGCTCGAGCATCTGACCAGACACGGTGTCGATGCCCGGCTCATGCGCGAGCCGGGCGGAGTCGAGACCTCCGAGCGGATCCGCGAGCTGGTCAAGGACCCGGCCCTGACAGTCGGGGCACGGGCCGAGGCGCTGCTGTACGCGGCAGCCCGGGCACAGCTGGTCGAGCAGGCGCTCGTGCCGGTGCTCGAATCGGGGGCGTGGGTGCTGCTTGACCGATTCGTCGACTCGTCGCTCGCCTACCAGGGCGTGGGCCGAGGGCTCGGGGTCGACGCGGTCCGAGAGCTGAACCTGTTCGCGACTGGCGGGCTGACCCCCGACCGCACGTTGCTGTTATCGCTGGATCCTGAGATCGCTCTCGCGCGCGCGTCTGAAAGGCAAAACGCGGTGGGCGAGGCGCCGGATCGGCTCGAGCGCGAGGGCCAGGAGTTCTTCGCGCGGATCCGCGAGGCCTATCTGTCGCTGGCGGCCGCCGAGCCGAACCGGTTGCGAGTGCTCGACGCTTCGCAGGCGCCGAGCGCGGTCTTGGATCAGGCGCTGGCGGCGCTGGCCGACTTCTTGTAACCGTCCGGGTGGGCCTGATGGAAGGCCCACGCGTCGGCGATCATCGTCTCCAGATCGGGCTTGCGAGGCTGCCAGCCAAGCTCCTCGCGGATCTTGCGGCCGTCCGCCACCAGCTGCGGCGGGTCACCCGGCCGGCGCGGCTTGTCCACGGCGGGGATCTTCTGGCCGGTGACCTGCTCGACCGCGGCCACCACCTGCCTGACCGAGAAGCCGCTGCCGGTACCGAGGTTGAAGATGCGGTGCTCGCCTGCGCGGGCGCCGTTGAGCGCGAGCACGTGAGCGTCGGCCAGGTCGTCGATGTGGATGTAATCGCGCACGGCCGAGCCGTCAGGCGTCGGATAGTCGGTGCCGAGGATGTCAACGCTCTCACGCTTGCCTTGGAGCACCCGCAGGATGTTCGGGATCAGGTGGGTCTCGGGCTCGTGGTCCTCGCCCACCTGCCCGCGTGCGCCGGCGACGTTGAAGTAACGCAGGCTGACTGCGCCGAGGCCGTACGCGATGCAGAAGTCTCCGATCATGTAGTCCACCGCGAGCTTCGATGCGCCGTAGGCATTGGCCGGACGCGGGGTTGCGCTCTCGGCGATCGGCACCACGTCGGGCTGGCCGTAGACCGCACACGTGGACGAGAAAACCAGCCGCGGGACCTTGGCCGTGACCATCGAGTTGAGCAGGTTCAGCGAGCCCAGAACGTTGTTCTCGTAGTACAGCTCGGGCCGCTCAACCGACTCGCCGACCAGCGCGAGCGCGGCGAAGTGCAAGACGCCGTCGAACGGGACATCGGTCTCCGTGAGCAGGGCACGCACCGCCGGTCCGTCGCGCAGATCGATGACCTCGAGCGTGGCTTCCGGTGCCACCGCCTCACGGTGACCGCGTTCGAGGTTGTCGAGCACGGTGAGGTCGTGGCCCTGCTCGATCAGCAGGCGCGAGACGATCGATCCGATGTATCCGGCGCCGCCGGTGAGGAGCAGTTTCATAGGGTTCAGTCTGCCTGAAGCGGGCGACAGCTGCACGACATAGAATCGACAGCTGGATGAAGAACGCGCTATGAGTGAGAGCCCGGCGCAGTTCGAGCTCGTCGAATTTGAGCAGGTCGAGGCCGCGCCCGGGACGGCGCTGCTGCGGATAGCGGCGCGACCTTCGCGAGCGACCGGGAGCGGGCCGCTGACGCTCGTGATCCACGACGGCGAGCGTGAATATCGCCACCCGCAGCTGCCTGCGCTTCCGGGTCCTCCTGGGCTGATTCGTGCGGCCTTCTCGGCGCCGGTCGACCACGTCGGGCGCGGCACCATGTTCGCCCTGGAGATGCCGGACGGATCGACCGTACGGCTGCCGGCGCCATCACGGCGGCGCTCGGCTCTGGGCGGAGCGACCGATGCTCGAGGGCTGAACGCTGCCGCCGACAGTGCCGGCGCGGAGAGTGCATCTGCACAGCGGCGCGCCCGCGCGAAGGAGGTCGAATCGTCTCGGCTGGCCGAAGCTGAGCGCCGCGCCGAGGCGCGACGGCTGGCGATCACCGAGCTCGAACGCCGCCTGCAGGTCGAGCGTGAGCGCCGCCACGCGATCGAGGCGGACATCGGGCGCCTGCGGGCCGACCGCGAGCAGGCGTTCGCCGAGCGTGACGAGGCGGTTGCGGACCGTGACGCGGCCGTGGCTGACCGCGAGCAGGCAGAGGCGCGTGCGGTGGTCGCCGCCGCCAGCGCCGGAACCCTGGACGCGCAGATCCGCGCCAGCACCGAATCGGCCGAACGGGCGCAGGAGACACTGAGAGCCGAACTCGATGAGAAGTCCGGTGAGCTTGACCGCGTCCGCGCCGCCGCCGAATTGGCGCAGGCACGGGCCCACGCGAGCCGACGCGAGGTCGCGGAACTCGATGAGCAGCTCGCACACGCCCAGGCGCAGATCACCGTGCTGGAGCAGGCGCTGGCCCAGCGGCGTATTGAGGCAGAGGGACACTCAGCGCAAGCCGAGGCGGCACTGGCGGCCGCTGTGGCGCAGACAGCTGAGGCTCGCGCAGAGGTAACGGTGCTGCAGGAGCAGCTGGCGGAGATCAGGGAGGCGGCCGAACAGGCCGAGACCGAGCATGGCTACGACCTTGAGACCTCGCAGTCCCGGATCGACTCGGCGCACGCTGAGCTTGAGGTCGCGCGGCTTGAGATAAAGACCCTGCAAGAGCGGGTCAACGAGCAGGAAGCGACGCTTGGGGAGCTGGACGGCGTGCTGAGCACGCGGGCGGCGGAGATTGAGCTGTTGAGGCTTTCGGTTGACGAGAAGGTGGAGCGGGCCGCCGCGGAAGCGGCGGCCCGCGTCGGCCAGCAGCTGGCGCTGGATGTCGAGGCCGCTGCCGCCCAGGCCAACGAGCTGCTGAGCGCCAACGTCACCATCGAGCTGCTGCGAACCCAGGCCGAGAGCGACCATGAACAGCTGGCGCAGGCCCGCGCCACCCTGGAGGCGAGCGAGGGCCGTGCGAGCGCGGCTGAAGCCGCGCTCGCGGCGCGCACCGCAGACCTCCAGGAATTCGGCACCAAAGTCCAAGAGCAGATCCAACTGGTCAACCAGAACCGTCAGGAACTGGTCGACGCCGCCACGCAGACCCAAGCCGAGCTCGAGCAGCAGCGCGAGCGCGCCGATTCACTCGCCGCCGACCTGGCGGCCCTCCAGGCCGCGGCGACGCTCGCCGCCGATGAGATGGTCAGCGCCAGTGAAGCCGCCACCCAGGCGCGGTCCGAGGCTGAGAGCCATAAGCGTCATGTCGCGGAGCTGAGCGCCTCGCTGGCCTCGGCGGAGCGCACGATGCGGGAGGCCAGCGACGCGATCAGCACGCACGAGGCCAAGCACCGTGAGATCAAGGACGCGTTGCGAGCTGAAACCGAGCGCCGTGTGCGCGCCGAGGAGGCGCTGCTCGCCGCGAGTGCGGACCGCATACTGGCCGCGGAGTCCGTGGCGCTCGAAGCGAGCGCACGCGAGCAGGTTGAGGTCCGTGCGGCACGGCTTTCGGGCGAGCGTGACCAGTTGTTGGAGGAACGTGACCGGCTCGAGACGCAGGCCGAGTCGCTGTTCTCACGGATTGCCGATGAGCACGCTCAGGCAGATGCTCAAGCCGACGTCTTTCGCCACCTGAGCTAGCGACCTAAGCTAGTACTGGGAAGTCTTTCCGTCCGAGCCGTAGGCGAGGATTCGCTGTTACCCCCTCAGCCGACCCGAAGCCGAGGCAAAGTAGCGGAAGACGCGGAAAACGAAGGAGATCGTAGTTATGGCCGACACGTCGCAAACCCCATTCACGGATAGCCAGACAGGGCAAGGCCTCTCGATCGAGCGGTACTTCACCACTGCCGGCAAACATCCTTTCGACCAGGTCGAATGGGAGCACCGCGACGCGCGTATCGGCCACGGGGGCAAGGTCTCCTTTGAGCAGACAGACGTCGAGTTTCCGAAGAGCTGGTCACAGAACGCGACCAACATCGTCGCCCAGAAGTACTTCCGCGGCCGGCCCGACTCGGCCGAGCGCGAGCGCTCGGTGAAGCAGATGCTGACCCGCGTCGCGGGCACGATCGCCGGCTGGGGCGCGGAGCGCGGGTACTTCGCCACTGACGACGACGCGCTGGCCTTTGAGCACGAGCTCACTCACATCCTTCTGCACCAGATGGCGGCGTTCAACTCGCCCGTCTGGTTCAACGTCGGTTGGCACCCGGTGGGTAGCCCGAAGATGCAGGCGAGTGCCTGCTTCATCCTGTCGGTCGAGGACACGATGGAGTCGATCCTCGATTGGAACACCAAGGAGGGCATCATCTTCCGGGGCGGTTCCGGGGCGGGCATCAACCTCTCCCGGATTCGCGGCTCCAAGGAGCAGCTGAGCCGTGGCGGCACCGCTTCGGGTCCGGTCTCGTTCATGCGCGGCGCCGACGCCTGGGCAGGGTCGATCAAGTCCGGTGGCGGCACCCGCCGGGCCGCCAAGATGGTGATCCTCAACGTCGACCACCCGGACATTCGAGAGTTCATCTGGTGCAAGGCCAAGGAAGAGGACAAGGCCGCGGCGCTGCGTGACGCCGGCTTCGACATGTCGATTGACGGCGACGGCTTCCACTCGATCCAATACCAGAACGCGAACAACTCGGTCCGCGTGACCGACGAGTTCATGCAGGCCGCCGCGAACGACGAGGACTGGCACCTGCTCGCGCGCAACAGCGGTGAGCCGACCGGCGAGCCGATCAAGGCGCGCAGGCTGCTGGAGGAGATCTCTGAGGCCGCTTGGCGCTGTGCCGACCCGGGCGTCCAGTACGACACCGAGATCAACAAATGGCACACCTGCCCGAACTCAGGGCGGATCAACGGCTCCAACCCGTGCTCGGAGTACATGCACGTCGATGACTCGGCCTGCAACCTCGCGTCGCTCAACCTCATGAAGTTCCGCCGGACGGACGGCACCTTCGACGTCGAGTCGTTCGAGAAGGCGGTTGACATCGTCTTCCTCGCACAGGAGATCGTCGTTTCGCCGTCGAGCTATCCGACTCCGGAGATCACGGCCAACGCGAACGCCTTCCGCCAGCTCGGCATGGGCTACGCCAACCTCGGCGCCTACCTGATGGCTGACGGTCTGCCCTATGACTCTGATGCGGGCCGTGGCATCGCCGCCGCGATCACCGCGCTGATGACCGGCCGTGGTTACCTGCGCTCGGCTGAGGTCGCCGCGGCGATCGGTCCGTACGACCGCTACCAGGACAACCGTGACGCTCACAACGGCGTAGTGCGCATGCACCGTGACGCTGCCTACGAGATCGACGACGCGCTGTGCTCGGACTCGGAGCTGCTTTCCGCTGCCCGGACCGTATGGGACGACGCGGTCTCGGCCGGCGAGGCCCACGGCTACCGCAACGCCCAGGCCACGGTGCTGGCGCCGACCGGGACGATCAGCTTCCTGATGGACTGCGACACGACCGGAGTTGAGCCGGACTTCTCGCTGGTCAAGTTCAAGGAGCTCGTCGGTGGCGGCCAGATGACGATCGTCAACAAGACGGTTCCGCTTGCGCTTGAGACGCTCGGCTACAGCGACCAGCAGGTCGAGCAGATCGTCGCCTTTGTGAACGAGCACGGCACGATCGTCGGCGCACCTGACCTCAAGGATGAGCACCTACCGGTGTTCGATGTCGCCGTCGGCGAGCGGGCGATCTCCCACATGGGCCACATCCAGATGATGGGTGCCGTTCAGCCGTTCATCAGCGGCGCGATCTCCAAGACCGTCAACATGCCCAACGAGGCGACCGTCGCTGACATCTCCGACGCGTACACCAAGGCGTGGGAGCTCGGCGTCAAGGCACTCGCGATCTATCGCGACGGTTCCAAGACGGCACAGGCACTGCGCACTGACGCGCAGCAGGATGCTCCCACCCCGGTCGATGTCGACGCGCTGATCCAGAAGGCGGTCGCCGAAGCCCTCGCCACTACTGCACCGCGGCGTAACCGCATGCCGCGCGAGCGTCAGTCGATCACGCACAAGTTCTCCGTCGGCGGTCACGAGGGCTACATCACGGCTGGCAAGTACGAGGACGGCACGATCGGTGAGATCTTCCTGACCGACATCGGCAAGGAAGGCTCGACGATGCGCGGCATGATGAACGCGTTCGCGACCTCAATCTCGATCGCGCTCCAGTACGGAGTGCCGCTCGAGACACTGGTGCGCAAGTTCAGCTACATGCGCTTCGAGCCGGAGGGCATGACCACCAACCCGGAGATCCCCTTCGCGAAGTCGATGCCTGACTACATCATGCGTTGGCTCGCCTCGCGCTTCCTGGATGCCGATGTCCAGGAGGACCTGGGCATCCTGACTCCGGAGGTCCGCTCACGCAAGCTCGCCCAGGATGCCGCCACCTCGTACCTCGGCGACACGGCGGGCCCGGCCGCGCCGGCGCCGCCCGCGGCTCCGATTCAGGTCCGCACCCACACGCCGACTCCAGCCGCCCCGGTCGCCCCGACCACCGCGCTGACCGACACCCCCCCGACCCGCCCTGCCAAGAACTTCGGCCTGGACCTCGGCCCCGGCTGCCAGCAGTGCGGCGGCATGATGCAGCGCACGGGAGCCTGTTACACGTGCTCAAGCTGTGGGTTCAACACCGGCTGCGGTTGATCGCTAGGCGGGCCGCGAGCCTGTCAGCGAGCGGCCCACGAACTTGTGAGTAACCGGAAGGCCCCAGAAATGGGGCCTTCCGTCTTGAGGGCGGCGGCGATTAAGATCCAAGCATCGTCCGTCGCAGATCCCCTGTGCGCCGCGTCTTGGCATCCGCGCTGGTCGGCTTGGCGGCGGTGCTGCTCGTCGCCGGCATGGTGGCTGTGTGGGCCGATGAGCTGCTGCTGAGCCCCAGCAACTGGGAGGCGACCAGCACCCAGCTACTCGCCAACCCAACCATCCGGACGAGCACCGCCACCTACCTGGCCGACCAGATCGACGCGCGCCTCCAACTGTCGCGGCTGCCCGCTTCGGCTCTTGGCTCCGTGGTCGGCCCGCTCGCCGGGACGAACGTCGCCAGCACGCAGGCGGCGATCTTCCACGCCGTGGACGCCGCACTCGGCCTGCCGTCGGTGCAGGTGATGTGGGCCCAGGCCAACCGCGGCGCCGCCACCGCACTGCTGACCGTCGTCAACAGCCCAAGCGCACCGCTGGCTGTCGCAGGCGGTTCCGTGACCGTCAGCCTGGGACCGATTCTGCGGGCCGCGGCCACCAATGCCCGGCTGCCTGCGGCGGCCATCGCGGCCCTGCCGGCCGACGCCGGCACGCTCACCATTCTGCAATCGGGTCAGTTCCATACCGTGCAGACTGCAGGCCGCGCGGTCCGCGACCTGGCGCGGGGGCTGGTGATCGCCGTCGCGCTGCTGTGGCTGGCGGCGCTCGCGCTGGCCCGGGGCCGGCGGCGGCGCACACTGGCGTGGATCGGCATCACCGCCGCACTGGCCGGCGCGCTGGTGCTGGGTGCGCGGGCGCTGCTGGTCACGCCCGCTGCCGATGCGATTAGTGCCAACCCGTCGCTGCGCAGCGTCATCGCTGCAACCATCACAACCATCACCACGTCGCTCGGCCACCTGGCGGTGGGCGTCGGCGTCGCCGGCCTCGTCGTCGCCGTGATCGCCGGATTGGCCGGACTCACGCCCGGCGGCCTGCGGCGACGGAGCCCAGCGCAGGGATGAGCAGCGGCAACAACGACCCCAGGTTGCTGACCTCCAGGCTATGCGAGATATCTGGTGGAACCGATCGGCCACGAGCGGCGTTAACTACGTTGTGGCTGGGACAAAGAGAAGCAGTGCTGGCACGACAAGTTCGCCGGCGACGTCGTGGTTCCGGTCTCCGCCTACCCGATCAGCTGACCTGCTCCCGGAGGGTCCCAGAATGGGACCCTCCGGTTCGGCTAGGCCGACTGCTGCGTGACCTGGTCGGCGACCGTGAATCTGGCTTCCGTCGCCGCCGTCACTTGGTCCAGCGATATTCCTGGCTGGAGTTCCACCAAAACCAGGCCGCCAGCAGAAGTAACGTCGAATACGGCCAGGTCAGTGATCAGCCGATGGACTACCCGGGCGCCGGTCAGCGGGAGCGTGCACGTGCGTTTGACCCGAGAGTCGCCGTTGCGGGTGCAGTGTTCCATGATCACGACGACCCGCTTGGCGCCGTGGACGAGGTCCATCGCGCCACCCATGCCCTTGACCATCTTGCCGGGAATCATCCAGTTCGCGAGATCGCCCTGCTCGGAAACCTCCATCCCGCCGAGGACCGCGAGGTCGATGTGACCGCCACGGATCATCGCGAATGACTCGGCGCTGTCAAAGAACGAGGCGCCCGGCACCGCGGTCACCGTTTCCTTACCGGCGTTGATCAGATCAGCGTCGGCTTCGCCCGGTTTCGGATAGGGACCGATGCCCAACAGGCCGTTCTCTGACTGGAGCATCACGTTCTGCTTGTGCGCGGTGTGGTCGGCCAGCAGGGTCGGCATCCCGATCCCGAGGTTGACGTTCATCCCGTCCTGGATCTCCTGGGCGGCGCGCAGCACGATGCGCGTGCGGGCATCAGTCACCGCCGTCATGCCGCCTGCTCCACGAGACGCTCAATCCGCTTCTCATATGAGCCGCCGGCAAGGATCCGCTGCACGAAGATCCCGGGCGTGTGGATCTCGTCGGGGTCGAGTTCACCGACGTCCACAAGCTCCTCAACCTCCGCGATCGTGACCCTGCCGGCCATCGCGGCCAACGGGTTGAAGTTACGCGCGGACTTGCGGTACACGAGATTCCCGAACGCGTCGCCCTTCCACGCCTTGACCAGCGCGAAGTCGCCCGTGATCGCCCGCTCCAGGAGAAACTCGCGTCCGTCGAACTCGCGCACCTCCTTGCCCTCAGCGATCGGCGTCCCCAGACCGGTAGCGGTGTAGAACCCCGGGATGCCGCTGCCGCCGGCCCGCATGCGCTCGGCCAGCGTGCCCTGCGGCGTGAACTCAACCTCGAGCTCCCCCGACAGATACTGCTGCTCAAACAGCTTGTTCTCACCAACGTAGGAAGAGACCATCTTCCTGATCTGACGATTCTTGAGCAGCAGCCCAAGCCCGAAATCATCGACACCACAGTTATTGCTGACCACCACAAGATCCTTGACACCGAGATCCCGAAGCGCCGCGATCGAGTGCTCCGGGCAACCCGAGAGACCGAACCCACCCACAATCAACACCGATCCATCAGCGACGTCAGCGACCGCTTCCGCGAACGACGTCTTGACCTTCACTTGACTCATACGACCTCAATCTCGCTCGCGTCCGACGTCACGGCTCGACGGCCCAAGCAGGCCGCGGACGCGCGCGTCACTCGCCGGGGGGACCCGCGGCGCCGATCCATGGTTCCTGACGGCCGGCCCGCTGTCAATCAGGAGGGGGATCGGAACCCTGCTGAGGCTGGGTGAGAAGCCTCACTCGTCCGGAACGTAGTGGCGTCCGCCGGACGCTGATCAAACTCTGCAAGCGGAGGCAATCAAACCGGACTGCGAGATCCGCCATCACGCTGCGGACGATACCAGCGGACATCCGGTCGAGCCTCACCCAGGGGGTCGGTAAGGGCGCATCGAACCTGCAAGACCCCAACGCGCGAAACAGTCCGGGGGTGTTGGGGTGTTGGGGTGTTGGGGTGTTGGGGTGTTGGGGTGTTGGGGTTGTGACGGCTGAGTACGATGCGCGGACCTCGTAAGTCGATCGGCCGGAAGGACAGGGATGGGAACCAGGCGCAAGCGGATGGCGGTGCGGTATGCCCGGCGAGCG
>Ga0224557_1003302_pt1 | contig 12691 bp, 9 predicted proteins | sample 714S31014metaG_FD_180677 | JGI IMG/M metagenome (GOLD analysis project Ga0224557, IMG submission 180677) | Peat soil microbial communities from Stordalen Mire, Sweden - 717 S3 10-14 | ecosystem: Environmental > Terrestrial > Soil > Wetlands > Peat | place: Sweden: Norrbotten County, Stordalen... | reverse complement strand
GGCCAGCCGTGTGGTAAGCGAGCTATCAGTTCCGTCGTCGGCCTCGGTGCCTAAAAAGGGGGCGCCGTTGTAGTCGTTGGGCAGCACCGCGAACTGGCTGCGATCGCCGTTGCATTCCACGATGTAGTGGCCGCGCGGCAAGGTGAGAATTGTGGAGGTGCCCGAGTAAACGGAATTCCCATTCAAGTCAAAGATCTGGATCGGGGAATTGTCGGTCGTCTGGATTGAGATCGAATCGGACTCCCGAAACAATCCCCAGCGAGCGCTGGGCGTTATTTGAATCTTGCTGACGCTGATATCGAAAGGTTGCGTCAGGAGAGTGGCGGGAGACCAATCAGTCGCCGCAAAACCGACGCTGGCAATCCCTATATGGAGACAAACGGCAACCCTTAATACAGCGCGCAGCGCCCTGGAAACATTCATACTTCCCTGTGTCGGCCTTCGTGGGGTCGAGACATAGAACCAAGCAGCTTGCGCACCATCCACTTAGCCGCAGCGCCAGTATCCATTAGGCTTTCAGGACTGCGTCCCAATTGTCATATTTGAGACGAAATAAGCCAGTATCCGCTCTTGTGAGATTTATGTTGCTGCTTCATGCAGAACGCACGATCTATTGGATTGGGCAGGATTGTCCGACCAGCTCTGGCCCAGGATTCGCTTGCACTTTTTTCCACTTCAGATGCCGGCACCACGACACGATTTGCCTTAGCGGAAGTGAGGCCTTATAGATTAGTTCCAAAGTTGCGAGGCGCCATTCTAAAGTCAGAACTCGCACGAAGTGGTTGGCCGTGATAAAAGCCAAGCTCCGGACGAAGTCGAGAGGATGCTTGTGATGATAGCAAAACAAAGCAAGAAGCTCATACAGCAACTGCGGAAGCTCGGGCCGGTTTACGATTTCTTGTTACGCGTCCGCCGCTGGATCGTGAATACCGGTCTGGAATGCCTTCGCAGAATATCGCCTTCCAGTCCGCGTTTCGGGCCAGCGCGAGGGTCCTTCTCTGCGTACGAACAGCTCCGTGAAGGCAATGCGCCGGGGCGGGTAATTTTTGACTCACAGCAAGTGATCCCCGCGGGTTCCACTTCGCTGCGGACGAAAGCTGGCATGAATCAGCAGGGCTTCCAACCCTGGCCTTTTTTTTGGTGTTCGTGGGATCAAGCGCGACTCGTCGGACGCACGCTCGTGGCAATGGACAAGGACAAATGCATCTGTTTGGAAGGGGCCTACGGGCAGTTCTGTCTCCACGCCGATCCGGCGTATCGGACCCTCGTCCTGCCACCGGCCGTTACGTTGAAAGGGAATTGGACGAGCCTTGTTTCCCAGTGGACCCAATCGACAAATTTCTATCATTGGTTTCTGGACGCGTTGCCCAGGCTGGCTGCGCTGGATGAATTGCCAAAGGACACCGGGATTCTGGTCCCGTTGACCATCGGGGGGTACGCTCGCGAGACGCTTCGCTGGCTCGGGTTGGAGGACCGGTGTCGGTTGACGCACGAGCGGCACCTTCTGGTCGAGCACTTTCACTTCCTTTCTCCCGCGACCATGACCGGGTGCGATAATCCGTATGCGATCGGTTTTCTGCAGAACATATTTCTCGGGCGGGCCGACAAGATGTTTGCCGCGCCGAAACGGTTTTACATCCAGCGCGTCGGCAAGGGCCGGGGAGTGCTTAACGAGAACGAGGTGATTGCATTCTTCCGCGACCGCGGTTGGGGGATCGTCGACCCGGAAGCGCTGACGCTGGCGCAGCAGATTCAATTGTATTCGCAAGCCGAGGCGATTTGCGGCGTTCACGGAGCCGGGTTCACGAATCTTCTCTGGTGCCAGCCGAAATGCCGCGTCATCGAATTATGCGCGAACAATTGTCTGAATGGCTGTTACGAGGGTATCGCCCAATATATCGGGCTCGATTATCACTACGTGGTCTGTCAAGGCGACCGGATTTATCGTGCGTTTGTTTCCCTCGAAGAACTCAAGCGGGTCATTGGCTGATTGGCCGCGACTGTTTCTCTTTACTCGCGTTGCATTGTCTTGCAAGATGCGACGGTGCAGTGTTTCTCAAACTTTCCGTCCGGGCGCACGCGGCCATCGAAACCAACGGTGACTGTCGCGCTTTATTCGTCACGGCTGCCAGGCTGACGCCATGTCCCGCGCCCGCCGCTTTATCCGGAATGTCGCTTCGGGTTACCTGCTCTTGTTCGCGAGCATGCTCTACGTTCTCGCATCCGTGCCGCTGGCCTTGAAGTTCCTGACAAGGGAGGAATTCGGCCTCTGGGCGCTCATGACCCAAATCACCGGCTACCTGGCGCTGATTGATCTCGGGACGTCCCCTTCCGTCTCCCGGCTATTGATCGACTGCAAGGACCGCCCCGATGACGGGGACTACGGCAGTCTCATCCAGACGGGAGGCCTGGTTCTGACCTGCCAGGGAGTCATCATCCTGCTTGTGGGAGTCCTCGCCAGTCCGCTGGCTTCTCATTTGTTACAGATCCCGAAGCACCTGGAAGCATCGTTCATTTACCTGATGCGGTGGCAATCGGTGATCCTGGCGGCCGGATTCGTGACCCGCGTGTTTGGGCACGTTCTCTATGCCCACCAACAGAGCGACCATATCAACTACGTGCAAGCCATTTTGTCCGTGGTGAATTTGTTCGTGCTGTGGGTCGCCTTTCTTGCCGGCGTGGGGACCTATAGCATCCTTTGGGTTAGCGCCACAACCTGCGCGGTGACCTCAATCACCTACGTGGGGTTCTGTGTGAAGCTTCGGCTGTTGCCCAAGAAGGGACTGTGGGGCGTGCCTTCGTGGGGGCGATTTCGAGAATTATTCCAGTACGGAAAGGACGTCTTTCTAATCTCGCTGGGTCGTCAACTCACCATGGCCAGCCAAACCCTGGTGATCAGCCGCAGTTTGGGTTTGGGAGCGGTCGCCGCCTGGTCGGTGGGTACGAGGATTTTCAACCTGCTGCTGCAATTGATTTCCCGGATCTTCGATTTCGCCGAGCCGATATTTGCGGAGATGGTGGTCCGTGGCGAGCGGGACAGTTTGCGGGAGCGTTTCCAATCGACCACGACCCTCGGGGCATCTCTCAGCGGAGTTGCGGCCGTGTTGTTCGCCTTGTGCAACACCCCGTTCGTTTCGTTGTGGACGAGCGGGAAAATCATCTGGTCCGTCCCGTGTGACGTGCTTTTGGGGATCTGGTTGATCATCCTCGTGCAGGTGGGGTGTCACACAGGATTGGTCCTGGCGAGCAAGCGGATTGAGTGGATGCGTTACGTTTACTTCAGCGAAGGGGCTGTTTTTGTCGTGCTGGCAACATTGGTGGGGACGCGGGGGGGATTGTCGGCGATTGTGGTGGTGTCCATTCTGTGCAGCCTCGGCTTCAGTTATCTACGTGGCTTGCGCCATACGATTTCTTTCCTCGGTCTTTCGATGCGGGAAATTACGCTGGATTGGCTGGCCCCGATGGGACGGATCATTCTTTTTCTTGTTCCCGTCGCCTTGTTGGCCGGCTGGGCATTTCGGCCGCTGACAACTTTCCCCAGGTTACTCGCCGCCGGTCTTCCAACCGGTGTCTATGCCAGCTTTTTGCTGTTACGCTTCGGAATTCCCAATAACTTGAAGGGCGATGTCGTCAAGCATGCTCCCAGGATGCTTTCGCGCTGGCTGGGCACGGTGATTGGTGTTTCCTAGAAACGCGCGGCTTCCCATTTGCTTACCGGAAGCCGCGAATGGCAATACCCTCTCTTGGCGGCACGAATAATTCGCTTTATCAACGTTGTGGCCCGTTAGTATAGTCGCAAGTTCATTATGATGGAGATTTAGATGACGCCCGGGTTTTTGTCGTTTTTTAGTCGGCACGACAACCAAGCTGCTTCTGTCCGCCTTTCTCTTTTATGAAACCCAACCGACCGCTGACAACAGGCGCGTGGTAATGACCCACACGAATCAATCATTTCCGTGCAACTGGCACCTGAAGGAAGCAACAAGAATGTTGTACAACGGGCTGCGCCGGCACCTGAAGATGCTGTTACGCTTGCCAAACAAACCTGAAGTCCCCGTGGTAGACGGCCCGATGGACACGGCGGTGGCCCGTTACGAGCTGATTTGCGGCAAACTCCTGGCGGAACTGGGCCCGAACCCGGTGCTCACTGACAAGGTGATGTGCGAAGCCGGAGCGGGCGACGGATTGGCGGTGGCGGCCCTGTTGATCAGCCTCGGCGCGCGCAAAGTTCATTTGGTGGAACTTAATCCGCCAGTGGCCACGAAACGGCAGGTCGAGATTCTTGAACAGTTGCAAAAGAAAGGCCTGCCGCTGCGCCCTGACGCCGTCCTGGAGGCCCAGCCGCTGCGGTTGAAGGACGCCGTGGTCTACCATCAATGTTTCATGGAAGAGATGGACACGGTTGCGGCTTTCGATTTGATTTTTTCCAACTCGGTCCTCGAGCATGTGGAAGACGTAGACACATTCTTTGGCCGCTGTTTTCGCTCGCTGAAGCCCGGGAGCCGCATGATCCATTGCATTGACCTGGGCGGTCACGCCTCATTCGAGGACCCGATGCCGCCCCTGGAGTTCCAGATCTATCCCGACTGGCTATTTTGGCTGATGTCCCCGCCTTTCAATCGTGCGACCCGCCGCGCCGTGGGCGAATACGTTCAGTTCGCCAAATCCGTTGGGTTTACGAATGTTGTCGTGAAACCCACCCGCCTGGCTGACCCGGCCTATTTGGAAGCGGTTTGGCCGCGATTGAATCGGAGGATTCGACGCGCGGGCAAGGCCGGGGTGGCCGTGGTGGAGTTCATTCTTATTGCCGATAAGCCCCAATAGGCGTTCGTAGCGCGGGTCGCTATTTCCGACAAATTGTTTCGTAGGCCGCGAGTGTTTTCTCGGCAACGACGCGCGGTAAATACTCCGCGGTAGCCTTGGCACGGCCGGCGGCTCCCATGGCACGCCGCAGCGGTTCGTCACGTAAAAGCTGGCCGACGGCGTCGGCAAGTTCCACGGAATCGCCGGGTTTCACCAACAACCCCGTCTTTCCATGGTCCACCCAGTTGGGGATGCCCGCCGTACGGGTGGAGACCACTGGCACCCCGGCGGCGAACGCTTCACCGATACACATGGGCATGTTCTCCCAGAACGATGGCAGGACCAGCAAATCACTTCGGGCCAATACCTGGGCGACGTCGCGCTCCTTGAGGACTCCGAGCCACTCCATTTGCCCGGCGACGTTCAATGCGACAGCCCGCTGCATTACTTCATCTTTGTAGGTGCCACCCGACGCGCCGACGACACGAAGCACGAGGGAATTGTCGAAAGCATCCCGCAGACGGGCTAGGGCTTCCACCAGATAGATCAGACCCTTTCTGGGCTGAATCGCTCCTACGTATAAGATGGCGTAGCGACCGTCTGTCCGGGGCTCGGGTTTCACCTCAAAAAAACACGGGGCCATGGCGTTCGGGATGCGGAAGGACCGGGCCCGGCTCTTGCGTTCGCGCAGGAAGTCTTCGACATCCTGGCTGATGGAAATCACATTCTGGACCCTACGCACGACGAATTTTTCCGTCCAACGGGGCACATGACTGAGCGAGAACAGTGGGGGTGGCGTGACCCGGTGTACCCGATCCATGATTCCGTGAAACGTAATGACATGTGGGAACGGGGAAGTCACGGCCGTCAGCGCATATTCCGCCTCCGTCCCTTGTCCGTGGAAGATGTCGGGCTGAATTCGCGCCAGTTCCTTGAGTAGCAAATGCCGTCGCCACAGGAAGAAGCTGGCGCTGCCCGAGCCGGGCGGGCAAGGCAACCGATATACCGTCCCCAAGGGGCCCTCTTCGACCTGTACGGTCTTAACCTCGTTGGTGGTCACGAGGATATGAACATTGCGCTGGCCGATTTCGCGCAAGCCACGCAGAAGGTTAAACCCCGGCGAGAGCCGGTACGGTAGCAGATGCGCGGGCCGTTCCAGACCGCGAATCACATACGTATCGAAGTCTCCACCTAACGCGATGCGCATGCTCTCTCGAAAAGCGCGAGGTATTGATTGACCATGTTCGTCATCGAGAAATTCTCCAACGCCCGCTGTCGGGCCCGAGTTGCGTATTCGGTGAATTCCGGACCCGTCACCCGCAAAACGCCGTCGGCCAGTGCATTGGTATCACCCGGTGGCACCAGCCAGCCGGTCACGCCATGGGAGACGATTTCAGGGATTCCGCCTCCATTGTAAGCCACCACGGGTCTCCCCCCGAATTGCGCCTCCACAATGACCGTGCCAAACGGCTCCGACGGATCGGTGTGCACAAGGACCTGGAATTGTTCCACCATGCTTGGGCTCCCTTTATCCCAATAACCATGCAGGACAAATCGTGAATCCAACTGCTCCCGCTGGATGGCGGCGCGCAGATCCGGCAGCAGCGGTCCATCTCCAAATACATGCAGCTTGAAATCCAATACCTTATCCAATTTTCGCGCCACCTCAATGAGTTCCAGCGGCCGCTTTCTCTCGACAAGTCGGGCAATGAAACCCAGGTGCCAGGGCGGGACCGGCGTCGGTAGCGGCAATTGAGCGAGGGCCGCCTCATGCAACCCATGCAACGGGTGGATGATTTGGAGGTGTTGCGCGTCAAGCCCGGGAAATTGCTGGCGGATGACGTCCGCCGTAGCGCCCGAAATGGCGACGACATAGGTGCCGGGATTCTTCATTACGTGGGCGACAGCGGCGCTCTTAACGCGGCCAACCAGGCTTTGGGGGCGAGGTCCAGCGCCATGAATTGTCCACACCAGGGGCACATGCGCTTTCTGGCATGCCAAGTACAGCCCAAAAACATTCCCATGAGCCGAGACAGCCTGGATTTTGTGTTCACGCATTACCCGTATCAGCAAACGCCTCGCGGCCAGGTGAGGTTTGATGCGGGATCGGTGCAAATCAAAAAAATAGTAGGGCATGTCCGCGGGGATACGGGCACGCAATTCGGGCGCATTGTCGTAGGCACCGACCAGCACCACACGATTCCCTTGCCGGTGCAGGTGCAGGGCCAAGCCCAGCGCAAAGCGTTCCTGCCCTCCCACGGGATGGGCGACGTAACTACTCCAGACGAGCACGTTCATGCGATGGCGCTGGCCGTGGGTTGTACTCGTACGGGGGCGAGCTTCGTTTTCGCCGCTGCATTCTGCTTCCATTCATCGGACATACGGATGAGGAGCCGCAGGCAAGCGACCTGGAAGAGCAATTCGGGCAGGGAGCTGTCATAGCCGCCGAACACGAAGGTGTAATGGATCGGCCCCCAAATCAATTGAATCGCGAAGAAGATCGCGACGGGAAGCAGCGGTGTTCCGCGGCATTCGTTGACGCAGCGGTAGGAGTAGAAGGCGGCGCTGATGGAAAGCAAGTACAACAGCACCAGTCCGCAGACGCCGGCATAGCGAATGGCGCTGAGCGGCCCGTTGTGATAGGCCCCGGTGAGTGTAATGAACTCCGTGTAGTTCCCCCCCGCATACACAGCTGCGGCATCATCGAGACTGGATCCGAAGCCGTCACCGATCCACCAGTCTTTGATGAGTCCCGATTCAACCACGTCGTGCCAGAGCTTGAATCGCGCCGTACTACTTCCTTCCGCATCCTTGGCGACAACCTCGGACCACTGGCCCGGCAGGAAGGTGAGTGTTCGTTGAAGCGTCTCGGGCAACTGGTAGAATCGCCCTTGCCCGAAGGCCAGCAGCAAGAGCAGCAGCGCGCCGGCTAATCCGGCCAACACCGTTTGCCGCCAACGCCGATGCAAACAACCGCCGATCACCAGAGCGACCATCGCCCACAACAGCACATTGCGATACCCGCCGGCCAGGATGCAGACGGTGGCCAGGAGCACGGCGTAAAACCGGCCTCGTCGCGGATCAAACAGCGTGCCCGGTGAATAATACGCGCACAGCACCAGGAACAATTGGAGGCCAAGGATCTCCATCCCCTTGAGCCGATGGAATTCGTGCTCGCCTTGCATCATGTTTACATAGGCCCCTCTGTCCAACCCCGCGTACCAACTCGAAACTGCCGGTGTCAGCGAAGGTGCGACAAACAAGAGCAAACTCAGCCCAGTCAGAATTGCTGCCGGCACCAATACGTAATAGGGGATACGCGACACCGAGGTAACGGTGTCCGGCAGACGGATCATCACCCAGTACGCCAACAGCGCGATGCAGATGTTCACAATGGGACGGCCACCGATACTCCCCGACCCGAAGATGAGGAAGCCGACCGGGTGCTCGACCAGGGTGAACGCCAGATAAATGACGTTGAGCCCAACCAGCAGATCCAAAAAATGCAGTTTGGGGCGCAGATTCTCTTGCGATAACACGCGGTACGCCACATACGAGGCAGTCGCCAGCAGTACGCCCAGATCGCGCACGGCAAACGGGAGCGGTAATCTGCCAAGACTGCCCGTCAAGAGCCAGGTCAGCGGAATTAATATCCAGGCTTTCCGCTGCATGCCGAAGACAACGAGAATGACGACCGCTATCCCCACGCCGCCGGCTAGGTAGAAGTATTCCCCGTTGCCCAGCCAGTATCCGACCATTACAGAAAGCGCGATTCCCACGAGCAAGGTGGTCAGCCGCATGACGAATGCCTTGGCCATCGCGGGGTTGTGAAGATCGTCGGTAGAGATGCCCAGCAGTTTCATGAACGAAGGCAAAGTGTACAGCTAGTATCGGGCCACCGCAAGCCGGACTACCAGCTGCGGTTGGTCCCAGGAACTGAAAACGACCGAGTCCAGCGCTCACTAGGATGAACTCCGGCAGGTTAACGGATGGCGGCAGTGCGCGAATCCGCACGTTGACATCGGGAGGACGACTACCGCATTGACCCTGGTCTTGCTTTACTGGTAGAGATGTTTGTTGAGTTATAAACTCTTTGTGTAGTATGGCGGTCGTACTGACAGACCTCGTGGCCACCCCGAGAACATGAACCGCAAACCAAGGTTGGACGACATTGACAGCGCCAAGGGATTGGCGATTTTTCTGGTCGTGCTGGGACACCTTGCTGGAGGAGGCAACTTGCCCAAGAACTTTGACTGGTACATGGCGATCCACTATGCCATCTACCGGTTTCACATGCCGTTTTTCATGTTCCTCAGCGGTTTCATTTTTTTCTATACCTACAATCCGATTCGTACAATGCATGACTATGGTCGCTATGCGGTGCGCAAGTTTTGGCGGTTCGCGCCGGCGTACCTGTTATTTGGCGGGCTAATGATCGCGGGCAAGACGATCGGACAGCATGTCGTGCATGTGGACTCGCCACCCGAGGGTTTCTGGCATGGTTTTGTGGAAATCCTGATCCGTCCGAGCCTTAGCCATGCCGCCACCCTGTGGTATATTTATGCGTTGCTCGGCTTCCAACTGCTCTTGCCCATTTGTCTGTGGCCAACCCGGGACCGATTGGAGCTGCTGCTGGTAGTGGGGTTACTGCTGCACTTTGTGGGAAGCACTTACCTGTTTTGCTTCGATCGAATGTCTGAACACGCGTTTGTGTTTCTGGCAGGAGCGTACGCTGCCTCCTATTCTTCCGCATGGATGGCATTGGTGGACAAGTTCCGCAATCTCACGCTCGCCGTTTTCACCGCAATCTTGGCCGCATCTGTATACTGGTACGTGCCGAGCTACCCGATCTCGTTACTGTCCATTCCGGCCCTACACGGTTTGTGTCGCCTCCCCCGTTGGCGCACTTCGTATTGGCTGCTGCTTTTTGGCAAATATACCTTTATCATCTATCTTATGAACACGATAGTGATTGGTCTTGAGAAGGCACTCCTGATCAAATTCCACTTCTGGACTGGTGGTCAGTTCGTGCTCTTCTCCCCCCTGCTACTGATTAGCGGTATATTTGTGCCGATCTTGCTGAAGGTCTACGTCTTCCCTAGAATCCCAATTCTGGATCGGATTACCAGCTGATCGACTCCAGTGTACAGCGCGACTGCAAACAAAGTCACATCGCAGCATGTCATGCAGCCAATACTGACCGGACAATCGGTAAGTTTACTGAACACGACGGATGGGGTGGGTATAATCAAACCAGTTCTTTGACAAGTGAAAGCCTGCTTCGCTAGGCCATGAAGGCCAAAAGAGCGGGCACAGAGTGGACGTCAAGCGTTGATCGCGTCAACGATCAACGCATCGCGCTTTCGTCCCTAAAATTATTCGCTGCCGGGCTGGTAATCAATGCCTTGCTCAGTGATGACAACGCTGGAGCAAAAGTCATTGATCGCACGCGTATTCACAACAGCCACGAGGACGGCGCCAGTTATGAGCGCCAGACCGATCCGTAATGATCTCTTTTTGTTTTTCTTCGACATATTCCGACCCTCCTACCTGTCCCAATTCCCGTCGCCGTGGTAATGGGATCTTGCACGACGCGTGAGCTCAATCAAAACTCACGCATCCACTATTGCTAATGATTCATCTCGCCACAATCGGCGGAAAGATGGCTTTCTAGTAGGAGATTCGCCGAGAGGGGATAAGAACGCGTCTGAGTTTAAAGCGGGGACCTCCAAATCAACTGGCGGCTACCGACAATTCCGTGTCCCTCCGGCACGGTGCCGAGCGAAGAAAACGGCCAGAAGCCCAAGCACTTCCCGTCGATCCACGTAATGGACCGGCAATCGTGTATGATCATCTTGTGAAGGTCGCGCAGGGGTATCAGTGCGCTGACTGGGACGTCGGCATTGTTACCGTGTAGTTGAGCGCTCTCACGGTGGCGAGGAAGGCTCGGCCATTGGGTTTTGGCTGGTCGCTGGCCGCATCCCAATAATTGCATTCCCACAAATTGGTTGCCGGGCCGAGCCAGTATGATGGACATAAGGCCCAGATACCCTTTCTTTGGGCAATGATAACGTAAGCAATCACGTTCTCGGGTGTGCCGAGGCCAAGTTCGCTCACGCAGACTGGTTTGCCGCCGCTCCATTTGTCGCAGTTGGCTTTGCACTCAGCGAGATTCGGCATGTTCGGCCCGTAATTTTGATACGGCGTGTAAGTCTTCGCGTTGTCGCGTCCAGTACCTGTCATGCGGTAATCGTGGAACGTCACAATATCGCAGGCTTCGAATCCGCCGTTCGCGGCGAATACAGAAAAGAAGTTGTTGTCGTAAGGGACGGCCCGAGATGGCCCGGCAATCCTGACCGTTGAATCAATCGACTGAGCTGTCGCCCTAACCGCCGTGGCCAGATTGGCCGTGAACCTGGCGGAGTCCTGCCAATTTGTGCACTGTGGAGTCCAATCATACCACGGCTCGTTTATGAACTCGACGATTTGGATCCGGTGGGGAGCGTGGAGTAGAACGGCTTTGACAAAGGCGCACTCTCCGGCAATGTAATCCGCCTGCGAGTTGGTGTAAAAGGCTGGTGGTTGAAACACAACGAACATGAGAATCGGTTGCGGCACATTTGTGAGCCACGCCATATCCGGCCCGGTATTCTGGAAGTTCGTGACGGTATTATGCGCGAGCATGTTGTCGAACTCCGTCCAGTCGTAAACACCTTTTGCGGGTTCAAGTACCTTCCACCCACCGCCACCGGTGCGGATGATGGCGGGCTGAATCTGTCCGTAGATGCGGGGGATTTCGGTATTGTCCCTCCCGCTGGCACTGTCACTACCGGGTAGAATCGACCCGGCAACAATGCGTAATGGCGGCTGCGCCATGGCACTTTCACTACCGGGTAAAATCGGCCCGGCAGCAGCGCGTAATGGCGGCTGCACCATGGCGCAACCAATCGACAAGGCAATTGCAGCGGCGAGCGCGTATGAATTCTGCATCTGTTCTTCTTTTAACCGCAAAAACACACCTTCGCAATACCCCTCATGAATTCGTGCCGATTTTGGACCGGATTACCAGCCAACTGACATTAGGAGATCAAATTGTGAAGAAGTGACGGGCCACCCTCTGTCGTAGCCACATTGAGTGAATGGACGCGAAAGAGTGCGTCCTTCCAAGCCACAAATTGGTGCGCCGCCAGGGACACTGCCATAAGAGCGGTTGACGCGCGACACGGAGGGTGTACGTTGCGGTTGGGCCTAGGCGATCTGAAGCGCTTGGGAGGGGTCTACGAAAAAGGGGTTCCAGTTCTTAAGAAAGCCACACGAGAGGCAGTCGTTTTTTTGAATGACTGATGGGATGGTTCCCACTGGCTAACGTAATCGTTGTTTCCACCCGGCGAGCGTACCCGTCGCTCGAAGGCAAACCATATGAGTAAGACATCAAGAGATGATGTTAATGATTCAACCGTTTTTGCGGCTGCTCCGGGTAAGAGCGGGGTGTACCGCTGTTGTGTTGATGGTTCTGGCAGGTGCCGTCTGCTTTCGCGCGGAAACAGCGGATGCCCAGGCAGTATCCAGCCTCTTTATCTATCCCTTTAATCCTGCGGTTTCCAAGATCTCCACAGCACCGAGCGCGCGCTGGGGTCTGTTTCGTCAGGCCGACACAATCGCGATAAGCACTACGGACAATTCTCCGATCCGAGTATTGGCCATGAACGGCTCGGTCATGTACCTCGGCCCCCCGACTTCTTTGCAGTTCGCGCCCGGGCATTATTTCGTCGAATGCAACGGCGACCGCGACCAGTTTGCCGTGCTGCCCAATGATTACGTGGGCGCTTCATTCTTGGGCACCGACGCTGACGATGGAACGGACAGCCAACTCACCCAACGACTGGCT
>Ga0224557_1003300_pt1 | contig 12694 bp, 6 predicted proteins | sample 714S31014metaG_FD_180677 | JGI IMG/M metagenome (GOLD analysis project Ga0224557, IMG submission 180677) | Peat soil microbial communities from Stordalen Mire, Sweden - 717 S3 10-14 | ecosystem: Environmental > Terrestrial > Soil > Wetlands > Peat | place: Sweden: Norrbotten County, Stordalen... | reverse complement strand
ACAGGCTGATGCCGGCGCACTTCATCCCCGGCGTGGCCTCAGCTAGCGCGAGGAAGAGCGTCTGGTAAAGCAGGCCGGCGAGCAGAAGCGCGGAGACCGCACTGATTTCCGCTATTTTTGCCGGGAGCGGATGGCCGATGTTGGCTGCGGCCACCAACGCTGACCCTATGATTGCGCCGGCGATCAACGCGCCATCCACCAGGACCGCCGTCAGCCGGCGGCCGGTAGGCGCCAATTGCAGGACCAGCCGTGAAGCCGGCGCGTCATGAGACTCCGGTTCGTCCATAGGTTGAGCTTCCAGCTCTATGCTCGACCACTCCGGACTCGGCCAGGCAGGCGTGGCGCCAGCCGCTTCTGGTTCGATGGAAATAGCGGCAGGGTCCACCTCGAAGATGTTCAACTGCCTCTGGGCCACAGCGGCGAACGGCCCCTCGGCCCGCCGGGGACGCCTCTTGCGAGTCGCTACCAGTTCGCGCGGAAACTCGATGAGGTTGGCGTAGATGGGCAGATCCGGTTCGACCGGCTCAATGGCATCGACGCTTGATGGCCCGTCGGCCACCGCCGGCTGCTCCCAGCTATCTTCGACAGGAGATGCAAAGCCGTCCGACGGCATTGGCTTGCGGGCCGGGGCCGGGGCGGAGGGGCGCGATATAAAATCCGGCTCCCAGCCGAGGCGGGAATATTCGCTTTCCCAGGCCGCAAGCGAGGAAGGCACGGCAGGACGAGCCGGCACGATGGCGGGTACCCAGTGCCGCACGGGGGGCTGCACTGGAGCAGCGGCCTGCGGTTGTTCTGGTTCATACAGGCGTGGTCCGGCGGGGGCGCTCTGCTGGCCTGACAAGGCAGCATGGACGGCAGGCTGGGCTGCGTAGGCCTCGGCAACCTGCATCTCGCTGTAGCTGGGGGCCTGAGCATAACGCGCGGCCACGCGGGCGACTGCCTGGGCGTAGCGGCTGCCAGTCGCCAGGCGCCTTTGGGCGGGCGCGGCTGGCTTCGTCGTGAACAAGCCGCGGCTCTGGTGCGCGGCAATGCGCCGACTCACTTCCTGCTTCCAGGAAATTGCGGAGTTAGACAGGCTTACAGATGTGCTCAAAGCTTTCGTGTCCCTTCTGAGGCACCATCCAGCCGATTTCCGGCGTTCGGACGTGCAGTTCAGGTCCCTGAAACCCGTTATAACCGGGCTTGGAGGACGTTCCTTTCAAGACAGAAGGGAGGTTGCGCGGGGAAAAACACAGGCATGGCCCGGATCGCGGGATCCGAGCGCGGTGGAAATCATCCGAATTTCTTGCCTGATGCCAGAGCTGCGCGGCGCGCGCCCGATACCAAGACAGCCTGTTTTGCTATGCTGACCTAGGTCCCGGAATGCGCCCTCGCACCTTAGTATTTATCACGATGCTGACCGTCTGTCACCTGATACTTCGGGGACAGGCGTTGACCAATGCGGCACTCCCCGCGACCCAGGACGCTAATCGAGCGGGCACGACCGCAACGAATGGCTCCGGCCAAAGCGGCGCGGGCGCTGAGCTTTCACCCTCCCTCCCGGACGACCCCGGCCAGGAGATTCTGCCCATAGCCCAACCGGAGCCAATACCGCCAAGCGGCGTGCCGGTGGAATGGGAGGCCGAGAGACAGACTCGCGTGGGAAACACCTGGACCCTGACCGGCGGGGTGGTGGTCCACTATCGCGACTACATTCTGCATGCCGACAAGGTTGTCTATGATCAATCCACCACGGAGTTGGACGCGGACGGCCACCTGCAAGTGGCTGGCGGACCCAATGATGTGCTCCTCTACGCCGATTATGGGGATATGCGGCTGAATATGCACACCGCGCGCTATTTCAGCGTGCATGGTTCGCAGGGTGTGCGCACGCTGGGCCGCACGTCGGTTTATTCCACCACCACGCCATTCTTTTTTGCCGGGAGGGTGGTGCTGGAGACCGGCGAGGGCAACTACCAGATCATTGACGGCACGATGACCAACTGCCGCTTGCCTAAGCCGGACTGGCAGATCATCTCCCGCTCGATCAAGGTGCAGGACGGCAAGGCCTCGACGGCCAATGCCCTCTTCAAATTTCTCAACGTGCCCATTTTTTACCTGCCATACCTTCGCCATCCGGTGGACGAGACAGGCCGCGAGAGCGGATTTCTTATCCCTGTCATCAGCACGGGATCGTCAATCAGGGGCTACACGTTTGGCGAGCAATTCTACTGGGTAATCAATCGCAGCATGGATATGACTGTTGGCACGGAGTACTACAGCAAGCGCGGCTGGGCGCCCAACGGCGACTTCCGCTATAAAGGTTCCGGACTGGACCACCTGACCGCGCGCTGGAATGCCCTGATAGACCGCGGAATTGAGCTGCCCATCACCACCGGTTCGACGACCATGGTGCTTACCAACGAAGGCGGCGTGGACATCAATGCCCTGGGCCGCAAGGATCTCAGCTCCGCAACGCGGTTGGCGGGCAAAGTTGAATACCTCTCCAGCTACGTCTACCGGCTGGTCTTCAACGACGACTACTGGCAGGCGGTCAGTTCCGAAGTACAAAGCGATGTGTCACTCACCAATGTGCACCGGGGATTTGTTCCCTCCGTCTCGCTCGACCGGTTCCAGACCTTTGCGGGCACCTCGGGCACCACTGTCACTGACACGGCCTCCATCAACGCCAACCAGGCGAGGATTCTTCACCTTCCCAGCCTGCGCTTTGACGTGCTGGACCGGCCGCTAGGCGTCTCGCAACCTTACTGGGGAATGGGATCGTCGCTCAGCTATCTGACCCGCTCCGATCCCGGAGAGCCAACCACGCCCGGAAGCACCACCATCGGGGCCAGCTTCCATGCGCGCAACGCCGGCCGCGTCGATTTCTATCCTCACCTCGCCCTGCCGCTGGCGGCTGGCGGCTGGAACGTGATAGCCGAAGGAGCGCTGCGTGAGACTGCATATACCATCAGCCAGACACCTGACCTGCTCGGCACCAACGGCGGTGTTCCAACCATCAGCCACGATGCGCTGAACCGGACCGATTTTGAAGCCTCGGTGGATCTGCGGCCGCCGGCTATGGAACGCGACTTTGCGCTCATCCGCTGGAACCGCGAGATGCGCCATGTGATCGAACCGGAGATCACCTACCGATACGTGGGCGGCATCGGCTCACAGGCGCAAAGAGTGCTGCTGATGGACACGACGGACATCGCCACCAATACCAACGAAGTTGGCTACTCCCTCACCCAGCGCTTTTATCTGCGTCCCGCCGGCGGCCAGTCCTGTGCTTCGACGGACGACAAGACTGCTTCAAAAGACTGTCAGCAGACGCAGCCCCGCGAGTGGGCCAGTTGGCAGGTCGCGCAGAAGTTCTACATCGATTCCAGCTTCGGCGGGGCGCTGATTTCCGACCGCCGCAATGTCTTCGACGCCACGCTGGACCTGAGTGGGGCCGCGTTCCTCACCGGGCCGCGCAACTTATCGCCTGTGACCTCGCGCCTGCGCTTTGAGGCCATCGACAACCTGCGCATTCAATGGGACCTGGACTACGACCCCAAGGCCGGACTATTCGGCGCCGACAACATGTACGCGGGCTACAGTTGGGGCCGCACTACCGTCGGCGTAGGCCACGCCATGCTCAATGCCGTCGATGAGAACAGCACCGCCGCCACCACCATCAAGAGCCAGCAGGTGCAGCCGTTCTTTTCCATCGGCAAGCAGAGCGGCAAGGGATTTAACCTGGCCGCCAACGGCGGCTACGACTTTACCCATGGCCAGTTGCAATACGCCAGCGCGCAGGCCGTCTATAACTGGAATTGCTGCGGCCTTACCGTGGGCTACCGGCGCTTCGATCTCGGTACAATCCGCAACGAAACGCAATACCTTTATAGCTTTACCTTGGCCAACTTCGGCTCTCTGGGCGACATTCGCCGCTCCAACACTGCTTTCCGCGACCCCACCCTACCGCCAGCCTATTAGAACCGCTCTAGCCAACCCCGCACCCGCCCCGCTGGGGTATCCTTTTCAGAGAGGATTAGCCTTTGTCACGCATTCATTTTTTGACTGGCCTGCTCGCACTGGGCCTGGCCGTGGGCTGCAAAGCCCAACCCGCCGCGCAAGCAGCCCAGGACCTGGCGCTGAACCGCCGCATCGAAGTTATGGTCCGCTCCGAGTACAACGTGCCGCCAGATCTCGATGTGGCTCTTGGCGCGCGCACGCCAAGCCAGATTCCCGGCTATGACGCGCTGCCCGTCACGCTCTCGCACGGCGCCAAGAAAACGTTGGTTGACTTTCTGATCTCAACCGATGGCAAAACGCTGGCCCGTCTGGACAAGTTCGACCTGGCCAACGACCCGCTCTTTTCGATCGACGTGACCGGCCGCCCCATCCGCGGCAATCCCGCGGCAAAGGTCACGGTCATCAGCTTCGACGACCTTGAGTGCGGCTACTGCGCCCAGATGCACCACGCGCTCTTTCCGGCCACCCTTGAGCACTACAAGGGCCAGGTGCGCTTTATCTACAAGGACTTCCCTTTACCCCCGGAAATGCACCCGTGGGCCATGCACGCCGCCGTAGATGCCAATTGCCTGGCCGCGCAAAGCGGCGAGGTCTACTGGAACTATGTGGACTACCTTCACTTCCACGGCCAGGAGGTCAACGGCGACGATCGGGATCTGGCAAAGAGCTTTGACGCGCTGAACCGCATCGCCCGCCAGGAGGCTCAGCTGGGCAAGCTCGACTCCGTCAAGCTGGACGCCTGTATGGCCGCGCAGGACGAAACCAATGTGCGCACCTCGATGAAGGAAGGCGAGGCACTGAGAGTGGAAGGAACGCCCGCGGTGTTTGTGGAGGGGGAGCGCATTGGCGGCGCCCTCCCGCAGGAGCAGGTGTGGATGGTGATTGACCGCGCCCTGCGCGCCGCTGGAGAGCAACCGCCGGCCGCGCCGGCCCAGCCAGCGGGGACAAGCAAGTAGCCGGCCGGCTCTCGCATCTTCGTTTCTATCGCTTATCGGGTGGGAGGAACGACAACTGGCGGACGCGTCTGTGAAATTGCGTATCGCCGCACAAGCCTTGGGGTTTATTCTTGATTGCCGGGGAGCTTTGTGTCCCCCAGGAGATACCAGGTTGCAAATCGAAGCCTTTTGTCGCACCTCTTTCCGCTTGACAGTCCTCATTCTTTGTGGGGTAACCCTGGTTGCCGCGGTGAACGGGTGTCACCGCTCGCCCTCTCCCGACGTGATGGCAACCGTGAATGGCAAGGATATTCTGCGCTCGGAGCTGGAGAAGTACTATAAGGCCAACCTGGGCGACAATCCCCAGAAGCCCTCGCCCGAGCAGGCCGACATTGTCCGGCTGAATATTCTGAAACAGATGATTGACGACGAGATTCTCTGGCAGCGCGCCTCCAAGCTCAATCTCACTGCCAGCGACGAGGACGTCAACGCCAAGATGACCGAGATGAAGGCGCCCTACACGCAGGAAGAGTTCGACAAGCAGCTCCAGGCGCGCAACATCACCGTTGACGACCTGAAGCGCGACCTGCGCCGCTCGTTGACCAAAACGAAGCTGCTCAACAAGGAAATCGAGTCGAAGATCAACATCACCGACGCGGAGATCACCAGCTACTATGCGGCGCATAAGTCGGAGTTCAACCTGATCGAGCCGCAGTACCACCTGGCGCAGATCGCGGTCACCACGGGGTCAGCGCAGCAGACCGGCAATCTGCAAAACAACAAGGCCTCCGGCGACGCCGACGCAAAAAAGAAGATTCAGGCGCTGCACACGCGCCTCGAAGCCGGCCAGGATTTCGGTGACGTGGCAATGAACTTCTCAGAGAATCCGAACACCGCCGCAAATGGCGGCGACATGGGCTTCATACCTGAAACCCAACTGCGCGGCGAACCAGACGTCTACAACGCCGTCAGCAAGCTCAAGCAGGGAGAGATTACCGAGATTCTTCCCGTTTACAACGGAGCCGGCTCTGGCCGCCGGATCATCGGTTACGCGATATACAAGCTAGTGGCGCGGGAACCCGCCGGCCAGCGCGAGTTGAACGACCCGCGCGTGCAGCAGGTCATCCGCCGCGGCCTTCGCGAAGGCCACGCGCAACTGCTGCAGAATGCCTACTTCGAGGTGCTCCACGACGAGGCCAAGGTTCACAACTACTTTGCCGACCAAATCCTCAAGCAGGGCGCGCGATAAAGCGCACCGCCTGATTGGCTTTTGCGGGCCCCTAGGAGCCTGTCGGGGATAGATCGATCCTCTCGCCTCCGTTTTAAAATGTGGTTCATGGGTAAGAGTTTTCGTACCGGCGATCCAGGGAACCTCTGATTAAGCCCACTTCTTTTTTAGCAAGAAAGGCATGAGGGCGTTTCTTGCCGGGATTTTTCTTCAGCCTGCGGTAAATTGCCGGATAAATGCGTCTTGCGGTGCTTCGTTGGGTGTCTCTGGAGGCCATTTCCCGGTCTCCGGGGACACTACGCCTCACGGGGGACAAGCGCTTGCGGTGTTGGTAGAGATTGACCAGAGCGAAAGCCGTCAGCAGCCATGCGTGATTCTTCTTCAAGCCGCGATAGCGAACTTTGGTGTACTTGAAGACGCGCTTCAGGATGCGAAAGGGCCACTCCACCTTGGCTCTAACTCGCAACTTAGTCCGGTTCTTGCGCTTCTCGTCTTCATCCACGCCTTGCTTGGTCTTCACGCGGCGATTGGTCATGTCCTGGGCTTTGGGCGCAGCCGCGTGGATCACCTTCGTTTGCCCCTGATAACCCGCGTCGCCCCAGACCTTCTTCTCTTCGCCGTGCAGTAAGTCAGGCAGCATATGCTTGTCATGCACCGAGGCCGCCGACGTGCAGACCGAGTGAACAACACCTTCTTTGCTGTCAACGCCGATATGCGCCCTGGCTCCGAAGTAGTACTGGTTTCCTTTCTTCGTCTGATGCATCTCGGGATCGCGTTCCTTCTTGCTGTTCTTGGTCGACCACGGAGCCGCGATGATGGTGGCATCAACTATCGTGCCGGCAGAGATGCGAATGCCTTTACTGTCCAGATACTGGTTCACGGTATCTGCCGCATCGCCCTCTCCATCTACTTACAATTTTATGCAGGCAGGGCGCGGTTGGGGAACTTAATCAGAGGCTCCCTAGGTTGCTCTAAGTTGTTGATCTTATTTGGTGGACGCGGTAGGAATCGAACCTACAACCTGTCGGTTAAGAGCCGAATGCTCTGCCAGTTGAGCTACGCGTCCATGCCACCAGAAAAAAACCGTGCGGCGACAGGGCTTGCACACGGCTTGAGCAGGCAGGAATTCCTGCTCCTACATGAAAAATATAGCACAGAGGCGGGGCCGTTTCAAAACGCTGAAGATGGCGGAGCCAGGGCTTGTGTTCTAGAAGTTGAAGGCGAGACCGGCGCTGATGCCGCGCTGATCCTGAGCGAAGATCAGCAGCGAGCCATCGCTCAGCAGATACGGGCGATAGCCTTGCGCCAGCAGGTTGCGCACATCCACCAGCGCATAGAAATGGCCTGAGCTGTCGCGGCTCAGATGAATCGGCTGGCGAAGATTCAGGTTCAGGTAAGGCTCGGCGGCGTCTGCCGTGAAGGGGGCAACCTGGGTGACGGTATCTTCAGGCTGCCACCGGTAGCTGGCCCGCCATCGGATCTGTGTGCCGTCGAGAGTGCCGGAAAGCGAGAGCGCGTAGCTCTGCGCGGCGCGAGGATGGGCGCCGGCAAGCAACTGAGCCAGGGTCGCGGACTGCGCCGAGGAAGGCATCACCAGCGCATTGCCGTATGCGTACTCCACGCGGAACTGATTGCCACCGGGCAAGCGGTGCTCAAAGTTGGCCGTCACGCCGGCATCGGAAAACTCCGGGCCAACAGCGCGGACCAGACCGCTCATTGGGTCGAAAAGCACTGCGGATGCGGTGGAATTACCTGCGGCAAAGTGGCTGATAGCCTCGACGACCGGATCGTCGATTCTGTCGGCGAAGACCAGCACGCCGATGCCGGAGTTGTCTGTATTTCGCGCCCAGCCGAGTTCCTGGTGTAGCCCGTGTTCGATTGCCAGACTGCCGTTGCGCGCAGTGATGTCAGGCAGCCACGACCGGGCCTGCGAATCTTCTGCTCCCGGAGCGCCCGGAAGAAAAGTGGTCATCCGATAGCGAATTGCGGAGTCGGCTCCTCGCCAGCCCGCGGAGGCAAAGGGCAGTATAGCGGCCACGGTTTCAGGAGAAGTCGAGGAGAGCCGCGCCAGCACCTGTGTGGAACCGGCCTCGGCCTCGAACTCGTCTCCCAGATGGATCGTCTCCCAACTGCGAATCGCGGCCTCATCCACCCCCGCGGCGCCGGCGGCGGTCATATCCGGATGGAGAGCCACGGCGGCCACGGATTGCACCGAGCCGGCAAAACCCAGGTCCTGGCGGAAGCCCAGCATGGACTCCATGCCGGCATTGGAACTGGGGTCAAATTCCACGCGTGCCAGCAGTTCGCGGCTGTCGGAAGGCGTGTCTTCAATTGCGGCGGCAATTCGTTCGCCGCTCTCGCCGAACGTGCCCTCCTGGCCGCTGGCCATCAGGCGGGCCTTCAGCCGGGGATGCGCGCCGGAGCCGTCGGAGACCACCACCAGCGGACCATCCTCAAGCCAGCGCAGCAGAGGCCGGTTGGCGGCCGAGCGCAGGGTCCAGGCCCAGTCGTCTTTCTGGGCGTTGCCCGAGCGCGGCTCAGCCGGCAGCCACTGCATCGCCTCGTAGAGCGTATTCAGCGTGAGATTGACTACAGTGTTGGCGCGGACGCGAATGTTCTCGCGCAGTGACGGCAGAAACCAGGCGCCGATGGCCTTGAACGCATAGCGGCCAGGAAGAACCGAGGGGATAATAAAGCGGCCATCCGCATCGGTGTAGACGCTGGCGATGACCGTCAGATCAGCGCCCAGCATCTGTACCTCGGCGCCAATCTGCGGAACTCCAGTCGAATCGCGCACCGTGCCGGAGACCGATCCAGGGGCGGCTCCATAGAGCGAGGCGCTGCCAAAGGCAATCAGCACGGCAAAAGCAACGAGATGGACCGTCTTGGTCATCGCTGTCGTTGGTGACCTGGCGGCGTCCTGGCAAATTTACTGCAAATCAAAGTTCCGGTGGGCCTCCGGATCTTGGGTCCGGTAGCCCGCTTGCGCTGGACAGGTACTATTCCACGACAAAAGGCGCCGATTGCGCAATCTCCTGTTTCGAGATTCCGTCATTTACCTTGATCGTCACCTTGTATTTCCCTGGTTCGAGCCCCGCCATGGGCAATGTATTCTCCACCGTCATCTGGTCGCTATGAGAGCCCAAATCCTTTGAATCCAGTTGTTTCTCAAAAACTACGGTGTCGCTGGCAGCGGTGGTGGCCGTGGCGGCAACGGTCTTGGATATCTGATAGGTCACCGTGGCCTGGTTGCTCTTGGTGGCCTCGTCGATGCCCAGGTTGTAGACCTGCATCCAGAAGCTGAGTTGCTGGTCGCGCCTGAATTTGACCGGGGGGTTGGGGTTGGAAGGGGTCGGGCTGCTCACGCGGGGCCGGATGAAGGTATTCCCGATGACAAAATTGCCGCTGCCGATGGAGTGGGAGCTCACAGAATTCATCTGGTCGGCCAGAATCAGCGTCGAGGTGCCCAGCTTCTCATCGTGGTAGGTCGGCACATTCAGGGCGCGCCCGTAAATGCCTACATGGTCCGGGTTGTTTACGTCCTTGATGACAATATCGAGCCGGTAGAGGCCTGGCATCAGGGGCAGTGCCTTCCAATAGACCGATTGGTGGTCAAGCGACTTTTCAAGCAGCTCGGACGGCTGCTCGACCTCGACCGTATCCTCGAAGGTCTGCACCGTCTTGCCTGTAATGGTGGTGACCTTGCCCAGAATGTTAACCACGCCCCTGGCCACGCCGTCCTTCGTGACAAAGGTGATATCGCGATTCTTCATCTGCAGCGTGACCGGAACCAGATCCGTGCTTTCGGTCACCTTCATAAAGTCCGTGCGGACATCGAACGGGAAGACCGGGCCCGTCAGCAGTTTGTGCTCGGACATAAAAGCGTCCAAATCTTTGAACTTGATCGGAGGAGGCGCAAATATCTTGGCTGCCAGCTCAATGCGGTCGAACTGCTTCGACTCCTGGCCCTGGGACATCGGACCCGTGCCCAGGCTTTCCAGGCCGCCTTTGAAGCGGTCGGCCTTCTTGGCCTGGCCCATCTCCTCATACTGAGTGGCGCCGGCGCCGGGAACGTGCAACAGCGCGTCCTTCTCGCTGCGGTCGATGGTGAAATGGTAGTCGCCGCACTGGCAGCTATCCACAAACTCGAGGTCGATGTTTTCGCCGATGCCCTCAAGATACCGGTAGTGCCAGGTCTCGAAGGGGAACGTTGATGTTTCGCCGCCGCCTTCGTCCATGGGCCGCTGGTAGCTGCCGCCTGAGGGATGGGAATCGATGGAGTCCGCTGGGCCGAAGGAGATGTAGATGTGGCCGCGGTCAGTCTTCCAGCCGGGCTTGCCGGCCGCGTAGTGCTCGTTGGCGTAAGCGATGCGCCGGTAGTGCTCTTCGCGGAATTCGTTCTCCGGCGAATCCGGATTGGGATTGCGCCGCAGCCAGAAATTTTCGATAAAGGCGTCGCGCTCCTCGTCGTTCGAGAGAGTCTTGAAAGCCTTGCGCTCCTCGTCGGAGATGATGTACGACACATCCTGATCCAGCCAGGTTTTGTATGCGCCCTTCAACTCCTGCCGGACGGCCTTCTGAGCCGCGAACTTCTCCTTGTCGGAGCGCTCGCGCTTGAGCGGGTCAACTTCCTGATTCTGGCCATTGGCGGGTTGTGCCTGTGCCGGTGGGTTGTCCGTCTGCTGGGCTGAAAGCCTGGCAGATGGTGTGAAAACCAGACCGCATCCCAATGCGATGAAAAGAAGACGATAGCTTTTGAGCGTCATTTGCCTTGAAAACTCCTGCGATTCTTTATTCTACGGGTCCGAACAGGGCAGGGCAAGATTCCGTAGAAAGTGGCTTGCCTATTGGACGCGGAAATGCCGCCGGGGTAAGCGGAAAAACGCCTCCCATGGAGGGATTAAACTGTTTGTGGAAGGGGTTTTGAGACCGGCAGGGTCGTTCCCCTGTCCAGGAATCAGACGCGCTTGTTCTATTTGTTCAGTTTGTTCGTTTGTTCTGTCTGTTCTGTTCGGCTCCGCCGCATAATTTCGCACGGCGCTGGCGCGTTTTCCGCGTTCCTGGCGTGCGCCGTACCAGAACTGGTTGCATAAATCGGTCTTGTGTCTGGGCACGACTTCAAAGCCTGCCCTGAGCGAAGTCGAAGGGGGCCGAAAAAGGCAAGGTAACAAAGGGCTTTACAGGTTGCGGAAAAACTCTATTCGGAGGGAGGCGGGGGTTTCAACCCCCGCATAAAGCCAGCAAAATTAACGCGGGCTTTAGCCCCGGAGGGACATTTCCCAGTCAATTTCACTCGAAATCCCGAGTTTTTCCGCAGCCTGCTTAGCCCCTGAGGGAAATTCATCCAGTTAGAGCGGACCCGCCGGCAGCCGGCACAAACCACGGAGAAGACGGCATTCGGGCGGCTGTTGAGAACCGCGCCGGCGCCAGTTGCGTACACTATTAGAGAGACCCGGAGCACGTACCTCGCATGAAAAAGATAATTTTGCTGATTCTTGCCGGAGTGGCCGCCGTTGGGCTTGTGGCCTTGTTCATCTACAGGCAGCAGGCCGGCTACACCAAGGTTCTCACCGCCAAAGTCGCGCGCCAGGACTTGGTTACGGTGGTCAGCGGCACCGGCCAGATCAAGCCCAGAACGTATGCCAATCTGGGCGCTACTTCCTTCGGCCGCGTCACCCACCTCTATGTAAAAGAGGGAGACATGGTGAAGGCGGGCCAGACGGTAGCCAGCATCGAGCATGTGCAGCAGGAGGCGGCTGTCTCCGGCCAGCAGGCCGCCATCGCCTCCGCCAAAACCGACATTGACGCCGATATTGCCGCGGAAAGAACTGCCGAAGCCAATGTCGCCAAGGCCAAAGCTGATTTGGAGCAGAAGCGGCTGGATTGGGAGCGCGAGCAGCCCCTTTACGACGCTGGCATCGTGGCCAAATCGGATTTCGACGCCAAAAAAGCGGCCTACGACACCGATGTCGCCTCGCTGGATCAGGCTGTGGCAGCGCTGAATCAGGCCAAGGCGCAAACCGATTCTCTGCGCGGGCACCTGAAAATGCAGGTGGCTACCCTGCGTTCCAACCAGAATGCGCTCGATCTGACATCCGCCGTGGCTCCCTTTGACGCCATCGTGACCAACCTGCCCGTCCGCGAGGGCGAAACGGTGGTGGAAGGCATCGAGGGCTACCAGGGCTCGATTCTGATGACCCTGGCGGACATGAGCGTCATCACCGCCGAGGTGAAGGTGGACGAGACCGACATTGTCAACATTCAGATCGGCCAGCCTGCCGATGTGACCGTGGACGCTTTGCCCGGCAAGGTCTTCAAAGGGCACGTGACGCTGGTCGGCGACCAGGCTCTGCTGCGCTCCACCGGCGTGGCCACCTCGCAGTCCACCACTGGAACCGAGGAGGCCAAGGACTTCAAGGTCATAGTCACGCTCGACACCCCCTCCAGCGACATGCGCCCTGGGCTCAGCACCACCGCCAAGATCACCACGGCCCGCAAGTCCAACGTGCTTTCGCTGCCCATCCAGGCG
>Ga0224557_1003299_pt1 | contig 12698 bp, 11 predicted proteins | sample 714S31014metaG_FD_180677 | JGI IMG/M metagenome (GOLD analysis project Ga0224557, IMG submission 180677) | Peat soil microbial communities from Stordalen Mire, Sweden - 717 S3 10-14 | ecosystem: Environmental > Terrestrial > Soil > Wetlands > Peat | place: Sweden: Norrbotten County, Stordalen... | reverse complement strand
GACCGCCGTAATTGCGATTGAGACGGCAACGGTGGCGGCACAGCAGACCGCAAAAGCCGGGGCGACTGTAATTGTCATTTCGCCGTCCTATACCGACACCCCTTACCCTTCATATACCCCGACTTTAACCGCCACTCCCACTCCTTTCGGCACACCGCCTGCCCTGCCTATTAATATACAAGCTTACATTTATTACGACGATTTTAGCACGCCTTCCACTTCATGCGATTTATTTATATACGATAATAACTCTATGAACATCACCAATGCCGTTGTAACTGTAAAGAACCTTTCACAAGGAACCCGGATTAATTTTTCCGACGGTTATTCTAATTTAGATAATTTTTTCGTTCCGGGAAACACTCTGGAATTGGATGTTTATTTCAATGGAACAACCTACACTGCAAGCGCCGTCGTTCCGGGAAATGCCCAGTTGAGCCCTGACGGCAATACGGTTTCATGGCAATACACGGGAAACAGCGGTTCAATCTATATATCCGATCCCCGGAATAACAATATTTACAATACTTCCATTAGCGGCAACACCGCGGACATTTCATCGTTTTATCCTGAAGCCGGCATATATGGCGATTATTATGTCGGATTTGATATGTCAACTGTCTCTTCATTTTCAGGCGGAGCAATGGTAAACAGCAGTTTTAACGTGGGTTACTATTCCGGCTGGGATGTAAACGCTATTCTCGATTCAAGGTTCCCCGATTCCACTCCCACACCCGCTCCGGCCCCATCTGCCTTATCAATCGGCGCGTCAATAATAGCTTACGACCTGGAGGGCGGCGTATCTGTCCTTGACGGGGTTTATGTTTCAGACATTAACGGGAATCCAATCACGGATGCCGGAGTAACGATAAAAAATCTCACCGACGCTACGAGCGTCAAAGCGCTTTACACTTACGATCCCAATTACGGCCAGGGGTATTTTGTTACAAACGGGACAAATTACGCTCCGGGGGATTCGTATGAAATTGACATATGTGTTTCCGGAGTTACGTATACAGCGCGGGCATACGCTCCGGCTGGAAGCGGCAGTTTAAGCGCAGACTGCGATACCGTATCGTGGCAGAGCAACGGCAATTATATGGAAATTTACACAGACGGGCCGGATAATATCCATCAAACCAACCTTCCAGGCTCCAGTTATGATATTTCGCCGCTTTACACTTCCGCCGGAACTTATTCCATTTATCTTACACTGGGAAATATATACGGCAACAGCACAACCGCCAATTTCATTTATGCACCCGGAATATTTACCGGAGCCTCTTTAAACAGCTATATCGCCGTTGGTTATCAGTACGGCTGGGATGTGAACGTTACGTTCTAAACCGCTGCCGCGCGTTGTTCCGGCTGATTAGACTGGTCAAGAAATAATAAAGGGATCATACAGCCGGTCCGGTGCCGGACCTTGCATACATAGTGTGTTATTTAAAACGGAAAAGTTAAAGCACAAAATTAATAAGTACTGCCTGCAAATGAAGCCTATTTCCTGATTTTTATTAAAATCGCGCATATGCTGACCGCGATTAAAGACAAACCGAACATAATCCAGGAATATGTGATTGCGTGCTGATTTTCAGTAATTTTCCAGACATTTATAATGCTCATCAGGCCGATACCCATCCAAAAACTCATGCCCAATTCCAGGTATCTTTTGTTTTGATGCGTCCTCTTCAATAAATCTGTTTCATTTTTAATCACATCTTTCATTTTGATCCTCCCGGCATTTAATTTATATATATAGTTATATCAGAGCAACAGCGTGGGTGTCAAACACTGCTTTGAGACTTGATAATATGATTTTTCCGAATGCTGCATACCAACGCCTTTTTATATATGGCTTCAAAACTCAAAGCAGGGTTTTATTCTTTTTCCTCTTCACTTGCCAAACTGGTGGTAGGCTCCGCTACAACTTTATGTTCTCCCCGCCGTGGATGTCGAGCAGGTCGGTTAAGGTCATGTATTTGAATTTGTTCAGATCGTGGTGGATTACTTTCAGGAACTTAAGGGCGACCAGATATTTCTCCTTTTCCATGTCGCACCTTATTACCTCGGCTATTGCCTTGCACGAGCATGCTAATCCCGGCAGGGGCAGAACCATATTTATGGCCACAAAACTTTTATCGGAGATTTTCTCATCGGTGTACATCAAAAGCCCTGATGTGGAAATGTTCACAACGTCGCACTCGCGGCAGGCAACAAATATCTTTTCAGGGTCAAAATGTTTTACAAGCGCGTGGTCAGCCTCATCGTTTTCAAGGACACGGTATTTCACTCTGACATTAACGGCCACCCGCGGATAGTCCCTGCGTTCCTTTGGCACAAGCAGTTCCCCGTCTTTTTGTTCTTCCTTCATATCTCCGGCCATTTTAAAACCCCCGAAAGTTTTTAGTTCCGTCCTCCGTGTACCGCGCCCCTCACCCTGCCCCCCGGTTGCCGATGAATCCGACAACCGGACCAAAATATGCAGCAGATACACGCGCTGCATCGATTGGCATCGCTCTTGCCCGTATTCACACGGGTCTCCCAAGGGAGAGGGAAAATATTATATAATATCTCTTGCTTATTGGTTTTTACTTTTTACAGGCATTTCGAGTATCCGCACACGTGACACACGTTGCATCCGCCCTCATGTTCGAGCGTCGCACCGCATTCCGGCCGGGAGATGTTTATTTTGGCGTACTTTCTCTCGGCCAAAATATTACATATCCCTGCCGGAATGTTAGATGCTGTTTATTTTGTCAAGCCTCCGGCGCAGACAAAATATTACAGCATCTTACAGGCATTTCGAGTATCCGCACACGTGACACACGTTGCATCCGCCCTCATGTTCGAGCGTCGCGCCGCATTCCGGGCATGTTTCCCCGAACATCTTCTGCTCCGGCTGGTGCCTGAAGACGAATTTTTCTTCCGGCCCCCCCTGGTCGTGCAGATATTTTTCCATGGCTATTCCTATCGCGTCCGGGCATGAAAGCACTATGCCGCCATCCTGCCATGCCGGTGCCGGGCACCTTGTGCCGCGCAGATGCTTGATTATTGAAAAAGGCTTTACTCCGGCCCTTAATGCAGTCGAGACCAGTCTGGAAATCGCCTCTGACTGCGCCGCCGCGCATCCGCCGGATTTACCCATGGCCGTAAATACCTCGCACAGTCCGCTTTCATCCTCGTTTATGGTAACGTACAGGTTTCCGCATCCTGTTTTCATTTTAATGGTCTTGCCCGTTGTCACATCCGGCCTTTTCCTTGGTTCTATATCCTGCTGGGCCTCAACCGACACCGCCACTGCTTTTTTATTGTCCCCGGTCGAAACCGTGAGAACCTGCTCATTGCGGCTTCCATCGCGGTAAATCGTAACACCCTTGCAGCCCAGTTCATAGGCAAGCATGTAAACTTTTCTTACGTCGTCTTTTACGGCGTCATTCCTGAAATTCACGGTTTTTGATACGGCGTTGTCAGTGTACTTCTGGAACGCAGCCTGCATCTTAATGTGCCATACCGGGTCTATGTCGTGGCTGGTGACAAATACCTTTTTAACCTCTTCCGGAACGGCTTCTTCATGGGATACATTTCCCGTCTCCCCTATTTTCATTATCAAAGCGTCCGTATAAAAACCGCGTTTTCTCGCAGTTTCAAGGAAATACCTGTTTACCTCGGGAAGCCTTGTGTTGTCCATTACGGTCTTTGTATAGGCAACGGCAAAAAGCGGTTCCACACCAGATGAGCATGAGGCTATCATGGAAAGCGTGCCCGTGGGAGCGATTGTGGTAAGTGTGGCGTTCCTTAATTTCTTCCCGTCCTTTTCATATATAGAACCCTTATAATTAGGGAAAGTCCCGCGCTTTTTGGCCAGCTCCAGCGAGGCTTCCTGCGCCTCGGCGTGGATGAATTTCATTATATCCCCGGCCAGGGTAATGGCCTCTTCCGAACTGTATGGTATGCCCATCTGCACGAGCATGTCCGCCCAACCCATAATGCCGAGCCCTATTTTCCTGTTGGACCTGACCGTTTCGGTAATTTTATCGAGCGGATATTTCGAAACATCTATGACGTTATCCAGGAAATGGACGGCCAGGCGCGTTATTTTTCCGAGCTTTGCGTAATCCACGCGGTTATCCTGCGCAATCATCTGCGCCAGGTTTATCGAACCCAGGTTGCACGCCTCATACGGCAGCAACGGCTGTTCGCCGCACGGATTTGTGGATTCTATCTCGCCCGCGTTGGGCGTAGGGTTTTCCCTGTTTATTCTGTCAATGAAAACAATGCCCGGGTCTCCGTTTTTCCAGGAATATTCCACTATCATGTCGAATATTTCCCTTGCGTCCTCCTGTCCGGCCTCTTGTTTTCCGCGCGGGTTTATCAGGCTGTATTTCTCCCCTTTTTTGACGGCTTCCATGAACTTTTCCGTCAGCGCCACCGATATGTTAAAATTATTTATCTCCCTGTCGTTGGCCTTGCATGATATAAATTCCCTTATATCCGGATGGTCGACGCGCAGGATGCCCATATTCGCCCCGCGCCTTGTCCCGCCCTGTTTTACCGCCTCTGTGGCGGAATTGAAAACTTTCATGAAAGAAACCGGCCCGGAAGATATCCCGGATGTTGATTTTACCTTATCGCGGTTCGGCCTTAAGCGTGAAAAGGAGAACCCCGTGCCCCCTCCGGACTTATGTATTAGGGCGGCATTTTTAATCGCCTCAAATATTCCCTCTATTGAATCCTCCACCGGCAGGACAAAACAGGCCGCAAGCTGCTGGAGGTCCCGCCCGGCGTTCATAAGCGTGGGCGAATTCGGCAAAAAGTCGAGTGAAGCCATCACAGAATAAAATTCATGTGTTACCGCGTCTATATCGGCTTTTTTATCATATATCCTGTCTGCTTCGGCTATATTTCGGGCCACACGCAGAAAAAGCCCCGACGCGTCCTCAATTGGTTCATTTTTTTCGTTTTTCAGGAAATACCGTTTTTCCAAGACTTTAAGGGCGTTATCAGAAAGAACCGGCGCCGTAAATTTGTTTTTATCCATGTAAATTTCTCCTAATAATATGTTTTTTTGGTTTTGTAATTATATACCTTAATTCACCTTTGTCAACTTTTAAAACCCCGTTTTTTGCCTTTACACTTTATTCTCCATAGGATAATATTGTTTGAGCCGCGCATTTAAATATATTATATAATAAGGAGGGCAGCTTGGTAAAAATTTCAATAATAATACCTGCGTATAACGAGGAAAAACGCCTTCCCGCCACGCTGGAAAAAATATCCGGTTTTATAAAGCAAAAAAAACTCAACGCCGAGATAATCGTGGTTGACGACGGCAGCACCGACAGGACCGTTGAAGCCGCGTCAGGCTTCAGTGGCGCGCGTGTCAGGGTCATCAAAAACCCGAAAAACATGGGAAAGGGCTATTCCGTCAGAAACGGCGCCCTGAACTGCGCCGGCGAGATCATACTTTTTACCGACGCCGACCTCTCCACCCCCATCAAACACCTTGAGGAGTTCATTGAATTTCACAGGCAGGGATACGATGTGGTGGCAGCCTCGCGCGACCTGGTGGAGTCAAAGGTCATGGTCCCGCAGAGCAATCTGCGCGAGTTTGGCGGCAAATTTTTCAACTTCATGGTGCGCGCAGTAACCGGCCTGATGGTCCATGACACCCAGTGCGGTTTTAAAAGCTTCACAAAAAAAGCCGCAGGCATAATCTTCCCCCGCCAGACTATAACCAATTTCGGGTTTGACGTCGAACTTCTCTATATAGCCAATTTACACGGGCTCTCGATCAAGGAGTCCGCCGTGGAATGGTATAACAACTCGGCCTCAAAGGTGAATTTTTTCAGCGATTCCCTGAAAATGTTTGCGGAACTTTTTATCATCCGCCTAAACGGAAACAGGGGCAGGTATAATTGAGCCGGCTTTTATGTGCCGCGTGCCTGATCCGGTAGTGACGTTCAGTCTTACGCAGCTGGATGTATGGTTTCTAAGTGCTGATAATTTAAAGTTGCAATTATTGGTTTTGACTTTTAACTTTTAACTTTCTTCCCGGCATTGCCTGCCCCAGCACGAATAATATTATCCCCCATAACAGCCACGGGGCGTAATTTTCCTCGTGGGTCATCTCTTCTTTTTTCGTGTTGCCTGCCTGCATGCCGCTTATGTCGTTTTTAATGGACACAAAGGCGTTCTGGTCCGTTATTGAATAATATTGGCCGCCTGTGATTGAGGCTATATTTTTCAGTTCCGAGTCATCCAGCTTTGTGACCACTTCCTCGCCTTTGTATGTTTTATATACCCGGTTCCCGAACATATCCTGTCCTTCGGGTATTTCCCCGCCGCGCGCCGTTCCCGCGCCGATGGTATAAATCCTGATACCCTTGTCCTTTGCCTCCCGGGCGGCGTCAACAGGCGGCGTACCGGTGTTGTTCTCTCCGTCAGTTATGAGTATCAGCACCCTTGACTGACCTGATTTTTCCGTCATGCGTTCAATGCATGATTTTATGGCATTGCCTATGGCTGTGCCGTCTTTGGCAAGCATGCCCGGATAAATTGAGTCTATTATTAGGTCATAAGCGTCGTAATCCAGCGTCAGAGGGCACTGCACAAAATCAACCCCGGCAAAAGTTATCATGCCTATGCGGTCGCCGTTTAACGAGTCGGAAAAATTTTTCAGCCCGGCTTTTACAGCTTCCATCCTGCTGGGTTTTACATCGGTTGCGGCCATGGAAGATGACACATCAACAGCAGCCATAATATTTATGCCCCTGTAATCCACCTCTGATTTTATCGGCTTGCCCCATGGCCTGGCAAGGGCAAAAATCATCAGAATGACACCAACCGCTGTAAGGCCGAATTTAACCGCCGTCATCTTTCCCGATACCGGCCGTATCATTTTCGGGGCGGTTGCCCTGTCAAAAAAAATACCCAAATTGCGCCATACCCGCAGTGTCCTGTAACCCAGGTAGGCAAGCAGGGGCACAACTATCAGCAACAGCCTGAAAACATCCGTATCCTGGAACCTCATTAAGATCTCCTATTCCGAAACTTTTAAATATTTCCACGCTTCAAGGCCGAGCGCGGCAATTATAAGGATTAATCCCGCCCATAAAAACCACTCAAAACGGTCCTCATGCCTGTCATATTTTTTTACCTTTATATCCTGCTTTTCCATTTTTCCTATCATATTGTATATTTCATTCAGCGACTGCTCGTTCGTGGCCCTAAAATACATGCCGCCTGTCATCTGCGCTATCTGCGTGAGCACATTCTCATCGGGTTCCTCAAACCTGAGCGGCTGGCCCGTATAGGGATTTACCGCCTGCCTTTTAACCCCGAAATTGTCCGTATATATCATAGGCGCCCCGCCTTTTTTGCCTATTCCTATTGTATATATTTTTATGTTCTTATATGCCGCTATCTTTGCCGCCTCAATCGGCGGAATACCGCGGTTATTTACCCCGTCTGTTGCCAGTATAATAACTTTCGAGGCCCCGGATAATTCCAGCCTGTTTGTTGCGGTAAGTATCGCGTCGCCTATGGCCGTGCCGTCAATCCTTACTGTCTGAAGGTCCACCTGGTCGATAAAACTTTTCACTATTTCATAATCCGATGTAAGCGGGCACTGTGTAAATGCCTTGCCGGCGAATACCACAAGCCCGGCCCTGTCGTTAACAAGCCCCGAGACAAAATTCCTGCAGACCTCTTTTGCCGCCTCAACCCTGTCGGGTTTCAGGTCCTCGGCCTGCATTGAACCGGAAATATCAAGGGCCAGCATTATATCAATCCCCTTTATGTTCTCCTGCGTTTCCTTTTTTATGCTCTGCGGCCTGAGCAGGGCTATGACAAGCAGCAAAACCCCCAGTATCTTCAGCGCGTCCGGCACAAACCGCATATATTTTCCGGCCCCGCCTCCCGCAGGCAGCGACAAAAAATTCGAGAAATTTATTTTTTTATACCTGAAATTTCTCAGCAGCGCAGCGGCCAGTATAATAAGGAACGCGGCGGCTCCGTAAGGCAGCCAGTTCATGTTCTGAAAAATCATTTCAGCCGCCTGCTTTCCCTCAATTTAAAAAAGGAAATGATGCTGTTTATGTATGATTCCCCGCATTTTAATATGATGTGGTCCACTCCCATTTTTTTGAGTTTTGAAAGGAGCTTTCTGTCGCGGGATTCGGCCGCCTGCTTTATTGCAGCCGCCCCCTTTTTATCCGAGGTATCGAGCCATATTTCCCGTTTTGTCTCCGGGTCGTAAAACGGGGCGTAGCCTATGTCCGGAACGCCGTAATCGCGTTCATCACGCAGTATGACAGCTATGACATCATGGTGGTGGCGCAGTATTTTTAAGGCGGACGAAATGTCGCCCTCGTCGTAAAAGTCCGATATCACAAATATTGTCGAACGCCTTTTTAAAATATGGCTGAGCAAAAGCAGGGAATCGGATATATTGGTGGAATTGGACATTCTTTTATGATATGCCATCTCCCTTAATATCCTGAAGACGTGTTTTTTTCCTTTTTTCGGCGGGATGTATTTTTCAATCCTGTCGGTAAAACCGGCAAACCCGACGCGGTCGTTGTTTAAGTTCGCCGTGAACCCCATTGCCGCAACGAACTCGAACATCAGCTCGCTTTTCAGCTGCTGCCTTGTGCCGAATTCAAGCGAGGAACTTAAGTCCCCGGCAAAAACCACCTGAAGCTCGCGTTCCTCTATAAAAACCTTTACAAAAGGCGAATTCATGCGGGCCGTCACGTTCCAGTCAATGGCGCGTATGTCGTCGCCCTCGCTATATTCCCGCACCTCGGTAAACTCGATTCCCCGCCCCTTGAACGAAGAAAGGTATTCCCCCTGCAGCACGGTATCCACAAGCCTGCGGGTTGTTATCTCTATGCGTTTTACCTTTTTTAAGATATCTTTGCTTATCATAAAAAACTCCTGATAAAATTTAAAAGTTAAAGATCAAAACCAAAAAGTACAACTGTAAAATTTTGAATTTTAAAATTGCAATTTTTGGTTTTACCTTTTAAATTTTAAATTTCTAAGGTACCTTAACCTTGTTAATTATCTGCCCTATCACGTCATCAGGCGTCGTGTCCTCGGCCTCGGCTTCATATGAAAGTATCAGCCTGTGCCTTAATACCTCATGCGCCACGGCCTTGACGTCATCAGGCGAGACATAACCGTCGCCGTTCATGAAAGCGTTGGCCTTTGCCGCCAGTATAAGGTTTATCGACGCCCTCGGCGAACAGCCATATTCAATGAGTTCTTTCAGGTTAAGCTTATATTCCTCCGGGTTTCTTGTGGCGAAGACAATGTCTATGACGTACTGTTTCACTTTTTCATCCACATAGATGGAATCCACTATCTCGCGAAGGTCAAGAATATCCTTCGGCTTTAATACTGTGTCAACTTCCTGCTGCGCGCCGTGCGTGTTCCTGTTTATTATCTCGATTTCCTGCTCTTTTGTCGGGTAATCCACGACAACTTTCATTATGAACCTGTCAACCTGCGCCTCGGGCAGCGGATATGTCCCCTCGGTTTCTATCGGGTTCTGCGTTGCAAGCACTATAAACGGCTCCTCGAGCCTGAACGTTTTATCACCGATGGTAACCTGCTTTTCCTGCATGGCCTCAAGCAGGGCCGACTGCACTTTTGCAGGCGCCCTGTTTATCTCGTCGGCCAGCACGATATTGGCGAAAACCGGCCCGGTGGATATGGAAAACTCCCCTGTTTTCGCGTTGTATATCCTTGTTCCCACAAGGTCCGCCGGGAGAAGATCCGGCGTGAACTGGATGCGCGAGAATTTTGCCTGTATGGTGGAACTCAAGGTTTTTACCGCAAGCGTCTTTGCCAGCCCCGGCACACCCTCAAGCAGGATATGTCCGCGCGTCAGAAGCCCCGCCAGAAGCCCCCGTATCATCGGCTCCTGCCCTACTATCACCTTTTCAACCTCTGAGATTACAAGTTTTAATTTTTCCGACTTTTCCCTGTCCTTCTCGGACAGTTTGACGATCTTCGCCATAGAAATTACCTCCATTTAAAAAATTAAATAAAAATATGATACCGGCGGAAACCCCGGCAAGGGTGCTTGATCCCGGGTATATGACATTTTTATTGGCCTTGCGCCGCTCATCTGACAGCCTCGCAAGAGGCCGTCTTTATTATACAGAGCGAATTATACAGAGCGACAATCCAATAAAAATGTCATATAACCGGGATTAAACATGCAACGGTTTTCCGCCGGTAACAATTAATAATATACTTTTCCGAAAAAATTTTCAATCAATTACTACCATGGTCCCTTCGCTGACATAATCCGAGAGTTCAAGTATGTCTATATTTTTCATCCTGACGCATCCCGAGCTGGCATCGTTGCCTATGGATGGATTGTCGTTCGTTCCATGAATGGCTATGCCCCCGCCTATATCAACCGGCCTGCCGTCGTCATCAACCGGCAGAAGCCCATTTTTTACCGCCTCGTTATACCTTTCGATATCTTCACTGTTCGGATAATCAAGGAGCATAAAAACAGGGCCGTATGCGTCATAGCCGAGGTCTTCGTCAGTGCCGAATTTAACATGTCCGTCCTGCGCGCTCAAATAAACCGAATTCATGTCGCGCATCTTTCTCCTGTTTTTCAGGCTCTTTTCGTAAAGCAATTCGTACTGCCCGCTGTAATATTTATACCCCGCGCTTCCAGGTTCATAAAGCGCCGTCATTTCCCTTAACTGCGACAGATACCATGGTTCATGGTACTGGCAGATGCGCACAATATGATAAAATCCGGATGGGGTCCTTAAATCCCCTGCATAAAGCTTGCCCCCTTTTAAGGATCCGGTGGCCACCCTGTCGGAACTCCAAACCTTCATGTTTCTATCAATCAGATAAAGCCTCTTTTGCGCCTTATTCACATAAATAAAATATTTTTTGTTGTATGAAGCCATGTGATCCTTGATGTGGGTGAAATTATTTGAAAACAGCGCGGCCGGAATAAGAAATAGCGCCATGGCCGGGATAAAGATTTTTTTGAATATCATGGCAGTTCAGTCGAGGAAATTTATTGTCAGAGGCGGCCTTTTAACCGTGGAAAACTCCACTCCGGCCTCCCTGAACAATTCCTCGTAAGCGCTGTCAGGATAATAATTGGTTGTAATAAATTTTTTTATTTTTGCGTTCACCACCATTTTTGCGCATATGATGCACGGAGAATGTGTGCAGTATATGGTGGCGCCTTCCGTGGATGTCCCGTTCAGGGCCGCCTGGATTATGGCGTTCTGCTCGGCATGTATGGCCCGGCATATTTCGTGCCTTGTTCCCGAGGCAATGCCCATCTGGTCGCGCAGGCAACCGAGCTCGGTGCAGTCCTTCACGCCGGCCGCGGCGCCGTTGTATCCCGTGGATACTACCTTGTTATTTTTCACTATCACAGCGCCGACATGGTGGCGTATGCATGTGGAGCGTTCCGCCGCCAGGTATGCCATCTTCATAAAATATTCGGTCCAGCTCGGGCGGGTATACGGAACATAATTGAGGTCCTTTAATATCCCGTCAAGCGCGGCATAAAGATTTTCAACCGGCCCGGAATTGTCTATTTTCATGTCCGTGTATTCAAAGCAGACGTTCAACTGCTGGGCGTTGGGGTCGGTGGAATTTTCCCGGGCCTCTTTCGCGGTAAATTCATCCAGCGATATAAACCCCTCGCCTTCACGGGCGCGGCTTTTTGCCCGCTCATACCGTGTTTTTACATCAGCTGTCACGCCTATGAGGACAAAACTCTTAAGGCTTTTGCGCAGTTCCTCTATCTCCGCCGGGTTTCTTATGGAGTCAATGACGGCCTGCGGCATATTTTTAATCTTCATTGCGGTCATCCTTGCGAGCACGCCCGGCCCCTCTTTTGCGCGCATTTCGTTGCCGATGGATATTAGATTGTCGCGGTTTATCTCAAGGGAGCGGTTTTTCAGTTCGTTGCGGAGTATGTCGGACAGGGAAAATGCGGTAAACCTGCATTTGTCCACAAGATACTTTATTGCCTCGCCCTTGCCGGCGGCATTAGGCCCGGTAAATCCGATAAACATCAGACACCTCCGGTATATTATTCGCGGCGTTTTCATCCGCCGATGTTACTATATTATAATGAACCGTCCGGGTTTTGCAAGAATTTTATTTGATAAGAAGCCGGATGAATTCTTCGGAGGTTATATTGATGTCCTTTATTATTTTTTTTAACAGAACCGGCGATATGTCACGGCCTTTATGAAAAGGTACCGTAGTAACTCTTCCGTTATTATGCCTATAAAAAACATGGCTACCTTTTTGCCTTAACTTTTGAAAGCCAAGTTCATTCAGGACTTTTTCAATTTTCTTTGCCGGTATTACCGGAATCTTTGTCAAAAACTTACCTCAAACTCCTGAACCCCCACAAATTCAGGCAACTTCAAGTTGTTTTTTTTATGCCCTTCCAGGCATAATTCAACTACTTCCTTCAAATTTGCCATCAATTCGTCCATGGTTTCAGCCTGGGTATGGGCGCCCGGTATGCCGGGAACCTCGGCCACAAATAATTTAGTCTCAGGATCCCTTTCAATATATGCCACTATATTTTTCTTCACAAAACACCTCCTGCATTACTTCAAGACATTCTTTTAGATAATTATACAATATAAAAACCGCTTTACAAGAAGGAATTACTGCAA
>Ga0224557_1003295_pt1 | contig 12715 bp, 11 predicted proteins | sample 714S31014metaG_FD_180677 | JGI IMG/M metagenome (GOLD analysis project Ga0224557, IMG submission 180677) | Peat soil microbial communities from Stordalen Mire, Sweden - 717 S3 10-14 | ecosystem: Environmental > Terrestrial > Soil > Wetlands > Peat | place: Sweden: Norrbotten County, Stordalen... | reverse complement strand
CACGAGATCGACGAGGGTGCCGGGGCAATCGTCGAGTACGAGCAGTACATGGTCGACGGCGACGACGATCGACTCGACCGCATCGCCTCCTACAACGAGGACGACGTCCGGTCGACGTTGACCCTCAGGGACTGGCTGGTCGGACTGCGGCCGGACGACCTCCCCTGGCGGACGTCGGTATTCGAGCCCGGGGAGGACTTCCCGGAACTCGACGCACAGGTCGAGGCACTGAATGCGTTCGGACCGGAGTCGGAGGAACACCTCCTCGGCGATCTGCTGGGCTACTGGCTGCGGGAGCGGCGTGCCCAGAAGGCGCCGAAGCTGGCCAAGTCCGCTTGGGACACCTCGCTCCTGATGGAGGATCCGGAGGTCATCGCCGGGCTCGCGTTCCAGGGGATGGTCGCCCGCACCGGCAAGAGCGGGAAGCGACTGGAAAGGGACGGGGCGAAGTTCAGCTTGCCCGAGCAGGAACTGAGTTCGAAGTTCGATGGTGGCGGATCGGCCTCGGTCCTCTTCGGGACTCCGGACGGAATGACCGGGTATGCATCGGTCTCACATCTGGACCGGGACCGACACGAAGTCGTGCTCACCTGGAGCGAGCGCTGCGAGGAACTCGGCGTCATCCCCACCGCCGTGGCGTTCGACGACTGGGTCAGCCCGCGACCGAAGCCCGAAGCGCTTTCCGATCTTGCGGCCAAGGTGCTGGACCCAGGAGCAAATGGCGGCCCGAACGAGGTTTCGATGGCGCTACTTCGTCGTGAGCTGCCGCGATTCGAGGAAGGGGCGGACCCCGACGGCGGTGTCTTCACCGACGATGTGGAGTCGATCACCCGGTGGGCCGTTCACCTCGACCAGAGCTATGTGGCCATCCAGGGGCCTCCCGGAACCGGCAAGACGTATCGCGGGGCTCACATCGTCCACGCCCTGATCTCCTCGGACAAGCGTGTGGGCATCACGGCGATGAGTCACAGTGCGATCGACAATCTGCTGGCGGAGATCGTGGATGTATTCGCCGACCATGGCGATGCCGCCCGCCTTCAATGCGTCAGGAGGGACCGGAAGCCGTCTGACGGTGGCATTCCCGGGGTGACGTATGCCACCGGAAACGCACCGTGCGCCCGGGGTGAGTTCAACCTGGTGGCGGGGACGACGTGGCTCTTCGCCGGCAAAGACATGAAGGACGCACCGGTGGACGTCCTCATCGTCGACGAGGCCGGACAGCTGGCCCTGGCCGACGCATTGGCCGCGTCCCGGTCGGCGAGGAATCTGATCCTGCTGGGTGATCCGCTCCAGCTCCCGCAGGTGTCACAGGCCTCCCACCCGGTTGGGGGCGGCCTGAGCGTGCTCGAGCACGTAATGGGTGAGGACAGGACCCTTCAGCCCGACCGAGGGGTGTTCTTGACGGAGACCTGGCGGATGCACCCCGACATCTGCCGGTTCATCTCGGACGAGATCTACGAGAGTCGCCTCCACAGCCACCCGAGCTGTGCGATTCAAGCCACAGGATTCGGTACCGGGCTCCGATGGCTGGAGGCAGATCATGCCGACCGCTCGACGGAGTCCGAGGAAGAAGCGGAGATCGTCAGATCGGTCATCTGCGATCTGCTGGGCACCACCTGGACTGACAAGGACGGCATCACAGCCCCCATCACCGTCGACGACATCATGGTGGTCGCTCCCTATAACGACCAGGTGAGGCTGATCAGCGAGACTCTCAAGGCCGATGCCCCTACACGGGGCGTCCGCGTCGGGACGGTCGACAAGTTCCAGGGCCGGGAAGCGCCGGTGGTCTTCTTCACCATGACGACCTCGAGCGCCGAGGACATGCCCCGTGGTCCCGAATTCCTCTTCTCGCGCAACCGGCTCAACGTGGCCGTCAGTCGGGCCCGGTGCCTGGCGTATCTGGTCTGCACCGAGCGACTCCTGAACAGTCGGGCCCGGTCCGTAGATGAGATGCGGCTCCTCTCCGCCTTGTGCGCCTTCGTCGAGCACGCTCGAAGCTGACAACCCACTTGCCGAACGCAGGAGCTCGCCGGACCTCAGCCTCCATGGCTGAGGACATGATTGATTGAGGAGTTCTCAGCCAGCGAAGCTGAGTGCCGATTTCCCCACCTTCCGTCCGTCAGGTATCGATGAAGAATCCGTGCGCGACCGTCACGCTTGGCTCAATTCGGCACCTGATGTGATCAGACGACCTCTCCGCTGGAAGCGACCTCAGTCAGAAGTCCATGTGGATGTCGCCGCCCAGGCCACCGCTGCCATCATCTCGTCGGACCTGGGTCGGATCGCGAATACGTCGCTATTCAGCCAGCGGGCGTCGTTCGCGCGGACATGGTGACGAAGTCCCGCGCCCAGGCCGGGTCGAAGAACGTCGCCGGCCCTTGCATGGTGTCGGCGAGCAGTCGGGTGCCGTTGCCTGGAGCGGCAACCCCGCCCGGGTCGATCGGGTCGTAGGTGACTAGGAAGGTCCAGGATGGGTTGATGTCGAGCTCCATTCCGCGCACGACGCCGGCGTGTACGAGGAGCTGGGCGAGCTGGAGGGGTGCGAGCAATGGCCCTGTCGCGTACACAAGCGCGCCGTCGGCGGTGACGCCAACCCCGGACCGCCATTGCTGTTCGACACTGGGGACCGAGTGCGCGCACGAAGTCGCACCGCAGGTGTTTCCCCATGACTGCCAGTCGGGGCCCGCCGCCTGCGCCGTCGGCTGGCCCCCTTCGACAAGCGGCATGAGGTTCTGGCGGACGCTTACGACGTCCGAGGTCATCGACACGTCGTTGCCCCACGCACCGACGTTGACGGTCCCGTTCGCATAGATGACCAGCGACGCCGCCCCGGTCACCAGCGGGACGACGACCCGTCCCTCGGTGAAGTAGCCGCCACCGGCGGTGTCCATGAGGAAGCCGCCGTTGAATGCTGCCACCAGCGATGCCGCCTGCGCCGGCTCGATCGGCGCCGTGTAGAGGTAAGGCCCACCGCCCGGACTCTTCGAGCCGGAGTAGAGCAGCGCAGATAGCAGATGGGTGTCCATCCAGGCGATCCCGGCCGGCTGTGAGCTTCCTGGCGGAACCAACGTGGTCTCGTAGACCGATGGGACTCCACCGACGAGACGTCCGGCGGGATGCCAGCCGCCCTCACCAGGGGCGGCGAGCGCGTTGAATGGCGGCAGTGCCGTGGGCACGGGCAACGGCGTTCCGAGGCCACCTGCCTCCCGGCTTCCGGTGCGCGACGGCACTGTTGTCGTCGACCGCTCTGGGGCCGTCGTGCTCGTATGCTCCCGCGTCTGTGTGGTCGGCTTCCCGATGCCCGCCGTTGACCCGCCCGAGCTGCAGGACGCGAGGGCCACGGCCACGACCACCAGCACTGACTGACCCATGCAGCTCGCCCAGCCGGGACGAACGGGGACGAAGGCCATGGGCCCAGGTTAGGGAGCGCGTCCTCACAAGGACAGGGCCTGGTCGTCCACACGTTGAACGGGACCCGGTGCCGGTGCCTTGGAAGGTCCTCAGCTGCCAAGGCTGGGGACATCGTCATGAATCCAGATCTCACCTTCGACAGGTGAGCCTGTCGATCGTGCGACAGATGGAGCTCAGTCGAGCGCCTTGGCCAGCAGTTCCTGGAGCTCGACTCGCTCGTGACGGGTGAGCAGCGCCAGGACCTCGTCCTCGACGCTCTCGATCCCTTTTTCGGCATTGTCGAACGCCCGCAATCCCTCATCCGTGATCTCGACCAGGTGCCGGCGACGGTCGGCCGGATCACGACGGCGGAAGGCGAACTCCTTTGACTCGAGGTCGTTCAGCAGCAGCACGAGATTGTTGGCATCGATGCATAACATCTCGCTGAGCTCCTGCTGGGGGATCGGGCTGTGGTCGCGCAGCATGGCGAGTGTGGCGAACTCCTTCACGCGCATACCCAGCAGCTCTTCTGACGTGCGTCGGTAGATGAGCCTCGACAGCTGGGTCACCAGGACCGTCACCCCGGGTGCTGTGCTCTTCGACATCGGCCGAATCATAGCCGAATCCCTCCTGAAGTGATGACTACCACCGTAGCTTGACACTCACTAGATCAGTGACTATCAATCGTCAGGGGAACCTGTACCCCCAGAGACCGAGGAAGCTCCCATGCCGTCGTCCATCCGCGGTTTCGTCCATGAGCGTCGCCGTTGGGTCGCCCTGATCGTCGTCTGCTTCGCGATGTTGATGAACACGCTTGACCAGACGATCGTGAACGTGGCGTTGCCCACCATCCAGCACGATCTGCACTTCACCCAGGCGTCGCTCGCCTGGGTGATCGACGCCTACCTGATCACCTTTGCCGGGGCCCTCCTGCTGGCCGGTCGACTCGGCGACCTCATCGGGCGGAAGAGGGTCTTCCTGGTCGGTCTGGCGCTGTTCACGCTGGCCTCGGCTGCCTGTGGCGCCGCCGACACACAGGCCCTCCTCATCGGGGCCAGATTCGCCCAGGGGCTGGGGGCCGCGCTCTCGTCGTCCGTCATCCTGGCGATCATCGTCGCCGACTTCCCCGTCCCCGCGGAACGGGCCAAGGCGATGAGCTCGTACATCATCGTGGCGGTGGGTGGCGGGTCGCTGGGCCTCCTGGTCGGGGGGTACGTGACCCAGGCGCTGAGCTGGCACTGGATCTTTTTCATCAACATCCCCATCGGCATCGCCACGTTCGTTGTAGGAGCCGCGCTGATCGACGAAAATGCCGGACTCGGGGTTCGGGCGGGACTGGATGTCGGCGGTGCCGTGCTGAGCACCGGGGGACTGATGCTGGCGGTCTATGCCATCGTCAGCTCGAGCCAGTACGGGTGGCGCTCGCCCCACACCCTGGTGTTCGGCGCGGGAGCCATCGTCGTGCTCGCCGGATTCGTCCTCCTCGAGAGCCGGCTGGCCCATCCGATGATTCCCCTGGACGTCATGAGATCCCCGGGTCTGCTGACCTCGAGTCTGATCCGAGGGCTGATGGTCGTGGGCATGTACAGCACGTTCTTCATCGGCGTGCTCTACTTCCAGCACGTGCTGGGCTACGACCCCGTCGTCACCGGCCTGGCATTCCTACCCCAGACGCTCATGGTGGCAGTGATGTCCGCCGGGGTCACCGTCCGCATCATGGGCAGACTCGGGCCCAAGGCCACGGCGCTCATGGGCCTGCCGGTGGTGGCCGTCGGGCTCGCACTGTTCGTCTGGTCCGGTCCCCACACGGCCTACTTCCCCCAGATCTTCGCGGCGGTGCTGCTGATCGGCTTCGGGGCGGCAACGGCGTTCACGCCCCTGCTGACCATTGCCCTGGCCGGGGTCCCCGCCAAGGATGCGGGTATCGGTTCGGGCGTCGTCAACGTGTCCCAGCAGGTGTCGGGAGCGCTCTCGGTCGCGATCCTCGGAGCCGTCTCTGCCGGCCACACGACCTCGCTGCTCGCCTCGGGACGTTCGGCCGTCGATGCCCTGGACGGTGGGTACCGACTCGCCTTCATCGTCGCCCTGGTCAGTGTTCTGGTGGCCATGGTCCTCGGAGCCCTCATCCTCAGGCGGCCCAGTGCTCCACCAGGAGCCCCCCCGGTCGTCGACGAGCTCTTCGAGGCGGAAGCCGAGACGCTGATCGTCGAGATCATGTGAGCGCTCGGCCCGTCGCCGTCGACGAGCACGGCAGCCTGACCAGTCCTGGCGGTGTCAACCGATTTCTGAGCAGACTCGATTCCGAGGCTTCGGACGCTGATCGCTGCCGAGCCTGTGCCCAGCCTCCCAAGCTGAGGACGTACTCGGCGGATGATGGCCTGTTGGCGGCGAACCGAAGCGACCCGCCTGCTGCCCACGGATGCAGGCGCGGAGTCGACCTCAGCGCGCATGAATGGCTCCACCATCCCCGTCTCATGGGCCACACGAGGAGCGAACCACCTCTACGGCGCGCATCAAGGGGTGGCCTCCAGTTGCCTCAGCGAAATTCAGGATGCAGCGCGCTTGCTCGATGGTGACTGCTGGCCCGCCGCACCTCTGCTCTTGGATGCTGGTCCTGCGTGGGAGCCAGACACGCTCTTCATGTCCCTGGCGAGCCGCGACGCAAACGCTCTCGCCGCGACGAGGTCTGTATGGTTCGGCCTGCCCTTGTTGAGTCCGCCGACAAGTTGCAGAGGCCCCAAGTTGTCGAAGCCCCGGCAGGAGAACGTGCCGACGACGCGGTAGCCCTTCGAACGGAGCAGGCGACTCAGTACCAGGACAGCGGGGCGCCAAAGGGGTTCGGGACCCCCGCTGGTGGCAAACAGAAAGGCTGGTGTGCCCTGCACCTTCGGCAAGGAGCGGGCGAATCGCCACAGCCGGGCGTGGAACATCATTCCGTAGATGCCCGAACCGATCCCCACGAGGTCATAGCCGGCCACGTCATTGGGAGCTATCTCTTCGGGTTCCACGACTGCCGCGCCCAAGACTTCGCCGATGGCTTCGGCCACCTGTCTCGTATTGCCCTCAGAAATGGAAACACACACCACGAGCGCAGTCATCGGCGCCTCCTCTCGATTGACCCATCTCCAGCTTCGCGCTCGTCCGCCGGATCGGACAGGGCCGAACGTCCCCGCAATCCGCCCGCAGCGCCTCGCCGTCGAGGTTCGAGTCCTCCCCACCCGCAAGACTCCCTCCGCCAAACTGGAATTGACCTGTCTAGACCTGCGTGGTCCAGTGACGAAGGTGCCACTGGACCTCGCTTCAAGTGGCTAAGCACCGGAGCTGTGTCCTCAGCTGGCTGAGGTGAGGACATCCCGCCTCGATCGGGGTTGGAGTCCCGTTGCCTCCTTTCGTTGTGCAGATGCAACATCCTGATTGTGGATGCATTGGCCTGGGATCCCCGGAGACTGTTCCCTGTCATGCCAGACAGGACGTGCGCATAGATCGACAGCGGCCGCCGCCTTCGCCGCCGGCGTCTATTCCGCAAGTCAGGTCCGAGGCGGCTCAACTCGTTCCACGGTGTCGATTCGATCAATGGCCTTGTCGAATGACGCCACGCGGCAGACCTCGGTGGACTCGGCACTCGCAACGAGATAGGTCTCAGCGAAGTCGAGTCGATCGGTCTCGTAGACCTCGACCGCGCGGAGTAGTAGTGCGGGATCGACACACACGATGGAGTCGAACGCGATCAACGAGCGGATCGCCTCGGCCACCTGGCCACGAGGCGCCTCGTAGAAGGATTCCAAGACGTAGACCGTCTCGGCGACGACGAGATCCGCCAGAAGAAGGCCACGTTCCGTAGCGAGATAGCGAGTGGCCCGCTGTGCCATGTCCGGCGGCTCGCCCGTCAGGTGCCGAACGAGAATGTTCGTGTCGACGAAGGCGCTCACCTTCAGGGTGCGGCTCGCTCGGAACGTGTACGTCGAAGCACCTCGTCCCAGGCCACGTTCCGCTTTGCTGCCGGCACTCGAATCGACCCCGCCAGATCCAAAAAGTCAGGAGTGCGCGCGACGACGGCTCGATTGCCCTCGACCCGGAAGACGATCTCGTCACCCTCCTTGATGCCGAGGGCCTCTCGCACCGCCTTGGGCACCGTCACCTGCCCCTTCGACGTCACCTTTGCTGCAGCATCCATCGTCGTGCTCCTTAACATCAATGGAAAGTAAGGATAGCACGGACTGTTCCTCCAGGCTTTAGCGCACGACGTACTCAGCTCCGCGGCTGAAAATGCCTTTGATCCAGTCCTCAGCTTTGCAGGCTGAGGACGCGGGGCTGTCAGGGGCTCATAGTGGACGGTTTCGAGCGGAGCGATCACCTGGTAAAGCGCTGGGGTCTGTGGCACGTTCAGTTGACGAAGTCAACAACCTGCAGCAGGCCCCCCTGGTGAGCTGCCGACAAACCCGCCCGACCAGGGCGGGCGGCGCCAAAACGAGCACCACTTTCCACTGTGTTGCTCTCCACTTCCCACATTGCTGTCGGCGCACGCAGCGGTAGCAATCCGCATCGCGCCGGCGTCGGGTGAGATCCTCTTGGATCGGCAGGAGCTGCCTGCGGTGTGGTTGGCTGTGCCTATGGACTATCGCCCGCTCGGAACAACCGGCCTACAAGTCAGTCAGCTCTGCCTCGGAGCCATGATGTTCGGTGCGTGGGGCAACCCGGATCACGACGACTCGGTGCGCATCATCAACCGGGCCGTCGACGCCGGCATCAACTTCATCGACACCGCCGACATGTACTCAGTCGGTGAGTCCGAGGTGATCGTGGGCAAGGCTCTCGCGGGTCTCAAGCGAGAGAACATCGTCCTCGCAACCAAGGTGCACGGACCCATGGGGAGCGACCCCAATGCCCAGGGCAATTCCCGACGCTGGGTGATTGCCGAGTGCGAAAACAGTTTGCGCCGCCTCGGGACCGATTACATCGACTTGTATCAGATCCACCGGCCTTCTCCTGAAACCGACATCGACGACACCGTCGGTGCATTGAGCGATCTCGTCCGGGCTGGCAAGATCCGGTACGCTGGGAGTTCCACGTTTCCCGCGTACCAGGTGGTCGAGGCGCAGTGGGTGGCAGAGCGCCGTGTCCGAGAGCGCTTCAGGACCGAACAGCCCCAGTACTCCATCCTGGCGCGGGGCATCGAGGCCGATCTTCTGCCTGTCTGCCAGCAGTACGGCATGGGAGTGCTCAGCTGGAGTCCATTGGCCGGCGGATGGCTCTCGGGTGCCTTCGGGGACGGCAAGGAGAACACCTCCCGGCGGTCGGCCATGCTGCCGGAACGCTACGACCTCTCCTTGCCCACAAACCAGCAGAAGCTCGCCGCAGTCATCGAGATCCAGCAACTGGCCGATGACACCGGCCTCTCGCTCATCGAACTGGCGCTCGCTTTTGTTCTGACCCATCCAGCGGTCACCTGTCCGATCATCGGGCCGCGCACCATGGAGCAACTCGAATCCCAACTTCCGGCTGCAGCCATCTCCCTCGATGGTGATGTCCTTGATCGAATTGACGGAATCGCAACCCCTGGCCAAAACGTAGGCGGCGCGGACCCCGGGTGGACGCCGCCGTCGATAGCGGACAAGCGCAGGCGCCGGCGCTAGTCCGATGACCCTGCTGCATTGAGCCGCTCCATCGGACTTGACGAATTGCATGGGCCGAGAATTCCGTAATGTTGGGTTGACCCGTCCTTGCTCGCACGACGTGTTCAGTTTTGTGCGCTGAGCACGTGTCCCCGGCCACTCAGCCTTCCAAGCTGAGTACTGGTTTCAATTGATGAGTTTTTCCATGCTGGGACGAGAGGAGCCGTCTTCTGCTTCAAGAGCGGAAGACACTCGAGTGCCGTCCGGCTCGATGCGCATGGCAGTCTTGGTGCTCGCGGAAGTTGCCTGCCCCACAACGGCACTTATCTTCAGCCCGAAATCAGGTGTCTTCGATGTAATCGACGAGGGCATGACGCTGTGTTGAGGACGCGTTATCTGAGGCGATGTCCTCGACGTACTTGACGTATTTGTTTGGGCGGCGCATCATCGAACATATGTTCGCTTTCGGTGGATGGCGAGTGTGATCCTGCAGCGGGTAGTCATGCCGGTAACCGGTGCGGTGTCGTGGACAGTGCTCGACGGCGAGGGCAATCCGATCGAGCCGGTCGAGAGCTATCTCGCATACTTGGCGGCGCTCGAGCGTTCGCCCAACACCCAGCGCGCGTATGCGACGAGCCTGAAGCTGTGGTTCGAGTTTCTGCATCGAACCGGGCGGGACTGGACGCAAGTGGAGATCGGCGACGTGGCGCGCTTCGTGTCGTGGCTGCGAGCACCGGCCGACAACGTGGTGGTGCTCGACTCCGGCGACCCCGTGCGTTCGCCGGCCACGGTGAACCGGCACCTCGCTGCTGTCTTCGGTCTCTACGAACACCACGCCCGGCTCGGCGTCGATGTCGCGGCCGGGCTCGTCTCGTGGCGACGGGTGGGCCGGGGCTCCTACAAGCCGCTCTTGCACCACGTCACCAAGGGTCGGTCCATCCGGACCCGGCCGATCAAGCTGGCGGTGCCGCGTCGGGCCCGTCGAACCTTGTGCCCGGAAGAGGTCGTTGCCGTGCTGGCCGCCCCGGAGCGGGGCCGTGACCGGTTCTTGCTGGCGCTGCTCGCCGAAACCGGTATGCGCATCGGTCAGGCCCTCGGACTTCGTCACTGTGACTTCGTGAGCCGAGAGAAACTCGTCCACCTCGTGCCCCGCCCCGACAACGCCAATGGCGCCCGGGCGAAACTGCTCCTGCCCACCACGGTGCCCGTCACCGCCGGACTCGTCCGCACCTACTCGGACTACATGCACACCGAGTACGGAGATGTGGACTCCGACTACGTCTTCGTCAACCTGTGGTCCGGCCGCATCGGGACGCCGATGACCTACTCGGCGGTTCATGACTTGGTCGGGCGTGTCCGGATCCGCACCGGGATCGAGTTCACGCTCCACATGCTGCGCCACACTCACGCCACCGAGCTCGTGCGCTCGGGGGTGGCCATCGAGGTGGTTGCCCGGTTGCTCACTCACCAATCCTCGACCACGACGAGCCAGACCTATGTGCACCTTGAGGCAGAGGACATCCGCCATGCCTTGGAGCGTGCCGGCGTGTGGGCGGAGACGGGATCGTGACCGCGTCGGGGGCGGCCCGCCATCTGCGTGCCCGGCCAGATGTCTTTGCCGGCGGCGATGAGGTCGAGGCCGAGTATGCCAAAGACATTTGGGACGCTACCGTCCTTGGCCTTCCGGCTCGCCGGGGGCGCTCCACTGCCCGCTTCGGCGTCATCCGCCAGCAGTGGCTGCGCGACGCGATCAAGAAGTGGTCGCGGTTCCGCCTGGGTGCCGGCTATTCGTTCACGACGATCGACGCAGGTCCACAGTCGTTGGCTCGCTTCTCGGTCTTCTTGACCGAGCATCCCGAGGTGCGTGGCTTCGAGGGCATCACTCGCCCGCTCCTCGAGGACTTCCTGGTGTGGATCGCCGGCAAGCCCGAATGGTCGGCCAACACGCGCCATCACACCCTCACGTTCGTGAAGGTCTTCTTGGACTGGGGCCATCGACACGGCACCCTGCCCGGCCTGGCGGCGAACGCCGTCATCTACGAAGAGGAGGTGAGCCGCCCGCCCGACCAGCTGCCCAAGTTCATCCCCGAGTTCGTGATGTGCCAGCTCGAGTCCGAGGCAAGCCTCGCCCAGTTACAGAACCCGACCGTTCGCCACCTCGTCGTCGTACTGATGGAGACGGGGCTGCGTGGCGGTGATGCCTGCACCTTGCCGTTCAATCCGATCATCGAAGACAGCGTTGGCTGGCCATGCCTGCGCTTTGACAACGTGAAGGTCGGCATCGAGCAGCTCATCCCGCTCAGCGCCAAGGCGGCCGGTGCCATCCGTGCCCAACAGGATCATGTGCATTCCATCTGGCTGCAGGGATCGCCCTGGCTTTTCCCCGGCATCTTCGACAACGACGACGGCATCAAGCCTTATGCCCACAGCTCGCTCTCCCAGCAGCTGCGCACCTGGCAGGCCCGTATCTGCCTGCACGACGAGGCCGGCCAGCCGGTGCGCGTCCACGCCCACCAGTTCCGCCACACGCTCGGCACCCGGCTCATCAACGCCGGCGTGCCACAGCACGTGATCCAAAAGCTCCTTGGACATGCCAGCCCCCGCATGACTGCCCGTTATGCGCAGATCCACGACCACACGGTGCGCGACGCCTTCGAGCGCTACTGCGCCCAGCGGGTGAACACTGCCGGCGACCACCTCGACTTCGAGCCCGATGCCCTCACCGCCGACGCCGAGTGGGTGAAACACAACGTGGCACGGATCCGCGACAGCCTGCCCAACGGCTACTGCGGCCGACCGCCTCAGCAGGACTGCCCACACCCCAACGCCTGCCTCACGTGCCCCGACTTCCAGACGACCCCCGAGTTCCTCGACATTCACCGCACCCAGGCCCAGGCCAATCGCCGCCTAATCGCCCGCGCCGAGGCCAACGGTCAGTTCCGCTTGGTCGAGAACCTTCAGCAGGTCCAGAAGAGCCTCGAGCGGATCATCCCCGCCCTCGAGGCGATCGAGGAGGCTGATCGATGACCCACGCCAACAACAGCCGGCACTTGCTACAGGCGGCCGCACTGAAGCACGATCTCGCCGTCGCTCGGACTCGCGCCGCCATCGAATCGCTTGACCGTGCTGAAGGGCCGCTCACCTTCACCGTCGTCGCTCGCACCGCCGGTGTCTCTCGCGGCTGGCTCTACAACCAGACCGACCTCCGGGACACGATCACCAGGCTCCGCCAGGACCGGCTTGGCATTCCATCGGTCCCGTCGCCGCAGCGTGCAACGCCGGCGTCGCTCCGACAGCGTCTCGATGGCATGAGGGAAGAGGCCGCCCGTCTGCGTGAGGAGAACGCCGTCCTCCGAGACCAGCTCGCACGCCAACTCGGCGAGGCACGTTCCCAGCGTTGATCGCTGTGTCGATGACATGTCATCCACACAGCACCCCAGGTCAGTTGCGTTGTTCACCCAAGGGCTGAAGATAACGGCACTTACACGGGTGATCCGCCCTCTGGACTGACCACACGAGGAACCTTCCTCGGGTGGAAGTCCATCCAGGAGGTGCGGTGTGAAGTGGAGTCCCGTATTCGAGGGTTCCGTCGGTCCCGATGGCCAGAAGACCTACCGGGTCGGCCATGAGCTGGTCGACGAGTTCTTGGAGTTCGCATCGGCCCGGTGCCGACCGAGCACGGTGCGGGCCTATGCCCACGACCTGAAGGT
>Ga0224557_1003292_pt1 | contig 12720 bp, 16 predicted proteins | sample 714S31014metaG_FD_180677 | JGI IMG/M metagenome (GOLD analysis project Ga0224557, IMG submission 180677) | Peat soil microbial communities from Stordalen Mire, Sweden - 717 S3 10-14 | ecosystem: Environmental > Terrestrial > Soil > Wetlands > Peat | place: Sweden: Norrbotten County, Stordalen... | reverse complement strand
CATAGGTGTAGGCGTAGTCAATGTCGTAATTGCCTCGATTCAGCACGTTCAATACTTCGACAGAAATGCGTCACGTCTTGTTAAGTTGATAGCCCACTTCCGCGTTGACCATGATCGTGTCACTGGAGCGAAACTCTCCATCCGATGTTAAATCACGCGGACCGAAATAGCACAGACGCAGGCTCGCCTAAAAATGATAGCTCAGGGATGCTTTAATGAGCCACGGTGCCACCAACTGGTTGCCGCGGAAGTCCTGAAACACGGGCACTTCGACGTCTGCGTAGAAGCTTACCGGATGCATGTCGAACTCGATCCCCGGAGAGACCATAATCCGCTGATAGCCGGACGAAACACCGTCCGCTGGATCGTCGTTGGAATGGCCCGACGCATTGGCTCCCTGATCGCTGGTTCGTTCAGAAGCGATAACCTGTGCCACCGGCGTGATCTTCACGCTGCGAACGAACCAACCTTTGTAGTACATCCCGGCAGCCGTATCGAGTTCAATGCCCGGGCGGTATTCGTTTCGCGTGGCCACCGGCACGTCCAACAACGCCTGCGCGAACCAGGTCAAGCCATTATTGCCCGGCAGATTCCCGCGATGGAAACCGCCAAGGAGAACATCGGTGCTTCCCGACCCGAGTTCCGTGTCGCGATCGATATCACCAAACGCATCATTATGGGTATAATCTCCTGTCGGGAGCTTGAAGCCGAAGTTTATGCCAGTCGACATATCCGGTGAAAACCCCGTGTAAATGCCTTCAACTCGAATGTCGCCGAGACTGGCCCAGTTCAGCGCGACGATGTCAGTGCCGGAAGCGCCGCCGGTGGTCTTGAAGTATCGATCGTCGTACGGCACCTCGACCGATAAACCCCAACTGCGGTCGAACATATACTGAAGACCGACCGTGACGAAGTCCGTCCGGATCTCCTTGTCACCATTATTCGCAGCGGGCGCTGATGAGGTTCCGCTCCAATTGCGATCCTGATCCTGGTAGTCGTAATTGACATAGACCATTCCGCCGGCCCCTTCGGGAAGCATCAAGCCCGTGCCCACGTCGAAAACCCCGCAGCCACAGGCGCAGGCCCAACCAGTCTTTGGAGTCAGGGCCACCGCCAACAGTAATACCAACCGCAGTTCTGCAAATCTCATTTTTGTATTAGTCATCTCAAGTATCCTAAAGTTACCAGACGCCGCATGATGCGGCTCTTGCATCATTACATTTCTTCTCGTTAGTGAATTACCAGAGACAAGCGGAAAGCCTGTCCCACTTCCTGCGTTTAAGCGGGAATGAAAAGACGGGGAGGTGGGACGGGTGGCTCGGTGGGACGCGCGCTGGCGGCGATGGCGGCCAGCAGCGACGGCTTCTGCGTGACGTCATCTAACAACGCAATGGTCAGCGCAGGCACCACAACCTGGAATTTTGCGACGATTACTGTGGCGTTGCTCGGCCCGTTTTCGCCGCAATGAGAGGCCCGGAGTAAGCAGCCGGATTTCGGTTGCGCTCCCTTGGAGCAACAGCAGCACGTGCCGTGTTTCTGCTTTTCAAGGGAACAGCAGCATTGCTGCGCAGTGGAGGGACGAATGGCAACCGCTTGCGAAATGGGAAGATCGGCCTGCACCAACAAAAATGCGGCTAGCAACACCGGGACAACAACCAGATCGAATCGAGCGTCCTTCACAGCGATAAATCCGTTACTACAGAATGCACGTGCGGTTCAATATGAATCGTCACATCGAGAACGCGCGGCAGTTCCGCGCGAATCACATCCTTAACGGTGTGCGACAACTGATGCGCCACCGCCACAGTCAGCGCGCCGTCCACTTCAACATGCATGTCGAGCCAGTAACCGTAACCCATCTTGCGCGCGAAACATTTCTCGACACCCCGCACGCCGTCCACCTGCAAGGCAATAGTGCGCGCTCGGGCGGCTATGTCTTCCGTCGGGGCAGCGTCCATCAACTCATCGAGAGCCGGGCGCAACAGCCGATATCCGTTGAACGCGATAATGACCGCGGCAAAAATCGCCGCCCAATCATCCGCGGCCCGATAGGCCTCACCACCCACCAGCGAAATGCTGATACCGAGAGCTGCCGCCGCGGAAGTGATTGCGTCACTGCGGTGATGCCACGCATCGGCTTTCACCGGACCGCTTTCGATCTCTTCACCCACCCGCCCCACGAAGCGGAAAAGTCCCTCTTTGATCAAAACGACGCCGAGCAACACGAACAGGGTGTAAGGCGCCGGTGCGCGGTGCGGTATCGAGATTTCGCTCGCGGAGCGCGAGCAGATGAACAGCGCGGCGCCCAGCAGCATCACCGACACGGCGGCGGTCGCGATTGCCTCAGCCTTCCCGTGGCCGTACGGGTGATCGGTATCTGCCGGCTTTTCGGCGATGACCACGGCGCGCCACACGATGATCGAACTGGCCGCATCCGCCATGGATTCGATGGCGTCGGCAATCAGGGCGTACGACCGGCCGAAGATTCCCGCCAGCAGTTTGACAATTGCCAGCGCCACATTCACGGAAAGCCCCGCCATCGTGGTCCGAACGCTGCGCTGGAGGCGGGTGTGGTTCATGTGATCGCGATGCCGTTGTCCGCGATGCAAGGCCGCCGACAACTATTTTGCCAACAGCGTCATAATCGCCTTCTGCACGTGTAAACGGTTCTCCGCCTGGTCAAAGATTGTCTTCTGGTGCGCCTGAAAAACGTCCGCCGTAATTTCCTTGCCGAGATATGCCGGCAGGCAATGCATCACGAGCGCGTTGGATTTGGCCTGTTTGAGCACCGCGGCATTCACCTGGTACGGCGCGAGAATCCTGACCCGGTCCCCCGCCTCGGACTCCTTGCCCATCGAAACCCACACGTCGGTGTAAAGCACGTCGGCGTTCTTCGCGGCCGCATTTACGTCTTCAGTGATGTGAATGTTGCCACCCGCGCGTTTCACCCATTCATTGCCGGGTTGGAACTCTTTCGGAGCCGCCACCCATATTTCCATGCCCGTTTTCGCCGCGCCGAAAAGCCAGGAGTTGGAAACGTTGCACGCGCCGTCTCCGAAAAAGACGACTTTCTTGCCCTTCAACGTACCGCGCTTCTCGACGACAGTGAAAAGGTCCGTCAGAATCTGGCAGGGATGTTCGTCGTCCGTAAGCGCGTTGATGACCGGGATTGTTGCCGCCTCGGCGAATTGTTCGACATCGCTCTGCGCATAGGTGCGGATGACGACGCCATGAATGTAGCGCGACAGTACGCGCGCCGTGTCCGCCACCGTTTCACCGCGGCCCATTTGGATATCGTTGGTCGAAAGATACAGCGAGGAACCGCCCAGCTCGCGGATGCCGACCTCAAAGCTGACCCGCGTGCGCGTGCTGGCCTTGTTGAAGATCAGCGCCCACGTCTGGCCCTTGAGGGGCTGCTTCTGTTTCGCCTTGCCGCGGCCCTTCTTGAATTCCCTGGCCAGCTTGAAGATTTCCGCGATCTCACGACCGCTGAGTTGTTCCACCGTCAGTAAATGTTTCATGATTCACCAGCTTGCCGAACTGATTACAGATGCCGCCCGCTGATCCCGCTCTGTCGGTATTTCCCCTCTTCGATCTGCTCCAACCAGCGGTTGATGCGCGCGGCGATTTGCTCGGGCGTTTCCTTCATCAACGCCCAGCGCACGGTGACCGAGATGTCTTCATCGGTCACATCCTCCAGGAACATGCTGTTCGGCTCCATGTACTGGTTCCACATCATCAAAAACTGTTCTGACGGCTTTTGTTCCCACGCGAAACGCAACCGCTTCTCTTGCGCCGTGTCGATGGGCAATACCCGCTCGACATCGACTACCTCCAAACACTTGCCGACCTTGCCATCCATTACATTATCTCACTTCTTGTTTCCGTCCTGACCGAATGCGTGGCCGATCTTCTCGACCGCTTCGTCCACTTCCGCGCGCGTGATATTCAACGGCGGCAGGAAACGAACAACGTTCGTACCGGCCGCGATGCCGATCAATCCATACTCGGCAAGTTTCAGCACCGCCGGCCGCGCTTCCAGCGTCAAGTCGACGCCGATCATCAATCCGAGTCCCCGCACTTCGCGAATGACCGGGCATTTTGCCGCCAATGCCTGCAATTTGCCAATAAAATACTGGCCAACTTCGCGTGCATTGAGCAGCAATTCCTGCTGCTCGAGCGTGTCGAGTACCGCCAGCGCCACCGAACAGGCCAGGGGCGTGCCGCCAAACGTCGTGCCGTGCGTGCCCGGCCCCAGCAGGTCCGCGTACGGCCCGCGTATCCAAACCGCACCGATGGGGAATCCGCCGCCCAGGCCCTTCGCCCAGGAGATCGCATCGGGTTGAACGTCGGCTGCGATAGAGCGGAAGCCGCAAAAGTCTCCCGTCCGTCCCATCCCGCATTGCACTTCGTCAAACATCAGCAACAGTTTGCGCTCGTCGCAAAGTCTTCGCAACCCACGGAGGAATTCCGCCGTGGCCGGTCGAATCCCGCTTTCTCCCTGGATCGGTTCAATCAAAATCGCCACGGTCTTCGGCCCGATCGCCTTCGCCACGGCATCAAGATCGTTAAACGGCACGTGGCGAAACCCGTCCACCGCAGGCTCGAAACCCTGCTTAACTTTCTCCTGCCCCGTCGCGCTAATGCCCGCAAGCGTGCGACCGTGGAAGCTGTTCTGGAACGTCAGGATCTCATAACGCGAGCCGCTTTCATTGCCAAACTTGCGGGCGAGTTTGAAGAGCGTCTCATTCGCCTCCGCGCCACTGTTGCAAAAAAAACATTTTCCCTCGATGCCCACCAACTCGACAAGACGTTTCGCGAGGCGTCCCTGCGGTTCGGTATAATACAGGTTTGAAGCGTGAACGAGAACTTTGGCTTGTTTCGCGAGGATCTCCGCCATGGCCGAATGCCCGAGCAGATTCACCGCGATGCCGCCGCCGAAATCGAGGTACTCTTTGCCGTCGGCGTCCCAAACGCGCGCGCCTTTGCCGCGTGCAAACACGAGCGGATAACGCGCGTAGCTCGGCACAACATAGCGGTCAAACAACCCAATGATTTCGGAACGGTTCATGGCGCGGGCATCATGCGAAGAGCAGCCTGACGTTGCAAGGATTTTGCACGCCAACGCACCACCCAGGCTGTCACCGACAATACGATGGCGAGGCAGATGAGGGCGGCCCAGGGTGGGAAACCTTCCGTGAACGGCGGAATTTTGTACGTGCGCAAGGCGTCGATCCCAAAACTCAAACCCGATCCGTACACAAGGATCAGATGCACCGTGTACGACCACAATGAGAGCTGGCCGAATTCCAAAATCCAGCGCGTTCCGCACACCGGCTCGCCGAACCAACAACACGCGGCCAACGCAACCAGCACCCATCCCAGCCTCCCAAACACAAAAACTCCGTCGTACCAACCATTCGACGGAACGAATCGCGCTACCAGTAGAAACGCGATGCCCGCCATCGCGGCCCGAACGCTTTGCTGCGAAGTCTTCGTTGCCGAGAAAATCGCCGGACCGAGCCACACGCCTAGAAGTGGAAACGCTGCCCACGGCACAAGCGGAAACAAGCCAACTCCTGTCGGCCACAGATAACTGAGCAAAGGACTCGGCATCGCGGAACCCTCACCCCATCCGCCCACAAGACTCACGCTGGCTACGGCGATAATTCCCAGTGCGGCACAGACGAGCCGGTGCAGGCGCGCGTTGCGCACCACCGGCACCAGTAGAAGAATCAGCGACAGTGATCCTGCGATGCATTGCAAGATGTCCATCTTCGTCCACAACGCGACGAGGTGCGGACCGCGCGGTCCAAAGAATTGCCAGAGGAACGGCGTCGGTAGATGCAGTAAATAAGCGACGATGAAGATCTGTCCGATGCGTCGCCACAGTCGGCTCCAGGCTTTCCCAAACGTCAGCACATCCTGCCAGCGCTTTTGCAGGTTGATGCCGATCACGCCGCCGCTGACCATCAGAAAGGCCGGTGCGACAAAGCCGTTGAGCCAATTCAGGAAGACGAACCAACCGGCTTCGCGATAACGCGGCGCGATAACGGCGTTGAAGACGTGGCACTCGACCATTACGAGTACCGCCACTCCGCGCAGCCAGTCCAGGGCCAGCAGCCGGGAAGGCGGTGATGATTTCACAGGGGTTACGGATGCCACCACGTGAGACCCTTCGCTTCGCTCAGGATGACACGCAACAATACCGGGATGTTGTTGCGTGTCACTTCACGATCTCGGTGCCAATTCCTTTGTCGGTGAAGACTTCGAGCAAGATGGAATGCGGAATACGGCCATCCACAAAGTGCACGCGGCGCACACCGGCCTGCACGGCCTCAACCGCGCTATCCACTTTCGGGATCATCCCCTTGTCGATGATGCCTTCGCGCTTCAAATCGAGCACTTCCTTAACGTGGAGGCTGGAAATCAGCGTCTCGGGATTGCTCGGGTCGCGCATCAAACCGGGCACGTCGCTCAGGAAAACGAGCCGACGCGCGTCGATAGCCATGGCCAACTTTGCGGCAGCCACATCGGCGTTGATATTGTACGCATGACCGTCCTCGCCCAGGCCCATGGGACTGATAATCGGCACCACTTGCGCGTGCAGGGCCTTGCGGATCTTGTCCACGATGACATCGGTGACTTCCCCGACATAACCGAGATCCACGCCATCGGTAAGAAGTTTTCGGCACTTGAAAACGTCCTTGCCCGAAAAGCCGCGGGCTTTGCCACCCAACTTCTGGATCGTCTCGACAATCTCCCGATTGATCACGTTTCCCAGCATATCCTCGACGATGTCCATGGACTTCTCGTCCGTCACGCGCATCCCCTGGATGAACTGCGCCTTGATGCCGGCCTTCTCCATGGCCTTGGTAATGGCTTTGCCGCCGCCGTGAACGACCACGGGATTAATGCCCATGGCCTCGAGGAAAACGATGTCCTTCGCTACGCCGTCGCGTACCTTCGGATCTGGCGAATCCATGAAACTGCCGCCGTATTTGACGACAAAGGTCGAGCTGCGAAAGCGTTGTACGTATGGCAACGCTTCCAGCAAGACATCGGCTTTTTTGATCAGGTCCAGCATCAACGCACGCTATTTACTCCCCCTTGTTCAACTCGACGTATTTCTCCGTCAAATCGCAGGTGTGCATCGTGCAGTGACCCCGGCCGAGATGCAGATGGACATCAATTGTGAAAGTCGGCTGGGCGACGATCTTCCGCAGCTTTGCCAGTGGCGTGCGCGTGGCCATGCCACCGCTGGCTGCCGACAAACCATTGTAGGCGACGTCCACAAGATTCTCGTCAACCTTGGCATGGCTGTAGCCGAGCGCGTCGAGGATCCGTCCCCAGTTCGGATCGCCGCCGCACCAACTGGTTTTCACCAGCACGGAATTCGCGACCGACCGCGCCGCAATCACCGCATCGCGGTCCGAAGTGGCCCCATGAACTTTAAGGGTCACAAATTTCGACACGCCTTCGCCATCCCGCACGATCATTTTCGCGAGTTCGAGGCACACGAAGTCGAGCGCTTCCTGAAACTTCGCCAGCGGTGGCGCGCCGGCAACGCCGTTGGCCAGGAGGATCACCGTGTCGTTGGTGCTCGTGTCGCCGTCGACGCTGATGCGGTTGAAGGACTGGTTGACGGCGCGTGTGAGCGCCTTCTGAAGCGCTGCTCGCGGAATCGCGGCGTCCGTCGTAAGGAAGCTCAACATCGTCGCCATGTTTGGCTGGATCATGCCGGCGCCTTTGGCGATGCCGCCGACACGAATAGTCCGGCCGGCCGCCTTGAATTGTAACGCGACCTGCTTCGCGAAAGTGTCGGTGGTCATGATCGCCTGAGCGGCCGCCGCACCGCCGCGTGAGGAGAGGATACCGAGAAGCTGCTTGATGCCCGCTTCGACTTTGACGACCGGGAGATTCACACCAATGCGACCCGTCGAACAGACCAGCACGTGGTTTTCCGCGCATCCAAAACGACGCGCGACAGCGCAGGCCATGGCCCGGGCGTGAATCATGCCGCTGCTGCCCGTGCAGGCGTTCGCGTTCCCGCTGTTGACAACGATCGCGCAGGCGTTGCCCGATTTCGCGTGTTGGATGCTCAACTTTACGGGCGCGGCCTTCACCTGGTTGGTCGTAAACACCGCCGCAACAACTGCCGGTTTGTCCGAAACGATGAGCGCCATGTCTTTCTTGCCGCTGGCTTTGAGCCCGGCCGCAAAACCGGCGGCGCGAAAACCGCGCGGAGCGGTAATGGAGCCGTTGATTCGAGTGAAAAATGTCTTCATGGGAGCAGTCCTGCCGTTTCTTCGTAACCACAAACCAAATTCAGACATTGCACCGCCTGGCCGGCAGCGCCTTTGGTCAGGTTGTCGATCACACTGACCACAACGAGTCGGTTTGTCCGCGGATCGACGCGCACGGAAATGTCGCAGTAGTTTGTCGCCTCGACATTCTTCGTATCCGGCAGCGATTGCGTGACCCGGACAAATGGTTCGGTTTTGTAGAAGTCGCGATAGACCGCGAGCGCATCCTCCGCCTTCGTTGCCAGCGTCATATATATGGTGCTGACAATGCCGCGATTCAGCGGAATGAGATGCGGCGTAAAAGAAATCGTCACCTTCGAGCCAGCCAGCGCCGTCAACTCCTGCTCGATTTCGCTGATGTGGCGGTGCTTCGGGATGCCATACACGCGTGCGCTTTCGTTGCACTCCGTGAACAGAAACTCGTCCGCCACCTTTCGCCCCGCGCCGCTGACGCCACTGAGGCTCGTGGCAATGATGCCGTCGGCTTTGCCCAGGCCCTTGCGGAGCGCGGGCGTGACGCCGAGAATGATACTCGTCGGATAGCAACCCGGGCAGGCGACAAGGCTCGCCTTGCGAATCTCCTCGCGATGAATCTCTGGCAGCCCATACACCGAAGTTTTCAGCAGATCCGGGGCGGGATGTACGTGCTCGTAGAACTCCTGGTAGACGGCCGCGGATTTTAACCGGAAGTCCGCCGACAAATCGAGCACCTTGATTCCCTTGCGCAGCAGAGCGGGTGCATATTCCACCGCCGCACCGTGAGGCAACGCAAGGAAAACGACATCGGCATCGATGCGTTCTACGTTCGGTTCGACAAACGTGGCGTCGATCTGGCCGCGAAATCGCGGGAAGATGTCCGCAACGGCCTTGCCCGCGTATTGCCGGGAGGTGAAGTGCGTAATTTCCACGTGCGGATGTCGCAGTAGCAATCGGATCAGTTCCTGACCCGAGTAGCCACTGGCGCCGACGATGGCGACTTTAGTTTTTTTCATGGCGTAGCGACCTCAATGTACCCGTAAAAAGCAACGAGCCCCGAATATTAAACCCGGGGCTCGCGCTTGCAAGTAGAGATTTATTCGTTCGCTTAACGCTTCGAGAACTGGAAGCGCTTGCGTGCGCCCGGTTGACCGTACTTCTTGCGTTCCTTCATCCTCGAATCCCGCGTGAGGAAACCCTTCTTGCGGAGGATTCCCTTCAGATCGGGCGAGGCCTTCAAGAGCGCGCGAGCGATGCCGTGACTGATGGCGCCCGCTTGGCCCGAGACGCCGCCGCCGAGGACACTGACAAACAGGTCAAACTTGCCGGTGTTCTGCGTTTCCGCAAGCGGTTGCAAAGCGATGGTGCGTTGGTTGGGCACGGTCAGGTATTCATCAATCGTGCGGTCATTGATGACGACCTTGCCGGTGCCGGGTACGAGACGGACGCGAGCGACGCTGGTTTTGCGGCGGCCGGTTCCCAGGAATGCGTTCGAGTGGGCGGATGCTGTTGCCATGAGAGTAAGTGACTAAAGGGTGATGGCTTCGGGTTGCTGCGCGACGTGCGGGTGAACCGCGCCGGCGTAGACCTTGAGTTTCGTAATCATCGCGCGACCCAGGCGATTGTGCGGGATCATGCCCTTCACCGCATGCTCGATAAGCTTCTCGGGATGCGTCGCACGCACCTGCTTGACCGTTCGTCGCTTCTCTTTGCCCGGGTACTGCGAATAGGACATGTACATCTTGTTGGTTTCCTTCTTGCCCGTGACGACGACCTTCTCGGCGTTAACGACCACCACAAAATCCCCCGCATCCACATGCGGCGTAAACGTCGGCTTGACCTTCCCGCGCAACACATTGGCGGCGCGCACGGCCACTTTGCCGAGCACCTGATTATTGGCGTCGATGATGTACCACCGCGGTTTCTGCTCTTCTTTTTTTGCGAAAAACGTACTCATTAGTGTCCTATCTTGGAATGCCTGAGGCGGGGTAACGTAACTGACCCCTTCCACCCCTGTCAACGTCTTTTTCATCTCGCATCTCCCACACCCAATCTCCTCCCCCGCCAAAAAAACACCACTACCGGTTGTGGTCCTCTCTCCCGCCAAAAAAATTAACACGTCGTTGGCTGACCTTAACCGTCCTTCACCGTGATTCACCGCACCACCGCCGCCCCTCTTCCGATCCCCTCCAATCCAAATCGGAGCGCAGCAATGGCTGCGCGACGCGCCGCGATGCCGTTGTCGCGGCAATCCCTCATCTAAAATCCAAAATGCCATGTTCCTGTTCCTCTTCGCGCGTGCACTCTACCCCAACGTCCAAAAACGCGTGAGCGCACTTCGCAAGCTATGGAAGGTTTGGAAGCTTTTCTAACGAACCCCCATAAACATTGATCGTTCCAGAGCTAAATCCGGCAAGGAAAACTTCAGAAGAACCCTCTCCGCTGTAGTCGCGGGCTCCAACTGCGGACTCAGGGATACACGTTCACGACTTCACCCGGCTTGAGCGTCGGAAGGGCTTTAAGATCGTAAATTGCGACCTAAAAGCGCGGCCAGCATGCCAAATACCCACCGAATGCTTTCACCGAACATGGCGCCATCATGGCCGCCACCGTCCTCAATAGCCCCGAAGCCGTCGCCATGAGCGTCTTTGTGGTCCGCGCTTTCATGCAGATGCGCGAGCAACTCGCCGCCAACGCCGCCATCCTCAAACGGCTGGCAGAGATTGACAAGACGCTGCTGGAACATGACTCGGCCCTGCGCACGATCTGGGCAAAGCTGCAACCGCTACTCCTACCCCCCGCCGACCCGCCCAAGCGCCGCATCGGTTTCAAGGAGGATGTCCCGACTCGATCGCCCTTCACTCTTCTCACTTCCCCCCTCAGCGCTCCCCTCCGGCATCGGCGCGCCGAACCGGTCAGCCACCTTCTTCATGTCAGCGGTTAGGGTGTAGCGGCCACACATGACGCTAGTATGATAACCGATTAAGCGCACAACAACCGTTCAAGCGGCTTGGAATTTTGGTCACCCGCAATCCCAGTGGCTGTTACGGGAAAGACCCTCATGTCTGCCGGAGCCACGACGTTGGGTATGTGATCCTTGACGCTTGGCCGTGCGCCCTCGATCTTCACCTAACACTCATTCGCTGCGATGGTGTCTGCCTCGGCTCTTGGCTGGTCAGAAAGGGAATGATTTTCGCGGGTTCGTCGGTCACGAGCACATATTTGCTGTAATCGGCTGCCTTGAAGAGAGCTTTCAGAACCGGAACAGCCGGTATTGTCTTCGACCAGTAGTCCTTGACGCCAAAGAGTATCATCGGGCTGAAGCTTCCCAATGTTCTGTAGTAGTTCTGCGTGGCATCCTGGAAAATCTCCTGGACTGTGCCCGCTCGCCCCTCAACGTAGATGACACCGTGAGTCGCGATCGCCAACAGCCGGTCCTCACGAATGCTGTTTTGAAAGTACTTCGCGATCCTGGGCGCGAGCGGCGTCGTCGGCTCGTCACCATAGAGCCACGTCGGAATCGCAAGGCTCTGTCCCGGTTCTTCGTCCTTGAACCTCTCCCAAATGCGATACGCCGGCGAACCAAGCGTGTGTTTTCTTGATGAGACTCACATTGGCTTTCCCGCGCTTATTGACGATTTTTCCAATGTTGGTCGGGAGGTCCGGATGTCTCCTAAGCTCTTGTAGTGCGTCCTTCAGCGCTTGCTCTGACGCGTTCTTAAGTAGTGCACCCAGATGAGTCGCTTCCATTGCACCTGGACCGCCGCCGCTCACAGGGGTGAATCCGTCGCGCGCCAACTGGCGTGCCAAGCGAGCTACGTCTTCGTAGACCGGATGACTGCGGCTCAGATCATGGCCGCCCATAACCGCGACAGCTTTTGCTTTGCTGGACTTTAAGAACTCCTGTGTCAGCTCTCTTATGGCGTTGTCATGCAGAGATTGCATCATCGCCAGTAAGTAACCGGTTGGGGCGAACCCTCCCGAGGAGACGAACTCCCGATAAATTTGGAAGTCAACGGTTGTTCCGTAACTCAACGGCGACTTGTTAAAGCCTTTGAGAAGCTCGTCTGGAGAGTAGAGCTTTTCGGGAAACGGATTAAATTTAAATGGGAATCTTGGCATGGATTAACCTCAAGTTGTGCTGCCTAACCCTTGGATATTTTGCCTTGATGCGAAACCGATTTCGTAATCGGCGGATAAAGCATTTACCGAAACGGCGCATTACGCATTCTCCCTGCCTCGAATTGTAGAACTTCGATATGGCGAAGCAAGCGTAAAGCACCCGGGCGATAATCGCAGGCGCCCTTGCGAGCAACGTTTTGGCGCACCAGCTAAATGCATAATGGACAGACCTGACCCTAAGTCGTTCGTTTCAACATGGCTGTCAGAAATCAATAAAATCCTTGAATGTTCTTTCCAAAGGCTCATGTCTAAACGA
>Ga0224557_1003291_pt1 | contig 12720 bp, 15 predicted proteins | sample 714S31014metaG_FD_180677 | JGI IMG/M metagenome (GOLD analysis project Ga0224557, IMG submission 180677) | Peat soil microbial communities from Stordalen Mire, Sweden - 717 S3 10-14 | ecosystem: Environmental > Terrestrial > Soil > Wetlands > Peat | place: Sweden: Norrbotten County, Stordalen... | reverse complement strand
CAGTGCACGCATCGCTCGAACTGCACGGCAAGGACCCCTCGGCCCACCAGTACCACCTCTATCGGGACATGCGCACCTACGGACGCTTCGAGCTCTTGTACGAGGAGTCCCGCGAGAAGGGCGTCCTCTACCTCAAGTTCCCGGCCGAGCAGCCGCCCGAGGTGAGCAGGGCCACGAGCGGCAAGCTCGAGGTCAAGGTGCGCGACGAGCTGACGAGCCAGAACGATCTCCAACTTCCGGTCGATCTCGTAGTGCTGGTCACCGGCATGGTTCCACGCAAGAACGAGGAACTCGTCAAGGCCCTCAAGCTTCCGATCGGCCGGGACGGTTTCTTCAACGAGATCCACCCCAAGCTCCGACCAGTCGAGACGGTCGTGGACGGTGTCGCGATCTGTGGCGCCTGTCAGTTCCCCAAGACCTCAAGCGAGAGCGTGACCTCCGGTCTGGCGGCTGTGACATGGAGCGCTGCCATGCTCAAGCAGGGCCGTGCCGAGCTCGACCCGCAAGTGGCCACCATCGACCCGGACCTCTGCAGCTGGTGCGGCATCTGTGTGGAGAGCTGTCCCTACGACGCGATCAGCCAGCTCGACCTGCTGGGCGGCAAGCTCGTGGCGACGATTGCCACCGCTACCTGCAAGGGATGCGGTGGCTGCGTACCGATATGCCCCCAGCGCGCGATCGACCTGCAGGGCTACACCAGCCGCGAGATGGAGGCCATGATTGAGGGCCTGGCGATGGCGGTTTCCTAGATGACAGCGGAGAACCGCGACGTACGCGAGATCATTCGCGAAGAGCCGCTGCGGCGGCGCCAGATCCTGAAAGCGCTCGGAGACGGGCAGATGACGGTGCCCGAGATCGCGGAGGCCATCTCCGCGCCGACCAACGAGACGATGTACTGGGTGATGGGCATGCGCAAGTATCGCTGGCTCGCGGAGGTCGCCGACGCGACCGATGACGGTTTCTTCCCCTATCGGGCCCTCGAGAGGCAGGGTTCCTGATGACCACTCTCCAGCCTGGTCTCGTGGACGAGGTGCGCCAGGACGCTTCCTTCAATGCTTCCGCCTGCATGAACTGTGGTATCTGTACGGCGATCTGCCCCATGGGTTTAGACCACCTGCCGAGAGAGATCTTCCGCTATGTGCTTCTCGGCATGAAAGATGAGGTTCTCGTCCATCAGGAGACCGTCTTCTCCTGTCTGCTTTGCAAGTTGTGCGAGGTGAACTGCCCGGCGGGCGTGCACATAACCGAGAACGTGCGCGCGCTGAGGCACTACTTCGACCGCAACGTTTTCGGGGTCTGAGGAGGCGCGGGCGATGCCACTGGATACAGGCGACACGATCGGGATCCTGGCGGACAATCTCCGCCTGCGGCGCTCTGTGCTGCCGATCCCGGTCAAGAGCGCCATCGCGTGGACAAAGGGGCTCGACCTCCCTCGTGGCGGTGAGCGGGTGCTCTACACCGGCCAGATGTACCAGCTGATCCCCTATATCGAGGACTTGGTCGTGGCCGAGGAGAAGCTCGGCGACTCCTTCCTGGCGCGCTTTAGTGGCTTCGGGCGTCAGGTGAACAAGATCCTCAACATCTCTTCGTTCATGGCGCATCCGACCAAGGCCGAGCGGTCCGTCTACGACCGTATCCCACGCAACGTAGCCCTTCTCTTGCGTCGGGCTGGGGTCAGCTTCGGAGCCCTCTTCGAGGACGACCTCTACTCCGGAGCTTTGATCTACGACCTTGGCGCCGACGAGGTGCTGAAGGCCCACGCTCAGAAGGTTCAAGCCGTCTTTGACAAGCACGGCGTCAAGGAAGTCATCACGATCGACCCGCACACCACGAACATGCTCCGTTCGGTCTATCCGACGCTGATCGACGGTTACGACATCAAGGTGCGCAATTACCTCGAGGTGCTGGCGGAACTGGATCTCGTCCCGAATCGGATGCTCGGCGACGAGGTCGTCATCCACGATTCCTGCATCTTCGCCCGCTACGAGGGTGTGGTCGACGCGCCACGCCGGTTGCTCGGAGGCGCCGGTATGAGCGTGCGCGAGCCAGAGCACGCCGGAACCTCGACTTGGTGCTGCGGCGGCCCTGTGGAGTCCCTCTATCCGAAGAAGGCGTCCGGCCAAGCCGTGCGCCGCGTGGAGGAACTGCGTGCTGCCGCCAATGCCGGCGTGACGATGTGTCCGCTCTGTTACATCAACCTGCAGAAAGCGGCCAAGGACACCATGCGGTTCGACGACATCTCCGATTACCTGCTCCGGGCCTTCGAGGCCTGAGGCACCAGAGAGGCGGTAGGCAATGGACACGAGCAAGAAGACGCTGATTGTCTTCAGCGGCGATCTCGACAGGGCGATCGCTGCCTTCATAATCGCGAACGGCGCCGCGGCGATGGGCGACGAGGTGACGATGTTCTTCACCTTCTGGGGCCTCAGCCTTCTCCGCAAGCCTCAGGCCCCCAAACACAAGAAAGGCTTCCTCCAGGGCATGTTCGGCTCAATGATGCCGAGCGGATCGCAACAGCTCGGCCTCTCGAAGATGAACTTTGCTGGTATGGGCCCCCGGATGATGCGCAGGGTGATGCGACAGCAGAACGTCATGTCGCTCGAGGACCTGATGGCAAGCGCTCAGGAACAGGGCGTGAAGATGATCGCCTGCAAGATGTCGATGGACTTCCTCGGCTTTCATGAGGACGAATTGATCGACGGCCTCGATTTCGTAGGTGTCGCCACCTACCTCGCTGAGGCGGACAAGGCCAACGTGAACCTCTTCATCTGACGCTTCATCGGTGCGCAGGCGATCCGTGAGAGTGAACTGCCGGGGTGGCGGGCAGAACCGTCGAGATACCGGTCGTCGCGAGCACCGGGCGAGCACCGCTTGCAGAGTCGTACTACTTCTGATACCCTAGGGGGTATGTGCAGAGCCGTTACATGTAAAGACTGTGGCAGGCCGACCTGGAAGGGATGCGGTGCCCACGTCGAGCAGGTGCTTGTCCACGTGCCGCCTGCGGAGCGTTGCCACTGCAGGTCTCAGAAGGCACCAGAACCGCGACCGACCAAGCGCAAGTCCTGGTTCGCTCGCAGATGAGGACGTGAATTGATGATGGCCGGAACTCCGGAGACGACTCACTCGCCCAAGAATGTCGTGATCGTCGGGGGCGTCGCAGGAGGAATGTCGACGGCCACCCGTCTGCGCCGCCTCGACGCGGCTGCCCACATCACCGTCCTCGAACGCTCCGGTCACGTCTCGTTCGCGAACTGCGGCCTGCCGTACTTCGTGGGTGGCATCATCGAAGACGAGGAGGACCTGACCCTCCAGACTCCCAAGCAGCTCTTCGATCGGTTCTGGCTCGATGTGAGAGTCCATGACGAGGTCGTTGCCATTGACCGCGCCGACCACATCGTCACGACCCGGTCAACGGTCACGGGCGAGGAGAGCACGGTCCCCTACGACAAGCTCGTCCTCAGCATGGGCGCCGCTCCCGTGCGACCTCCCATCCCCGGTTACGAACGGGCCCGCACGCTGCGGACAGTGGAGGATGCCGCGCGGCTTGCCTCCGACGTCGACGTCGCACCGGCAACCGCCGTCGTGATAGGGGCCGGGTTCATCGGACTCGAGGTGGCGGAGAACCTCGTCGGTCAGGGCATAGACGTCACGATCGTCGAGGCGACCCCGCAGGTGCTCCCGCCCCTCGACGCGGAGCTTGCGATTCTCGTGTGCGACGAGCTCGTTGCTCACGGCGTCCATGTGGAGACGGGAGCGACCGTTTCCTCCATTGGCGAACGTACGGTGACCCTTGCCGATGGGCGGGTCCTCGCCGCCGACCTCGTCGTCGGTGCCATCGGCGTGCGGCCAGATGTCCGGCTCGCCGAGCTCGCGGGCCTCGAGCTGGGGCCGAGTGGTGGCATCGCCGTCAACGAAGCGAACCAGACGAGCGACCCGGACATCTACGCAGTCGGCGACGCCGTCGAGAAGCCAGACGCCGTCTCGCACGCGACCTCTCTCATCGCGCTGGCGAACGTGGCCAACCGCCAGGGACGCCGGGTCGCGGACCACATCGCGGGACGGTCGTCGCACTCCGTCGATTCGCTCGGGACCGCCATCGTCAAGGTCTTCGGTATCGTGGCCGCGACGGTCGGCTGGAGCGAACGGCGCCTCACAGCAGCGGGCCGGCCGTTCCGGGCCATCCATTCGCACCCCTTCGATCATGCGACCTACTACCCCGGAGCGACCCGCATGGCGGCAAAGCTCATCTTCGACCCGGAGGACGGAACGATCCTCGGTGCCCAGATAGTCGGCCGCAACGGCGTCGACAAGAGGATCGACGTGATCGCGACCGCGATGTCGGCCGGCATGACTGCCGACCGCCTGGCAGATCTCGAGCTCGCCTACGCACCACCGTTCTCCTCGGCCAAGGACCCCGTCAACCTTCTCGGATACATGGCCGGGAACGTTCTGAACGGCGACTGCGACGTCGTGGACCCGCACGAGGTCGACTCGCTCGTCGAGCAGGGATGGGTTCTTCTCGACGTGCGGACCCGGGCAGAACATGCCGCAGGAGCGATCACAGGATCGGTCAACGCGCCTGTCGACTCGCTCCGGGACCACCTCGATGAGCTCGGCAAAGGTCCCTTCCTCGTCTATTGCGAGGTGGGTCAACGAGGCCACACAGCCACTGCCCTATTGCACGAGCTCGGGATCGAGGCACGCAACCTCGACGGCGGTTACCAGACGTGGTCGGCATCCGCCCGTGCCCAGGGGGGATCGACAGCTCAGCCAAGGCTGTGAGGAGCTGGCGCATCTAGACGCGCTGCCCCTTGCGAGCTACCGGTGCTCGGGTCAGGTCGCAGGCCCCGGAGTTCAAGGCGCATCGACCGACTCCCTTGAACTCCGTTGCCGCTTGAGTCGAGTGTAGCCAAGCCATAAGTGAGAAAAGCCCTACGACACGATCATCCCGTTGCCCACGGTGGAACCAAAAGGGAGTCGGTGCCGGGCGGTACAAGAATTACCTATGACGTCACGACAGGCACGGTGCCTCTAGGCACTAAGTTGCCGACCAGTCCCACCATCTTTACTTGAAGACCGTGTCAGGGGTACGACGGTTGCGCAGTGATCAGACAAACGCGCTGACAACATGTCGCATTCCGCACAATGGCAGTGGTCACGCAACAACCTCAACCGCACAAAAGACTGATGTTGGCATAATTTGCGCCAAGTCTCATGTGATTTTCATCTCCCTCTGGTTACATGCTCAGTAGCGGGCCGTCCTTCGGCTCGTCACTAGTCAAGTCATCTGAACCTAGGAGGAGAGTCATGAGAATCAGCAACCCAATCCGGCTTGGTGTCGTCGGGGCAGTGATCGCTTCAGGCAGCTTTCTGTTCGCCATGTCGGCCGGAGCGTCGACATCGGCTTCACCCGCGAACATCACACAGTTCCAGCAGAAACTGGAGCAACAGCTCGCATTCCGCGTGAACCAGCTTAAGGTACTTTCCACTGACGTGACAAAGGCAACCCCACCACTTAGCACGGGTGACGCAAGCACGCTCGCCGCTCGACTCGCGGCGGCTACCGCGAGCATCAACGGCCTCATTACTCAGGTGCAGAGTGACACGACGATGGCTGAGCTGAGGGCCGCCCAGAAGACGATGATCCAGGGAAACCGGGTCTTTGCTGTGCTGACGCCACAGGTGTTCGAGGTAATAGAAGCCGACAGCGTCGCCGCGCAAGCAGCGACCCTGCAATCGGGTGAGGCGGCGTTGCTAGCGGAGATCGACACGCTGCAGGGTCAGCCGGGATACGCAAATGCTCTCAAACATGACAGCGCGTACGTTGCCCAAGTCAACCTGGCTGCAGCAGATTCCGCGCATGTCTCAACAGTTGTAATCGCCCAGCTACCGCAAAACTTTCCTGGTGACACGCACGTCTTCGTCAACGCGAACCATCAGCTCCTGACCGCTGACATCGCGCTTGCCCATGCCAACTACGACGCCAGCGTCATCGGTCTGGCATCAGGCGGTTACTCGGGGTCCTGAGGGCAGGTAGCCACTTAAACCGACTATCTACACTGCGAAGGCGCCAAGATGGTGTCATCGGGACGAATGAGATGAGCAAACAGCGATCACGAGTGCTCGTTGTCGACGACGAAGAGGGAATTCTTCGAGCGGTCGGCCGGGCACTCGTGATCAACGGTTACGACGTGGAGACGGCCGCGGACGGTACGGCGGCCATCCACTCTTTGGCGGCTCAGGCCCCGGACGTTAGATCGAGCTTGCTCACCACGTCGAAGACTAAGCACGCCTGATGATCCTCGGTCTGGCCGGCACGCTCGGCGGCATGAGAGAGGCCTGGTCGCGAGCGACGGGGACGAGGTTGCATCCCGCCTCCGAAGCCTCGCGGCGAGACTCTACTGATCCTTCTGTTCTGCCACGGTCACACGGTGTCGCTAGAGCAGATTTCTATGGAAGCTGTTTGTGGCAGAGCCAGTCCAGCAGCCACTTCGATCAACTTGAGGAGCCCTACGGGTACTGGGCAACTGATGTGGGGGCTGTACCGGGCGCAGGTCTTCCATACCGTGCCTTCGAACTTATCTACGAAAAGCTCCTGGAACGCGTCGACTTCGTGCAACTGTTCCGCGACCTTTTGGTAGTTGGGGCAGTCGCTCTCGATGTTCAAAGCTACATGGGCCGCATCCTCGCAGTGAGCCGTGGCGCGTGTTGTAAAGCCACAGATGCCGCTCCTGATGACTGCTGAAGGCATGTTTGGTTTCTCCCTTTCAACCGTGTCATCCCCAAGGCGGCATAGGTGATCCTATCGAGCCGACTGCCACGCTGCGGATGCCAGCGGACTGCGGGTACCGCCAGTTGGATTGGCGTTGTTGCGGCGGAGTGCGAGCGGTTCGCGTTGGGGACGTTGCTCTGAACCGTGCTGGGTCTTGTCGGTGCTCTGATACGGGTTCGACGTCCAGTTGACCCATCGCGGTTTGAGGGCTCTTCGCGTTGAACTGGGGAGCGTCACGTCGGGAAGTGTCTGGCTATCCGGACCTCAGCAGGATCTGGTGGCCACCCGCGCTCGCGATGGTTGCCTGCCCATGAACGGCACTTCGGAGACACCCCCGAGAGATCTTTAGTGATTGCTGCATCCGGCACGTCGTGGATGTGGGCGTGCACGACTGTTCACAGGGTGGCGAGGTGGTCGGCGACCTTAAGCATGTGCCGACCCAGCGGCTGCAGGTTGATCCGGGTGCACCGCAGCCCGCTCGTCACCCGCTCCACGACGCCCCACTCCCAGATTGCCGTGGTGTCCAGCCCGCAGCGCTCCGCCAGCCAGTGCGCCCTGGCCCAGGGATCGCCGTCGAGTAGCTCTATGGGGTCGTTCCGCATCATCACCCCAAGGTCGCACTCGGCCTCGGCGAGCAGTCCGTCGGGGTCGACAAGCTTGAACGTGTCGCGGCCAGGGACCTGAAGGGCGTTTAACTGGTGAACGTCCCCATGCACCAGTACGGCCCGCTCGTCGTCGTGTGCAGCTCTGCGCCGTGCCGCGCAGGCCAGGGCGTGCTCGACGGCCGCCTCCGTGCACGGATGGCCAAGCTCCTCCCACTGAGTGGTGACGAAATCGACGAGCTGGCGCGCTTTGTCCGCTCCGGTAGGCAGGCCGGAGCCCGCCGCCGGCCGCCACACCGTGACCGCCGCCGTCACCAGTATCTCCAGCCGTTCGGCGAGTGGGCGGCCCAGATCGTAGAGAGAGGGCCCGAGGCGCTCCAGGAGCAGCGCCCCCCGAGCGGCGTCGTCGCGCAACAGGCCAACACAGCCCTGGCCGCCGGCCAGTCGCAGCGTTGTGATCTCGTGACGACCAGCGGCGCCGTCCTGCGGAATCAGAAGTTTCAGTACTGCTGGCGTGCCGTCGGCGAGACTGGCCTCGGCCACGAATGCCTCGCTGGAGTGTGGGAAGGGACGCCCCACCGAGACCGACCACTCGGCCTCGAGCTCGGCGATCAATCTCGGAAGGTCCCGCAGCCACCCGCCGGCTCCGCAGGCCGCCGCAGCATTGGCCACCACATCGGGAACGCGCAGGTTCATTTCCAAAGGTTCGCACAGGCGGCGCCGGGACCCTCGTGCGTCACGACTTACTGACAGAGGCTGTACTACCGACACGATCAGCCTGCCCCATATCGCCGGGACGGTGGGCTCTTGCCGGACACCATGGATCGGGTGCTCACTTTCGCGAGCGGCCGCCAGCGCTGATTCCCGGAGTGCCACCAAGGATCAGAACCAGCTCTCCCCACTCCAACGCGTAGAGCCGGTTTGAGGTCCTCGGCAACTTGGGATTGGCACGTCTTCGCCGTTCCGTAGACGCGTGCAAGCGTCGTTGATCTGATGGGCCCGCTCATCCCACACCTCCGCAGGCAGCACAGACCGCGAGTTCGGGTGCTCTCACTATGCGCTTGCCGCAGCTTCCGGACGGAGGCTGGGGACCCGCTCCTTTGCCTACGACAGCAGCGCCATGCGATGCCGCCAGCGACGCTCCTCAGATCTCGAAGCAGGTCCCGACCGAGTTGGGAATGAACGCCTCCCCGAACCGGGCGGCCATGGCGTGCTGGGCTCGCCAGCCGGTGCAGTGCGCGGGGACGATCACGCTCGGCGCCAGCGCCGCCAAGTCGTCGAGGACCCGGGGGATGAGCGGCTCGAAAAGCGGCCCGTTGAGGTGGAAACCGCCCATCACTGCGTGGATCGGCTGCTCATGGGTCAGGCGCCGCGCATACCGGCAAATGTTCACGATGCCTGCGTGGCCACAACCGGTGATCACGAGCAGGCCCTTGTCCTTGACGTCGACGATCAGCGCCTGGTCGTCGAGGACGAGGGGGTCGGGCTCCCACCGCCCGGCCGGCCACGCCTGCTGTGGCGGGAACCCCGGTTCGTAGCCGGTCGTGCGGGGCACTTCTCCGGTGATGAGAACCGACCGGTCGAACAAGAAGCTGGGATGGCCCTCTTCCACTACGTCGAACCCCGCGTCGATCAACGCCCGCTTACTCGTAGTCGGGATCTCTTGCGGGTCCCGACCTGGAACGACCACCCGGCGTCGGCGCCAGAACTGCGGGTGGATTAGCACCGGCATGTTCTTCCGGCCCAAGCGGCGGATCAGGCCGTCGAGGCCGGTGGTGTGATCGAAATGGCCATGGCTGCACACGATCGCCTCGATCACGCTTGGGTCGATCTCGAGCCGGCGCATGTTCTCGACGACGCCGTCCGGGCTTGTCCCGGCATCGAACAGAACGCTGCGATCCACACCGTTCTTCGTGACAGTCACGAGCATCGAGAACCCATGCTCGGCCACCAGGGCGTCGAGGCCCCAGCCATCCTCCATGGTGGCGGTGGGCCGCCTGCCACCATTCCGGGTGGCCCGGTGGGCCGGTCCCTGGTCAGGCATGGAGAAGTCAGTGACGTTGTCCATGAGGGTCGTCACGGCCACCGCGTCGACAGGCTCGAGATCGAACATGACGGGCGGTTCGAAGTCACGGAGCACAGGAGGCGCGAGAACATGGCGGCCGTGATACGGGGGGGTGGGATCCGTGCACATGGGAGCCCCCTTTCTTACATGCCCAAGTCCGGGAGGCGGGTCTCAGCAGACGGGAGGGCAACACAATGTCGGCGGTCACGATAGCTAGGGCCACGATGGATGCACAAGCACGGGAGAAAGCGTTCATGAGGCCGTCGCACGAGATGTGGGCCGTGGGCAGGCGCGCCTAGCCGCGTTCCGCGTCTCCCGGTGCCAGAACGGTGACCACTCAGTCACCGACCCGGCCTCAGGGATTCCTGGCCGCACAGAGCAGGTCGATCTGGGTACAGGGTGAGCTCCAACCTGGGGTTGCCCCCGATGCCGTGGCACAACCTGCGCCACTCTGCGGCCACGATCATGCTTGCCCAAGGTGTCCCCATCGAGGTCGTGTCCCGCGTGTTCGGTCATGCCTCCATCCGCATCACCGCCGACATCTATGGCCATGTGTCGCCGGAAACCAACAGGCAGGCCGCGGACGCCATGTCCAAGGCTTTGCGATGAAGGACCCGCCGGTGAGACCCCTACAAGCCGTCCACTCGGCGCAAGCCTTGGCTCCCGATGAAGCCTCCGGTGATGCGAGCGCGCTAGCCCAGCGAGGACGCCTTTCCGACTCGAGCCCTCCGCTTTGCAGTGCCTTTTGTTATGTCAGACGTAATGTCAGAAAATGTAGCCAAGTTGATAGCCATACTGGCTACGTTTAGCCGGACTGGACATAACTAGGCGGACGTTGACTGCGGCGAAAACATAGACGTACCAGCACTTATGCATACTGGGCACTACCAGCTGGACGGTACATTTACAGACTGGCAGTCAAGGCTATAGCCCGCCTTTCGGACCCATTACTTTGAATCGTACTGGGTCTTGTGAAGGCTCTGATACAGGCCGGAGCAGGATTGGCCATACGTCCCGCCGTCGCAGTTGGCAGGACCAGAGCTGTCGGGCCCTGACCCTGACAAGCGAAGTTAGGGATCACACACCCGTGACAAAACTGACTCTATGAGTTAGTTATGTTACACTGACAGTGTGAGTTACCGGTTGCGAGACATAGCCGAGATCGCCAACGGGCAGGAGGGGTACGTCACTCGCGCCCAGGCCAGGAACTTCATCACGGATGTCTCTCTCCACAGGGCGGTCAGTGACGGTCGGCTCGTTTCGCCTACGCGGGGTGTCTACCGTTTCTCCGCCAGCCCCGGGCATCCCCACGAAGACCTCTACGCCGCTTGGCTCCTACTCGACCCCAAGCGCACCGCCGCTGAGCGTCTTATCGACCCTGACGCCCTCGTCTTCGGTCGGTCGGCTCTCGAAGTCCTCGACCTAGGGGATCTTCCCGCGCACCGCCACGTCTTTGCTGTCAGGACTCCGAGACGCCTCCGCCGGCCAGACGTTGTCCTCAAGGTCCGCCAGTGGGGATCGCGGGACTGGACCCAAGCACAAGGCCTGCCAGTTGCCCGGCCGGCCTGGGTCGTTGCAGAGATGGTCGCGGAGGGCACTGACTTGGAACACATGCAGACGATCGTCGCCGACGCCAAGCGTTACCGACTTGACACCGAGGAGCTCCGCTCGCGCCTCGGTGAATTGGGTCCGCGCGGTGTCCGGGCGTTGGAGGTTCTCAGATGAGCGATGGGGTCGCCGGGGAGCCCGTGTTTCGCTACACCTCGGCCGGTTCGTTCAGGATCGCGTTGCTCGCTCTGACGAGAAACGAGGCAAAGCGCGACCCCACACGGGATGCCCAGACCCGGCAGCGTCTCTTCTGCTTCAACCGTCTGCTGTCGCGGGTCTTCTCACACCCCGAGGCAGCCAACGGGACATGGGCGCTCAAGGGTGCGGCATCCCTCATGCCCAGACTGAGAGAAGCTCGAGCTTCCAAGGACGTCGACATCGCGACGAAAGAATCTCTGGACGCTGCCGAACGAGTTTTCCGTGAGGCGGCGGCAACGAGCACAGGTGACTTCTTGCGATTCCAGATTGACGAAGAAGCAGACCTGAGCTCCGCGACCGGGAAGAAGTTCCGGGTCACTGTCTACTGTGGTGCGCGCCAGCTGTCGAGCTTCAAGATGGACCTGTCGATCAGCGCGAACTTCCCCGATCCAGAAGAACTCGACATAGCACCGCGCATCGAGTCGATCGACATCCCGGGGCTCTGTGACATCGGTTGTCCGGCATGGCCTTTCCCTCGGGTCGTGGCCGACAAGGTCGCCGCTTCCCTAGAGATGCACAATGGCACTCCGTCCAGCCGTTACCGTGACCTCGCGGACCTCTATCTGATCCAGGCCCAGGTCTCCTTCGATCGGCGACAGCTTCGCGAAGCGGTACTTGCCGAACTCGCTAGGCGAAACCTGGAGCGCCCTTCCGAATTCATGGTGCCTGATCGGGAGTCATGGGAAAGGGGATGGAGGAACGTCGGAAGTGAGGACGCCCCGACACTGAAGCTCGTGCAGTTCAGCGAGGGGCTCTTCAGGGTCAAGGCGTTCCTCGATCCCGTACTGGCCGAGGATGGGGAGGGGCACTGGGATCCCGACGCGGGACTTTGGGTTTTGTAAGGTGGCGGACTTCATCTGCGGCAAGCGGACAACCTCCAGCAAAGCCCAGCTAGAAAGCCGAATTCCGACCGCAAACGCCGAGCATGGCAACGCGCTGGAAAGGTAAGGTCGTCACCGAACTGCTGCGATACGGCGCTCCTGGGAGTGATCTACACCTGCTAATAGTGGCACTTGCGCTCGTGAGTGACCTGCCATTATGCCGTTGTGCAGGGCGTTTAAGCCCGCCTTGCTTACAACGAGCAGGTCGGCGGTTCAAGTCCGTCAGCGCCCACCAGAAGAATTGCCTGCTCAGAGGCTATAAATCCGAGTCTTGAGGGTGCTCGGAGAGCGCCCTAAAGAGCCTCCATCGCGCGTCCATCGCGCGGGACGATTCGCGTGAGCTCTGCTTCGGCGGCGAGATTCGACAAAGCAGAGGCGATGGCCTGGTCGCGATCGGACGTGGCGTGCTGGTAAATGAGGGCTGCCCGCGGGCTTGCGTGACCCATACGTGCCATGAGCTCTCTGGTGCTGGCCCCTGTGGCAGCGGCAAGGGTGTTGCCGGCATGGCGGAGATCATGAAAGTGCAAATGTCTCAAGCCGGTCGCATCCCGCGCCGCGCTCCACGAGCGCAGCCAAGTTGCTGTTGCCACTGGT
>Ga0224557_1003290_pt1 | contig 12721 bp, 10 predicted proteins | sample 714S31014metaG_FD_180677 | JGI IMG/M metagenome (GOLD analysis project Ga0224557, IMG submission 180677) | Peat soil microbial communities from Stordalen Mire, Sweden - 717 S3 10-14 | ecosystem: Environmental > Terrestrial > Soil > Wetlands > Peat | place: Sweden: Norrbotten County, Stordalen... | reverse complement strand
CTCTTCGACGTCGGTGTGGCCGGCTTCCTGGTTGGGCTCCTCCCCCTCATCCATGTTCAGAGCCTCTTCGCCATCGCGGTCATCGCGATCGGTCTGGCGGCGATCCGATGGCGACGTGCCTGGCTGGTCTTCGCCGGGGTCGCTGCCCTGGTCGCCGCCCCACGGGTGATCCAGCTCATGCTCGCGCCCCACGGATCCGCGGTTCTCGGCAACCAGTACCCGTGGTTTGAGCCGGGCTGGATGTCGGGTGCCGTCACCACCACCACCCTCGGCCACTCGGTCACCCTCTCCGCGGTCGGGGGCGCCATCGGCGATACCCTGCGCCTCCCCCTCAGCAGCACCTGGTGGGGGTTCTGGTGGGTCAACCTCGGGGTGGCGGTGCCGCTCTGCGTGGCCGTGGTGCTGCTGGCCCTCGCCCGGAGGCTCGGGAGAGGGACGGTCCGTGGTGTGGCCGGACGCGTCCTCGGGGTCCTTCCCCCGGGTCTGCTGCGCCTCCTCCTCGCCTGCATCCCGATCTTCGTGCTCTGCAACGTCGTCATCTTCCAGAGCTGGGACTGGGACAACACCAAGCTGCTCGTCTACTGGTACCTGGGGGTCGCCCTGGCGGTGTCGGCGATCACGGTCTGGCTCTGGGTGGGATGGTGGCGGCGCATCCTGGCCGTCCTCCTCGCCGGGAGCGTGCTGGCGACCGGCACGCTGGCCCTGCTCCGGCTCCTGCCCTACGAGGCGCCGTCCGCGTCGGTGACCGGTCCGTACGTGGTCGTGCCCGCCGGCGACATGGCCCTGGTCGCCACCCTCGACACCAGGACCTCCACCCACGCCGTGTTCCTCGTGTCGGGGAGCACCAACGATTTCTTCGATCCGATCCCGCTGCTCACCGGGCGGCCGGTGGTGATGGGCTACTACCCCTGGCTGTGGAGTTATGGGCTGGACTACGGGCAGCGCCAGACCGATGTCGCGATCGCCACCTCAGGGTGTGGCACCACCTCGCTCGCGCAGTGCCAGTCCATCCTCCAGATTCTCCACCGCTACGACATCAGCTACGTCGAGGTGAACCAGACCTTCTCCGAGGCCGGGATCACGTGGTGGGCGGCGCAGGGGCTCCCGGTCACCGCCTCCGCGCCGGGCATCACCGTCTACGACGTGCGCGGGGTCTCATGAGCGCCCCCCGGTCGTGAGCGCCACCCCGGTCCCGCCTGCGGTGGTCGACGCCCACGTCCACGTCATGCCCGAGCGGGTGCGGCGCGACCCGGCCGCGGTCGCCGCCGCCGACGCCTGGTTCGCCGCCTGTCACGCGGGGGAGCCGGGACTGGCCGGCGAGGACGAACTGCTTCGCCACCTCGAGGAGGGGCGGATCGATCGTGCCGTGGTCTTCACCTGGCCCTTCGCGGACCCCCGGCTCTGTGCCGAGGCCAACGACTGGGTCGCCGCTCTGCAGCGCCGCCACCCCGATCGGGTTGCCGGCTGCGGCATCGTCCAGCCCGCCGACCCGGGGGCGGCCGAGGAGCTGCGGCGTTGCGCCCGGCTCGGGCTCCGGGGCGTCGGGGAGCTCAACGCCGACGGCCAGGGATTCGCCCTCGACGGGGACGAGCTGGCGCGGCTGGCCGCCGTCTCCGCCGAGCTCGACCTCCCCTGGACGATCCATTGCAGCGAGCCCGTCGGGCACGCCTACCCGGGAAAGGGGACGGCGACCCCCGACCGATTGGTCCGCTTCCTCGACCGCGCCGGTGGTCTCCGGGTGGTCGCCGCCCACCTCGGCGGGGGGCTGCCCCTCTACGCCCACATGCCCGAGATCCAGCGGCTGTGCACCCGGGTCTGGTTCGACACGGCGGCCCTGCCTCACCTCTACCGCCCCAGCGTCCTCCGCGACATGGCCACCCTGGTGGGCGCGGAACGGCTCCTGCTCGGCACCGACTTCCCCCTGCTCGGCATGACCCGCTACCGGCGTGCGCTGGACGAGGCGGGGCTCGACGCGACGGAGCTCGGGCTCATCCTCGGAGGCAGCGCCGCCGCGGTCTGGCGCTGGTGAGCGTGCTCGCGCTCAGCTCCCGCCGCTGACGTCCAGGATGGCACCGGTGGTGTACGGGGACTCGTCGCCGAGGAGCCAGGCGATGGCCGCGGCCACCTCGTCGGGGCGGCCGGCCCGCTGCACCGGGATCGTCGAGGCGAGGCGGGTGGCCCGGTCCGGCTGGCCACCGCTGGCGTGGATCTCGGTATCGACGATGCCGGGACGGACGGCGTTGACCCGGATCCCTTCGCCGGCGACCTCGCGAGCGAGACCGAGGGTGAAGGTGTCGACCGCCCCCTTGCTGGCGGCGTAGTCGACGTACTCCCCCGGCGAGCCCAGCCGGCTGGCGGCGGAGGAGACGGTGACGATCGAGCCTCCGTGCCCCCCGTGGCGCGAGGACATCCGGCGCACCGCCTCGCGGGCCGTGAGCATGACCCCCAGCACGTTGGTCTCCAGCAGGCGGCGCATCCGGTCGGCGTCCATCTCGTCGAGCCGGGCGCGACGCTCGACGATGCCGGCATTGGCGACGGCGGCGGTGAGCCGCCCCATCTCGTCGGCGGCGGCGAAGAGCGCCACCACGTCCGGCTCGGCGCCGACGTCAGCGCGCACCGCGCGCCCCCCGATCTCCCGGGCGACCGCCTCGGCCGCGGCCCGGTCCGAACGCCAGGAGAGGCAGACCTGCCAGCCCGCACCGGACACCCGGCGGGCGGTGGCGGCACCGATCCCCCGACCGCCGCCGGTGATGACGCAGACGCCGCGATCCATCGGCCCAGGCGCCGGGAGGCTTACGCCGCCGCCTGCAGCTTGACCTCGGCGGTCAGCTTGGCCAGCGTGTCCTTGGCGTCCCCGAACAGCATCATGGTGTTGTCGCGGTAGAAGAGCTCGTTCTCGATGCCCGCGAAACCGGGGCGCATGCTCCGCTTGAGCACCACCACCGTCTTGGCCTGGTCGGCGTTGAGGATGGGCATGCCGTAGATGGGGCTTCCGGGCGTGTTGTGGGCCGCCGGGTTGACCACGTCGTTGGCCCCGATCACCAGGGCGACGTCGGTGCGGGGGAACTCGGGGTTCACGTCGTCCATCTCCTTGAGCTGGGAGTAGGGGACGTCGGCCTCGGCGAGCAGGACGTTCATGTGCCCCGGCATCCGGCCGGCGACCGGGTGGATGGCGTAGAGGACCCGAACCCCTCGCTGCTCGAGCTGGGTCGCCAGCTCCTTGACCTCGTGCTGGGCACGGGCCACGGCCAGGCCGTAACCGGGTACGAAGATCACCTGCTGGGCGTAGCTGAGCAGCACCGCCAGGTCCTCGACGTTGGTCTCACGGATGTTGCCGTGGAGGGCGCCCCCGCCTTCCCCGCCGCCCTCGGCCAGCTTGCCGAAGGCGCCGAAGAGGACGTTGGTGATGGGGCGGTTCATCGCCTTGCTCATCAGCATGGTGAGGATCGACCCGGAGGCCCCGACCAGGGCCCCGGCGACGATCAGGGCGTCGTTGCCGAGGACGAAGCCGGTGACCGCTGCCGCGATCCCCGTGAAGGAGTTCAGCAGGGCGATGATCACGGGCATGTCGGCGCCGCCCACCGGCAGGACCGAAAGCACCCCGAGGGCGAGGGCGCCGGCGGCGAAGACGATGATCAGCACCGCTCCCCCGTGCAGCAGGGTGATGGCCAGCCCGATACCGACGAGGGCAGCCAGCAGCACCCCGTTGATCTCGTGCTGGAGAGGCCAGGTGATCGGCGTGCCCCGCATCCACTCCTGGAGCTTGGCGAAGGCGATCAGGCTGCCGCTGAAGCTGATCCCACCGATCAGGCAGCTGAGCAGGATGGTGACCGCCCCGATGGTGTCGAGCGACGGATGGGCGGAGGAGGTGACGTGGTGGAAGTCACCGAGGGCGATCAGGGCTGCGGCACCGGCGCCCATCCCGTTGAAGAGGGCGACCAGCTGGGGCATGGCGGTCATCGCCACCCGCCGGGCGACGACGACCCCGACCAGAGTACCGGCGACGGCCGCGGGCACCACGTACTGCCAGCCGCTGTGGAGCATCCCGAGGGTGACGCCGATGGCGACCAGCATCCCCACCCCGGCGACCCGGTTGCCGCGCAGCGCGGTCTTGGCCGAGGTGAGCTGCTTGATGCCGAGGATGAAGAGGACGATGGCGACGAGGTAGCCGAGGGTGGCCCAGTTCGGGATCGTCATCGCTGCTCTCCCGGCGGTGGCGTCGTCGGCACCGCCGCGGGCCCAGCCTCGGGTTTCGGGGCGGGGGCGGGGGCGGGCTTGGCCCGGAACATGCTGAGCATCCGGTCGGTGACCACCCAGCCGCCGACCACGTTGAGGGTGCCGAGGAAGACCGCGGCCACGGCGATCACGCCCCCGAGGGTGTCGTGGACGGTGGCCGCGATGGTCAGAGCACCGACCAGCACGATGCCGTGGATGAAGTTGGTGCCCGACATGAGCGGTGTGTGGAGCAGCGACGGCACCTTGGTGATCAGCTCCAGCCCCAGGAAGACGGCCAGCACAAAGACGAACAGGCCGACCACGACGACGTTGACGTTGGTCATCTACTGCCCCGCAGCGGCAGACGTGGCCGCCGGTTTCGGCGCCGGCGCGGCGGCGCCCCGCAGCGCCCCGCCGGCCACGACGCAGGTGGCGCCAAGGATCTCGTCGTCGAGGTCGTGCCGCACCTCCCCGGCATGGACGAGGTGGAGCAGGAATTTCGAGATGTTGCCGGCGTAGAGCTGGCTCGTGTCGGTGGCCATCCGGCTGGCGAGGTCGGTCTGGCCGCAGATCCTCACCCCCGAGACCTCCACCTCCTCGCCGGGCTTGGTCAGCTCGCAGTTGCCCCCGCCCTCGGCGGCGAGGTCCACGATCACAGAGCCGGGCCGCATCGCCGCCACCATCTCCGCGCTGATCAGCCGGGGGGCATCGCGCCCCGCGATCAGGGCGGTGGTGATCACAAAGTCGGCGTCGGCGACGTGCCGGCTCAGGACCTCTCGCTCCCGCTCCTCGGCTTCGCCGCTCAGCTGGGCGGCGTAGCCGGTGCCGGTCTCCGCCGCCTCCACACCGATGTCGACGAAGCGGGCGCCGAGGCTCTCCACCTGCTCGCGCACCACGGGGCGGACATCGAAGGCCTCGACCACCGCACCCAGGCGGCGGGCGGTGGCGATGGCCTGCAGGCCGGCCACCCCGGCGCCGACGACCAGGACGCGTGCCGGGCGGACGGTGCCGGCCGCGGTCATCAGGAGTGGCATGAAGCGAGGCAGGCGGACGGCCGCCATCAGCACCCCGTGGTAGCCGGCCGCGCTCGCCATCGAGGAGAGCACGTCCATCTCCTGGGCCCGGCTGATCCGCGGCAGCAGCTCCAGGCTGTGGACGTCGACCCCCCGCTTGGCCAGGCTCTCGAGGAGAGGAAGGTTGGAGGTCGCGCGAAACAGGCCCACCAGGGTGGTGCCCTTGGCCAGCTGCTTGATCTCCTCGTCGGAGGGGCGGCTGACGTGGAGGACGACGTCCGCGTGCGCGAGCAGCTTCTTCAGGTCGGCCACCACGGTGGCGCCCGCCTCCGTGTACGCGGCATCGAGATGCCCGGCCCGCTCGCCTGCCCCGGCCTCCACGGTCACCTCGAGCCCCGCGGCGAGCAGTGCCCGGAGTGCCGTGGGGACCAGGGCCACGCGCAGCTCGCCGAGCTGCCGCTCACGGGGTACGGCGATCCGCACCGGCACCGGCCCGGTCTGATCGGAGGCTTCGGTCATCGTCCGTGATGGTAGCGAGGGCAGCCGCGGTCACGTAGTGGCGGGGGGGAGGGCCACTCGCGGGCGGCCGGGCGTGGCGCGACCGGCGGGGGGCCGGAGCCGGCGTGCGGTGGGGGAGCGAGGTACGGCCGAGCTCAGCCGGCGGCGACCCGATCCTCTGGGGCGGGGCGGGGCGGGGCCCCCGCACCTGGGTCGTCGGCGCGCCGGCGGTGCCCGACGATGCCGCCCCTCGACGACCATGCCGGGCGGACCGTGTGAGGGGTGTGGGTCACGTCCCCGCAGGCGTAGCAGCGGCTGATGACCTCCTCGGAGGTCGACGCCACCAGCCGGGACTCATGCCCACAGGCAACACAGACCGTCATTCGCGTGGAGATCAGCTTCGCACCAGCCATCGAACTGCCTCGCCACGAAGAGCCCTGCCGAGTCTCGTGGTGTCCCTCGACGCGCCTCCACGGTACGCTGATGCTCCTGCGTTGTCATGCTCGGACGGTTAAGCCCTGGACGCCGAATGGCCATGGTCCGGGCCGTCGTTCAGGGCCGAGAAGGTCGCTCCAGGCAGAGAAGGCCGATTCACGGTTGGCACACCCCGTCACGGCTGAAGGATCGCGGCACCCGCAAACCGCGCGGAGGTCGCATGCTGACCGGTGAAGTGACACGGAGGTCGCATGTTCACCCCTGAGAACCTCGAGGTGGTCATGGTCTCGTTCGAGGGACCGGACCAGTACAGCCTCGCCGGTGGGCTCGGTGTCCGGGCTCGTGAGCTGACCCGTGCCTTTGCGGCTGCGGGCTTCGTCACGACCCTGGTCTTCGTCGGCGATCCCGGCCGGGCTCCCGAGGAGACGCTTGCCGGGGTCCGCCTCATCCGCTGGTGCCAGGAGGTGAGCGCCGGCTTCCCGAGCGGCGTCTACGAGGGCGAGAGAGAGAAGCTGGAGGTGCTCGCCCGCACCCTTCCCGACGCCCTGATCAAGCGCGTCATCGCTCCCGCCGTCGGTCGCGGCCGGGTGGTCGCCGTCCTCTGCGAGGAATGGCACACCGCCGCCTTCTGCCGCCGGCTCAGCGACCGGCTCCACTCCATGGGGCTGCGTCGCCACGCCGTCCTTCTCTGGAACGCCAACAACCACTTCGGCTGGGACGAGATCGACTGGCGGGCGCTGGGGTACGTGGCCTCGACGACCACGGTGAGCCGCTACATGAAGCGGCTCATGCTGAGCCGCGGGGTCAACCCGGTGGTCATCCCCAACGGCATCCCGGAGAGCGCCCTCGATCCACCCGACGCGGCGGCGGTGGCCGCCATCCGGAGCGCGGCCGGGACGCCCTGCCTCGCCTTCAAGATCGGGCGTTTCACCCCCGACAAGGGCTGGTCGCAGGCGATCGACGCCATGGCCGAGCTGCGGGCCGAGGGCCTGCCCGCCCGCATCCTCATGCGGGGAGGCATCGAGCCGTACGGAGCCGAGGTGATGGGACGGGCGCGCCAGCATGGGCTCTCGGTTTGCGATTGGTTCGAGCTCGTCGGCGACGCCGGTGGCGTGGTGCGAGCCCTCTCGGAGAGCCGGGGGGCTGCGGTGGTCAACCTCTGCCGCTTCCTCCCCGATGCCGTGATCCCGGAGATCGACCTCGCCGCGACCGCCGTCCTCGCCAACTCGGGGCATGAGCCCTTCGGCCTGGTGGGTCTGGAGGCGATGGCCGCGGGGGGCGTCGCCCTGGTCGGTGCCACCGGCGAGGAGTACGCCCGCCCCTACGGCAACGCCATCGTCATCGAGACCGACGACGGCGCCGAGGTGGCGGCGGCTCTGCGGGGCCTGGTGGACCGTCCCGATCTCGCCCGGCGGCTGCGCCGCGAGGCCCGGCACGACGCCCGCGACTTCACCTGGCCGACGGTGATCGTGGGTCTGCTCGAGCGGCTCCGCTACATGTCCTTCCACCAGCAGGTGCTGATGCCGTTCCCAGGTACTAGGCTGAGATCGTGAAAGCCGTCGTCATGGCCGGAGGCGAGGGCACGCGGCTGCGGCCGCTCAGCAGCCAGTCCCCCAAACCGATGGTGCCGGTGTTGGGCACCCCGGTGATCGAGCACAACCTGAGGCTGCTCCGGGACCACGGCATCACCGAGGTGATCATCACCCTCCACCACCTTGGCGCCGACATCCGCAACCGGCTCGGGGATGGTTCGGACCTCGACATGACGATCGACTACGTGGTCGAGGAACGCCCCCTCGGGACCGCGGGCAGCGTGCGCAACGCCGCCCATCTCCTCGACGACACCTTCCTGATCATGAGCGGGGACTGCCTGACCGACATCGATCTGTCCTGGGTCATCACCCAGCACCGTGAGCGGGCGGCGCTGGCCTCCATCGTCCTCACCTCGGTCGCCAACCCGCTGGAATACGGAGTGGTGATCACCGGCGCCGATTCCAAGGTGGAGCGTTTCCTGGAGAAGCCGTCGTGGGGCGAGGTGTTCTCGGACCAGGTCAACACCGGGATGTACGTGATCGAGCCGGAGGTGCTGGAGCGGATCCAGCCGGGCGCCAACGCCGACTGGTCGCAGGACGTCTTCCCGGGGATGCTGGACCGGCAGGAGCCACTCTTCGGATTCGTCTCGAGTGGCTACTGGTGCGACATCGGCAACATCCCCTCCTTCCTCCAGGCCAACTGGGATGCTCTGGCCGGCCGGGTGCGCTGCCACATCCCGGGGAACCGCGAGGGGGACGTCTGGATCGGCCAGGACGTGGAGATCGGGATGGGGGCCGTCATCGAGGGGGCGGCCTTCCTCGGTGACGAGGTGAAGCTCAAGCCGGGCACCCACCTCACCGGTCCGGTGATCATCGACAAGTACTCGGTCGTCGACGAGAACGCCAGGATCGCCAACTCGGTGGTCTGGCCTCACGCCTACATCGGTGAGGGGTGCCGCCTCCGCCAGGCGATCGTGGGACGCGGCGTGACCATCAAGAACAACACGGTGGTGGAGGAGGGGGCCGTGATCGGTGACGACTGCGTCATCGGCCAGGGCTCCCGGATCCAGGCCGGCATCCGCATCTGGCCGCACAAGGAGATCGAACCCGGCTCGACGGTCAACGAATCGGTGGTCTGGGCGGGGGAGTGGCGACGCGGCCTCTTCTCGTCGTCGGGGATGACCGGCCTGATCAACGTCGAGCTCACCCCCGAGTTCTCGGCCCGTCTCGGGGCGGCCTTCGCCGCCACCCTGCCACGGGGGGCCGCCATCGCGGTCGCGCGTGATCACGCGCGCAGCTCGCGGATGATCAAGCGGGCGATCGTCTCCGGGATCATGAGCGGCGGAGCCAAGGTCCGCGACCTCAACGAGCTGCCCGTGCCCGTCACCCAGTTCGCGACCCGGCACGGTCGATCGGAGGCCGGCATCCACGTCCTGGTCTCACCTCTCGACCAGCGTTCCGCCGACATCCGCTTCTTCGACCGCGACGGCCTCCCCATCGACAAGCGAGCCGAGCGCCGCCTCGAGGGCCTCTACTTCCGGGAGGACTTCCGGCGCGCCGCCTTCTACGAGATGGGTGACATCGAGGAGCACATCACCGCCCTGCCCGACTACGTCCAGCACCTCATGAGCAGCATCGATGCCGAGGCGATCCGCGCCGCCAAGTTCCGGCTCGTGATCGATTACGACTACAGCCAGGCATCGCAGGTCCTTCCCGATGTGCTCCACGGGCTCGGGGTCACCACCGTGCCTCTCAACGCGGGCGTCGCCGAGGGACCGCGTCACCGCACCGTCCCCGAGGAGACCGCGCTGATCACCCGGACCGTCCACGCCGACCTCGGCTGCCTCTTCAACGCCACCGGCGAACGCCTCGACGTCATCGATGACCAGGGGAGCGTGCTGACCCCCTACGAGCTGTTTGGCGTGCTGGCCCGATGGTGGTCGCATGGCGGCGCGATGCTCGCCCCGGCCAGCTCCCCGCAGTGGGTCCGCGGGCTGGTCGAGGAGCAGGGCTCAGAATTCGTCCCGACCATCGGAGAGCCGAACCAGGTGCTGCGCGCCGCGGCGTCCCCGTCGGCATGCCTTGCCACCGACGGCGAGGGCGGGTTCGTCTGGCCGTACTTCTTCGGCGCCTTCGACGCCATGTACACGCTGGTCAAGCTGCTGGAGCTCCGGGCCCTCGCCGGTGAGCCGCTCTCGAAGGCCACCGCGCGCCTGCCCCAGGCCGCCTACCTCACCGCCACCGAGTTCGTCCCGTGGGAGGCCAAGGGTCGGGTGATGCGCACCCTCCTGGAGGACCATCGGGACAGCAACGTCGATCTCGTGGACGGCATCAAGGTCTTGGTCGACGACGGCTTCGTGCTGGTCCGCCCCGATCCCGACGAGCCCGCCTGCCACATCGTGGCCTCGGTCAGCAGCGCGGCGCGGGCACGGGATCTGCTCGACGAATACAGCCGCCGGGTCCGGGAGGCACGCGGCGGTGAGGGCGCTCCGGTCGCGACCGAGATCATCGGCAGCGCATCGACGTCGAGCCATGAGGTGGCTGTGGAGAGGTCAATCGACGGATGAGGGCCGGGCCCACCAGGGTGCGTCATCCACTCTGCGTTCACGGGCGGCCGGGTCCTGCCGATAGAAGTCGCGGAACACCGCGTACAGCTCGGGTTTCTCCCGCTCGAGCTGGAGCGGCCTGCAGAAGAACACCTCGGTGACGACGGCGAAGAACTCGCCGGTGTTCTCCGCACCGTAGGGGTCCAGCAGATCGCCGCCGGTCCCGTCGCGGAGCGCCTCGAATTCAGCGTTGCACACCCGGACCCAGCGCCGGTACTCGGCGTGCGATTCGAGCGGCGGCGTTCCGTCGACGGAGCCTCCCAGCATGTCGAGCTTGTGGGCAAACTCGTGGTACACGACGTTGCGCCCCTCCTCGGGATCCCGGGCCTGCGCACGGGCCTCGTCCCAGGCGATGAGGACCGGACCATCGGGAGACGCCTCCCCGACGATCGGCAGGGGCTCCTCGGTGTACAGGCCCCCACCGACGTGACGATCGCCTTCGAGCACGACCGCCGTGGGGGCGACGATGATCGAGGTGACTCGATGGTAGTAGTCGTAGTCCAGCCCGAGGATCGGCAGGCTTGCCATCGCGCTGATCACGACGCGGATCTCGTCGGTCAGCTCAAATCCCTTGGATGCCTCCCAGTGCTTGTCCACGAGGAGGAGGCGGATGAGCCTTTCGAGGGACTCCCGCTCCTGACCGGGGAGCACGCGCCAATGGGCGAATTCCTCGGTGAGGAGATTGCGCCACGCCTCCGGAAAGGGGTCAGCCAGCGCCTTGCGAAGCCGGCCTCGACGCGTCAGTGCCACTCTTCTCCCTGCCTCGGTCGGGAAGGCCGAGGGCTCACCCCGCTGATATAACGCGAGCAGGGGTCAGAATCGCACCGATCTTGACCTTGCGGGGAGACCGGCACCCTGCTATCCGGCAATGCGACCGATGCGCCTAGTGACCGGCCCTCGCTCTTCGCCATGGAGCGGTGATGGGGATCCGACGGCATTGACCGGTGATGGAGCATCAGCCCACGCGTGGCGGAGATCGGCGGGTACCCCTCGGGGTCGCAGCCCACTCAGGGAGGTACGGAGATGACCGTCGCCGTGGGGATTGACATCGGGAGCGTCAGCCATGCCGTGGCGGTATGCCGCGAGGGGGCGCAGGAGGCGGAGCGCCAGGGGCTGAAGATCGCCGCCAATCGGGGAGGCTTCGACGATCTCGATGCCTGGCTGAGGCGGCAGCCGGAGCCGGTGGCTCGGGTGGTCATGGAGTCCAGCGGCCATTACTGGTTCAACCTGGCCAGCCACCTAAGCCACCAGGGCTACCCGGTGGCGGTGGTCAACCCGCTCGAGGCGAAGTACTTCTCCAAGCGCCGGCTGCAGCGGAGCAAGAGCGACCCCGCCGATGCGCGCACACTGGCGGCGTTCGCCATGGTCGACCAGCCTCGGACCCGTGAGCCCCTGGTGGGGGCGGAGCTGCGCGAGGCCTCCCGCTTCGCCATGCGCCTGACCCGTGAGCAGGGCCAGGTCTGCCAACGGATCCTCCGCCTGGTGGACATCGGGTTCCCGGAGCTCGCCGAGGTCTGGGACGATCCCACCTGCGTCAGCGCCCTGGCGGTGCTCCGGCGAGCGTCGACGGCGCGGGCGGTGGCCCGGATGAGCGTGGAGAAGCTCGCCCAGCTCCGGCGGCCGGGCAGCGGCGGTCGGGCGATCGGCCCGGCCAAGGCCGCGGAGCTCAAGCGTCTCGCGGCGACATCGGTGGCGGCGCCGGAGCTCGAGGCCCAGGTGGGCTTCGAGATGCGGCTGCTGATCGGTCAATACGACCTCCTGGAGCAGCAGATCCAGGAGGCGGACCGACGGGTGGCCGCGCTCCTCGATGGTGAGGTCGCCCAGCGCTTGCTGACGATCCCGGGGGTGGGGCCCTCGACCGCCGGGGCGCTGATGGCAGAGATCGGCGACATCTGGCGCTTCACCGACGTCGACCAGTTGCTCGCCTACGCCGGCGTGCATCCCAAGGAGCAGAGCTCCGGCAAGAAGGGCGCCAACCCGGAGACCAGCTGGGCGATGGCCAAGACCGGCAACGCCTTCCTCCGCGAGGCCGCCTATCGGATGGCGGTCGTGGGCATCCAGCACAACCCGGTCATTCGGGCCCACTACACCCGAAAGCGGGCCGCGGGCAAGAGCCGCATGAACGCGGTCGGCCACTGCATGAGCAAGGCCCTCTCACTCGTCTGGGGCGTCTGGCGCGGTGGCAAGGCGTTCGACGCGGCGCATGGCAGCGCCACCAAGGCACCTCCAACCCCCCCTGAGGCTTGACAAGAAGCTATGGGATCTAGGCGGGTGCCACGATCCGTCGGGGGACGGCCCGATCGCAGGCGAGCCCGTCCCCGACCCGGCCAGGCTCCCCCCCCGGAGCGGCGATCAGGCCGGCAGCGGGCCCGGAGCGGGCTGCGCCACCACGCCGACGCTGACGCCGACCCAGGCGAGCAGC
>Ga0224557_1003288_pt1 | contig 12725 bp, 7 predicted proteins | sample 714S31014metaG_FD_180677 | JGI IMG/M metagenome (GOLD analysis project Ga0224557, IMG submission 180677) | Peat soil microbial communities from Stordalen Mire, Sweden - 717 S3 10-14 | ecosystem: Environmental > Terrestrial > Soil > Wetlands > Peat | place: Sweden: Norrbotten County, Stordalen... | reverse complement strand
CACGTCATTGGGATCGGAGGGCCGGCGGCGGAGATAGAACGTGTATCCGATACCTAGCGATGCCAGACGCTGGGCGGTCTCGGGCACGCCTTCGAGAATGAAGCGATGGAAGCGGTCGCTCGCGTAGGGATACGAGTATGTCAGGCCTTCGTAGAATTGGACTGGCAGATGGAGCTGGTTGGCTAGTTCGACGGCGTAATCGAGCGCCTGGTTGGCATCCACCCGGCGGTTCATTTGGCACCAGTAGAGCACGTATTCGCCAGTTGGGCGAACAGGGGCGGTGTTGAGGGGCCGGGCGCGTTGGTGCATCTTCTCAGTAATAGCAGGCGGGCGGCGGCGGGTACAATGAAAGGACCGATGCGGGCTTGGAACCGGGCAAAATTGTTGTGGGGCTACCTGGCGCGGCGTGCGAAGCTGGCGGCGCTGCCGGTGGAGTATATCGTGGAGACCACGGCCAAGTGCAATCTCTACTGCCCGATGTGCCCGCGCGAGACGCACAAGCAGCCCAAGGCGGACATGTCCGGCGAGGTATTCGAGCGGTTGGTGCGCGAATCCGGGTCGACGGCCGAGCACATGATGCTGATCGGGTTGGGCGAACCGTTCATGGACCCGCAAATATTCGAGCGGATCGAGTTCTGCCACCGGCACAGCATCTCGACGCTGCTTTCGACGAACGGGACCTTTCTGGACGAGCAGGTGGCGGAGCGGGTGCTGGAATCTCCGCTGGAACAGATCACGCTGAGCTTCGACGGGGCGAGCAAGGAAAGCTTCGAATTCTATCGCAAGGGCGCGAAGTTCGAGAAGGTGCGCGACAACTTCGTGCGGTTCGCGGAGATGAAGCACGCGCGCGGATCGCGGCTGCAGGTGGTGGTGCAGATGGTGCGCATGGAGCGCAACGCGGGCGAGGTGGCGGAGTTCATGCGGTTCTGGCGCGGCGTGCCGGGCGTGGACCAGGTGCGGGTCAAGGAAGACGAGACCAACATGATGCATCCGGAGGCGGGGCACGCGGCGGAAGACTGGAAGCATCCCTGCCATTACTTGTGGCGCGGGCCGTTGTATGTGAAGCAGAACGGCGACGTTTACGCGTGCTGCCAGAGTTACATGCTGGATGGCGCGCCGCTGGGCAATATCGCGGACGAGGCGCTGGAGAGCATCTGGAATGGGGACGAGATGCAGCGGATGCGCAGGGCGCACACCAGCGGGCGGGCGGGCGAGATCGACGTTTGCGCGCGCTGCTGCACGACGATTCCGCATCCGGCGCTGGTGGCGGGCAGCCTGTTGTTCCATGGCAAGACGGTGCGCCGGTGGCTGCCGGCGATCGAGCGGCTGATCTATTTTTCGAAGCTGCCGGGGAAGCTGCTGCGTCCGCCCGCGGCGGTTGCGGCTAAGCGGGACGCTAAGCAGGACTTGGTACAGATTCACGCGGCGCGGCACGAGAAGCCAGGCCGGGGGCTGGGGGCTGGGGACTAGGGGCTGGAGGCAACTACCTGGATTTGTTCGGGCCGGTCGGCCGGGCCTGTGGATTCTCAGCGTTACGCCGGTTCGCGTCGATCTGCTGTCGAGTAGCCATGATTTTTCGACCAACAAAGCCATTTTGGAAATTGCTCCGGGGCCGGAGCGCGCGCGCGCGGGGTTGTGGCTGGTGCGAAATTGGCGGAGCGTGGTTGGCGCCCGATTTGAGATTAGCGCGGCGGAATGGGGGAACTTGTATGCAAGGCGGAGTTTTGAGGAGTAACTGGTTTGGTTTGGGTAACAGGAATATTTCTCTCAACGTGTATGACTCTAAGTCGGCGCATCTCGGAAATGCAGGTCCGGCAGGCCAGACCGAACGCCGCTGAGAGCTTTGTTTTTTGTTTGCTTCCGAACTCCGGCAATCTGATGTATACTGCTTGGGGAAGAAACCATGACCTTCAGTTGGCTCCACCTTACGGATCTCCATCTGGGCATGGACGAGCAGAGTTCTTTGCTGCCCGTCCTGAAGGACCGGTTCTTTGAGGACCTCGAGTCCGTGCGCGATAAGTGCGGACCGTGCGATCTGGTGATCTTTTCCGGAGACTTAACCCAGTCCGGCAACGCGGAGGAATTCCAGAGAGTGGATGAGTTTCTGGGCCAGTTATGGGACCGCTTCCAGGAACTCGGTTGCCGGCCTTCATTCCTGGCTGTCCCTGGAAACCACGACCTGGTGCGGCCAAACGCCATGAGTTCGGCGGTGAAGGCCCTGGCCACATGGGCCGGCGACCTGGACGTACAGTCGGAGTTCTGGAACAACCCTAAGTCGGATTACCGCACCACGGTGGAAGCGGCTTTCCAACATTACCAGGACTGGTGGGCCAAAGCGCCCCGGAAACCAGCCACGACGAAGGCCGGCATGCTGCCAGGGGATTTCTCGGCAACTTTCGAAAAGGACGGAGCCAGGATCGGCATCGTGGGCCTGAACAGCACGTTCCTGCAATTGACCGGGGGCGACTACACCACCAAGCTGGCGCTGGACGCGCGCCAGTTCACGGCGGCATGCGACGGCGACGGACCCGCGTGGGTCAAGAAGCACAATGCCTGCCTGCTGGTAACGCACCAGCCTCCGAGCTGGTTGACGTCCGGCTCGCTCGATGAACTACGCGGGGAAATCGCCGGCTACGGCTACTTTGTGGCGCACCTGTTTGGGCACATGCACGAAGCGCGTTATGTGTCGTCGGCGGCTGGAGGAGCCTCCGTCTGCCGCGAATTCCAGGGGACGTCTCTGTTCAGCCTGGAGCGCTATGGCCCGGAAAAGAAGGCGGATCGCCGGCACGGCTATGCCGCCGGACGCATTGAGCTCCAGGGCGATGCGGGATCTTACTCGCTTTGGCCTCGGAAAGCGTATCATCCGGGGGGCCAATGGAAATTCGCCGCTGACAACGACGACTTCGACCTCACCGACGAACATCTCAAATACGAGTCGTTCAAGCCGTGGCAGACGTGGAGACCTCCCGCGCCTCCCGCGCCCCCAATGCCTCCGGTGGTCCCCGCCGGCGGCCCGCCTCCTCCGCCGCTGGCGGGCACGGACAGTCCCTTCCCGAAGAAGTGGGCGATCCTGATCGGAGTCAACGACTATACGAAAGTCCCCAAGCTACACTACTGCCGCAACGACGTTGTGGAACTGGGCCGCACCTTGCGCGAGACGCTGGAATTCCCCGCAGAATGCGTTTTCGAGTTCCATGAAGAGTCGGCACTGAAGCCGGAACGCCTACAGATCTTCAACAAACTGGGGGAACTCCGCGACTCGGCCCAGGTCGGTTCGGACGATCTGCTGATTTTCTATTTTTCGGGCCACGGCATGAATTCCGGAAACAAGGACTACCTGCTGCCGATCGAAGCTTCCGCCAGAGACGTCAGGAATCTCGGCATTCTCGTGGAAGACGTGGTGAGGTCGCTGCAGGAGATCGGGTGCAGCAACGTTGCCCTGTTCATCGATGCCTGCCGGGAGCTGGACACCGGCGCCAAGGGAACAGCCTCCATCGGCGCGGACAGCGCGGACGCGATCGGCAAGGCGGGCATGGTCGGCTTCTTTTCGTGCGACCCCAGGGACCGCTCGTATGAGATCGACGACTTGAAGCATGGCTCGTTCAGCTACTGCATTCTGGAGGCGGTCAAACAGGGATCCGAAACCGTGGCGGAGGTGGACAACTATCTAAAGACGGTGGTTCCCCAGGTGAATACAAAGTTCGGCAAGCCCGCCCAGCAGCCTTACGCCGTGATTCAACCCACCGAGCGGGGATCGCTGAGGGTCCTTTACAACAGACAGCGCCGCGAGGCAGCCGCGAGGCAGTTCGATCCGCTGATGGGGCTTCTGCTGGACATGTTCGGCGCGGGCGCCATCGCCGAAGACGATTGCAACGGGGCCTTGCAGTTTCTGGATCAGTTAAAGGATAAGGCGCAACCCGATCCGGACGACAAGATCAGGCTCTATCTGGTGAAGTCGCTCGCCAATGGCGCGCTCCCACCGAGGGCGTTTCATTCGGCCTGGCAGATGAAGCAGACGGTTCGCGGCGGGGCGCCGCAGATCCAAAAGAAGCTCCCGCAGTTGGGTTGACAGAAATGACTCCGACTCTTTCCGGCATTGAACGGGCCACCATCGCAGCGATCAGGTTCCTGGGAGCGCGGCTACCGCCCCTGGCGGCCTGGGTCCGCGGCAAAGCCCAAGGATACGCAGCGCAGGCTTTGGAAGCCTACCTGGGCGGCAACCGGGACAGGGCGGAATCCGGCTATCGAAGAGCCTTGGCGTGGGATCCCCACAATGCCGATCTGTACGCGGCCCTGGGTCAAGTTTACTATGAGATGGGGCGAACGGGAGATGCCGAAGCGCTGTTCCACAAAGCGCTCGACTACGACTACCAGAACCTGCGCGCGTTGCAAGGGCTGGGGCTACTGCTGCAGGACCGCGGCGGATTGGACCAAGCCATGTATTTTTATCTCAGGTATCTGGAGATCCAACCCAGGGACGCCAACGTCTGCCTCAATCTGGGCGTGATCTTCCACAACATGGGCAATTACGAGAAGGCGCTGGAGTACTACGCACGGGCGGAAAAGGAAGCTCCCGAGGACCCTATTGCGCCCAAGAACCAGGCCCTGGCGCTGATCGCCCTGGGGCGCTTTGAGGATGCCGAGACGGTGCTGGAGCGTGCCAGGAAGGTGAGCCCCGCGGATGGGGAAATCGACGGGTTGATGGGTCAGGTACTTGAGGCTCACGGCGATAATGAGGGCGCCGCGATCTATTACGGCGCCGCCATTCAGAAGGGCCCCGGCGACACCCAAGCCCATCTGAATCTTGCCCGCGTCGCGGACCGTCTGGGCCGCCCTCAGGAAGCCGTCAGCCATGCGGAAGCGGCGCTGGAACTGTTCCGCAAGGCCGGCGATACTGCCGGGACCGCCTTGGCCTACTGGGAGTTGGGGTGGGCTTACTACAGGCTTGGCGATTGGGACCGGTCGCTGCAGGCGAGCACTGAGTCCATGAAATTGAACCCGGATCAGGCGACTGTGCGGTTCAACCGCGCGCTGGCCCTGCTGCAGTTGGGCCGCAGCGCCGAAGCCCGTGAGGAATACCTGTACGGGATTGACCGGGTGACGCAAGCATCCGAGTTGAAATCGGACGCTATCAACGACCTGTCCGACGCCCTTAAGCGGAACCCGAACCTGGCCGGAGGGGAGGAGATGCTGGCCATGCTCAAGGAGAAGTACGCCGCCTGGTCGAGAGATATAGCCCAGTCCGCAAAGCAGTCGGTGAACCGCTCCAACCCGCCCACAGCATAGCCCGGAAATTTTACGGCCGGGCTCGGTAGCGGTCGCGCCGATCTCGCTACCGGTTCTTGGCGCGCAGGATGTCCGCGGCGCGCTGGGCGGTTTCCTGGACCAGGAAGCCCATTTTGGGATGAGTGGGTTCCAGGTCGGGGTGGACGCCGGCTTCCCGGAGGGCTTCGCTGGTGGTGGGACCGATGGAGGCGACCACCATGTTGCGCAAGGCCGACAGCACAGCCGCTTCGAGTCCAGCCTCGGCGGCAATGCGCAGGAGGTGCTCGATCTGGATGGATGTGGTGAAGAGCGCCACGTGCAGTTCGCCGGCGGCGAGGCGGCGGACGGCGGAGCGGAGGGGTTCGGTATCTTCAGGCAGGTCCCACTGGTAAACACTCACGCTGGCGACTTCCGCGCCGCGCTGGCGCAGGCCGGCGAGCAATTCGGCGTTGGGGCGTCCGTATTCCTGGACGGCGATGCGGCGCTCGGGACGATCGCGGATGGCGGCGAGCAACTCGCGCCAGGTATTGGGCTCGGGCACGGCGACGGAGACCGGGACATCGAGTTCGCGCAGGACGGCGGCGGGTTTGGGTCCGCGGGCGACAACGGTAATGCGGCGCAGCGCTTCCGGGAAGCGTTCCGGCGGATAGCGCGTAGAGAGCGCCCGATGGAGCAGGCGGGTGCCCACGCCGGTGAGCAGGATCATCATGTCGAACTCGCCGGCGAACAGGCGCTCGGCAAATTGGAAGGCCGCCTCGTTGCGATCCAGGGGCGCTTCGCGCATGGAGGGGGCCAGCACGGGTTCGCCTCCCTGTTTGCGAATCAGCTCGGCGATCCCGGCGGAGCGGCGGCTCTCCAGAGACAGGACGTTCATTCCGTCGAATGACATAAGCGGGACCTTCAGGGACGCGTGGGAGGGAGGCCGGCGGCGCGGCGGATTTCGAGCAGCAGGACGGCGCCTTGGGCCAGTTCTTTCAGTTTGTCCATTTGTTCCGGAGTGAGTTCGCGCGGCTTGCGGTCGATGACGCAGAGGGTGCCCAGGACGAGGCCTTCGGGCGAAAGCAGCGGCATGCCGGCGTAGAATCGCAGGTGCGGCTTCTGGGTCACCAGGGGGTTATGCGAGAAGCGCTCGTCGGCCAGCAAGTCGGGGGCTACGTACAGTTCGTTCTGGCAGATGGCGTAAGCGCAGAAGGAAGTATCGCGGGGAATCTCGCGAAACTCCAGCCCGGTCGACGCTTTGAACCAGACGCGGTCGCGATCGACGAAGGTGAGCAGGCCGATGGGGGTCTGACAGATGGCGGCGGCGCGCTGAGCGATTTCGTCGAAGACGGGCTCGGCGGCGGTGTCCAGTACGCCGTACTGCCGCAACAGATCCAAGCGGGGGTGCTCGTTGAGCGGGATGGGGGGCTTCATCACCTTCGTATTAGGTGACTGTAGCAGATTTGACGGGGGCGCGCCGCTGGAGGGCGGGCAATCATGCCCGCAGCCGGCTTTCAGCCGGCTCTGGCCGCCGAAAAAGGCGTCCCCGGAGGGGACCCCAGGCCAAAATTGGCCGTCCTCCAACTCCGGCTGAGGACTGGCTAAAACACTGCAATAAAAGCAAAACAAAAACACCCATCGGCGTAAATCCCCCTCTATTTCTCCATTCGCGCACCGAAATCTAATCCTTTCACCTAATACAAATATAAACCGCCGCGCGTCCCCGCCTTATGCTATGTTCTCTATCGGAGCACGTGCCAGTTGAGAGAATTGTCTGCATCCGATTAATCGCGCCGCCGAATTCCACGAATTTCTCTCTAACTAACTAACAACCGCTGGGTTGAGACGATCCCGTCTTTGCGCCAGTCCCGCGATCCGAGGAATATCGGGGCTCTTTCGTTTGCCGACTGGCAGCTTTCTTGTGGGAGGCCTCGTGATCCCCCACTTCACGCGTGTTTTCTCCGGCGGCCCTGTCGGCCGCACGGCGTTGGCGATGCTTGGCATGCCTTACGCGGCCACGGCTGCCGCCGGTGGTACGCCTGCCGCAAGCCTATCGCTGCCCGCGGCTCTGGGGATCGGCGCCGCAATTGGCCTGGCGCTGGCCGCCGCGCTGCTGGCTCCCGTCCTGAGTAAGATCCGGAAGCAGCGGAATTTGCTCGACGAGTTATTCGAACAGGCGCCATTCGCCGTGGCCCTGACCGATTTGGAGTATCGGATCGTCCGGGTCAATCGGGAGTTCACTCGGGTTTTCGGCTATGCTCCCGAGGCCGCCACCGGCCGTCTTATCGGCGAGTCGATCGTCCCCGCCGAGTCGCAAGCCCAGTATCGAAAACACATTGATTTGTTGGCGCAAGGGCAGCGCGTGAATGCCGAAGGCGTTCGCTGCCGCCTGGATGGCAGCCGTTTCCCAACCGCCGTCACCCTCTTGCCCATATCCAAGCCCGGCCCAGGGACCATGGTGTGCGCCATCTACCGCGACATGACGGAACGTCAGCGGGCGGAGGAGGCCCTGCGAAGCAACCAGGGACGGTGGCGCGTCCTGTTCGAGAATTCAGCCGTGGGCATCACCGTGACCGATGAGCGCCGCAAGTTCATCGCTGCGAATCGCGCTTATCTGGAAATTGTGGGGTACTCGGAGGAAGAACTGCGGGCCACCACTTACCTGGACCTTACCCACGAAGAAGACCGTCCGCTTAACGCAGTGCTTGCCGCGGACGTCCGGGCTGGCCGGCTGCCGTACTTCCAGTTGGAAAAGCGCTATCGGCGTAAAGACGGCCAGTTGGTCTGGGTACGGGTCACGGCTTCGACCAGCCCCGAAGGCGAAGCCGATCCCCGATTTGGCATAGCCATTGTCGAAGACGTCACCGAGCGTAAGCGGTCTGAAGTCAAGTTGCGGGAATATGAGAAAGTCGTCCAAGGCTTGCAGGAAATGGTCGCGGTTGTCGGCCGCGACTACCGTTACGTGATTGCGAATCAAACGTACCTCAACTATCAGGGCCGGGGCCAGGAACAAGTGGTCGGCCATTCGGTCTCGGAAGTACTGGGCCAAGAGCTGTTCGAGCTGGTCGTCAAGAGCAAAATGGATGAGTGTTTCCAGGGCAAAGTGGTCAAATACGAGTTGGCCGTCGCGTATCCAAACCGCGGCTTGCGGGACTTGATTGCGACGTATTTTCCCATCGAAGGGCCCGCCGGCGTCGATCGCGTAGCCGCGGTCCTGGAGGATATCACCGATCGGAAACGCGCGGAACGGGAGCTGCAGCGTTCCTTCCAGGAGTTGCACGCCCTCAACGCCCGTCTGGAGAGCGTACGGGAAGAGGAAAGAACCAGGCTGGCGCGGGAGTTGCACGATCGGCTGGGACAGACGCTGACGGCCATCCGGATCGACCTGGCCTCGTTGAGGGCCACGCCTCGCCGCGAGCAGCAGTTGCCGAGGATCGACGCCATCTCGGGCCTGGTGGAGGAAACCATTCATGCGGTGCGCAGAATCTCGACCGAATTGAGGCCGGGAATCCTGGACGACCTGGGTCTGGCGGCCACCGTGGAGTGGGCCGCGGAAGAGTTTCAGGCGCGCACGGGAATTGAGTGCCAGGTGGCATTGCCCGGGAGCGGTCTGGCAATCGATGGCGAGCGCGCCACCGCGCTCTATCGCATCTTCCAGGAAGCCTTGACCAATATCGCGCGGCACGCCCGCGCCACTCAGGTGACCATCGGTTTGGTCCAGGATGACTGCCATCTTTCGCTCGATGTGCGCGACAACGGCCACGGCATCGCCGCGGAACAACTTTCCGCTTCCGGCTCGCTCGGCATTCTGGGAATGCGCGAGCGCGCCATGCTGCTGGGAGGCGAGTTCACCATTGCCGGGGAGCCAGGACGCGGCACCACCGTGCGCGTCCGGATTCCCATCGCCGATAGGGCGCAGGCGGCGGCCAAGGGGTGATGTCGGGCGGGCGTCCACGCCTGCAGGCTGCAGCGGGTCTCCAGACCCGCTCAGCCCGCGAAGAATCAGTTTTTGCGAAAGTGAAGAGGCCGGCCGGGGGCCGGCCGCAGGCCGAGGGCCTGCCTCACAAGGCCCACAAGAATGCATACGCAATCCGTGCGGATTGGGGTTATACTAACATCACCGACTCGGGAGCCAAGCCCATAATGGAAATCCCGGTTCCGCACGCGTCACCGCCGCAAGCTCCCGCTCCTCGCCTGTTCGTACAGGATAATCTCTGGATCGTGTTCCTGGCTGCCGGCTATTTTCTCGCCAGCGAAGGGGGATTTCTGTTCCTCAACAAGGTCCATGAGGTCCTGGCGCCAGTCTGGCCGGCTGCGGGTATTGGGCTGGCCGCGCTCCTGATCGGTCCCCGGCGCCGATGGCCGGCGATGCTCCTCGTTCTGTTCCTCACGGGTATTCTCGCGAGTTTATTAGCTGGCCGGCCCGTCCTGACCAGCGTTGGCTTCATGACCGCGTATGTCCTCCGGTCGCTGGCTTGCGCGTGGCTGATTTCCCATTGGTGCGGGGCGTCCGTGCAGTTCTCCCGCGTCAATGAGGTGCTGGCCTTGACCTTCTGCGCGACGGTGGTGAATGCCTGCACCGCGTTCCTTGGCGCTGGCGCCGCCACCCTCGCCAGCGCGTCCGGGTTCTGGAGCCTGTGGAACATCTGGTGGATTTCCAATGCACTCGGCATGCTGCTGGTGGCTCCCCTGGTTCTCGCCTGGTTCGACGTCAAGCGCCGGTTCGCGGTCCCGCGGTGGGACCGCATACTCGAGTGGGGACTATTCCTGGCGATTTGGTGCGCGGCTGCGTTCGTGGTGACCCACTCGGACGCAACGGTACACCCCTTCAGAGCATATCCCTATATGCTTGTGGCTTTGCTGGCGTGGCCTGCCTTACGGTTTGGCCAGCGCGGCGTCACACTGGCACTGGTGGTGTTGGCGGCGATCGTCGTCACCCGCCAAGCGGTGAGCGCAGGGCCCCTGCTCTGGGCCGGCGGCGGCCAGTTAGAGCGCTTGCTGACAGTTCAGGTATATCTCGGCTTCCTGGCGGTCACCGGTTTGCTGCTCTCCGCCGCATACACCGAAGCCGTGTCCGCCGAGCAATCCTCTCGCGAAGCCCATGCTCGTTTGCGGGCCTTGGCGGACAATCTCCCCAACGGCGTGGTTTATCAGTTTGTGCGCGAACACGATGGCCGCGCACGGTTTCTGTACGTGAGCGCCGGGGTCGAACAACTGACCGGCGTCTCCGCCGAGGAGGCGCTGAAGGATGCCTCGGTGCTCTTAAGCCGGATCGCGGAAGAGGACCGTCCCTCTCTCGCCGCCGCGGAAGAAGTTTCCGCCCGGGATATGCGCGTTTTCGACATCGAAGTGCGCCAGCGCCGGCTCGATGGTGAAATTCGCTGGATGCGGATTTCCTCGTCGCCGCGCCGTCTGCCGGACGGACGGATTTTGTGGGACGGGATCCAGACGGACATCACCGGGCACAAGCGGGCCGAGGCCAGGTTGCGGGAATACGAAAAAGTTGTCCAAGGCTTGCAGGAAATGATCGCGGTGGTCGACCGCGATTACCGTTACCTGATCGCCAATCAGACGTACCTCGACTATCGCGGTCTGCAGCGGGAACAGGTCATCGGCCATTTGGTCTCGGAATTAGTGGGCCAGGAGACCTTCGACCGGATAGTCAAAAGCAAAATGGATGAGTGTTTTGAGGGCAGAGCGGTCAAGTACGAGACCGCAGTCGCGTATCCCGAACTCGGCCGGCGGGACTTGATTGCAACGTATTCTCCCATCGAAGGGCCCGCCGGCGTCGATCGCCTGGCTATGGCCATGGAGGACATTACCGACCGGAAACGCGCGGAACGGGCGCTGCAGCGTTCGTCCGCGGAATTGCACGCCCTAACCGCTCAACTGCAGAGCGTGCGGGAAGAGGAAAGAGCCAGACTCGCGCACGAATTGCAAGATCGGCTGGGACAGATCCTGACCGCCGTCAGGATCGACTTGGCCGCGGTGAAGGCCGTGCCGGGCCGGGACCAACAGTTGCAGAGGATCGACGCCATTTTAGGCCTGGTCGAGGAAACCATTCAAGCGGTGCGCAGAATTTCGACCGAACTACGGCCCGGAATCCTGGACGACCTGGGCCTGGCGGCCGCCCTGGAATGGGGCGCGGAAGAGTTTCAGGCACGCACCGGAACAGAGTGCCATGTCAGCGCGCCCGGGATGGATCGGGCCATCGACGCGCAGTGCGCCACCGCGCTGTTTCGCATCTTCCAGGAGGCCTTGGCCAATATCGCCCGGCGCGCCGGCGTCCATCGAGTGAGCGTCGTTTTGTCCCAAGACCGCGGCCATCTTTCCCTCGAGATTCGCGATAACGGCCATGGCATCGGTGAAGACCAACTCTCCGCATCCGGCATGCTCGCCATCCTGGGCATGCGCGAGCGCGCTACGCTGCTGGGAGGCGAGTTCACCATCACCGGCGATCCCGGAGCCGGAACCACCGTGCGCGTCAGCATCCCCATCGCCGATCGCCAGGCGGCGGAGGCCAGCCAGTGATCCGGGTACTCATCGCCGACGATCATGCCATCCTGCGGCGCGGGTTGCAGGAGATCCTGGTGCGCGAACTGGAGGGCGCCGTCTGCGGCGAAGCCAAAGACGCCACCGAGATCCTTGCCCGGATTCAGGATGCCGCCTGGGATCTAGTGATCCTGGACATCACCATGCCCGGCCGCAGCGGCCTGGATGTGCTGCGGGATCTCAAGGCGGCGCGGCCCAAGCTTCCCGTTTTAGTCTTGAGCATGCACCCCGAAGACCAGTACGGCAAACGCATGCTCAGCGCCGGCGCCGCCGGTTATATGAACAAGGAAAGCGCCCCCGAAGAACTGGTCAAGGCCGTACGCAAGGTGTTGGCCGGCGGCCGCTATGTGAGCGCCGCGCTGGCCGAGAAGCTGGCTTCCGACATGAGCGAGGATAGCGGGCGGCCCCTCCACGAGGCGTTGTCCCACCGCGAATTTGAAATCCTGCGCATGATTGGCGCCGGAAGAGCCGTCAGCCAGATCGCCGGGGAACTGCACTTGGGAGTCACCACCGTCAGCACCTATCGCGCCCGCATCCTGATCAAGATGAAGATGGGCACTACCGCCGAGTTGATGCATTACGCGCTGCATAACCGGCTCCTCGATTGAGGTGGTGGCACAGGCTTCAGCCTGTGGTGTCAGGTGGCACAGGCTTCAGCCTGCGGTGTCAGGTGGCACAGGCTTCAGCCTGTGAGTGAATGCGCTCGAAAACCGAAATAATTCCGGCTCCGACGCAAGGTTTGCACTCACCGGATTCATTTCGATATAACGAATGATCTTTTCCCTCTCTCGCTGCGATCTCACGTGAGCTTTCGGCCGGCATGCGTAACGGCGAGCCGGCACCGGAAAATCTGGCTCACCCCGAGCCGAGATGATCCCGGTAGCACCACGGCATCCATTCCCGCGGGCTGGCAGCTACCTCAGTCGCAT
>Ga0224557_1003286_pt1 | contig 12730 bp, 9 predicted proteins | sample 714S31014metaG_FD_180677 | JGI IMG/M metagenome (GOLD analysis project Ga0224557, IMG submission 180677) | Peat soil microbial communities from Stordalen Mire, Sweden - 717 S3 10-14 | ecosystem: Environmental > Terrestrial > Soil > Wetlands > Peat | place: Sweden: Norrbotten County, Stordalen... | reverse complement strand
TCGCTGGTATGGACCTACGACACAGGCGCCGGCGGCTGGGGAAACAGCGAACTGGAAAACTACTGCGCCTGGGGTTCAACGGCCACTCCGTGCAGCACCACAACTCCGAATGCATTTGTTGCACCGGGCGGCGGCCTCAACATTGTGGCCGAACAGCCTTCGAGCGGCGTGTACACCTCGGCGCGGATGAAGACCGAGGGGCTGTTCAGCTTTCAATACGGCCGGATCGAAATCCAAGCCACGGTACCGGAGGCGCAGGGATTCTGGCCTGCCTTCTGGCTGATGGGCAACAATATCGACACAGTCGACTGGCCGGCCTGCGGCGAGATGGATGTGATGGAGCGGATTAACGCCGCGCCCACACCGGACTGGAACGCCGGATCGATTCATGGAACGAGTTTTACCGGCGGCAACCTGGGTACTGACTTCTACTTCCCCACCGGACAAACCGCGGCAACGTTGCACACCTACGGCATGATTTGGAGCAAGGGAAGCGTGGCCTATTATGTGGATGACCACACCAACCCCTACGTCACCTATACGCCATCGAGCATCAGCGGCTTCAGCGGCGCGGTCTGGCCCTTCGATAACGGGCCGAATTTCATCATCCTCAACCTGGCCGTGGGCGGTAGCTGGCCCGGAAGTCCAAACTCAAGCACGCCTTTTCCTTCCACAATGCTGGTGGACTATGTGCGGGTGTACACCAATTAAGAGGTAAATTCATTACACTCGGCGCAAAGAGGCAGACCAGATGGTGAGGCACTCGTGAAGACAGCAAAAGTAATGGTTCCCGTCGCAGACCGCATCTCTCTCAAGGAGAAGATCGGCTACTCCCTCGGAGATGCCGCTTCAAATTTCTACTGGAAGACCTTCGAGTTTTTCGTCTTCTTCTTCTATACCGACGTATTCGGCATCACGGCGGCCGCGGTTGGCACCATGCTGCTGGTCACGCGCGTCCTCGACGCGGTGGCCGATCCGGTGATAGGTTCCATCGCCGACCGTACCAGAACGCGCTGGGGACATTTCCGGCCTTATCTGCTGTGGGGTGCGCTACCCTTTGCAGTGGCGGGTGTGCTGACCTTCAGTACGCCTAATCTCGGCGGCGGAGCCAAGCTCGTCTACGCCTATATCACCTACAGTTCCCTGATGTTCATCTACACGGCAGTCAACATTCCTTACTCCGCGCTGATGGGAGTCATTACGCCTAACTCGCAGGAGCGCACCTCGATCTCGTCGATTCGCTTCATCGGCGCTTTCACTGTCGGAATCTTTGTCCAGTTCTGTACGCTTCCGCTGGTCAAGTTTTTCGGCCGTGGCAGCGATACGCGCGGCTGGCAATTGACCATGGTGCTGTACGGGACGCTGGCCGTTATCCTGCTGCTGCTCTGCTTCGTCAGCACCCGCGAGCGCGTCGCGCCGCCCCCGCAGCAGCATGCAAATATCAGGCGCGATCTGCGCGACCTCTTCGGCAGCAAGCCGTGGATCGTTCTGGTGGGAGTGTTGCTGCTGACTCTGGCAGCATTCGCTGTTAAAGGCTCAGTCACAATTTCCTATTTCAAGTATTTTGTAAAGCGCGAGGATCTTATCGGCTGGTTCCTGTTATCCAACGGTTTCGCGTTTATAGCGGCAGTGTTGATTACTTCCCATCTGGCCAGGTGGATAGGCAAGAAGCCTCTATTCATGCTGGCGCTGGGGCTTGGCGGCCTGGTGATCGGCCTCTTTTCATTTGCGAAGCCTGCCGACATAAAGTTCATGTTCGCGCTGCAGATCGCTTCCAGCTTCATCATCGCATTCAACTCGCCGCTGGTTTGGGCCATGTTCGCGGATACGGCCGACCACGCGGAATGGCGTACAGGCCGGCGAAATACAGGACTGGTATTTGCCTCGGCAATCTTTGCAACCAAGATCGGATTTGCCGTCGGCGCATGGATGCTTGGCCTGATTCTCACGTATTTCGGGTATGTGGCTAACGTGGAACAAACTGGCAGCTCGCTCCACGGCATCATCCTTTCCATGAGCTGGATTCCCTGCGTGCTGCTGGTGCTGGCTGCAGCGGCAATGGCGGCCTATCCGCTGAATGACACCCTGATGGTGAAGATCGAGGCCGATCTGAAGCAGCGGCGAGGAGAGATAGAGAGATGAAAGTCGCCTTACTGAAGAAAGCTCTGCTTTACGTGTTTGTTTTTTCACTGCCGGCTTTGGCGGCGGCGTCAAGTGCAACGTCGCGTAAGCCCGATCTAACCGTGCAGAAATGGTACGGCAACGCCGTCGGCTACTCCGGCTACCGCGCTGGCCAGAGCCCGCAATTGAAGCGCTATCCGACCCAGACGCAGATTTTCCAAGACCTCACGATCCTGAAAAAGAACTGGAACCTGATTCGTCTTTATGGCTCGGACCAGCACTCCCAGGATGTGCTGGAAGTTATCCGGCGCAATCACTTGGGCATCAAAGTTCTGCTTGGCATCTGGCTCGACGGCAGGCCTGGCTATGAAGGCGAGAATGCGGACCAGATCGCAACGGGAATCCGCCTGGCCAACAAGTACAACCACATTGTGGTGGCAGTGAACGTAGGCAACGAGATTCTAGTCTCATGGTCTCTCCACAAGCTCTCCGAGGAGAGAGCGATCGAGTACGTCGAGCAGGTGAAAAAGGCAGTGAAATGCCCGGTCACGGTCGCTGACGATGTTCTCTATTGGCAGCAGCCGCAAGCGAAACTTACGGATTACGTGGATTTCATTACCATGCACGCGTACCCAATCTGGGGCGGCGTGGACATCGACACTGCCATGTCTACGACCATTCAACTCTATGAGAGTGTGCGCAAGGCTCATCCGGGAAAGACGATCGTAATCGGCGAGGCTGGCTGGGCTAGTTTCACAACCGGCGACCGGCACGCCCCGCGAGCAGGCGACGAAACGAAGCAGAAGCGCTACTTTGAGGAGCTTACCGCATGGGCAAAGGCCAACAACGTGACGGTCTTTTACTTCGAGGCGTTTGACGAACCCTGGAAGGGAACCGGGACCGAGGGCCACTGGGGCCTCTTTTCCGTGGACCGCAAGGCCAAGCTGGCGATGCAGGGGCTGTATCCGGAGTTGATGCCGGCGGGGCCAACATCGCCGAGTTACGATTCACCGTCTGCGGCAAAGTAGAGCAGTTATTCGCGGCAAGTAACTGGGAAGGTATTTTCACGAAGGATCGACAACTTACCGGGAGTTAGAAGTTAGTAACTCGCCGATTCAATCGAACACGAAATTCAATCCCGACAAGTTTTTGGAGGGAGAGGGGTTCAAGTCAGAGGCTATCCAATGAGTACGACTGTTGTAAGAGAAACGCTCCTCCATCATGGCACACGGAAGGTGGAGGGAGGCCAAATCGAGATCGGCGGCGAGCGTTTCTACCGCATCGTCAACTACGACGCAATGGCGCCGTTTTTGATGAGCCTGGTCAGCGACTCGGATCATTGGATGTTTGTCTCCTCAACCGGCGCCTTGACTGTCGGCCGCAAAGATCCTGACCGCGCTCTGTTCCCGTATACCACCGACGACCGCCTCCATGACAGCCAGGATCAGACCGGCGGTAAGACCATCTTTCTTGTAACTTGTGCCGGGCGCACCGCGCTGTGGGAGCCTTTCTCGCAGCGCTGCGAAGGCCTGTATCGCGTCACCCGAACCTTGTCGAAGAGCGTCTACAGCAACGAGCTCATCTTCGAGGAGGTCAACCACGACCTCGGCTTGTCCTTCTCCTATGGCTGGATGTCAAGCGACAAGTTTGGCTTTGTGCGCCGCGCAGCTTTGGTCAACCTGGGTGAGAAGCCGGTGGAAATCGATCTGCTCGATGGTATTCAGAACCTCATTCCTGCAGGGCTGACGCATCGCTTCCAGCTCGAATACAGCAACCTGGCGGACGGCTACAAGGAGAATGAACTGGATTGCAAAACCGGTCTGGGCCTCTTCAAGTTCAGCTCTGTTCCAGCGGACCGGCCTGAGCCCAATGAAGCGCTGCGCGTGACCACCGTTTGGTCAGAGGGTCTTGAACCCGCCCGCCGGCTGCTGTGCTCGGGTCAGCTTGATCGCTTCCGCAGGGGCGAGCCGGTGGACGAGGAAGCGCTGATTCGTGGCCGCCGCGGCGCCTATTTCGTCAACGCCCGGCTGGCACTGCCCGCAAACGGCCGCAAAGAGTGGAGCTTGGTCGCGGAGGTCGAGCAAGATGCAGCGAACGTCGCCGCGCTTGTCGATCTCCTCAAGTCCGGCGGAAACCTGCGCGCGCAGCTCGACGAGGACATCGCACGCGGCACCGCGAACTTGGTTCGCATTGTGGCCGCGGCCGACGGCCTGCAATGCACCTGCGATGATCTCAGCTCGGACCGGCATTTCTCCAACGCCCTGTTCAACATCATGCGCGGCGGAATCCCCGAGCGCGGATACCAGGTTTCCCGATCCGACTTCAAGGCCTTCATCGGCAAAGCCAACCACGCCCTGGCCGCGCGCCTGGCCGCCTTCCTCGAGGCGCTGCCTGAAACCCTGCCGCACAGCAGCCTTCTCGCACTTGCCCGCGAACAGGATGAACCTGACCTCGACAGGCTCGCGCACGAGTACCTGCCACTGACCTTCAGCCGCCGTCACGGCGACCCCAGCCGTCCCTGGAATAAATTTGCCATCGAGGTCAAGAACGACCAGGGCGAGAGGATACTAAACTACCAGGGCAACTGGCGCGACATCTTCCAGAACTGGGAGGCGCTGGCGCTCTCCTTTCCCGGCTATGTCGAAAGCATGATCTTCAAGTTTGTCGACTCTTCGACCGCGGATGGCCATAACCCATACCGCATCATGCGCGACGGCTACGAATGGGAGGTGCTCGACCCGCACGACGCGTGGTCGTACATCGGCTACTGGGGCGATCATCAGGTTGCGTACCTCTTGAAGTTGCTAGAAGTTTCAGCGCACTATCATCCGGGCACTCTTGCCGGTCTGCTGACGCGCCGCGTCTTCACCTACGCAAACGTTCCCTACCGCATCAGACCCTATAGCGCGCTTCTCGAAGATCCTCGCAACACCATCGACTTCGACGCCGCTCTCGATCGTCAGATCCAGCAGAGGGTGGCAACGATGGGGGCGGACGGCAATGCTCTGCCGGGCGCGGACGGTGCGCCTTACCGCGCGAACCTGACCGAAAAGCTGCTGGTCCTGGTGCTGGCCAGGCTCTTCAACTTCATTCCCGAGGCCGGCCTGTGGATGAATACACAGCGGCCGGAGTGGAACGACGCAAACAACGCGTTGGTCGGCCCCGGCGTCTCGATGGTGACCCTCTGCTACCTGCGCCGGTTCCTGGCGTTTTGCCGCGCCATCTTCTCCGGCGCCGGCACGCCAGCGATTGAGGTCTCTTCGGAAGTCGCCGAAACTTTTCGCCGCGTGGCCGAAGCGCTGGAACGCCATGCGAGCCTGCTCGGCGGACGGATCTCGGACCGGGACCGCAAGGTGGTCCTCGATTCCCTGGGCAACACGGGAAGCGATTATAGAGCCAAGGTCTATGCGCACGGGTTTTCAGGCCGCCAGACCCCGCTCGGCGTCGTGGAGCTGCTTGCCTTCTTCGACGTAGCGGTCAACTACATGGACCACTCCATTCGCGCTAACCGGCGCGAGGATGGCCTGTATCACTCCTACAACCTCATGAAGGTTGACGGCGACAGAATAGTGATTCGCCGCCTCTACGAGATGCTCGAAGGCCAGGTAGCCGCGCTCAGCTCGGGGGCTCTCCTTGCGCGGGATTCGGTCGCACTGCTGGACGCGTTGCGCTTGAGCCGCCTCTATCGTGCTGACCAGAACAGCTACGTCCTCTATCCGGACCGCAAATTGCCTGGCTTTCTTGAGAAGAACAACATTCCGGCCGCGGCCATCGCGCAATCAAAGACGCTGGCGGCGATGATCGAGCGCGGCGACCGCCGCATCGTGGTTCAGGATCTGAACGGCGTGGCTCACTTCAATGCGGCCTTCCGAAACGCCGTGCTGTTAAAGAAGGCGCTCTTGGAGCTCGGCCTGCCGGACGAGGAAAACGCGCGCATTCTCGCGTTGTATGAGGAGGTCTTCGATCACCAGTCCTTCACCGGCCGTTCGGGCACGTTCTACAAGTATGAGGGGCTTGGTTGCATTTACTGGCACATGGTTTCCAAGCTCCTTCTGGCAGTTCAGGAGGTGCTTAACCACGCCATGGGCGCGGGCGAGGACGTCGCCGTCATCGGGCGCATCATCAGCCACTACCACGAAATTCGCGAGGGCATCGGCGTTCACAAGTCGCCGGAGCTGTATGGCGCGATCCCCACTGATCCTTATTCCCACACGCCCGGATTTGCGGGAGTACAGCAGCCTGGCATGACCGGTCAGGTAAAGGAGGATCTCATTTCGCGGCTGGGCGAGCTGGGCGTAGCCGTCGAGAATGGGCGGCTCGGTTTCCGTCGCTACCTCGTCAGCCGCGGCGAGTTTTTACAGAAGGCGCAGTGGTTCCACTTCTACGATCTCGATGGCCAGCAGCGCAGCCTCGATCTTGATCCCGGCACGCTGGCGTTTACTACCTGCCAGGTGCCCGTGGTGGCGCATCAGTCAGGACCACAGAGGATCGAGATCACCCGCGCCGACGGCTCCCGATATTCGGTTGAAGCGCTTAACCTCGATGCCGAAACCAGCGCTGCTGTATTTGAGCGCACCGGAGCAGTCCGCCGTCTGGATGTATTCTTTGACTTCGAAGGCGGTGGGTGACCAAGGACGCTTGTGGAAGTGAGGTGCGTTCATACACGGCCGCCCTGGGGAAACCCGAGGCCGGCTGGAATCGAATTGGGCCTGAGGGCGATCCTGATGTCGATGACGCCTTCTCGTTTGACCTCTGCTTCCTTGCGAGAATTGGGGTTCGATTAGAGTGCTGAAGGGTGCTGAGTCGAGCCTCCTTTCAGCAGATCCCGGAAGACCATGTCTTGGGCGAGTCGCTGTTCTTCGCTGACGGACTGCTGATATATGTCCTGTGTGATCCGTCTGTTGGCATGACGGAGCAACTCCTGGGCTGTTTTGATGTCTACCCATTTTTGCCGCAGCATCGTCGCCAGTCCATGCCTGAATTAATGCCAGCCAATTTGTTTCTTGACTCCAATCCGTTCCAGGGCTGGCCGGATATGACGCCTAAGGATCATGTCCGGCTGAATGGGCTGGGATCCATTTCCTTAGCTTTAGTGCAAACCTCAAATCGCCGGAACCGGGGACTGGTAACCCTGGTTTGAAGCGAGCGGAAGAGCAACAATAATGCGAGCTCCGCCGCTTTCGCGATTCGATGCTGCAACGGTTCCTCCGTGGGCGCGCGCGACAGCATCGATGAATGCCAGACCAAGTCCGTGCCCGTTTGAATCCCGTCCCTTCACACGGCGCTCGAACAGGTGAAGACAAACCTCCGGATCGAAACCAGGCCCATCGTCGTCCAGGATGAGAGAAGCTGCATCGTCCTCGACACTCAACCGTATGGTGACCGAACAAGCGGGAGGCAAGTGCTTCAGTTCATTGTCGAATAGATTCGCGACCATGCGATGAAGCAGCGCTGCATCGGCCTCGATGGTGAGCGGGCCGCCGCTCTGCAGCCTGATTTGCAGGCCCTTTTCCGACATCGAAGGTTCGTAGAGATCGATCATGATTCTCAGCAATTCGTCCAAGTCGAGCGCAACCCGATTGAGTCGAAGCGCATCCGCCTTGGCCTCGGCGACATCCAGAGATTTATTCAGGAAATCGGTCAGCCGATCCAGTTCCTCGATGGCGGAGACAATCGGCTCGGCCTGCTCGACCTGCATAACCGCTGACAACGACATCTCCAGCTTTCCGCGAATTGCGGTGAGCGGACTGCGCAAATCGTGCGCCAGCGAATCGGTGATGGTGTGCAACTGGTGCATGGAACTCTCGATGCGGTCGAGCATGTGATTGAGCGTCAAAGCCAGGTTGCTGACCTCGTCATGTTTCTGGGTCGTTGGCACCCTGGCAGTCAAATCGGAGTGCCCTATCCTCGAAGCAGCCTCGCCAATCTTCCTCACGTGGCTCAACATACGCCGAGTGGTAAAGAAGACAATGCCGAACCCGAAAAGAACAATCAGCAGCCAAAGCAGAAAGAATCGCAGGCGCAGGCTTCTGAGTACCCGCAGTTCATCCCGTTCGGAAAGTCCAAGATAGATATAGCTTCCATCATCCAGGCGAATCGACGCCACGCGAAAAGGAACTCCGAAGCCCTGGACATGCAGATCGGTTGGATGATTGGAGACAATTTTTACGGCCTGAATGGCTTTCAGAGTTGGTTCGCCATCTCCCGCGCCAACCCACAGTTGCCGCGAACCATCGCCGCCGGTCTGAAGGAAGAACACCGAGTCGTTAGAGCTGCTCTCCGAGAGCAGCTTGTTCGGCACTTCTTTGCCTGCCAGCTCCGCCACTTCTCCAACGACCCGGTCGTAGAGAGCGTCCTTTGGAGTCCGCTCAGCCACGTCTCCGAGCACCTCGACCTCTCCTGACAACCATGCGTCGCTGCGTCGCTGGATGTCGTCGGCGACAAAGCGATGAAGAAAGGCGAATACCAGCATGGTTCCGCAGGCAAAGGCGAGCGTCGCCCACAATGAGATGCGCCAGGCAGCGCTGTGCATGACGGGCTTAGCGGTCTTTGAGGACATAGCCCACACCTCGCAGTGTTCGAATCATCGGCTGCTGCCCCGGACCATCAACCTTACCGCGTAAGCGATAGATGTGAACATCCACCACGTTGGTATCCGGCTGAATACGCATGCCCCATACCTGATCGAGAATCATCGAGCGCGTCACCACGCGGCCCGCATTGCGGCAAAGATACTCCAGCAGTACGAACTCCTGGGGCGTGAGTTGCAAGAGCTGTCCTGACCGGGTCGCCTCGCGGCGAAGCAAGTCCAGTTCAAGGTCAAGAACTCGCAAACGGATTGCCTCGGCGCCGGGAGGACTGTTGCGCTTGATCAAGTTGCGCAGCCTGGCCAATAGCTCTGCCAGCGCAAAAGGCTTGGTCAGATAATCGTCCCCGCCTTGCTCCAGGCCCCGCACTCTGTCATCGACACTCCGGCGCGCTGACAGAATCAGCACCGGCGCACGGACTCCGAGTTGGCGCAGCTTGAGAATCAGGCTGATGCCGTCCTGGTCGGGCAGCCCGAGGTCAACGATCAGTATGTCGAATTGACCATCGATCACCAGCCGCTCCGCCGTCTTGCCATCCGCTGCCGCGTCCACCTGATATCCAGCCTCCGTCAAGGACGATTTCAGGAAGTTCTGTATGTCGGGTTCGTCTTCAACCAGCAGAAGTCGCATATGTGGATATTAGTGCATTTCAGGCAGATTGTTATGAGTGTCTTCCGATAGGAAACCACAGAGACGAGGGAATCCGTTACTTTCGGGAGATGAACACATTGTCATGATGAAGTTGGCTATCCGTCATGCGAATCCAGTAACCTTAAATATAGTCGCAAAAGTATTCCCCCGAAATGAACAAATCGTCATGAAGGCAGGCGCATTTTGCTGCTCTCCAAAGGAACTGCGAATCCGTCTTACCCATGAATTGCATTCAAGTCGACCGTACGGGAGAAACATCCATGTGATTCTCCCGTACATACGATGCAAACGACAGGAAAAGACGATCCCGAGGACACGAGCGCCAACGGCGCCATGCATGAACAAATTCAATACAACGCCATTCGCGGATGCTTTCAGAGCATCGATGCCGCTGCCCGCCACCCTCGATCCGCATCTCGAGGAGGCGCTTCGCCATGTATTGGACAATCCGGGCAGCTTGGTTCGCCCACGAATGGTCTTTCAGGCGGCGACGGCCTACGGCATGGACAGCGCTCGCGCCAAAGATCTGGCCATCGCGCTCGAATACTTCCATACTGCTTCGCTGCTCTTCGACGACTTGCCGTGCATGGACAATGCGTCCGAGCGGCGCGGCGTACCCTGCGTTCATCTCGCATATGGCGAAGCAGGGGCGATCCTTGCCGCGCTGGCCCTCATCAATCGCGCTTACGCGCTGACTTGGCGAGCGGTTTCCGCGTCTTCATCGCAATCTCAGTCCTGCGCGCTGGCCTACATTGAACAGTGTTTAGGCGTGGAAGGGCTGCTCAATGGACAGAGTCTCGACCTGCACTACTCAACCTTGCCTCACAACCGGGAGACTACGGAGAGAATCGCGCGGGGCAAGACGGTTTCGTTGATCCGGCTCACGCTGGTTTTGCCGGCCATGCTGGGCGGCGCTTCAGCGCGGGAGATTCAACTCCTTGAGCGGATTGCCCTGTACTGGGGCCTTGGCTACCAGATGGTCGATGACCTGAAGGATGTGCTCGGGAGCGCAGACGCAGCCGGCAAGACCGTTGCCCGCGACATTCTGCTCGACCGGCCGAACGTCGCGTTGGCGATGGGGATTCCCGGAGCCGTCTTGCGGCTCACCAGGTTCATTTATCTGGGCGACACGACGCTTCATCGGCTTCTCAAATCGAGGCCGGGGTTGTCGTTTCTCGGAAAGCTTCGCAGCGACCTGGAGGAGGAGCTTGTCCGGGTTACCGAGAATGTTATCGAGAAGACCATGGGAGCGCGCCCGTGATCTTTCTCAAGCTGATCGTGACCAATCTGCGCCGCCACCGCATCCGCTCGTTCATCAGCGTCGCGGGCATTGCCTTCAGCGTTGCGGCCATGCTCACCGTGGTTACCATCCTGCAAGGCGCAATCGGAATGTTCTCCGGAATCCTGTCTAGCAATAGCGAAATCATCGTTTTCGAGCGCAACGTCTCTGATCTCTTTTTCAGCAACGTTCCCGCTGCGGCAGTGGAAGAGATTGCCGGCTGGCCGATGGTGGATCATGCCGATCCGGTGCTCTTCGGAATTGTGTCCAGCGCTGACCACCCGATTATCACCTGCTTTGGTGTGACCGCTGCCGACGCGCGCATCCGTAAGGCCACGTGGCTCGCGGGCGATCGCCTCACGTTCGCTCAACATGCCGATGACGTGGTTCTGGGTGAGCGGGCAGCGGAGTTTCTAGGAGCCAGGCTCGATGACCATGTGCCCATTGGGCACGGGGTCTTCCACGTCATCGGAATTCTGAGGACGGCCAATGGCTTCGAGGACGGCGGCGTGTTCATGCCGCTCGCTTCCGCGCAAAGCTTCTTTCACAAGGAAGGCACTTCCTCGGTCATCACCATCAAGCTGCGCAACAAGGACGATGCGGTCCCATTCAAGAACATGGTCAAGGCAAAGTTTGCCAATCTGATTGGCCTCGAAGACGCGGAGTTCGCGCGCTCCTACTCGCAGTTCAGAATTCTCAAGGCCACCGCTTGGGCCGTGGGCGGATGCGGCCTTCTGCTGGGTGGTCTCGGCGTTGCCAACACTATGATCATGTCGGTCTTCACGCGAATTCGCGAGATTGCCATACTGCGCGTCAACGGTTTTTCTCATCTACAGATTGCCGCGATGATCTTTGGCGAGTCAGCGGTTGTGTCCCTGCTGGGCGCGGTGTTGGGCCTCGTGACCGGAACCTGCTTTCTCTTCGCGCTTAAGCTGGTCCCCGCTCTTCACGGCTATGTCGACGTAACGATTCAACCTGTCGTTATGCTGATCGTGATTCTGCTGGCCTTGCTCACCGGAATCTTCGGCGCGCTCTATCCGGCGATCTATGCCATGCGCATCCGCGCAGTGGAGGCGCTGCGCTTCGAATGAATCTTTCAACGGCACAAGCGAGCAATCAGAAACGCATCGTCCTTCGCGCCGAGGGCGTGTGGAAGAGCTATGACGATGGGACAATCGCGGTTCTCAAGGGAGTGGACTTTGAGGTAGCTGAGGGCGAGACGGTTGCTCTCTGCGGCCCGTCGGGTTGCGGCAAGAGCACGCTGCTGCATCTGTTTGGCGGGCTGGATTCGCTCGACCGCGGGCGCGTATCGGTCAACGGTGTTGAGGTCAATCGCCACCGCGATCTTTTGCGTCTTCTGCGCCACGAGGTGGGCTTCGTCTTTCAGCTCCACAACCTGATTCCCGATCTCACGCTCGCGGAGAACTGCCTTATTCCCACGGTCGCCGCGGGCATCGATCATCACACCGCGCAAGCGCGTCTGCGGCAGCTCGCCGGGCGCACCGGCCTGACCCATCGCCTTGGCCATCGCATCCAAAAGCTCTCCGGCGGAGAGCGCCAACGCACCGCACTCTGCCGGGCGCTGATGAACAAACCGAAGATACTGCTTGCGGACGAGCCCACCGGCTCACTCGATGAACACACGAGTGGCGCAGTCTTTGAACTCTTACTCGACATTGTTGCCACGGAGGGCGTGACTTTGGTGATGGCCACTCATGATCGCGGCCTGGCAGGGCGTTGCGACCGGTTGCTGGAGATGCACGACGGGAGAATCCATGAGCCAGTATCCGCCTGATAAGAGCATCTCTCCTGGCTGTGCCTCGCAGGCTGTAGCCAGCGCTGCATGGCACAGCTTGTTCTGGCTTGTCTTCGCTAATGCCATCGGCGTGCTGATCTCGCTTCTGCTGCTCTTTCCCTCTCTCAATCGATTGCTGGGTGAATGGACCTATGGGCGCTGGATCATGGTCCACATGAATCTGGAGCTCTATGGCTGGACGAGTCTTCCGATGGCCGGGTTTCTTTTCAAGGTCTTCCACGCAGATCGCGGGCCGCTTGCGCAATGGTGCAGGCCGGTTCTGTGGGTGTGGTCCGC
>Ga0224557_1003285_pt1 | contig 12735 bp, 12 predicted proteins | sample 714S31014metaG_FD_180677 | JGI IMG/M metagenome (GOLD analysis project Ga0224557, IMG submission 180677) | Peat soil microbial communities from Stordalen Mire, Sweden - 717 S3 10-14 | ecosystem: Environmental > Terrestrial > Soil > Wetlands > Peat | place: Sweden: Norrbotten County, Stordalen... | reverse complement strand
GTGCGCGCGTACTGACGCCGTTCACTTCCTGTCGTAGGCCGAGCAGTCGGTCCGCGCGCACGTGAGCAGTGAGATAGAAGTGCGGAACCGTTGTCTTGCTCTCCGTGAGTCGCCGGGCGATCGCGCGGCGCATTCCGGTCAGCGGGACGTCCGCGAAGCCGGCCGCCGACGGCACGGCTGGGGCGACCGACGACCCAGCAGCCAGGTGGGTCAGGTGTGCCTCCACGTCGCGGCGGACGATCCGAGCGTTCGGCCCGGTGCCGGTCACCTGCGTGAGGTCGACGCTGCGCTCAGCGGCAATCCTGCGCGCGATCGGGCTGGCGAGGAGCCGACCTGACGAGCTAGAAGACCTCGGAGCCTCTTCTGCCGCCGTCTCGCGCGCGCCTGTCGGGTCCGGGCTCGACGGCGGCGTCGGAGTAGCTGCCGACGTAGGCGTAGGCTCGTTGGGTTCGATGGCTGCCGGGCTGGGACCCTCATCGACCGAAGCGGCGGAGGCATTCTCGCCCGCTTCAAGCACGACGGCGATCGGATCACCGACGGCCACCTTCGCCCCGGGTTCCACCAGCAGGCGCCCTATCGTGCCCTCGATCTCGGCGGCGTATTCGACGATCGCCTTGTCGGTTTCGATCTCAGCGAGGACGTCACCGATGGCGATCTGCGTGCCGGGCTCAATCAGCCACTCTGAGAGGACGGCGTGGGTGGCCTCGGCCATAACCGACGGCATCCGTACGAACTCGGCCATCAGCGTGCTTCTCCCATCGCCGCCCGGGCGGCGAGTAGGCCGGTTAGGACCTCCTCGGTGCCCGCAATCGCGGCCCGCTCGAGCACCTTGGAGATACTGGGGCTCGCCTCACTGCCGGTGACGCGAAGGATCGGTTGGTCTAGCCAGTCGAAGAAGCGGCGCTGGATCTCATCGCCCAGCCAGCCGCCGTAGGAGGTGCCACGGGCGCCCTGTTCAACAATGAGCACCGCATTGGTCTTGCGGATGCTTTCGCCGATCGTGTCCCAATCGATTGAAACGCGGTCTAGCCAGCGCAGGTCAATGAGCTCGGCGTCCACGGCGGACTGCTCGATCGCCTCCAGGCAGCGGTGCACCATTGACAGATACGAGAGCACCGTGAGCTCGGCGCCGGTCCTGCGCACAACTGCGGTTTTAGGTGGGATCACGTAGTCGAGTTCGCCGGCGGGCACGCGGTCAGCCATCGAGTAGAGGTCGATGTGCTCGATGACCAGGACGGGATCGTTCAGTGCAAGCGCGGCGTTCATCAGGCCCACGTAGTCGGCCGCCGACGAGGGGGCCACAATCCGCCAGCCCGGTGACGTCGCGAAGATCCCGGCCGGATCCATCAAGTGCTGTGAGCCATAACCGGATCCCATCGCGACCTTCGTGCGCAGCACCAGCGGGAGGTTGTTCTGTCCGCCGAACATATGCCGCGCCTTGCCGATCTGGTTGAAGACCTGGTCCGCGGCGACCCACATGAAATCGGGATACATGAACTCCACGACGGGACGGAACCGGCCGTCGATTGCCATTCCGCCCCCGAGGCCGACAAATGCGTTCTCACTGATGGGAGTGCCGATCACCCGGCTCGGGCCGTAGCGCTTGAACAGGCCCTTGGTGGCACCGTTGGTCCCTCCGCCCAGGCGGTGCACGTCCTCGCCGAGAACGACGATCCGCGGATCCTGTTCCATCCGGCGGTCCATGGCGGCCGCCACGGCATCCACAAATTTGGTCTCTGTCCATTCGCCGTTGTGGCAGCTGGGCTCAAGCGTCGTCAATTCAGCCAGCTCGCTTGCGTCGCTGCGAATACCGACGTCTACAAAACCCGGGTCCGGCCACAGGTCGGGCTTTATACGGCGCTTACCCGGGGCATCCGGATCGTCCTCCACGAGCGCCGCGACCGCCTCACGCATCGCCGCCTGAGCGGCCTCGCGGAGGCCTCGCTCCTGTTCGTCGGTGAGCTGTCGCAAGGTCTTGAGCTCGGTAGCGACGCGCTCAAGCGGATCCCTTGCGCGCCACTCAGCTTCTTCCTCCTTGAGGCGGTAGCCGAACGCGCTGCCAGGGTAAGGGCCGTTCTGGTGGAAGAAGCGATAGACGTCCGCCTCGATCACGGCCGGACCCCCGCCGGCTCGCATGATCTGTAACGCCTCCTCAGTTGCGAGGTGGACGGCGAGTGGGTCCATGCCGTCGACCTTCCAGCCCGGGATGCCGAAGCCCTGGCCGCGAACGGACAGCCGTACGTCCGCAGCAATCTCCGTGACGTTTGTCGACACGGCGTAGAGGTTGTTCTCGATGAAGAAGGCGATCGGCAGCTTCCAGGCGGCCGCAAGATTGAAGCTCTCCAGAACAGAGCCGATCTGGGCGGAGCCGTCGCCGAAATAGGCAATCGTCGCGTCGCTGGTGCCTGCCTGCTTCTGTGCCCAGGCGTTCCCTGCGGCGAAAGGCACACCGCCACCCACTATCGCATTGGTTCCAAGGGCCCCCGCCTCCAACCATTGCAGGTGCATTGAGCCACCCCGCCCCTGGCAGAAGCCTTGCGCCAGCCCTAGGATCTCAGCCAGGGTCCGTTGCAGAACCTGCTGGACGGCCGGCGGCACGGGCTGATCCAGGGTCAGCCCGCCGGAGGCGACGTGTTCGAGCGCCTTGGCGAGGAACTGGTGATGGCCGCGGTGAGAGCCGGCGATGCCGTCGCTCGAGCGCAGAGCGATGATGGAGCCGACCGCGCCTCCCTCCTGACCGATACTTGAGTGCGCGGGACCGTGGACGAGGCTCTCGGAGGCGAGTTCAAGGACGGTCTCCTCGAAGGCGCGGATCAGGTGGAGCTGCACCAGCATCCCAGTCAGCAGCGCTGGATCGGCTCTCTTCCAGTCGTCCCGCGTCGTTGTGAGTTCGACCCACGGCACTCCGGTCTTCAGTGCTCGTCGTTGAGGCATGTCGCTTTCCCGTCTTGGGCATTGATGTGTACGGCGCTTCTCTGTGATTGAATCCAATCACAGCGGTGGGCCGTCGTCCAAGCAGTATTTTCACCCTGAAGTTGGATAGATAGTATTCAATGTGGCCAATGAGAGGTGAAACGTTGAATAGCGGTTACGGACTGCGGGGGATCGATCACGTCGGTTTCACGGTGCCGGACTTGGAGCAGGCGCATCGTTTTCTGCTCGATGTCCTCGGCGCGGTGCATGTCTACACGCTCGATGGCAAGTCCAGTGATGACGAGTGGATGCGCACTCACCTCGGTGTTCATCCGCGCACGCTCATCCGCGAGATCCGCTTCTACCGGGTGGGCGCCGGTTCCAACCTTGAGGTTTTCGATTACAAATCCGCCGACGGTCAGAACTCCCAGCCACGTAACAGCGACATCGGTGGCCACCATCTGGCCTTGTATGTCGACGACCTGGACGCGGCGATGACGACGCTTCGCCAGCGAGGGGTCGAGTTCATGGGTGAGCCGACCCCCAGTGCGAAGGCAGCCTCTGGGCAACGCTGGGTCTACTTCACGAGCCCGTGGGGAATGCAGTTCGAGCTCGTCAGCTTCCCGGCCGGAAAAGCCTACGAAAGCGACGCGGAAGTCAAACTGTGGCATCCGGCGCATCCAGACCGGTGAGTGCGCCAGGGCCGTCGCAGGAGACGCCCGGAGACGGCCCATCACACCCGCACGGTGAGTCCGGGGCCCGGATCGCCGCCGCGCTTCGCGAAGAGATCCTCGGCGGTGGCTACCGGCCCGGTGAACGCATCCGTCAGCAGGAGCTGGCGGGCCGGCACAGCGCCAGCAGGCTGCCCGTACGCGAGGCCCTGCGCATGCTCGAGGCCGAGGGTCTCGTCACCATCGTCGCGAATGCCGGCAGCTGGGTGTCCCACCTCTCAGCACAGGAATGCACAGAGATGTACCAGATGCGTGAGCGCCTCGAACCCCTGCTGCTGCGCTATAGCGCCGGCTCACTTCCGGATGAAGCTGGTGAGCGCCTTCAGATCCTGGCCGACGCGATGCAGCACTCGGCTGACGTCGAGCAGTTCATGCGACTTGACCGGGAGTTTCACCTACTCACCTACTCAGCGGCCTCGACGATCGTGCTCGGCGACACGATCCTGCAGCTGTGGAACCGGACTCAACATTACCGTCGCGCATACACCCGCATGTTCCGTGCAGAGGGCGACGACAGTGTGCACCACGAGCACCAACTGCTCGTGGCCGCGCTACGAAGTGGTGACGCCGAGTATGCCGAGCAGGTCCTGGCTGGGCACATCAGGCGCACGCGGCTCGCGCTCGCCCGGCACCCGGAAATCTTCGAGAGCTGAGACTGCGCCATGCGTTTCGGGCAAAAACAGACCACACGCGCACGCGCGTCTGACAGGAAGGGCACACGATGGCAATAGCGATCATCAACCCGGCCACCGGCCAACTCCAGGAGGAGTTCACACCGCACACCGCTGCTGAGGTGCAGACCAAGATTGCAGAGAGCCAGACGGCCTTCGAGGCGCTGCGAAGCACCACCTACCAGCAGCGCGGCGAGTGGATGCGACATGCCGCGGATATCGTGGAATCGGAGGTCGAGCCGACCGCCCGGATGCTCGTCCTTGAGATGGGCAAGCCGATCGCGCAGGCGCGCGCTGAAGTGCTCAAGTGTGCCAAGAGCATGCGCTTCTACGCCGATAACGCCGAGCGCTTCCTTGCTGAAGAACCGCTCCCCAACCCATCCGATGTCGGCGCCTCACGGGCCTACACCCGCTACGAGCCGCTCGGGGTCATCCTCGCGGTGATGCCTTGGAACTACCCGCTCTGGCAGGTGATCCGCTTCGCCGCGCCCGCGCTCATGGCCGCTAACGCGGGCCTGCTCAAGCACGCCTCCAACGTCCCCGGATCGGCCCTCTACCTCGACACGCTCTTCGAGCGCGCGGGGTTCCCTGTCGGCTGCTTCCGCGCCCTCCTGATAGGGAGCGGCGAGGTGGACGAAGTCATCCGCGATTCGCGTGTCAAGGCGGTCACGCTGACTGGATCGGAGGGTGCAGGCCGTGCGGTGGCGTCCACAGCCGGGGGGCAGATCAAGAAGTCCGTGATGGAGCTCGGCGGCTCTGACGCTTTCATCGTGATGCCGAGCGCGGATCTCGAGGCCGCAGCGACAACGGCCGTAAAAGCCCGGGTTCTGAACAACGGGCAGTCATGCATCGCCGGCAAACGCTTCATCGTCCACGCGTCGGTTTACGAGGAGTTCGCACAACTGTTCGCCGAAAAAATGGGCGCCCTCCGCGTCGGCGACCCGCTGGACGAGTCTGTTGACGTCGGCCCGGTGGCCACTGAGACGGGGCGTGACGAACTTGCCGAGCTCGTCAACGACGCTGTGGGGAAGGGCGCGACTGTGCTCGCCGGTGGCCGCACGATCGAAGGCGAAGGGTGGTACTACGAGCCGACAGTTCTCGGAGACCTCACGGATCAGATGCGGATCGTCCTGGAAGAAGCCTTCGGTCCCGTCGCCGCGCTCTACCGCGCGCAGGACCGCGACGACGCGCTGCGCATCGCCAATCAGACCAGCTTCGGCCTCAGCTCGGCGGTCTGGACCAACGATCCCGAGGACGAGGCCTGCTTCATCGCAAACCTGGAGGCTGGTGCGGTCTTCGTCAACGGTATGACCGTCTCCTATCCGGAGTTGCCATTCGGCGGCATCAAGGCGTCGGGGTTCGGCCGCGAGCTCGCCGCCGCCGGCATCCGAGAGTTCACCAACCTCAAAACTGTGTGGAGGGGATGACGGAGACCGCGTTTTGACCGGCTTGTTCAGTAGCCGTCAAGCGACCGATGCGCGAGCGTGCGTCGCGGGCGCCGTCAGTCTGCGGTTAACCGCAGATCTCCGCGGCGACCCACCACCACCCAGACATCGCACGCTCCTCTGGCAAGCCTAACTGTACGCGAGGCAGCCTGTCCCGAGATGCGTGTACCGTAACGGTACGCGCAGAATTGCCCGTTAGAACTGGGTTCATAATGACCACAACCGAATGAGCCTCGAGTTTCCGCGCAGATCGCAGCCATGATCTTCAAGCAGATCGTTCATGCGGATCTGGGCTGCGCCTCTTACCTGGTCGGCGATGACAAGGCCGGTGTCGCGGCGGTCGTCGATCCTCGCTTTGAGATCGACGAGTACCTCGAGCTGGCGGCCTACCTCGGGGTCACGATCACGGACATCTTCGAGACCCACAACCACGCCGACCACGTCTCCGGCCACGGTCGCCTCGCCGCGGCGACCGGCGCGACCATCCACATCCACAAACTCGCCGCGCCCGAGTTCGAGCACGAGTCGTTTGAGCATGGGGACGAGTTCGTGCTCGGGTCGCTGCGGATCAAAGCGCTGCACACGCCCGGCCATCGGCCGGAGCACACCTGCTTCCTGCTGACCGACACGCACCGTGGCGACGAGCCCTGGGCGGTGCTGACCGGCGACAGCCTGTTCGTCGGAGACGTGGCGCGTCCCGACCTGGCGATCGAACGCACGGAGGGCGCGCGTGGGATCTTTCGCTCACTCACGGACCAGTTGCTGACGCTGCCCGACTACGTCGAGGTCTGGCCCGGCCACCTTGGTGGCTCGATGTGCGGCGGTCCTGGCATGGATCTCAAGGGATCCTCGACGATCGGCTTCGAGCGCCACCACAACCGGATGCTGACGATCACCGACGAGCAGCAGTTCGTCGCGGCATTGGTCTCGAGCCTCGGTGCTCAGCCGCCCAACTTCAAGGCGATCGTCAACCTGAACCGCGGGCCGCTGCTGACCGAGTCGGTTGCCCTGGAACGGCTCTCGCCGGCGGAGTTCGCGCGCCGTCTGCCGGACGGCGCGCTGGTGGTCGACGCCCGTGACGATCTGTCGTTCGCTCAGGGCCATATCCCCGGGGCGCTCTGGATCCCGTTGCAGAAGAGCGGCTTCGGCACCAAGCTGGCGTGGCTCGCGGCTGCGGCGTCCCAGATCATCTTCGTCTGCGCGCACGACGACGACGCTGAACACGCCGGTGCCCTGGCTGGTGCGGTCGGGCTCGCCGAGTCGGTGCGACGAGGTGGCGTGCTCGCCGGCGGCATCGCCGCGTGGACGGCGGCCGGGGAACCGCTCGCGCAGCTGCAGCGGCTCCCCGTCAGGGAGCTTGAAGCCGCGCGCCGCGGTGGCGATCCTGTTCAGGTTCTCGACGTGCGCGAGCGGGCCGAGTTCGAAGCCGGGCACATCCCCGGATCTCTGGGCGTCACCTGGCACGACATCGTCGGCATTCCAGAAGGACTCGATTCATCAAAGCCGATCGCCGTCATCTGCGCGTCGAGCTTGCGCGCCGGCGTGGCCGCCGCGCTGCTTCAGCATCACGGCGCTGCCCATGTGATGCAGGTGGTCGACGGTGGCGTGCCGAAGTGGGCGAGCCTCGGAGGTTCGTTGAGTTCGGCGGCCGACGCCTCTGAGCGCGCACTAGCCTGAACTCATGGCCAATTCCTCCCTTCGCGAGATCCAAGCAGGTTCATTCGGTGCCGCCGCAGCGCTCTACGAGCGGGCTCGGCCTTCATACCCGTCAGACGCACTCGACTGGCTGTTGCCAGACGGCTCACCCGAGATACTCGATCTTGGTGCCGGGACCGGCAAGCTCACGCGACTGATCGACGAGCGCGGTCTACACGTCGAGGCTGTGGATCCCTCCGAGCAGATGCTCGCTGAGCTCCAGGCGGTTCTCCCTGACGTCCCCACGCATGTCGGCACTGCCGAACGGATCCCCGTTCCCGATGCCAGCTTCGACGCAGTCGTGGTCGCTCAGGCGTGGCACTGGGTTGACATCCCCCGGGCAGCTGCTGAGGTCGGCCGGGTACTGCGGCCAGGCGGGCAGCTCGGCCTGATCTGGAACGATCGTGACGAGCGAGTCGATTGGGTGCGAGAGCTCTCGGCGTTGACGGCGGCCGGCAGCCGCGGGATGGCGGTCGACAACCCGGTCATCGGTCCGCCGTTCGGCCAGATCGAATACTTCGTCACCGAGTGGTCCTACCCGATGACGCCCGCCGGCCTCATCGATCTGTTCGCTTCGCGCAGCTACGTGATCATCGCGCCGGAGCACGAGCGGCAGACGATTCTGGGCGGCATACAGCGGCTGCTCGACCGTCATCCCGACCTGGCGGGGCGTGACGAGTTCGAGATGCCCTACGTGACGTACGCGTCGCGCGCGCACCTCAGGTGAGCGGAATCCAGCATGTGACGCTGCTCGGCCTGATGGGGTCGGGCAAGAGCAGCGTTGGACGCGAGTTGGCCGCGCTGCTCGGTTGGCCGCTCAGCGACAGTGACGAGGTGATCGAGCGGGAGCAGGGTGCGACCGTGCGCGAGTTGAGCGAGCGGCTGGGGGTCGACGCGATGCACGGATTCGAGGCCGAGCACCTGCTCGGCGCGCTGAGTGCGCCGGAACAGAGCGTGGTCTGCGCAGCCGCGAGCGTCGTTGACGACGATCGCTGTCGGGAAGCGCTCAAGCGTCCTGACGTGTTCGTTGTCTGGCTTGAGGTCAACGCGGGCCGCCTGGCCGCCAGGTTTGCCAGCGGGCCGCACAGACCGGTGTTTGATCCCGACGCCGAGCGCATGTTCCGACGGCAGCTCGCCGAGCGCGGCCTTTTGTTCGCGCAGGTGGCGGATCTCCGCGTTCGCGCGGATCGCGGCGACGCAGCTCGCGTCGCGGCGCGCGTGGCAAAGGTACCGCGCGTGGCAAAGGTACTGAAGACGCCCGCGCGCTAAACATCGCGGGCACTGTGCGATTGCACGTACTCAGTGACCTGCACCTGGAGCGCGCGCCGTTCACGACGCCCGAGGTCGACGCCGACCTCGTGGTGCTGGCCGGCGATATAGCGCCGGGGACGGCCGGCGTGGACTGGGCTCGCAGCTGGCTGGGGGATCGTCCGGCGCTGTACGTAGCGGGCAATCACGAGTTCTACGGGGAGTCGTTCACCGAGCTGACCGACGAACTGCGTGCCCGGGCCGACGGTTCTGGCGTTCACGTGCTGGAGAACGATGTGTCGGTGGTCGGAGGTGTGCGCTTCCTCGGCTGCTCGCTATGGAGTGATTTTGAGTTCGCCGGACCGGAGCGGCGGGAGGCGTCGATGGCAATCTGCGAGCGCATGGTGAATGACTACCGCCACATCCGCGCGTCAAGCTCCGGCGGGCCGCTGCGGGCGCAGGACACGCTCACGCGGCATCTTGAGAGTCGCGCCTGGCTGGCAGAGCGCCTGAGCGAGCCACACGGCGGTCCCACGGTCGTGATCACCCATCACGCGCCGATCGTGCGCGAGCGGCCCGACAACCCTCTCTTGGCCGCGATCGGCGGCGCCTTCGCCAGCGACCTGAGCGAGCTGATGGGAGCCGACGCGGTCGACCTCTGGATCTTCGGACACATCCACCGAACGGTCGACGTCGATGTCAACGGCACGCGCGTGATCAGCAACCAGCGTGGCTACCCGGGCGAGCCGGTCAGCGGCTTCGACCCGGAGCGGGTGATCGAGATCTAGAGGCGTTGGCTGTCACCACAATTGCACGACCCCCGAGGATTTGGATCAGGGTCTTAGATGTGACGTGCTGAGAGCACATCACATCTAAGACCGTCTGCGTGGAGGCCGGGGTTCGTGCGGAAATGGTGGTACGGGGCCTGCCATCGACGAGCGGCGAGCCGGTTGTGAGGGCGGGCCTAGGGAGCGGGCCGGGTCTGCGGAGATGTCTGGAAGTCGATCAGGACCTTGCCCACCGCCCCTTGCTCAACCGCGTCATGGGCGTCGGCGATCCGCACCAGCGGGTAGCGGTGGAGCGGAGGTGTCGTCAGCGCGCCGGCCCTGAGTGCTTCGCAGACGCCGTTGATCGCGGCAGCCAGGTCAGATGGCTTGACCTTGTAGAGCAGCAGGAAGCGCAGGGAGATGTTGGCCGCCATCAGTTCCCGCACCGGCAGGATGGCGCGACTTGAGTCGTCGCCGGCATAGGCGGCGATCACCGCGTGTGGTGCGGCGACCTTGAGATCGAGCTCCAGGTTCTGATCGAGGGCGACCTCCGCGAAGCGGTCCACGCCGGTCGGCGCTGCGTCGATGATCTGCTCGGCAGCGTCTACGTCCCGGTAGTTGACGACCGTGTGTGCGCCGGCAGCCCGTGCGATCCGCGCCTTCTCAGGCCCGCTCACGGTCGCGATCACCGTTTCAGCGTCCAGGTGACGGGCGAGCTCGATCGCGGCGTGGCCGACCGCGCCGGCGCCGCCCGCCACGAGCACATCGCGTCCGGCAGGGTGCCCGCCGACTCTCAGGCAGAGCCAGGCCGTCAGCGCCGGGATGCCGAGCGACGCCCCCAGCTCAAACGACGCCGAGTCTGGCAGCGGCACGGCGCGGTCTGCCGGCACGATCGAGTACTCGGCAGCGGTGCCCCAGCGGTTGTTGTAAGCCGCGAGCAATAGCCAGACGCGTGCGCCGATGCGGCTCTCAGGGACGCCGGCGCCGACCGCATCGATCATGCCGGCCCCATCGTGGTTGGGTACGGCGGCCTGACCGTTTGGTGGCCCGGCGCGTCGTCTGGTCTTCCAATCGGTGGGGTTGACACCGGAGACGGCGAGCTTCACTCGCACCTGGCCGGGGCCGGGTGAGGGGGTCGCAATTTCGAGCACGCGCAGAACGTCGGCGTCGCCACTGGATTGGTACAGTGCAGCAATCATAAAGTCCCGATAAAGATAGCCCGACTATACAGTAGCCACTGGGCAGGGTGAATTGCAATGGACCACGGCTATCCTCCGCACATGCTTGGCGCTGAAAAGCCTCTGGGGAGAGACCTCGAGCTCGCGGCTGAGCTCGATCGCCTGATCACCCTATCTCGGTGGCGGCTGCTGCGGGAGGTCTCGACCGATCTCGGGCGCACTAGCTCCTCAGTGCTCAAGCAGTTGCGCGAAGCCGGGCCGCAACGAGTCACCGTGCTTGCCGCCAACGAGGCGGTGGCGCAGCCCACGATGTCGGCGCTGGTGCAGCGGCTCGAGCGTCGCGGACTCGTGACTCGCGGCCAGGATCCCGCGGACGCGCGCGCCTGTCTGATTCGGATCACGGCGTCCGGCCTCGACGTCCTGCAGGCCCGTCAGCGGGACCGCGTCGCTTGGTATGCAGAGCAGCTCGCTCATCTGGGCGCCGCCGAACAGCGGACGGTGATGGAGGCGCTGCGCCTGATGCTTTCGACGCTCGAGGAGCCCGCCGCGGGCGACTGACGGGGTACTAGTGCACCGAGAACGGTGCACTAGTCAGCCAACCAGTACCCCGACCGGCGGTGTCAGGCCGTAGCCGGTACCTGTGACCAGAGCTCGTCGATCTGACGCTCGGCCGTCGCCAGGCTCTCGGCGGCGAGCGGCTTCAACTCGGCCATCGCCGGGTTCACATTCGCCAGGGTCAGCTCGGCGACGACGAAGCGAGGCTCGAGGCCGGTGAGGACGATGCCGTGTGGCAGCCACTGTTCGGCGTGATCCCAGCCCTCGCGCGGGGTGCCGGGGGCGTAGCCGCCGCCGCGGCTGATGATCACGATCAGCTCACGCCCGCCGAGCAGACCTGTGTGCGTCTCGGGATCGACCGAGAGGCCGGGGAAGACGATGTGGTCGACCCACGCCTTGACGGTGCTGGGGGCGCCGAAGTTGTAGACGGGTAGGCCGAGCAGCACCGTATCAGCGGCTCGGATCTCGTCGATCAGTTCGACACTGATCGCGTAGGCCGCCGTCTGCTCGGCGGTGTGATCGCTCGGCGGTGTCATGCGGGTGGAGGCGGCGACGGCGTCCAGGTGCGGCAGCGGCTGTGCGGAAAGGTCGCGGTAGGTCACGGTTCCGTCGGGGTTGGCGGCCTTCCAGGCTGCGGCGGCGCGCGCGGTCAGCTTGCGGCTCACGGAGCGATCACCCTGGATGCTGGAGTCGATGTGAAGCAGGTGTGGCATTCGTACTTAGTCCTTTGACAATGATTAGTGGTGTGCAAATCATTCTTGCACACGCAATGACTGCCGGAAGCGCCCTAAACTCCTATGCATGCCGGAGCTCCCTGTTGTCCAGCCGCCTTATCGCTCCGCTGCGCTGCTCGACTACCTGTCGCGGCGCATGCGGCTGCGCAGCGAGTCGGCGCTGGCGCCGCTAGGCCTGCGCCCCCGCCACCTGGTCGCACTGACGATGCTGCGGGACGCGGACTCGATCACCCAGCAGGGCTTGTCAGAGATGCTTCAGCTCGATGGCACGAACGTGGTCGGGCTGTTGAATGAGCTCGAAGCTGAGGACCTCGCCACGCGTAGGCGCTCGCCTGAGGACCGCCGCCGGCACATCGTTGAGCTGACGGAGGCGGGACGGGAGAAGCTGGCGCAGGCCGAGTTCGTCCTGGCTGCCGTTGAGGATTACGTGTTGGAGGGGCTCAGCACAGAGCAGCGCGGCGTGCTCTTCGAGTTGCTGCGTCAGGCGACCGCGGGGCAGCTCGTTCACCCAGGGGTCGAATGTGCCGCTGCCAGGACCGATACGGTTGGCGTGTGACCCGCAAACGCGAGATTCGATCGTACCTGTTGGACATGGACGGCGTGCTGGTCCGTGAGGATCACGCGATCCCCGGCGCTGAAGGATTCATCGCCGCGTTGCGAGCTAAGGGCATGCCGTTCCTGGTGCTGACCAACAACTCGATCTACACCCCACGAGACCTGTCGGCCCGGCTTCGAGCCAACGGGATCGATATCGGTGAGGCCGACATCTGGACCTCGGCGCTGGCGACCGCGCGGTTC
>Ga0224557_1003284_pt1 | contig 12738 bp, 10 predicted proteins | sample 714S31014metaG_FD_180677 | JGI IMG/M metagenome (GOLD analysis project Ga0224557, IMG submission 180677) | Peat soil microbial communities from Stordalen Mire, Sweden - 717 S3 10-14 | ecosystem: Environmental > Terrestrial > Soil > Wetlands > Peat | place: Sweden: Norrbotten County, Stordalen... | reverse complement strand
GTCAAGGCGACGGCGCAATCCAATTGGCGGCTCTGGACGACGACGCGATTGCGATGCGAACGGCGCTGTGGCTCGCAACCGATCAGGCGTATAAGAACGCTCTGGCGGCTTATGCGCAAAAGCAGGCCGCCCTCAAGCAGGTTGAAACGCCGCCGCAGGCCGACGACTTCAGCCAGGAGAAGCCGATCATCCGTCTCGAAGAACCGCTGCGCCTGAAGCTGGACGAGCGAGCGTGGGAGGCCAGGGTAGCGCGCGACACCGGCCTCTATCGCACCGATTCGACTGTCAAGGACGGCCAGCGCGACGTGCAGTACTCCATGGGAAGTTTTACCGCGCTTGTGAAGACGACCTGGCTTGTAACCAGCGAAGGCGCCATCGTGCGCAAGTCAGCGGCTGATTACCAGGAGAGCTTCGCGGTGGGCACGCAGGCGGCCGACGGCATGAGCCTGGAGCGCTCCTATGCGACAACCGGGAACGCCCTTAAAGACCTGGATTCGCCCGAGGCATTCGCCCAACATGCGGTCTCACTCATCGCCTCGCTCACCGATCTGCGCAAAGCGCCGCTGGTCGAGGAAGAGTATCACGGGCCCTTGCTGATGAGTTCCGATGCGGCAGCCGATACCATGCTCACGCTGGTGGCAAGCGCTGTAACGGCGACGCGTCCCAAGCTGGGCACCGAGGCGCGCACCAACGGGCCTTTCGCATCGAGCTACCATGCGCGCGTGCTGCCCGAGTTTCTAGACGTGGTGGACGATCCGCTCCTGAAGAGTTACAACGGCAAGGGCCTCGTGGGCGCTTACGATGTGGACGACGAGGGCGTTCCGGCACAGGCTGTGAAACTGATCGTCGCCGGCCAACTGGACAATTATCTGCTTGGCCGCGAGCCGGTGCGCGACTTTCCGCAATCCAACGGCCACGGCCGCGCCGGGATTGCCGGGCCGCCGAGACCGTCTATCGGCGTGCTTCAGGTGACAGCGAAGGATGGGCTGACCGGCGAGGGACTGAATCGCAAGCTGCTGGAGTTGGCCAGGGATCGCGGTTTGAAGAATGTCTATTATGTCTCCACCATGGGCGAAAAGCTGACGCCGCGGCTGCTTTATCGCGTGAGCACCGACGGCAAGCGGGAACTGGTGCGCGGCGCCATCTTCGACGACCTCGACCAGCGCGCGCTGCGTTCCGATGTGGTGGCCGCGGGTAAGCAACTTTGGGTCGCCAACTACCTCGGCGAAATACCGGAGACGGTGCTGGCGCCGGCGCTGCTCATCGATGACGTGACCATCCGCCGCGCCAACAAGAAGAACGACAAGCTGCCCTTCTATCCGCCGCCGGAGTAACTTCCCTGGCCTCAGTCAAGCCGCGTAAGGTAAGCGTCGCCCTCGGCGGGCCGCAGGTGCCGGGCGATAAGCTCGGCCTCCTCGCGATTGTCGCCCTGAGGACGGATGCGAACCCAGTAACTGTCCTCGCCGGGGAACTCGATCACTTTGGCGTCGGGGTACTTGCGCAGGAGCTGTTCCTTGAACTTGTTGGCCTTGCGCTCACTTGTGAATGCGCCGATCTGCACACACCAGCGACCGCCGGTATAAATCGGCTTAGGCGTTCGATAAACGTCCACCCGGACCCTGGCTGTGCCAACCCGATAGACACCCGTAGCCTTGGCCGAAGCGATGGTCAGATCGATCAGCTTGTCTTCCACAAACGGACCGCGATCAGTAATGCGCATGGCGGCGGATTGGCCGGTCGTCAGATTAGTCACCACGATCAGCGAACCCATGGGCAGTGTACGGTGAGCTGCCGTCAGGTCTTGGTCGCTGAAGACCTCGCCGTTGGCCGCTTTGCGGCCCTTGTAGGGCGCGGTATACCAGGTAGCCAGGCCCTCCTCGCTCAGGATGGGCCTGTGCGTCTTCACAAAGCTGCGGTCTTCGGCGCTGACCCCGCCCGGCGGCGCCGGAGTGGGCGCAATGCGTCCGGAAGGCGTGGGCGCAGGCAAACGCGGGTAAGCTTGAGTCTGGGCCTGAACGGGAGGCGGAGCGGCTTCCGGCGCTGTCCATGGAGCAACAGTTTGTCGATGCCCACAGCCAGCCAGAATCAGAAACGACGAGGCCGCCAGTGCAACAGCCAACCCAGCCCTGTGCCGAATTACCCATAAGTCACCGTGCCCTGTCATCCTGAGAGCAGCGCAGCGGAGTCGAAGGACCTGCTTCTTGCATTTCTGTCGCAAGAGCGAGAGACCACGAACCTCAACTGGTGAGTTCATTAGCGGCGCGGACTCCCGTTCCGCTCGAAGCGGTCGGCCAGTTCGCGCAGTTTGTCGGCCACGGTGCGCAGCGCCGAGATCGATTCGCCGCGCACCTGCGGAATCACCGCGTCGTTCACGTAGGCGACGGCGTGGCGCAGCTCCATCTCGATCAACTCGACAGCCTCTTCGATGCGCGCGCCGGCGCTGCCTGGACTGGAACCGCGGCCCGGAGGGGGATTTGTACTCATGATGGTGCACCTCGCGCAAAGAGACTCGGGCAAGCAATCTCTTCCTAAGTCTGCGATGCGCGGCGCGGCGCGTCAATCGCCGAAAGTCCAGAGGTGCCGCAATGGTCAATAAGAGAAGCGGGTTCCCGGCAGTTGGGCGGCCATCGTTTTGTCGCATCGGCGCGTGACTTTCCACAAAGCATTTGCATCAGATTTAACGGTTGCACCGAAATAACAATTCGCGGCTGGCGCGGTATCCCGGATAGACTTGTCAGACAGCGAGCCGGTTTTTCCTGAAGCGCGTGTAGCCAAATCTTCCACCAGCGAGGGCATTACTCTTGAAATGCGATTCGGAGAACGCCCGCAAGAACTCCGCCGCCGGCCAATGGAAGTTTGGCGCGGCGCAAACAAAGCCTCGCGCCATTCTGCTGTTGCTTATCGCGCAGTTGCTTTTACCACCGATTTCAGCGTGGGCCGGTCAGGCCGAGACGCCCCAGCCGCCGCTGCCAAACGCTCCTGGTCCGCAACTCCCAGCGCACCCCAGGCCACCGACACCAGGGCCTTGCCAAGCCAGCCGCTCCAGCTCTGAGGCAGCCCAGGCGGCCGAGTTGGGAGCGGTCTTCGGCGCCGGCAATGCGGCGGTAGGAATAAATCCCCAGCCAGGCGCGCAGCCTGCGCCCTGCCCGCCTCTAACGCCCCCTATCAACTGGTATGAGCGCTTTATCGACGGGCCCAAGGTGAAGCCAATGACTCCTGAGGAGAAAGCCTGGTTGGCGGCGCGCAATGTGGTGGATCCCTTCAACGCCCTCACGATTCTGGGCAGCTCTGCAATTGCGGTAGGCTCCGACTCGCACTCCGCTTACGGCCCCGGCATGAATGGCTTCAAGCGGGCCGTGGGCGTCAGCTATACAGAAGACATTACCGCCGAATTCTTTGGCACCTTCCTGATTGCTTCCATCATGCACCAGGACCCGCACTACCACCGCATGCCCCATGCGACCATCAAGCGCAGAATTGCCCACGCCGTTTACCAGGTGGTGTGGACTCAGGGCGACAACGGCAAGGGGATGCTGAACTACGCCAGCCTGGTGGGCGGCGCCATCGAAGACGAGATCGGCAACCTTTATGTCCCCGGCAGGGAAACCAATCTTCCTGCCAGCGCCGAGCGTTACGGCATCGGTATGGCCACGGCGCCCATCGACAACTTCGTCACAGAATTCGTGCCCGACGTGGCCCGCCGTATTCACATCCGCGTCGTCCTGATCCAGCGGATCATTGACCAGGTCGCCAAAACGGGCGGCTCCGGATCATAGCCGCCAGCCCACCAACGGGATGCCAGCCTCCAGGCAAATGTGCCTTCTTGTCCGTTAATTCCCTGCAAAATATGGCAAACAATGGCCTTGTAGATCATCGAAAACCCTGCATGGCACACGTGTGCTTTTGCTCAGAAAATTAATAAAAAAAGATTGCGAGTTGGACAAAATGTGAGCTATAGGCTTTTTACCCCGGGCAGGTCCAAATTGGAAGCCCCCGGTGTTCGTCCCCTGACTGGGAACATTTTCCCCTAATTTCCCCGTCTGACCCCACAAGAAAAATTGGAGGTTTTACTCAATGAACAATAAGTTTAGTCTTAACACTTCCCTGTGCGTCGTTGTCCTGGCGCTCTTCGCCTTGGCTTGCGCACCCGCGTTTGCTAGCCCAACCAACCCTTGCCCCACAATCAGCGGCGACCCCGGCGGCGGCCCTGATGGAGAAGGCATCAACCCCACCTACACCGCCGACGCATCCGGTGGAGCAACCTGCAACGTCCTGATCACGTTCAATGCAAACGGATCGATTACGACAACTAACCCCAACGCTGCGGTTTCCTATGACGGGGGCCTCGACGACAACCTGGTCGGCATCGTCAACAACACCGGCAGCGCCATCAGCTCTGTCCACCTTTCCAGCGCGGTCGATGACATCTTCGGCTTCGACGAAGATGGCATTTGTACCGTCTACGGCGGCGGCAACTACTCCTTCTCCTCTGGTGGCACTGGAGGATCAGGCGCCTGCTCCGGTGCTAGCCAGGGCAGCAGCGAAGGCTATGCTCCCGCCGGCGTAACCTTCTCAGGCATTAACGGCGCCGATACGGCTGGCACTGTCAACTTCGCAGGCGGAATCGGGGCCAACGGTGGCACTTCGTTTTTCTCCCTCGAAGGTCCAGTCGACCTCAACCTCCAGGTGAACTCCGCTGTTCCGGAACCAAGCAGTCTTCTGCTGTTAGGTACCGGTCTTTTGGGTCTGGCTGTATTTACTCGTCGGAAACTTTTCGCCTAGTCTCTCTCGCTGCACCTTTCCGAATAAAAAGCCCCGCGCCTCGGTTTGAGGTACGGGGCTATTTGTTTGATGTGCCGAAAAGACGGTGCAGACCGCGCATAGCCATGTTGAAGCTCTGACCCGCGGCTAATAATCCTCGCCATCATCATCCAAAGCCCTGCTGTCCTGTCTCAGAAAAACGCTACGCGAATGCGCTGTCATCCTGAGCGAAGCGGAGTCGAAGGACCTGCATCTCACATCGCGCTGTCATCCTGCGCGACCGGAGGGAGACGGTAACCGGACAGAGGCGGTGACCGGAGGGAGGCGGGGGTTTCAACCCCCGCACAATGCCACAATATCAACGCGGGCCTTAGCCCCGGAGCGACACTCCGGACGACAGCATCCCCATGGCCGCGCGCGATGCCGGCGCTCAGCCAAATCTACCCTCTATCTGTTGCTCGGAGTTATCCGAGATCCCTACGCCCTGACGCCCGCCAACAGCCTGCGCCGCATCATCACCAGCAACAGAGGCAATCCTCCCAGCGTCAGCCACTCCGGCTCGGGAACTGGATTTCCAGTTACCACCGTCGATGAATCAAACGTCGCGCTTCCGGTTACCTCGCCTGTATAGGTCGCTCCGCTGACTAGCCCGACATCAATCTGGTCGCATGACGCGCCGCCCAGGGATGTGCCCCCGCAAACCGGCGAAACATAGAGGACGTCGAACCCTCCTACGAACGAGCCACCGGCGTAAATTGGGATGTCGTAGTTAGGTCCGCCGCTTTCGTCCAGTTGCAGATACATCGTCGTCCCGGCGGGAATGTTATCGAAATAAAAATAGTCCTGGTTGGCGCCGCCCAACGGATCCGCCGAAATCGCGCCTAGCGGGGAAGCCCCGGTGCCCAGATACGTCGTGACGAAATCATAGGTCCCGCCCGTGTAGCCCGCCGTGCTGCCGGTGTACGAGCCGGTGAGCGAACAGGTTGTCGAGGAAGCCCCGGCAACGCAGGACCCCTGCGTATTCAGATAGGTTCCGTAATTGGCGCCGTTATTTCCCTGGCCTATCATGACGTAATCCTGCGCGCTTTGACCCAGGTTGACGCTGATTGACGTAGCCCGCATTGCCGGAGCTGCAAGCAGCAGGCTCGCAAGCACACATACACTGGTGCTGATTCTCATGGACTAACCTCCGTGGGATTGGGATTTGGAGCGCAGTTGGGGAAAATTGCTCCGTTTTCACACAAGAAATGAGAAGACCCTAAAATGTCAAGTGTTTTTTCCATAAGGATTTAGGCAAAGTTCCTACAACAGGTTCCGGCCAGCTGATCCGCCTCTTCCTGGGCCTGACGAGTTCATTGGCCCCGACCATTCGACCCGCCCCTGCCGCCATTCAGCCGAGGATTCCGCCGTTTGCTGCTCCGGGTTTGGGTTGACCGGGAACCGAGGTTACCCTGTTACTGGATTTTCAGATTTCAGGATTCCCTCGCATTTTGGGAATCCAGAGGCGAGCAGGGCGAGAGCCCGCCGCCGGAAGCAAAATTTATTGGAGGAGATTGCACTAATGTCCAAAGCAATCAAGTACGCCGAGAAAGCCGCTGTCTACGCGGCAAAGGGAGCGTGGGTCGTTTTTGAGCGGTTGAATCGCATCAGCCCCAACCCGTCGTTCATCCCCAAGTGGAGCGACAAGCCCCTGCAGAAGAGTTACGAAAAGCAGAAGCCGCCGCTGGGTTGGCCTCGCACCACCGACTCGCTCTGCCCCAAGTGCGTGCCTGAAATTCGCAAGCAGATTCTCGACGGCAAGCTCCCCTACGAAGTGCTGCTCAACGAAAAGGTAGGCGAAATCAAAGCGCAGATCATTGAGCGCGACGGCAAAATCCTCATGGTCAAGGATTGCCCCAAGCACGGCCACTTTGAAGATCTGATGTCCATAGACACAGCCTTCTTCAAGCACCTCGAAGAAAGCTTCCCCGGCCGCGATATGCGCGCCCACAACGACAAGACCCTGCACAACCACGGCACCTCGACCATGACCCACGGGCGCGGCTCGGTGCTCACCATCGACCTCACCAACCGTTGCAATATGATGTGTGATCCCTGCTTCATGGACGCCAATCAGGTTGGTTTCGTCCACGAGCTGTCTTTTGAAGAAATCAAGACCATGCTCGACAACGCCATCACCCTCAAGCCCCATCGCCAGATGAGCGTGCAGTTCTCTGGCGGTGAGCCCACGCTGTCGCCGCACTTCCTTGAAGCCGTCGCTTACAGCCGTAAGGTAGGCTACAACTCGGTGCAGGCCGCCTCCAATGGAATCGAGTTCGCCAAGAGCAAGGAGTTTTGCCGCGCCGCCGCACTCGCCGGATTGCGCTACGTCTATCTTCAGTTTGACGGCATCGGAAACGCCGCCAACTCGCACCGCAAGGTGGGCAACCTCTTCGATGTAAAGCTCCAGGCCATCAACAACCTGCACGAAGCGGGCGTCGAGATTGTGCCGGTGACCACCATCATCAACGGCATCAACAACGAGCAGGTGGGCCACATCATCCAGTTCGCCCTCGACAACCCCAAGAAGATCAGCTTCCTCAGCTTCCAGCCGGTCAGCTTTACCGGCCGCGACGAGGAAATCACCGACGAGCGCCGTCTCGCTCAGCGCTACACGCTCTCGCACATGGCCCACGATGTCAAAAATCAAGTGGGCATCGGCGAGCCGGAGCGCGACTGGTTCCCCATCAGCTTCATGAGCACCTTCAGCGACTGGGCCGATCTGATTCACGGGCCCGCCGCCGAGTGGGGCCAGCTCTCCTGCGGATGCCATCCCAACTGCGGCATCGGCATGGCGCTGATGATCGACAAGGAAACCAAGGAATCCGCGCCCGTAACCGCCTTCCTCGACATGAACCAGGTAGCCAAGGACCTCGCCAAGGTCAACGACGCGGCTCGCGGCAAGTGGCTTTCCGTCATCGGCTTCGGGCTGGCTCTCTTGCGCAACTACGATCCGTTCATGGCGCCCACCCACTTCAAGATCACCGACATGATGAAGAAGATGGACAAGACCTTCAACGCCACCGGCAAGGATTACGGCAGCGTGAAGGGCGACCGCACACTGGAAGACATCAAGCTGCGCCGCCAGGACCGCTGGAACTTCCTCTTCATCGCTGGCATGTGGTTCCAGGATCTGTTCAACTACGACTTCCGCCGCACCGAGCAGTGCATCATCCCTTACGCCACCCAGGAAGGCGAGATCAGCTTCTGCGCCTACAACACCGGCGTCGGATGGCGCAACATCATCGAGAAGATGCACATGACGGCCACGCTCACCAAGTGGTATGAGGAGCACGGGCGTCACGAAATCTTCACCGGCGGCAAGCAGGTGGTCATGCCGGTAGTGGGCCACGACCTCCAGTTGAACCAGATACACGTCAACGCCTCGGCCAACCACACCCTCGACGATCTGGGCATTGCCAAGACCGCCCGCGAAGAGCAAATCCGCGCCCGCGACGGGAAGATGAAGCAGGATGCGGAAAACTCCCGCATGGCCAAGCTCTATCGCGAGCATGTCCTCGGCGAAAAGCCGGTCGAGGGCCTGGTAAGCCTCAACGCCATCGCACCCGCCAAGCCCGTCAAGGAAGAAGAAGGCGAGCTAGTCTCCGGCGACTAATTAACTGCCCTTGGTTCACTCAACACAAAGGCCGTTCCCCTCGGGAACGGCCTTTGCGCGTTTAGTGTCAGGGCACGACTGTACAGCTTGCGGAAGGACTCACTCGGGCGGTAGGCCGGGGATTTATCCCCGGAATCAAACCAGCTAAATCAACGAGGGCTTTAGCCCCTGAGGGATAACACACGGAGGGAGCAGGAGCCTTCAGGCTCCTGAATCACGCAACAAAATCAGCGCGGGCTTCAGCCCCGGAAGAAAGCTCGTCAGGCTCTCAAGAAAAGCCCCCAACTTCCAAGAAGTATCAGGGCACGACTTCAGTCAGGATTATTCACTTGACGAAGGGAGTGCCAGATAATCTCATTGAAGCCTGAGCCGCGTTCGAGTCAAATTCACCTTAAACCCAAACTGCGGCGAAAGAGGAAACGCATGACTGTTTGTATTGGCGTTTTAGCTGCTGAGTCTGAGGCGATGGCGTGTGATGCTGATATGTGAAGTTCAATAAGGAGCAACACGTTCCGCAGCCCCCGAAAAACTGGATGGCAAGACTCAAGGCATTTGCCGAGACCATCATCCCATCAAACCCGGAACAACAAGGTAATGGAGGAAATTTACAATGACATGGGCCTCCTTGGAAGCGATTGGAGCCATTATCGCCGCCGTCGCAGCGGTTATCGCAATTTGGATGCAGAACAAGAGCTTCAAAGCGAACTTGACTGCTGATTTGGCAATGAGACTAGAAGATCGATTTGCCTCCGAGGAGTATAAAGAGATCCGCTCCCGAGCAGCCAGAGCCTTGAAAAATCACATTGATGAAGAAGAAGCGGAGGACGCTTTTGACTTCTTTGAGACAGTGGGACTGTTAGTCCGCCGTAAAGCACTTGATGCGGAGGTCGTTCATAGCCTTTTCTTTCATTGGATCAACGTGTACTGGACGGCAGGGTCCCACTACATCCCTCGCAGGCGGGTAAAATCCAAATCCCTATGGAAAGATTTCAGCGCTCTGTATGTGAAGGTTCTCGAACTTGAGAAGAAAGAGGACCCATATTCAGAAGACATTTCATTATCAAAGGAAGACTTGGCGCGTTATTTGGACGACGAAATCGCGCTTGGTCAAAGCCGCACGTTAATTGCGGTGGCGCCGTCAGATTCTCAAATGTCAGAGGATCAGCAGTGACCATGTGGCGCCGGGTGCCCCATCCTTCGCGCACTTTCCGAATGGTGGGATACCAAAACCCCACGCGCGAAGCGCCTCTGCCTGGACGGCCAGTCCTTTTTCCTTCTCTCCGTTTCACTTACTTGGTATCATCTCGTTGCGCAGCGGAGTGATCCGCTTTTCTTCCCCCCGCTCACACCCCCCAAGGAGACCCTCATGGCACGAGTCACCGGAATCGGCGGCGTCTTCCTCAAAGCCCGCGACCCCAAAACCCTCTCCGCCTGGTACGCCCAACACCTCGGCATCCAGCTCGCCGACTACGGCGGCGCCAGCTTCCTCTGGTCCGACGAAATCCCCGCCGGTACCGGCCAAACCGCCTGGATGCTCTTCCCCGACACCACCAACCACTTCGGCGCCTCTACCCAGCGCGCCATGATCAACTACCGCGTTGACGACCTCGAAGCCCTCCTCACACAGCTCCGCGCCGCCAACATCCCCATCGACCCCCACCAGGAATCCGCCTCCTACGGCCACTTCGCCTGGATCACCGACCCCGAGGGCAACCGCCTCGAACTCTGGCAGCCACTCATCGAAACACCGTAAAATTCGCGGGCGGGTGACGGACGGACGCGTGGCCCACATCTCGATTTTGAGATGTGGGAGACGATGAGCCTTAACTCGCGAGACGGAAGACCCCGTGCGCCTCAGGTCCGGCACGTCTTTGTTTTTGTGCCTTCGGGGTTCCCAACGATAGGTCTTCGTCGTTGGGGTGATCTAGGGTGGGATAGTTCCATCTATCTACGTTCGTTTATAGCTTTTTACAAAGCCAGACCACACACAACAGCTCCGTGCCCCATCCATGCGACTTTTTTCTGTCGCATGGGTGGGAAAGCACAGACTTATATCCGCACTACTAATTCCCTAACCCAACTGGCTAATCTTCACCTGCAACTTATCAAACTCCACGGTCCCCAAACCGCGGTTAGCGGCCATCTGCAGATAAGGCAGCTTCTCGGCGTCGAGATTCCAATACGCTTTGGCAACGTACGCGTCGAGAGCCACCGGATCAGTTCCTGCGACCATGGTCTTTTTTGTCGCCACGTCTTCCAAGTTTCCGCCTGTGGGGCCGTTGCGCAACAGGATGCGGTAACAGTCAATCATGGTCAGCGTTGGCAGCATGAAATTAGCCAGGTCCGCGAGACTCTGGTGAATCTGCTGATGCAGCCGGTTGCGCTCGCCGCCGAGAATGCCGTACCAGTTCTTCATGCCCAGCGTTGCGCCGGTGAGTGCGTGATGCTTGGCGATGGGCAGGTTGAAGATTTTGTCCGCTTCAAGAAACGGCGTGAAGACCGGCCAGCTTTTCAGCACCACGCCGCCCAGTTCCACTTCGCGGAAAAGCTCCGGATCGGGCAGGATGACTTCGGCGCCCTCAGCGCGTGCAGCAGCCTGAATACCGGAACGCTGAAAGCAGCGCCGCGGTTCGTTGCAACTGACGTCGGTGACGATGACGCGCTTGGCCCCAGCACTCCAGCACTGGCGCACGACCTCTGCAACCACATCGGGATTCGTGTTGGCGGCCTGTTCCGGCGTGCGATCCCACGCGATATTAGGCTTGATCACCACCACATCCTGCCGGCTGACGAAGCGGCCAATGCCGCCGAGATTTTCCAGAGCCTTATCCACCAGCGCGCGCGGCTCTCCGTTCTGAACAACCGTCATGGCCGGCCATTGCTGGCTGGCCGCCGCGCGATGGTCGCGCCGCGCCTCTACTGCCTTCGCCGGAACCGGCCGGAAACTGTGCTCGCTGAGCCAGACAGCCGCGCCCGCTGCGCCCGCCGCGACTCCGCCCACGCGCAGCAGTTGCAGCATCGCCTCGCGCCGCGTCATGCCCTGCGTCGCGCCCGTCGCTTCTTCCGGCTTGCGTTCGGTTTCCCCAGCCATCGTGTTTCTCCCGCTCAGACTTCCATGAGGTGCATGCGCTGCGGATCGTTCGTGCCCAATCGGTGAGCCGCATCAGCGGCAGTGGCAATATAGCGCGGAGGACGGCCCGCAACCTCGAGTGTTGGCATGCCCACCTCGGCGCGTTTGCGCTCTATCATCTGCCATGCGATCTGATCGAGGGCGACGCGATCCTCGCCAACCATGAGCGCATTGGGATACCAGAGGCGCTCGGGATGAAAGCCAGGGCCTCCATCGTAGACCGAGCTGATGGCGTCACCAATGGTGAAGTGCACCTTCTCGCGAATCACGGGAATGCAATTCAAGTCGGCTACACCGGGATTGCAGCCTCCGGCGTGCAGATCCTGCGGGCGGTCAACCACGCCATACATGTTCTTCATGGCAAAGGTAACGCCGGCCCCGCTGTGATCCTTGAGAATCGGCATATTGATGACCATGGTGCACTCGCGGGTCAAAATCTTCGTGATCCGGATGCGCGCCGTGCCCCACGTTGCCTGCTGATCCTCGAAACCCGCCTGGTCGCGGCTGTAGCAGCGGATCTGGTTGGGATTGGTGTTGGGAGTAAAGCCGCAAGCCTCCAGGAAGTGGTCATTCTGGTCCCAGATCAGAATGTTTCCGGGCTTGACGCCAATCTGTTGCAGCCGTTCGGCAACGGCCATCGTCAGCGCATGGTGCGTACTGATTCCCTTGCCGCCTAGGCCGTTGACCTTGAGGCCGATGACCTTGCCTCCGGAAACGAGACTTGCGGGCACGATCCGCCGCCACGCTTCGACCGGGTGCTCGCGGCCCGTGTAGGCGGCGATGGCGCGGTCGAGCAAAGCAGCCACGCGTTTCTCGTCCGGCTGCGCGCCCGTTCCGTGAAGCGCTGCGTCACGCGCAATCACCACTTTGGATTTGCCAGTCTGCGCATGTTGGTCCAGCCCTGCGGCCAGTCCCAACTTGCTCTGCGCGCCCAGCGCCAAAGCTCCCGTTGCCGCAATTTTCAGAAAGTCCCGTCTGTTTTCCATTGCACTCCTCTCAATCGTCGCTGCCGCGTTGGTTGATTGCCGTACTTCCCGATGGTGCGCCATCATCCGATTCCGGTCCGGCGCCTGATCCGTTTGCTCAAGCCACGGTCGCTCTGCCGATCAAACTTCCAGAAGATTGATGCGCCGTGGATCGTTCACGCCCAACCGGTGCGCCTGATCGGCGGCAGTGACCAGATAACGCGCCG
>Ga0224557_1003277_pt1 | contig 12777 bp, 8 predicted proteins | sample 714S31014metaG_FD_180677 | JGI IMG/M metagenome (GOLD analysis project Ga0224557, IMG submission 180677) | Peat soil microbial communities from Stordalen Mire, Sweden - 717 S3 10-14 | ecosystem: Environmental > Terrestrial > Soil > Wetlands > Peat | place: Sweden: Norrbotten County, Stordalen... | reverse complement strand
GATGGCGTTCTGCGAAGGCGCTTCCTCAAACTTCGGCTTCTCCACCATCCCCTTCACCGCCAGCAACCGGGGATTCTGCGGCATCGGCGTACAGTCGAGCACGCCATAGGCGGAGATGGCCGGCCCTTCGATGACTTCCGAAGCGAGGATGCTCGACTGCGTTTCGTAAAAGGCCTCCACCATCTGCTTCAGGCAGGGGACACTGGCATCGACGATATCGTCCGGCAGCAGCACACAGAATGGCTCATCGCCGACGATGTCCTTGGCCATCAGCACCGCGTGGCCCAGGCCCAGCGGTTCGGCCTGCCGCGTATAGACGGTTTTGGCCAGCTTCGACACCGAGCGAACCACGTCCAGCAGCGACTGCTTGTTCTTCGCGGCGAGAGCGGCCTCAAGTTCGGGGCTGGAGTCGAAGTGATCTTCCATTGCGCCCTTGTCGCGGCCAGTCACAATGATGATCTCGGTGCATCCGGCGGCGACCGCCTCTTCGACCCCGTACTGGATCAGAGGCTTGTCGACCAGGCACAGCATCTCTTTCGGGATCGACTTGGTGGCCGGCAGAAAGCGCGTGCCTAAACCTGCGGCGGGGAATACTGCCTTGCGGAGCTTGGGATAAGCCATTGGAAGAAAGCGCCTCGCTGCTAAGTTCAGCCCATCGTGGCCATCGGGTCAAGAGCTATTTTCGTGCTTGGATGGTGCTGGCTCCGGCTTTGCGGCGTGCGCGTTTCAAGGCAATCTCGCGCATCTCCCGCCCCAGCGACGTCCGGTTCATCACCGCCTGCTGCGCGATGCCGATCACGTTGCCGACCGACCAATACAGCGCCAGTCCCGAAGCGTACTGCCAGCAGATGTAGCCGGAGAACGCCGGCATCATGAACGCCATCATCTTCTGCTGCTGCGGATCGACCCCCGGCGAAGGCGTATAGAACTGCACCAGGAACTGCGACACCACCATCAGGATCGGCAGGATGTGATACGGATCCGCGGCCTGCAGGTTGGGCAGCCAGTACCAGTGCGCATCGCGCAGTTCAACCACGCGCGGCAGCATGGTGAAGAAGGCGAACAGCAACGGCATGGTAATCAGGGTTGGAATGCATCCGCCGAACATATTCACGCCGTTGTCCTTCTGCAACTGCATGATCTCGGCGTTCATGTCGTTCCGTTTCGGATCGGTCACCTTGTACTTCTTGTACTTCTCCTTGATCGCGTCCATCTGCGGCTGGATGCGCTGCATCTTCAGGGCGCTCTGCATCGTTTTCACCCGGAATGGCAGGATGAGCACGTTGATCAGCACGGTGAGCACGATGATCGCCCAGCCCCACGCTCCGCTCCATCCGGACGTGATGTGGGTGTAGACGAACTGCAGCGCAAGGAAGAGGTACTTGCCGATGAATCCCCAGAAGCCGAACTCCAGCATGGGTTCAAGCGTCACCCTGGAATCCGCGGCATGGATTTTCTTCAGCACGCTGATTGCCTTCGGCCCGACGAAAATCCGCGCCTGCGTGGGCCCGCTGCTGCTGCCCAGTGCAACGCCGAGGATGGGCTCATCGAGGGGCTTCGTGGGCGGAGAACTTGACCCGAACCCAACGCGCTTGATGGTCTTCGAAACATCCAGCTGGTTGTGCAGCGTCACCATGCTTGTGCCCGCAGGCGAGTCCGGCAGAAACACAGCCGCAAAAAACATATCGGCAACGCCGGCGAAGTCGAACGGTCCGCCGATGGTTTCGCCGGAGTTCACCTTCTTCGGGTCGATATTCGCAAAGCTGCCGTTGCGGTAGTAGTCCACCTGGCTGTTGCTGTACGCCGAGCCGTTCGACACCTCGTTCTGGTCGCCGAAGCCGCCGGGCCAACTGAGGTACACCGGGACCGCCGCGCCCCCTCGCGACGCTTCCACCTCCGCCTGCAGCACATACGTCGCGTCGAAGACGAAGGTCTTGGTCGCCTGTACGCTGCCGTCCGAATACGTGAACTTCAGCGTCGCCGGGGCAGTAACCTCGCCCGTCACCGAAGGCACGAACAGCGCCTGGTTCAACTTGGTCGCGAGCGAAGCGTCGGAGGTGTAAAGCGAGAGCGGATAACCGAACTCCTTTGCCGCCTGGCTATGCACCAGTTCGAGCGGCTTGCCCTGGTCGTCCTTGAAATGCTTCAGGATCCAGCTCGTCACCTGCGCGCCGCGGTTGCTGAACGTGATCCGGTAGAGATCGTTCTCGACGACCGTTGTCTTCTCCGCGCCGGCCTGCACCACGGGCGCGACTGGCGCGGCAGGATTGCGGACTGCAACAGCAGGCTGTGCCGCCGTTGCGGGTGGGGCCGCGGCAGGCGGCTGCGCCGGCGCCTGAGGCGCAGCGGCGGGCGCCGCCGCGGACGGTGCGGGCTGCGGGTTGATCTTCGCGCGATAAAGGTAGCTGCCGAACAGGACGGCGACAAAGACGACCATCATCGCAACTAGCGACTTATTGTCCTGTCCACCCTGTTGATTGGGGTTGCTGAACTCTGCCAAGTGATCTTCCTATCCCGCGGTAACTGGAAGCTGCGGCCAGATGCTCCCAATTTGCCCTCTGTGGTAACCAGCCTGCCTCTATGGTAAATGGTCTTCGCCCTTATGGCCGGGTCCGGAGAAAACGGATGGCGCCACGCAACGGTCCGCGGACGCTTTGCGCTCGGGCACCGGATCCAGCCCGCCTTTTCCCCATGGATGACACCGTGCGAACCGCTGTAGCGCCATCCACGATCCCCGAATCAGCCCAAATCGGCTCACCGCCGTGTAGGCATATTCAGAGCACGTGGGCAGATACAGGCACCGGCTGGGGGAGATCGCATGCAGCACCGGAGAGAGAAGCCCTTTGTAGAACCGGAAAGCAAGCCCGGTCCCGTGCTCCTTCAGCCGGCTTGCACCCGAAGCGGAACATCCCCGATCCGCCGCCTTTGCGCGAGCCATGGCATCCATCTCAATCACCTTCGGACGGCAGCCGCGCTGGTTGCCGCTCTAAAGCCTTCTGGATCTGCTGAAACACCGAAGCCACCTCGCGTTCGAGGGTGGCGAAGTCGACGTCGACGACGCTGCGTCGAGGATGAAGCACCACGTCTACCGGCAAGTGCAGCAGCGGAAGCTGTCTGCGAACCGCCTCGCGCATCCGCCGCTTAATGCGGTTGCGGTCGACTGCCTTGCCCATTGCCTTGCCGACCGTAAGCCCGATCCTCGGTCCGCCGGAACCTGCATCGCGCGCCGGATCTCCCGGCTGCACCGGCTGGCGCAGCAGAAAGAAGTAGCTCATCTGCTTGCCGAAGCGCTTGCGGCTCGCCCCATACACGCGCTGGAAGTCGCCGTGCTTGCACAGCCGGTAGGTGACGGCCATCATAATTGGGATGGTTAACCTGTCAGAAGTGCTCTAGGAATCGCGGAAGCCGGCGCTCACAGCAATCTTATGGCGGCCCTTGGCGCGCCGGCGGCTCAGTACGGCAGCGCCCGCCTTGGTCTTCATCCGGGTAAGAAACCCGTGGGTCTTCGCGCGATGGCGGCGGTTCGGCTGGAAGGTGCGCTTCGGCATTTGGATCAAACTCCTGCTCAGTCAATTTGCGGGTTGCAGCAGTCTCTCAGTATACCTCAAAAGCCTGTGCCAACGCAGCGCACCGGTCAAGGAAAACGCCTGTGCGCACTCCGATCCGGCCCCTGAGTCGACGCCTCGACCTGGCCGCAAACCATCGCGCGCCAGGCGAACCCAGTCGATCTTCACAAGGAATGGTGCAATGAAATTTTTGTCTCCAGATCACTTGAATTCGACTTGGTCATCCGTGCTACTATCAAACCCGCTTACCAAAGACGATTTTCCATTCGTCGGGGTTTCGCACTTTGGTTCACGTTGTCGTTTCTCTTCGCAATGGGGTCGCCTAGAACCGTCGCGGAGGTCTCCAGCAACTGGTCTTGATCTCAACCGCCTCTGGGCGGTGCGGGATTATTGTTGCCATTGAAGTTAAAATGTTGCCTTTTGCTTCTCCGGGCCGGTCCCCCCATCTCGCGATTAGAAAACTTGGTCCAATCCAAGAAGGAATAGAAAAGCATGTCATTCGTCCCCACGGCGACCGCCGTACTGAATTATTGGGTCCGCATCCTGGCGGCGCTTGAGAAGAAGATCAATCGCCAATCGTTTGAGACCTGGCTCAAGCCAACCAGGTTCTCTCACATCCATGGCAAGACTCTGTACGTGCGCATCCCGTCCGCGGAGTTTCAGGATGTCTGCGAAAAATATGCGGACCTGATCCAGGAAGCCATTGACAACCTCGGCCTCGACATCGACACGGTGACCTTCACCACGCCGGGACAGGACCCCTCCGCGCCGCGCGTGCGCGAAGATGGAGGATTTGCACCCGTCCCCAGCCACAACTCCAACGCACCCAACTCGCGGCGTTCCTCCGGATTGCCCGGCCCCGCGCCGGAACAGTCCCGCTTCGACTGGAACACCGCCTCGCAACTCAACCCGCGCTACCAGTTCGACGCCTTCGTCATCGGCAGCGGCAATCAATTTGCCGTGGCCGCATCCCAAGCGGTCGCGGAGCGCCCGTCGAAAGCCTACAACCCGCTCTTCCTTTACGGCGGCGTGGGCATGGGCAAGACCCATCTGCTGCACGCTATCGGCCACGACGTGAAGCGCCGTCAGCCCCACGCGTCCATCTGCTATGTCTCGGGCGAAAAATTCATGAATGAGATGGTGGACTGTGTCCGCTATCAGAAGATGACCAGCTTCCGGGACAAGTTCCGCAATGTGGATGTCCTGCTGATCGACGACATTCAGTTTCTCGCCGGCAAAGAGCGTACCCAGGAAGAGTTCTTCCACACCTTCAACACGCTGCACGAGAGCATGAAGCAGATTGTCATCGCCTCGGACCGCCCGCCCAAGGAGCTCGCCGACTTCGAAGACCGCCTTCGCTCGCGTTTCGAGTGGGGCCTGATCGCCGATATTCAGCCGCCCGATCTTGAAACCAAGGTCGCCATCTTGCAGAAAAAGGCCGAGTCCGAACAGACCCAACTCCCCACCGACGTCGCCCTTTTTGTCGCGAGCAACGTTCGCACCAATGTGCGCGAACTCGAAGGCGCGCTGGTCCGTCTCATCGCCTGGTGCTCCATGCACGGCGTCGAAATCACCCTCGCCGTCGCCCAGCAGTGCCTCAAGCAGTTTATCGACACCCAGGTGCGCAAGATCAGCATCGATCTCATCCAGAAGACCGTGGCCGAGCAGTTCGGCATGCGCGTCGCCGAACTCAAGCAGAAAAACAACTCACGCCAGATCGTCGTGCCCCGTCAGATTGCGATGTACCTCGCCAAACAGCTCACCGATGCCTCGCTGCCCGAGATCGGCCGTCAGTTTGGCAACAAGCATCACACCACGGTGATGCACTCCATTGCCAAGATCGACGAACATCGCCGCTCCGACAAGGACATGAACCGCACAATCAACAAGTTGATGGAAACCCTCAGCTAGGCCGAAACAATCTCCGCGCGGACCGGAGCCAACTGAGGCAACCTGGTGTACTATTACAGCCATCCAAGAACTCATCCCCCCGCAAAAGGAGAATCGCATGAGCTACTCCACCACGATTCGCACCGATGAAGCGATGCGCAAGGGCGCAGTAGAACACGACGCTCTGTATGCCGACTGCGGCCCGGGACACAATTCCTTCGCCGGCCAACTGGGGCATCGCGACCAGGATGAGATGCTGAAGGACAACGATACCGATTTTCCCGAACCGGACGCTCACGGGGAACATACTGGACGGTAAGGGAAAGTCTGGGCCCAATATCTTTGCCTGGCCCTGACACAAATTACCGTGTCCCGAAGTACAGGCTCGGCCCTGAAACCTTGGGGGCTGAGTCGTGTCGGACGAGATTGCCGCAGAATCCAGGCCGAACTATCATCGTCCGGCATAAGCCGGCATCCCCGCCATTTCTCGAAAAATCCACGACCTTCGTTTCCCGCGCCGGGCGGGCGTGACTCCAGTCGCGCTTATGGCACGGAAACTGGTATAAGCTTTGTTCGTAGGGAAAGTGACATCAATGGAAGACGTGGCCCAGGCAGCCCAGACAATTGCAAAATTCCTTCAGGCTTTTACCCTAACCAGCGGGCTGCGGCTCCGTTTTCGCGTGAAGTTGCGCAGCGCCAAACCGGCGAACGGGATCGGCGCGGAAGCCTCTGGATCCCCAGATGTTACCGGCTTGCCGGCGGGTGACGAGGAAAACGATGGTGTGCGCACTCTCTTTGTCGAGTTCACGGGCCCCGACACTCCCCTGCTCACGGCGCACAATGGCGAGGTGCTGAACGCCCTCGAGCACATCGCAACCAAGATCCTGCGGCTCGAACCGGAGTTGCACGATCAGGTGTCGTTCGATGCGGACCATTTCAAAGCAAACCGCGAGCGGCGATTGCGCGAAGCGGCAGCGGTCGCGGTCGAGCGCGTGCGGACGACGGGACGGCCGCATCCCTTCCCAGCCATGACCTCGCGCGAACGGCGAATGCTGCACCTGATTCTCAGCGAATCGGGCCTGCCTACCGCATCCAGCGGAGAAGGGCCTGGGCGTTTTGTCGTGCTTTATCCCGCGGGGGGTGGCGATTCCGAGCCGGAGACTGCGCCGGAGCCTTCGCGCCACCGCGATGCGAATCACATCCGCGAAGCCTTTCGCCACCGGTAGCGCCGGGAACCGGAGTTCGGAATCGGGGCTCTCCCTTAGAACAGGGTGACGCCTTCGCCCTGACCGCCTCACCGGGCATCTACTCGGGGCTCAGCGACTCCAGCAACTTGCGCGTCTCGGCCAGAACATCGTCTGCCTTGGCCGAGGTCAGCGGCCAGCGCAGCACGCCCTGCGGAGTGAACTGCGCCCCGCGTTTGGCGTTGCGGGAGACCAGCTTCATCATCGCCACCGGGTCTACGTGCGAGTTTCCCGAGCCGTTGCCGCCCTCTTGCTGGGAAGTGTCGGCCGCAGCTGCGGCAAAGCGGATGTGCAGCATTTCGACAAATTGCTTCAACGGCTGTTTCCGGTTCCCGTTGGGGTTGGGCAGCTCGATCTGGGTACGCTTTCGGTCCAACTGGGCGATGCCCAGACGCTCACAGCGCAAACGCAGTTCCCCGGCGGCGAGCAGGTTGCGGACCGATTCGGGAGGATCGCCGTATCGGTCTTTCAGCTCGGCCAGCACGTCGCCGAGATCTGCCGGCGTCTCGGCGCCCGCGATGCGCTTGTACATGCGCAGCCGCTGGTTCTCTTCCGGTATGTAGCTCGAGTCGATGCGCACGGAGATGCCGAGGTTGATGGAAGTGCCTGCGTGGGCGGGCTTGTCCTCCTCGCCCTTCATCTTGCGGACCGCCTCTTCGAGCATCGAGGTGTACATCTCGAAGCCGACGGCCTCGATGTGGCCGGATTGTTCGCCGCCGAGCATGTTGCCTGCACCGCGGAGTTCAAGATCCAGCGCCGCAATCTTGAATCCGGCGCCCAGGTCGGAGAACTCCTTCAGCGCGGACAGGCGGCGGCGGGCGATCTCGGTCAGCTCGGTCTCGGGCGGTATCAGCAGGTAGGCGTAGGCGCGGCGGTTGGAGCGGCCCACGCGGCCCCGGAGCTGGTACAACTCTGCCAGTCCGTGGCGATCGGCCCGATTGACGATGATGGTGTTGGCAAGCGGGATATCGAGGCCGTTCTCGATGATACTGGTGGCCACCAGAACGTCGTACTCGTGGTTCATGAAGGCGAGCATGACGCGCTCCAGCTCGGCCTCGGGAAGCTGGCCATGTCCGATGACGACGCGGGCCTGCGGTACCAGCTCCCTTACCTTGGCGGCGATGTCGTAGATGGTTTCCACGCGGTTGTGGACGAAGTAGGTCTGGCCGCCGCGTTCAAGCTCCATTTCGATGGCCGTGCGGATCAGCTTCTCGTCGAACTTGGCGACGATGGTCTGAATCGCCATGCGGTCCTTGGGCGGCGTCTCGATGATGGATATATCGCGCAGGCCCACCAGCGACATGTGCAGCGTCCGCGGGATAGGCGTGGCGGACATGGCCAGCACGTCGATCGCCGTGCGCATCTTCTTCAGGCGCTCCTTGTGACGCACGCCGAAGCGCTGCTCCTCATCGACAACCAGCAGTCCGAGGTCCTGAAATCTCAGGTCTTTCGACAAGACACGATGGGTCCCGATGAGGATATCGATCTTGCCGGAGGCCGCCCTTTCCAGAATGTCCTTCTGCTCCTTCGCGTTGCGGAAGCGGGAGATCATCTCAACGTTGACGGGAAAGTTGGCGAAGCGGCGCTTGAAAGACTCGTAGTGCTGGAAGGCGAGGACCGTGGTCGGGGTCAGGATGGCAGCCTGTTTTCCATCCTGCACCGCCTTGAATGCCGCGCGCATCGCCACTTCAGTCTTGCCGTAGCCGACGTCGCCGCAGAGCAGGCGGTCCATCGGCTGCGACGATTCCATGTCGCGCTTGATGTCGGCGATGGCGGTGATCTGATCGTCGGTCTCGTTGAAGTCGAAGGCGTCCTCAAACTCGCGCTGCATATTGCTGTCGGGCGAGAAAGCCGTGCCCAGGGCGGCCTTGCGCTGTGCATAGAGCTGCAGCAGCTCGCCGGACATGTCTGCCATGGCCTTCTTGACGCGCGCCTTGGTCTTCTGCCAGGCCTGGGTGCCGAGCTTGTTCAGCTGCGGCGCCGGCCCCGTGTCCGTAGACCGGTATTTCTGGATCAGGTCGAGGCGCGTGAGCGGGATGTAAAGCTTGGCCTCGTCGGCAAACTCGAGAATCATCAGCTCGAGCGGCGGCTGGCCGTTCTCTTCGATGACGCGGAGGCCGCAATACCGCGCAATGCCGTGCTCGACATGGACCACGTAGTCGCCCACTCCCAGGTCGCGAAAATCCGAGACGAAAGCGGCTGTCTTCGACTTGTTGCGGGAGACTGGCCGCGCCTGAACGTCGGCGTCATCAGTTAGGTCCTGCGCGCCAAATAGAAAAAGCTGACGGGCAGTCGCACGCCCATCGGCATCGCGCAGGTCCAGCACCTGTACGCCATTGGCGATCGCCGTCTTCACCACGACTGGCGTTCTCAGATCGCCGGCGAGATAACTCGACTCGGAGTAGACGTTCGAACTGCCCGGGGCCTGCGTTCGCGAGCCGAGCCGATATGGAAGCTGATACTCCTGCAGCAGGCCGGCGAGGCGTTCGACCTCGCCCTGGTTCGGAGCGGCAATCAGGATGCGGGCGTCCTGATTCATAAGCCCGTGAATCGCGTCGATCAAAGCGGGAATCGATCCGTGGAACCGCTGCGTAGGCCGCGTGGCAAAGTCAATCTCGGAGAGCTCGCTGCGGTCTGCGTCCAGAACGTCAACAGTACCAAGCTGGTCGAATTCCAGGCCGGAGAACTTGCGCAGAGAATCACTGAAGTCCCAGGGAGACACGTAGATATCTTCGGGGCGCACCAGCGAGCCAATGCCGGAGCGGTCGTGGCGCTGCTCCACCTTGTTCCACCAGCGCTCGCCCTGGTTCTTCACCATGGCAGGCTCATCCAGAAAGACCCGCGTGCCCGGCCCGAGCAGGTCAAGCAGCGTTATCCGCGCCTGTGCGGCAGCCGGGGCGACCGGCGCGAAGAACTCCCAACCAGGGAAAACCGTCGCCTCTCCGGCGCGTGTCGCAACCCGAATCCGGAGTTCGGAGGGCTCTTCGCCGCCTTCGAGCTGCGCCCCGGCCAGGCCCGAGCGCGTGAGCCGCGCGTTGATGGCGGTAAGGATATTCTCGGTGACCGGCGTTTCAGTGAGCGGCAGCAGGAGCGCCTCGTCCAGCGTCGAGGCCGAGCGCTGGGTATCGGGATCGAAGCGCCGGATGGACTCTATCTCGTCGCCGAAGAAGTCAACCCGCACCGGGCGGTCCATCTCCGGTGAGTAGGCGTCCAGTATGCCGCCGCGCAGCGTGACCTGGCCCGGCATCTCAACCACGTCGACCTGGGTATAGCCGACCGAAAGCAAATGCTCGACCAGCATGTCGGGGAGGTACTCTTCGCCCCGTTTCAGATGCAGCGCAAGCCCGGCGTAGTGGTCCCGGGGAAACAGCCGCATGCAGGCGGCCTCGATCGGCGCGATCACCAGGCGGGCGGCTCCCGTCGTAATCTTCCACAGCGTGGCGGCGCGCGCCTCCTGGATCTCGGAGTGCGGCGACAGGTTTTCAAATGGGAGGACATCGTGCGCCGGAAAGCGCAGCACCGATTCAGCAGCGACCGCGCCAGTCAGTTCACAGGAGGAAAGGACGGCCGCGTGCAGGGCCTCCGCCGCCTTGTTGTCGGCGACCACGATCAGGCATGGGGCATTGGCGGCCCGGACAAAAAACGGAAGGTAGAGTGCTCGGGCAGTAAATGTGAGCCCGGACACACGTCTTCGCCCGGCGCCTCCACTAAGATGGCGGCGTACGCGCTCAAACGGTACAGAGTTCTCCAGATCCGCAAGCAGTTCGCGGACGAACGGCAGAATCATGCTGCTTCAAGTTTAGATGACGTGAGTGTTCGCGCCCTATGGGTTTGGAGTAGTATCTGTGGCCTCTGGAAAAATGACCGGCGCTTGCTGCCCTGTGATTTAGAATGGCGCGACTTCGAAAAGGAATCGGGACAAGGAGGATGACTATGAGCATTTTGCACAAACCAGCGATCTTAGCGCTTCTGGCGGGGTCATTGGCCCTACTTACCGGGTGTACCCGGCACAACAAAGACGAGCATTACTACCTGATCGCAGCCAACACAAAGGTCCCCTACTGGCAGACGGCTGCGTCCGGCTTTACCGGTTCGGCGGCGGTGTTCGGAGTGACCGCGGAGATGCGCGGCCCGGACGGGTTCGATCCACAAGCCGAGGTGCAGGAGTTTCGCTCGGTGGTAGCAAGTAAGCCCGCGGGAATACTGGTATCCGTGGCCGACGCGAAACTGATGACGCCGGAGATTGACGCTGCAGTGGCGGCAGGAATCCCGGTCATCACCGTGGATTCGGACGCCCCGCAGAGCCATCGGCTCTACTTTATCGGAACCAATAACCTGGAGGCGGGAAGGCTCGGCGGGAACCACCTGGCTACAGCGCTGAAAGGAAAAGGGAACGTCGTTTTCTTCACCAACCCCGGTCAGCCCAACCTCGACGAGCGCCTGAAGGGATACAAGGATGCCCTCTCCGCATACCCGGGGATCAAGGTCGCCGACGTCTTCGACATCAAGGGCGATTCCGGCAACGCGATGGACAAGGCGCGCGAGTACCTGGCCCTGACGGGGGCACAGAAAATCGACGCGATGGTGTGCCTTGAGTCCGCTTCGGGAAGAGATGTCGCTGAGGCGTTCAAGCGGGAAAACGCGCAAGGACGAGTGCTGATCGCGATGGACGTGGACCAGGGCACCCTGCAACTGGTCAAGGATGGGGTCATCGATTCGACCATAGCGCAAAAGCCATTCACGATGGGGTGGCTGGGCCTGAAGGCACTGGATGACGTGTTCCACTATCCCGTGAAGTCGATGGGTGCAAACTACGGCACTGATCCGTTTGCGCCGTTTCCTGCATTCATCGATACGGGCACGTCGCTGGTGGATAAAACCAACGTGGATGCCATCCTGGCGCAAGTGGAGGCCGCCAGCAAGTAGCGCCTGCGATGGCATGGACCAGACCGTTTCGCCGGGGCGTAGCCGTGCCGTGTTGCTAGAATCTAGGTGAAGATGTCAACCATGACTGCACTTTCGCCTGAGGTTCTTGCCAAGTACCAGCCGGTCATCGGCCTTGAAGTCCACGTCCAGCTCCTGACTGAGTCGAAGGCCTTCTGCGGCTGCATGAACCGCTATGGCGGCGACCCAAACACCCATGTGTGCCCGACATGTCTTGGCCTGCCGGGCGCCCTGCCGGTGCTGAATCGCCGTGCGGTAGAGTTGGCGGTGCTGGCGGCAAGAGCAATCCATTGCGACATTCGCGAGACCAGTATCTTTTCGCGGAAGAACTACTTCTATCCCGATTCCCCGAAGGGATACCAGATCTCCCAATTCGATCAGCCGCTCGCCGAGTATGGCTGGATCGATGTACCCGACGCTGCGGGCGCGGCAAAACGCATCGGCATCACGCGGCTGCACCTGGAGGAAGACGCGGGCAAGAGTCTCCACGACGGGTTTGCCGACTCCGTCTCGCGGACCTACATCGACCTGAATCGATGCGGTACGCCGCTGGTGGAAATCGTCAGTGAGCCGGACATCCGCACTCCCGACGAGGCATTTGAGTACCTCACCCGGCTCAAGGAGATTCTGCTCTACACCGGCGTGAGTGACTGCAACATGGAAGAGGGCAGCCTGCGCTGCGACGCCAATGTCAGCGTTATGCTCAAGGGCGCGGCCAAATTCGGCACCAAGGCCGAGGTTAAGAACGTCAACAGCTTTCGCTACATTCGCGCGGCCCTCGAGTATGAGATTGGGCGCCAGATTGAAGTGCTCGAAAGCGGCAGCCGCGTGGTGCAGGAATCGCGGCTCTGGAACAACGCCGAGAGCCGCACCTACTCCATGCGCTCCAAGGAGCAGGCGCACGACTACCGCTACTTCCCGGAGCCGGATCTGCCTCCGCTGGTCGTCGGCGAGGTGTGGCAACAGGAGATTCTGAAAGCGCTTCCCGAGCTTCCCGAACCGAAGCGCGCGCGTTTCGTGGCGGAGTATGGAATCACTACAGGAAGTGCAGCCGCGCTTACTTCCTCCGTGTCTTTTGCAGATACCTTTGAAGTCGCGGCTAGGGCATCGAAGAATCCAGTGCGTGTCGCTGA
>Ga0224557_1003276_pt1 | contig 12779 bp, 10 predicted proteins | sample 714S31014metaG_FD_180677 | JGI IMG/M metagenome (GOLD analysis project Ga0224557, IMG submission 180677) | Peat soil microbial communities from Stordalen Mire, Sweden - 717 S3 10-14 | ecosystem: Environmental > Terrestrial > Soil > Wetlands > Peat | place: Sweden: Norrbotten County, Stordalen... | reverse complement strand
CTCTCTAGGGTATCCTTTGCGGAGGCGGACTATAGCTACTATGGTCGGCGGAAAGGCGACGGCCTCGAGCTGTCACTGGTCGAAGCTGCCTTCTTGATAGAACGGGATCGGCTTGAATTGGAGGTCTCGCTCAAAGAGTTTCTGAAAAGGGCTTCTGGCATTCAACCCTACTTTGACCTCAAATATGTGGTCTACAAGGACCTTCGCGAACGGGGTTACTACGTGCAACCAAGCGTGACGGACTTCCGGCTGTATCCGCGCGGAGGACGGCCCGGCGAGGGTGCGGCTTTTGCCTACGTCTACGTGCTTTCAGAACGTATTGCCGTTCCCTTTGCTGATCTCATGCAAAAGGTCAAACTCACTCAAAACGTCCGGAAAAAGATGCTTCTTGCGGTCGTTGACGGGGAAAGTGATCTGACCTTCTACGAAGCTAAAAACGCGCGTATGCAGGGCAAGATGGCGCCCTTAACAGTGGATCTCTCTGAAGCAGACGCAACCCTTCTTGACGACCGAGTCGTTATCTGGGATCAGCAACACGCCGTGCAGCTCTACAGAGCTGGCTTTTACGGAAAGCTCGTGGATGAGAAGTTGCTCCAGCTCTCGCTTCTTGAGTGCGCGTACCTCATGCGACTCGGCTTGCCAGTTGAGGATGGGGCGACGAATAAGCGCTTCACCGCACGGCAATTCACGCGCAGGGCGAAGGTCCTCGAACCAGAATTCGTGAGGAAGCTCGACGTATATACGGACCTTCGCGATCGCGGTTTGGTCGTGAAAACAGGTTTCAAATTTGGCAGCCATTTCAGGGCATATGAGCAAGTCAGCGACGTAAGTGCGATCCCGCACTCGAAGTACCTCGTGCACTCACTTCCGGAGGACTATGTCGTAATGCTTCCGGAAATGTCACGCGCCGTTCGTCTCGCACACGGTGTCCGCAAACGAATGATCTTTGCTTATAGTGGAAAGGGCGGTATCGAGTACCTTGACATTGGGCGGGCAAAACCGTAACCCGGCTGCCGTTGGCACGCGCCATGTCGCGATACGCCTGACCTGGCAAACAAGTTGCAGCGCCCTGAGGCGCTACAATGCGGTGTCTTTATAATTGTTCGTGACTATCACTAGCCGAAATACGCACGGAACAGGGCCGATAACGATGCCAAGCGATGAATTTCTCGTCACACCGTGGGAAGTAGAAGGCAACGTCGACTATAACAAGCTGACGGCACTCTTTGGCACGCAGCCCATTGACGACGCGATCTTGGCGCGATTCAAGAGGCTTACCGGCTCAATCCCGCTTATGTTGCGAAGGCAGGTCTTCTTCTCGCATCGAGACCTTAACTGGATACTGGATCGGTACGAAGCCGGTGAAAAGTTCGTTCTCTACACCGGGCGCGGGCCTTCAGGGCACACGCATCTTGGTCATCTGATGCCGTGGATCTTCACGAAATACCTGCAAGACGCGTTTCACGCAGATCTATACTTTCAGATGACCGACGATGAAAAGTTCCTACAGAAGGACGAGCTAAGTGCTAGTGCTACGCGCGGTTTTTCGTATGACAATGCCCTTGATCTAATAGCGCTCGGCTTTGATCCGGAGAAGACTCGGATATTCCTCGACACGGAGTACGCACGAACCCTCTATCCGATTGCGCTAGAAGTGGCAAAGCGGGTGACATTTTCGGCAGCTCGTGCGGTCTTTGGATTCGACAGTAGCACCAACATCGGAATGGTCTTCTTCACGAGTATGCAATCGGCGCCAGCATTTCTTCCCGCGATATTATCAGGGCGAAACGTTCCGGTGTTGATCCCGTGTGCGATCGACCAAGATCCACATTTTCGGATAACTCGTGATGTGGCTCCAAAAATGGGGTACTACAAGCCCGCACTAATCCACAGCCGCTTTTTCCCGAGCCTCTTAGGACTGGACAAAATGTCTGCATCGATTCCTGAAACGAGCATCTTCACTACAGACAGTCCAGAGGAGGCGCGCACGAAAATTGCCAACGCCTTTACAGGAGGGCGAACGACGGCGCAAGAACAGAGGGATTTAGGCGGTGTCCCCGATATTTGTGCGGTGTATCAGTACTCGTTCTACCTCTTTGAGCAGGACGATAAGCGGGCCGTTGAGCTGCGAGAAGAGTGTTTGCGCGGCGCGCGCGCTTGTGGCGAGTGTAAGAATGAGCTTGCTGACAAGGTCGTGCAATTCCTGAAACATCACCAGGCTGCGCGCGAGCAAGCGCAAGACCGAATAGAGGATTTTATCATCCGCGACTGTCAAGAATGACTACATCAAGGAACCCCTCTTCGAAACACCGTGCGGTGAGGATCGGTTATTCTCAAAGGGTTCTGCATTTAGCGTCTGCTGACGTAAGTGCCTGGAGGTCGTGGCTGTGTCGGTCGTTTTGCGCCTCAGGCCGTAGCTTTTCATGCAGTCATCGAAAAAGATCTTACTAGTTTATGATGCCGCTTCGATGTGATGAGCGATCGGTGGCCAAGTTACGATGCTACAGAAATGGAGCCCCGCCCACTCTTCACAGGTCTTTTGCGATTTTGCGAAAAGCTTCTTTCGCACGGCTGATTTCCCTTGGGTGATCAACGATCGGCGCAGGATAGCCAGGAATCGTCTTATCCTTTAACTTGTCGAGAGAATGGACAAGGGCAGGGGCGATAGCCCGCAATTCCGGGATCCACGCTTTGATGTACGCACAATCAGGATCGTACCGTCTCTGCTGTAGCCAAGGATTGAAAATCCGAAAATATGGCTGCGCATCGCAGCTGGTCGACGCGCACCACTGCCAGTTTCCATTGTTGACCGCGGGATCGTAGTCCATGAGCTTCTGTGCAAAGTAGCTTCTCCCCAGCGTCAGTCGATGTTAGATCCTTCGTGAGGAATGATGCGACAATCATCCTGACTCGATTGTGCAAGAATCAAGTCGCGTTCAGCTCTCGCATCCATGCGTTGAGTATAGGAAACCCTGTCCCCCCAGCGCACCACGCGCTGAATTTGGCCGGGTCGGTATCACATCCCATAGCGTTATACTGCGGATGAAACGAGCTGCCGAAGACGTGGGGGAAAAAAAATACGCAATGTGCGAGTAGAAATCACGCCAAAACAGCCCAACAATGAGTTGATGCTCGAGACCGTCGCGATGGCGCGTAAGTCTCGCGTATTGAGCACGTGCCGAACTTGTGGTGTACCGAAAGCCTCGTTGTCGCGTTTTTAGCAGGGTAGTCTCGAGCGGTCGCATAATCAACGAACTGATGCAGGGTAGCAAGCACTTCGAGTGCTTGCGGGCGTCCGCCGCGTATATAGGTCCGTTGATTCGAAGGTTTCACAGTGTCGTCACTGATCTCGCGTTGTTCTGACGCGACGAGCACATTCGAGAGATTGCCCACCTCAGCAACATTCGGGGGTCGGACCGGAACCGAGCGCGCTTTCCCGAGAAAATGCGAGAAGATCGTATACGGTTTCCCCTGGTCTTTCAAGACGTCAGTTGGCTTGTGGAGTGGCGTGTCGGAACAGCAGCGAAACGCGACAGCTTTGTTTTGGCACGCTTTTGCGATCGCGGCGTCTCGCGTTCAGCTGAACGGGGTCTAGTCTTTGTTTATAAAAACCGCATCGATATCCTCCTCTGCGACAAGGCGATCCACGGTCGTCTCTGGGCGTCCACAAAAAATGGATAATCGGCCACGTGCCGCCGTCACTTGGTGGGCGAGGTCCTCGAGTGATTCAACCATGAACTGGAACGCATTCGGACTGAAGTACGGATTTCGCGCTCCTTGTCTCGGGTCAAAGATAAACAACGGCACCACCGTTTTAGAGGCCTGAGACGCTTCAATCAGCCCAGTGTTGTCGCTTATGCGTAAGTCTTTCCTGAACAAAAAAAATGGATTTTCCATAATCTGCCATTAGCCATCCTCCGCAAGTCCCCACATGTGTCGCGGTGGGTGGCAACAAGCCGGTGAATCCAAGGCTGCGCTGAGGCTCAGCCAGAGAGACTCGCTGCGCGATAACGCCGTCATTTTGGCTTGCATATTGTTTGTGTCGACAGGTAACAATAAATAATAACCGTGTGTACGTGAGTAGCAATACGCGTATTTTACCCCTTATAACGTCAGAGATTCGTATGGTGCAGCTATCTAAGAATGACTGGACACTTTTTCGTGCCCTTAAGCGCGCAAAACGAGCGACCATTGAAGCCCTGTCGAAAGACGCTAGCTTGAAAACCGAGGCAGTCCTTCAATCAGCGTACCTTCTTCAAACAGAGGGGCTAGCGGAGATAAAGGAAACCATCGAAACTGTCTACGAACTCACCGCTGAGGGCGTAACCTACGCTGACAAGGGGCTTCCAGAACGGCAGGTTCACGACTACTTGCTCATAAATGGGCCAACTCTGCTGACGGACCTCAAGGGCATCTTTCCAGCCGTGTCAATCGCTATTGGCTGGCTCAAGCGTCGCGAGTGGGCCATCATCGAGACCGCGAATGGCGACTCCGTACTCTCACCTCGGGCGGCAGACGAACTGCCTGAGGAGCGCATACTTCAGGACGTCAAGGTCGGGATCCAATTCACCTTGAATGATGTTTCGGTTGAGCGACAAGTAGCAGAACCGACTCTCAAAGAGCTCGAAAAGCGCAATGTCGTTCGCGCACAGCAGATTGTATCACGTGAGGTCGCTTTGACCCAAGCGGGCGATGAAACGCCATTGCGTGCATCACCCGCGGCCGACTATGATATTGCTGATCTTACGTCTGAACTCATCAGAACCGGGGCTTGGCGAGGACGATTGAAGCCCTACGACGTAAGTGCCGCTACCCTCCCGCTTTATCCTGGAAAAGCACATCCGCTGCGACGCCTTATTGATGAAATGCGCGAAATCTTCATTTCGATGGGATTTACCGAGTTCAGGGGGCCGATCGTCGAAAGTGAATTCCACAATTTCGACGTTCTGTTCGTGCCGCAAGACCATCCCGCACGGGATGAACAAGACACGTTCTACCTCAGTCGTCCAGCGGCGCTGGAATTGCCAACGGAATTAGTAGAGCGCGTGGCAGCAGCACACAAGTTCGGTTGCGAGGGTTCTGTAGGGTGGGGGGGCGAGTTTGACCTCGAGCGATCGCGCAGAGCGGTCTTACGAACCCACACGACCGGGTCTGCATTTCGTTATCTGGTACGCCATCCGCAGCCCCCGACAATGATTTTCGGAATCGACCGCGTGTTCCGACGAGAAAGCATGGACTCAACGCATCTGCCGCAGTTTCACCAATGCGAGGGGACAATTCACGGTGAAGACCTTAGCCTGGCCGACCTCATCAGCGTGCTTAAAGCGGTCTTTGAGCGGCTCGGATTCGATCGCGTTCGATTTAGGCCCGGCTATTTTCCTTTCACCGAACCGAGCCTTGAGGGCGACGTCTTTGTGGACGGCAGCTGGCTTGAGCTGGTGGGGGCCGGCGTCTTTCGGCCTGAAGTGACTCAGCCATTAGGGCTCAAAAGCGTTTTGGGATTCAGCATTGGTATTGAGAGGATTGCTATGCTCAAAATGGGGCTGGCCGACATCAGAAAACTCTATATGAGTGACGTCGCTTGGCTGCGCGATACGCCAAGCGTGCTGCGTTGAGGTGTCCAAATGCCAGTTGTTACCCTTAATCGTGCGGAGCTTGAGGAGATGGTTGGCGCCGACGTTCACACGATCGTTGAGTTGCTTCCTCGCCTCGGGGCAGATGTTGAGTGCGTCGACGACGAGATACAGGTCGAGTTTTTCCCAAACAGGCCTGATTTGTTTAGTGTTGAAGGGGCGGCCCGAGCGATAAAAGGGATGATGGGACTAGAGAAGGGTCTTCCCGCGTATGCGACCTCACCATCGGGCATCGAAATCGGGGTCGACCCATCGGTAAACGCGGTGCGCCCACATGTGGTTTGCGCCGTTGTGAGAGGAATTACGATCGATGAAAGGACGATTAAGTCTTTGATCGATCTACAGGAAGACCTGCATTGGGGGGTCGGGCGGGACCGCAGAAAGGCTTCCATAGGGATTCACGATCTCTCTCGCGTCTGCCCGCCGTTCAGGTACATTCTTGGTGAAGTCGCGTTTATACCACTCGATTTTTCCGAACCGATGACCCCCGCGGAGATTCTTCGTGTCCATCCGAAGGGAAAGGAATATGCACACATCGTTGGCGATCACCACCCCTTAATCCTAGACGCAAACGATCACGTTCTCTCATTCCCGCCAATTATTAACGGTGAGCTCACCCGCGTTACCGATAAGACGACCGATCTCTTCATTGACGTGACGGGTATCGAGCTGAAAGCCATTCAAGACTGCCTTCATATACTTGTCGCAGCGCTGCATGACCGAGGAGCGTCGATCGAAACGGTTGACGTCGTTTATGGAGGTGGCGATCGCGTGTTGCGTACTCCAAACATGGGCATCTCGACATTAGTCGTCAAAAATAGCGACGTAATGCGGCGTATTGGCACCGAGATCGCGGACGAGGTGATCACAACCTCACTTCAAAAAATGCGGATGGACGCTGAGGCGCACGCAGGCGAGATTACGGTGTCCGTTCCGTGCTACCGGACTGACATCATGCATCCAGTTGACATCATAGAAGACATTGCTATCGGTTTTGGTTACGAAAACCTTCCGCCTTCGTTTCCGAAGCTTGGAACAATCGGCAGCAAGCTGGAAGAAGAGCAGCGTTCAACCGTCGTTAGGGGCGTGCTACAGGGGCTGGGATTCCTCGAGGTTATCACGCTTATGTTGGCGTCCGATCCCAACGAAGCGGTCATTATTGAGAATCCGCTCCTTGAGGAGCACATTAGCTTGCGAACGAGTTTGTTGCCTGGCTTGATAGACACGTTGGCCCTCAACCAGCACCGAGAGTACCCACAAATGGTGTTTGAGGTGGGCGACGTGGTCCGCCTTGTCGCCAAAGCGGCTGAAGAACGTCGCCTTTGTGCGGGCGTTATTGCATCCAGCTCAGCCAATTTCACGGAAATAAAAAAGGTCGTAAATGCGGTCTTGCGGGAGCTCGACCGTCCGTTTGAGGTCACAGAATCTGGCGACCCATCATTTATTGAGGGAAGGCGTGCGACGATTATCGTCAATGGACAGGCCGTAGGAACTTTTGGGGAGACCGACCCGGATATTTTGGTTCAGCACAAACTGATTTATCCTGTAGCGGCGTTCGAGTTCCGCCTCTAACGCTTACTAGATCGCCGAGCGTCCGGCGCCTTGCGAAACTAGCTCGGGCGAATTGGCACATGGCGCTCCACCATGTCCAGAGCGAGCGTCTCATACGCCATAAAAACGAAAAAGAAAGCCATATGATCGCATTAGAAGCGAACGGACATGCGATATGTCGCGCGACTTAGGGTCCGCAGTGGAGCCGAGCCACGCGTTTCTTGGCGACCGTGCTTGCAAAAAAAGGGGTGGTCGAAGAAAAGCTGGTCACACGCAAGCTAGTTGCGTCGCTCTATTTTTGTTGCCTCGAGACGTTACATTGTTTGTGAACGCGCAGTAGCGTTGTGCTCAAAGCGCGAAAGCGGACCCGGAGGGATTTGAACCCTCGACCGCCGGCTTAGGAGGCCGGTGCCCTATCCTGACTAGGCTACGAGTCCTCATGTGGGGGTTTCGACAGTTACTTCATTGGCGTGTGTTAAGCCTATGGGGTAGGGCAGATTCGAACTGCCGTCCAAGCGTCCCAAACGCTCGAGGATGGACCAAGCTACCCTACTACCCCGAAGGCAACTGGTATGGGACTTCTGATAATAAAAAGTTGCCTAGAACATGGGCAGAGCCTGACCAACGAATGGGCATGCTTTTGTTTGTATCGATACTGGCGCGGACGCAAATCGTGGTGGCTTGCTCCATTGCGGACCTAGGCGGGCACACACAGCGTTTTCCACCTACTAGGTTACCTAGTCAATCTGGGTCATAAGTCCGTTCTATCATAGGTTCGCACGCCTGGTGCCAGCGACCCTGCGAATTCACCGGACCTGGCGCTGCAAGAAATCGCTTCACCGGAGGCTCATCGAGACGGTCTTCCGGTATAACGAAGTCGTACTTCTCATCAGCAGGCGGACTGGACGCCAAGCTGTTTAGGTCGGCCGGGTGTGCTCCCTATGTCGGCATTTGCTTTCCCGAATTTCACTACAAAGGCCACTGCGCTGTGCGTTCGCGCCTAATGATCGTCCATCTGATTGAGTCAACGCGGCAAACGTGAGCCGCCGCGCAATAGCTGCTGAAGCAACATGCCCGTCAAAACGCGAGTTCCTGGCCAGGCATTCCGGTTGATAAACTGCGCTTCAGTGAGATCATCAAGTGAGATCAGCTCTCTTCGGGTGATAATCCCGTGCTGCCGCAAATAGCCTTTGACGAGCGACACCGCGAAGACGTAATTTCTCACAAAGGGGAGATGTACTCCCCGGACGCACTCAGCGGTGCGCTTGCGATATCGGCAATTCCCGTCCGAAGATCGGTAACCCCCCCTCTAGCCGACGTTGACGCTAGTCGAACAGCACGACCTCTACCTGTTGACCTTCGTCGTACCCTTCAACGTTTTCCGGAATGATAACGAATCCGTCTGCTTTAGCCATAGAACTGAGTATGCCCGATCCAGGGAGTATACCTGATTTAGACGTCATAACAGGTTCGACGCGTCCGCGCCTGATAGCCACGCGCGCGTACGTTCGCGAGCCCGGCTTTCCCATGACCTTACTCGCCAGTGTGCCGGTCACCGTCCGCTCAAATGTATGGTCGAAGTGAGCGAGGCGATAGACCGCTGGCTTGACAAATGCATATGAAGCGACAAGGCAGGCGACCGGAAACCCAGGCAGACACGCGACGGGGGTATTCTCCACGAGCCCCAGCGCTGTAGGCTTTGCGGGGCTGATTGCGATCCCGTGCACCAAAAGTTTGCCAAGCTTACGTACCGCCTCTGGCACGAGGTCCCGAATGCCAACTGAGGTCCCCCCGGTCGTAAGTATCAGGTCGGCATCGATGTCCCGCAACAATGCGGCTTCAATGAGCTCTCGCGCGTCGGTAACGATGCTTCGATAGCGGTAGCGAGCGCCCCACTGTTCTACTAGAAGCGCGGTTATAAGACCATTTGTTTCGATGACTTCCCCTTCTAAAGGCCCTTTTTCAACGAGCTCCTCTCCGGTCGGTATGATCGCGACATCTGGTCGCCGGTAGACGGTAACGTCGCGAACCTCGAGGGAGGAGAGCAGACCGATGTCCGCAGGTCGCAGTTGATGGCCGGGCTCAACAACGACATCACCGCGGCCAATGTCCTCTCCTTTGAGGCCGACATTTTCGAACGGATGTACGTGTGCTCTAACCTCAACGACGTCGCCGAGACGTTCTGTGTCCTCAACCATCACGACGCTGTCGGCTTGGTCGGGTATTTTGGATCCGGTGTGGACCCGCGAGGCCACTCCGCGCCTCACGGAGTTGCCAACTCCAAGAACGATTGGTGAATGTTCGCTCGCGCCCAACGTATCGTCAGCAACGACGGCGTAGCCATCCATTGCGGCGCGTCGATAGTTGGGTTCGTCCCTTTGTGCGATGATCTGATGTGCTACCACTCTCCCTCGTGCCTCTCGTATGGGCGTCACCTCGGTTTCTTCGATCGGCACGATGGCGGTGAGGAACGTATCCAGCGCCGCTTCGAACGGAGTTCGTGTTTTTAATTTCATCGTTATGATTAAGTGTGCACATAGCCTATTATAGCTTACCAGCATGAGAATTAGACCACGATTCAAACTGTGGTTCGTCGGTGAAGATGGGGAACTCGTGTTTGGCCTCGGTACGATGCGGCTCCTTGTCGAAATAGAGAGACTTGGATCTGTAAGCGCCGCGGCGCGCGAGTTGAGGATGTCGTATCGCTACGCTCTGGAACGCATAACCGTCGTTGAAAAACGGCTCGGTCGGTCTCTCGTTGAGAGGACGCGAGGCGGAAAAGAAGGGGGCGGGGCCAAGCTGACTGCGTTCGGTTATGAGCTTCTAGAGGATTATCGAGGCATGGAAGGCTCACTGAACCAACTTACCAAATGGTACATCGACCTCTCTGATTAATATTTACACTCGTTAGCCGCCTGAAACGGGCGGGAAGATGGCAACTTCATCGCCATCCGACAGAAGCGTGGCGAGCGCTTCAATTTCGCGTATATTCTTGCCGTTTACGAGGATCGTGATGTATGAGCGAACCTCACCGTCGTCGTCACAGAGCACGGACCGCAATGCCGGGTACTCTGCCTGAAGTGTCGTGAGTACCTCGCGTATTGTGCCTGCCTCTATAGTTAAGTGGGGGTTTCCCACGATTTCGCGCAAATTTGCGAACAGACGGACGTTCACAAGTCCCATTAGTAACTTACTCGCTTTAGTGCACTATAAATACTTTCTGTCGTTTTGGTAAGACCATACATATATATGACTAAGGTTATATAAAATGATACAAGCATTAGATCGTTGCCTACTGCTTAATATCGCGTTATTTCATTCAAGCAGAATGCGAAACACACTTTGCCTCGTCCCCGTGGGGAGTCCGCATTTTCATAAGCACCCAGGGGCTCAGCGAGTTCTCTGCGGCTATGAAGGGACCAGGTAGTATTATGAATACCATGAACCGTACTCAACCGCAGCGACGGAGTCCATAAAATCAACGGTATGTTATTCGGCTGCTTATGTTGATCGCTAGGTTTGTTCCGAGGAACTGTGTAGCGTGTAAGACGTGCGAGCTTGCGTGCGCCCTGCGCCATAGCCAGTCAGGCGACATTAACACTGCGATGTCGGAACACCCTTCCCCGATCTCGAGGCTTACCATCGGATACAAAGACGGCAAGCTACATCTCACACGATGTCTGCACTGTAAGCGGCCGAAGTGTATCGAAGTGTGTGAAGCGGGTGCGATCGTAAAAAGTGAAGCGGGCGTGGTGACGATTGACGACGAACGCTGCACCGGCTGTTTCGCGTGTATTGATGCGTGCCCGTTTGGGGCGGTAGTGACGCGCGATCGCAAAGCGGTTAAGTGCGATCTATGCGATGGCGCAGCGGAGTTGTCGTGCGTTCTTGCGTGCAAGTGTGGTGCATTGGTATATGGACAAGAGACGTAACAAAGGAAATACAAAAGCGGTAACCGTGGACCCTGCGGCGCTCGAGATGCTGCCACGTGCAGAGCGGGACAATATGCAAACGATGTGGGACAGGGCCGAATCCATGCAGCCTCAGTGCGGGTTCGGCGAGTCCGGTCTATGCTGCCGGATCTGCTTGCAGGGACCTTGCCGGATCAATCCTTTCGGAAAAGAGCCACAAAGAGGCGTCTGTGGAGCGAAAGATTACACAATTGTGGCGCGTAATCTTATCCGGATGATGGCAGGGGGCTGTGCAGCCCACTCTGACCACGGACGGCACTTGGCGTCCGCGCTTAAAGGGGTCGGCGAGGGTCAGGCACCCGACTATCGCATAAAAGATGAGGCGAAACTGCGCGCACTTGCCGCAAAGCTCGGTCTGGAGAACGAGAAAAGCGTAAGTGAACTTGCGGTGGCGGTGGCGAATGCCGCTTTGGAGGACTTTTCACGGAACGATGACCAGGCGTGTAGCTGGCTCAAGATCATGCTCCCCCCAAAGAGGTTGGAACTCCTTGAGCGGAATGACGTAATCCCTACCAACATTGATAGAGGGATCACGGAAGTGATGCACAGAACGCACATGGGGTGCGACGCTGATCCGGTGCCGTTAATATTCGGGGGGATCAAGTGCTCACTCGGCGATGTCACGGGCGAAAACATAAGCTCAAACATCTCAGATGTCTTGTTTGGCGCGCCGCAGATGGTGGTTTCAGAGGCTAATCTTGGAGCGTTAAAGCAGGACTACGTGAACGTCTGTGTGCACGGGCACAATCCCATACTGAGCGAAGTCATCTGCGACGCTGCTGACGAGCTGCAAGGCGAGGCCATAGTCGCTGGTGCGAAAGGGATTAATATCGTCGGCATTTGTTGCACTGGTAACGAACTGTTGATGCGCAGAGGTATTCCGCTCGTCACGAATTTCGCGAGTCAAGAACTGGCGATAATGACGGGCGTCGTCGACGTGATGGTCATCGATTACCAATGTATCGCGCCATCGGTGGGATTTTGGACGCAGTGTTTCCACACGAAGTTGATATCAACGATGCCGATTACCCGCATCCCTGGCGATACACACATCGAATTCAACGAAGCGGCGGCGCGCGAAGGCGCCAATGAGATTGTGCGCGTCGCAATTGAAGCATACAATAACAGAGATCCAACCAAAATATTCATTCCTGACATTTCGAGCAAGGTCGTTGCAGGCTTTAGTCTCGAGTACATAAAATCGTTACTGAGCAGCTTTAACGAAAACGAACCGCTTAAGCATCTGGCCGAAAAGATTCGCAGCGGAGATGTCCAAGGCATCGCACTTATCGCGGGGTGTAACAATCCCGCGAAAGCTGAACATGACCTCGGTCATTTGACTATCGCCAAGGAACTGGTCAAAAATAACATACTCACGCTTGTGACCGGTTGTGCGGCTCAATCTCTCGCGAAGCACGGCTTGTTGACGCCAGAAGCAGTCGACGAGTACGCCGGCGAATCCCTCAAGGCGTTCCTCAAAGACGTCGGGGAAAAGACCATAGGCCAGTCGTTACCGCTCGTCCTTCATATGGGGTCTTGCGTGGACAACTCGCGCGTGGAAAACTTCGTCAGCGAGCTCGCGCAGGTGATGGGTGTCGACATACAGGACCTCCCGATCGTCGCG
>Ga0224557_1003275_pt1 | contig 12779 bp, 11 predicted proteins | sample 714S31014metaG_FD_180677 | JGI IMG/M metagenome (GOLD analysis project Ga0224557, IMG submission 180677) | Peat soil microbial communities from Stordalen Mire, Sweden - 717 S3 10-14 | ecosystem: Environmental > Terrestrial > Soil > Wetlands > Peat | place: Sweden: Norrbotten County, Stordalen... | reverse complement strand
ACTCCGAGGGTGAGGTGGTTTGTATCAGGGCACGACTTTAGTCGTGCCGAAAAGTCCGCAAAATAAAGTTCGGGCTTTAGCCCCTGCTAATTTCGCCCGGTCGCAGATGCCTTTTTCCGCAGCCTTGTCAGCCCCTGCAATGGCCCCATGTCCAAAAAACTCCGTCGCCGGCGAGTTTCGTAACAGCCTGTTTAGCTTGGGGTCGAAGAAACCTACGATTCATCCGGAGTCCCGTAGGGACGGCGCAAACAGCCCGCCAACAAAAACCTACTCCACTGCAAACAGCCCAGGCAGCACCTCGCCCGCCTTGCCTTCCACCACGCTCGTAAATGCGGCGGCGTTCAGCGGCTCCTCCGGTCCCACGTACACTCGGCGCGCCCCGTTCATCTTCGCCCAGTGCACAAAGTTAGCCGCCGGGTACACTGACCCCGACGTGCCAACCACCAGCATCAGCGTCGCCCGGTCAATCTCGTCCCGGATCCGGTCCATCTCGAGGGGCATCTCCCCAAAGAAAACAATGTGCGGCCGGTAGCGCCCGCCGCATGCGCAACGGCCCACCTCCGCCAGGCTGCCATAGATCGCGTGATCTTCAATCGGTGGCCGTCCGCAGTCGTTCTCGCAGTGCGCCTTCCCCAGTTCTCCGTGCATGTGCACGAGGCGCACTGATCCCGCGCGCTCATGCAGGTCGTCCACATTCTGCGTACACAAAAAGAACCGGTCGCCGATCTGCGCCTCAAGCTCCGCCAAAGCAAAGTGCGCCGCATTCGGCTCTGCCTTCTGCCCATCCATGCGCCTACCCGAGTAGAACTGCCACACCAGCCCCGGATTTCGTTCCCATGCCTCCGGCGTGCATACGTCTTCAATCCGATTTCCCGCCCACAATCCATCGTCCGCGCGAAACGTGGGCAGCCCGCTCTCCGCGCTGATCCCCGCGCCCGTCAGCACAAACACCCGATCGTCGCCGCCAATCCGAACCCGACTCACCGCACGCCTCCCACCCAGCGCCCAGTAAAGGCCGCAGAGAAGCTAAGAGCTGATAGCTAGAATTTGATAGCTGAAGTTTGAAAACCGAAAACTCACCACTGTTCACTGACCACTGACCACTGTCTTCACGGCTCCAGCAAAATCTTGCCCGTCGTATTCCGCGACTCGAGTGCCGTCTGCGCCTGCGCTGCTTCCGCAAGCGGGAAAATGTGCTCGGTGCGCAGCTTCAGTTGGCCGCTTGCCGCCCATCCGAGAATCTCGCCCGCACGCAGCTCCAATTCGGCGCGCGTAGCAATGTAGTGCCACAGCGTCGGCCGCGTCACGTACAGCGACCCCTTGCCGCTGAGGATAATCGGATCAAACGGCGGCACGGCTCCGCTCGACCCGCCAAACAAGGCCAGCAGGCCGCGCGGCTTCAGGCAGTTCAGGCTTTTGTCGAACGTCGTCTTGCCCACCGAGTCGTACACCACGTCCACGCCCTTGCCGCCCGTCAGATTCTTGACCTCCGCCTCAAAGTCCTGCTCTGTATAAAGAATCACATCGCTGGCGCCGGCCTCCAGCGACAGCTCCGCCTTCGCGGTAGTGGACACGGTTGTGATCACCCGCGCTCCGATGCGCGCCGCCAGTTGCGTCAGCAACAGCCCAACGCCGCCCGCCCCCGCATGCACAAGCGCCGTATCTCCGGCCTTCAACGGAAACGTGGAGTAGGCAAGGTAATGTGCGGTCATGCCCTGCAGCATCGCCGCTGCGGCCTGCTCCGGCGTCAGGCCCGCAGGCACTTTCACCAGTTGCGCAGCGGGCACAAGCGCGTATTCGGCGTAGCTGCCCATCACAGAGACCGATGCAACCAGGTCGCCCGCCGTGAATCCCTGTACCCCGGGCCCAAGCTCCTCCACCGTGCCCGACGCCTCGCTACCCGGCGTCAGTGGGAATGAGGCCTTGTACTGTCCCTTGCGAAAATAAATCTCAATAAAATTAACGCCTGTCGCTTCAATCCGAATCAACACCTGTCCGGGACCCGGATGCGGAATCGGCAGATCGGCCAGTTGAAGAACCTCAGGCCCGCCCGTCTCGAGAATCTGAATAGCTTTCATGTAATGGTAAGAATGAACCCAGAGGGGGTTGTGGAGCAAGAAGATTTGAAAGCAGTCATCTGAGCCCTCCAATCACCCGTCGTCTCCAGGCAAACGAAAACCCCGCCCGAACAATGCCGAGCGGGGCCAGACGTTTTTCTATTCCCTATTCCCTGTTCCCTATTCCCTGTCTTTAAAAACTATCCTCTTTCCCTTCCGAGAGCATGCTCTGCTCATCGGCGGGAACAAGCCGCACCAGTCGGTCAACGGTATACGAGGTGGGATGCTGGCTCGTGAAGTAGTGCCGCACCTGCAACTCGCCCAGCAGGCCGATGGCCACCATCTGAATTCCGGAGACAATCAGCACTGAGCCAATCACGAACATGGGACCATGATGGTGCATCACGTCCATTGCGGGGTTGAGAATCTTCATGCCCAGCAGGATGGCCGCCATGACGCTGCCGCCCATGATGCCCAGCAAGCCAAATCCGCCAAAGAAGTGGAGCGGGCGGCTCATATACCGCAGCAGAAAGCGGACGGTCAGCAAATCGAAGAACACCCGGAACGTGCGCCCGATGCCGTAGTGGCTCTTGCCGCACTCGCGATTCACGTTGCGGATGGGGATTTCGCAGATCGAGGCGCCATACCAGCTGGCAAGAGCCGGAATGAAGCGGTGCATCTCCCCGTAAAGCGGGATGTTTTGAATCACCTCGCGGCGATAGGCCTTGAAGGTGGTGCCGAAGTCGTGAATATTCACGCCCGAGAGCCTCGCCAGCAGCCAGTTGGCGCAGCTTGAGGGGATGCGGCGCATCACCAGATTGTCCATGCGATCCTTGCGCCACCCCGAAACCACGTCATACCCCTCGTCGAGTCTTTCAATAAAAGCGGGGATGTCGTTGGGGTCATGCTGCAGATCGCCGTCCATGGCCAGGATGAATTCCCCTGAGGCGTGATCGAAACCTGCAGAAAGCGCGGATGTCTGTCCGAAGTTGCGACGCAGTTTCACTACCAGTACGCGACTGTCGACCGCGGCAATCTCCTCCAGCAGCTTGTACGTCCGGTCGCGTGAGCCATCGTCCACCAGCACCATTTCGAAGCTGTCGCCAATCTGCTCCATCACCTGTTTCAGGCGGGCGTAGAGAACGGTGACGTTCTCTTCTTCGTTGTGGAAAGGGACGACAATGGAGAATTTGGCCATAGTGTTTGCTTAGATGCAATTTCGGTAAAGGAAGTTTACAGATTCTTTCGTAAAGATCCCGTATGGAGGCACATGGCCCTTTGGTTGTACCAAGTGCCCTTCTTGCAAAGGTTTCAGGACGGCCCTAGCGCTCCAATTCATCCAGCATTGCCTGCATCTCACTGAGGGCATGGTTGTTGCCGGTGCGCCTCGCACTGGCAACTCCAGCCTTCAGCCGCTCGATCGCTTCGTCGGTCCTCCCCGCGTTCTCAAGCGTCTGCGCGGCCATAAAGTAGCCGGCCGTGTAATCCGGGTCGTTCGTCACCAGGGTTGTGAACTCCGCGATCGAGGCATCTGTGTCGCCACGGCTCGCCAGTTCCATCGCCACCCCATAGCGCGCGAAGCTGTTCTTCGGGTCCAGAGCCAGAATTTCTTTGAGTGCCGCAATCTTGTCCATTTCGCTCGCATCGGGCCCGGGTTTCACCCGAGAGCCCAGGAAGATTTGCTTAATTGGCGGGGATTGCCGAAACTGGAACTGGAAGCCTGCACCAAAGTCCGCCGTCAACCTCTATTGTAGTTGCCGGCCGGACTCCCGCAGTTGAGGATCTCGCCCGTGCCGAAGCCGGGGCACGGCAAACAGCCAACGGAGCAATGCATCATGAACGAGCCGGAGACCAATCCGCAGGGAAACAATCCGATGACGCGTACTGTCCAGAGTACTCAGTCAGAGATGACTGAAATCATCCTGCCCAATGACACCAATACCCTCGGCAACCTGCTCGGCGGGCGGCTCATGCACTTCATTGATCTCACCGGCGCCATGGCGGCCTACCGTCATTCCCGCACCCACGTCGTTACCGCCGCCATGGACCATATCGACTTCATCCGGCCCGTTCGCCTCGGCGACCTGCTCACTCTCAAGTCCAGCGTCAACCGTGCGTTTACCAGTTCCATGGAGACCGGCGTAAAAGTCTGGGCAGAAAATATGCGCACCGGCGGAGTAGTCCACGTCGCCAGCGCCTACCTGGTCTTCGTCGCCGTTGACGAGCACGGACGCCTGCAAAAAGTCCCACAACTGGTACCCGAAACACCCGACGAAGTGCGCCGGTTTGCCGATGCACTGCGCCGTCGCCAGCACCGCGAGCGCGAGAGCGCTCGACGCAAGGAAGAGCGCCTGGTAACCGCGGCCCTTGAAGACCAGACCGACCCCAGCCGTTAATTAAGTACGACCCGGAATCGAAGACTAAGCTCAAAAGACTTTCAGTCAAAGCAAGCCCTTGAATCAACGCAAGAGTTGAAAAAAAGAAAAGGAGCAATCAAAAACTATGGCGCATTCTTCTGCCATGCCTTCGCCTGTGGCTTTGCCCGGCGTTTCAAAGATCGTCGCAGTTGGTTCCGGAAAGGGCGGCGTGGGCAAAACCACCGTCGCCGTCAACTTGGCCATCGCGCTCTCCAAGATGGGTCAGCGCGTGGGCCTCGTCGACGCCGACATCTATGGCCCCAATGTGCCGCTCATGATGGGCTCAACCCAGCAGCCGCGTGTCGGCCCCGGAAACCAGATTCTGCCCAATGACACCCACGGCATCAAGACCATCTCTATCGGTTACATCTCGCCCGGTGACAAGCCGCTCGTCATGCGCGGGCCCATGCTCCACCAGATCATCCGCCAGTTTCTGCAGCAGGTTGATTGGGGCGAGCTCGATTACCTCATCGTCGATCTGCCCCCCGGAACCGGCGATGTCGTCATCTCGCTGGTCCAGACCGTTCCCCTCACCGGAGCAGTCGTGGTTTCAACCCCCAGCGACGTCAGCCTTGAAGATGCGCGCAAGGCGCTCGAGATGTTTGCGCAGGTGAACGTCGAGGTGCTTGGCATAGTGGAGAATATGAGCCACTTTACCTGCCCCCACTGCCACAACGAGATCGATATCTTCTCAAGGGGCGGAGCCGAGCGCACGGCGAAGCAGTTCAACATCCCCTTCCTCGGTTCGATTGAGCTGGTTCCTGCCATCCGCGAAGGCGGCGACCGCGGCTTGCCGGTGGCGCTGGCCGGCCCCAAGAGCCCGCAGGCGGCGGAGTTTTACGCCATTGCTGAAAAGCTCATGGCGCGCGCTGATGAAGCCGCGGCGTCGGCAACAGACGTCATCGAAATCACATAGCGTCTCGTCCCTGAAGTTCAAATCACAACTGACTGTCATCCTGAGCGGAGATTGGCGCGTACTTTGCGCCAATCGTAGTCGAAGGACCTGCGGTTGCTTTTCGCTCACTTCAGGAAAAACACGGCAAACGCAAAGAAAGCGGGGAAACCTCCCCGCTTTCTTTTTGCTTCCTCAACTAGAAACCTACCGCCAGTGCCCTTCTTGAAGCACCCACCCATCGTGGCGATGGACCCAGCGATGCGCTTCCCACCTGGCGCCAGGATGGGGCGGACGGTCCCAGCGGCCGGGAACCCATACATAGCGGTTGCCGTCCCAGTTATGGTAGCCGGAGATCCACACGTAGCCGCGCTCCGGCGGTGGGGGGCGACGCTCAACAATCGGGGCTGGCGGTCCAATGCGGACAACGACCTGCGCGAACGAAACTGCAGGCGCCAGGCAAAGGGCAAGTAGGAATGCCATAAGCGTTTTTTTCACGGGAATTCTTTCCTCCAGGTGATTTGTCGTTTCCCGGAACCGCAAAGTCGATCCCGGTGCTAGAGGTAAGAAACCCCCGCCCCCGGAAAGAGTTGTACGCGCATAAGAAAAATGAGTTGAAATCCGCGCTCAAAGCGTTGTGTAAGGAGCCGCCCGCGGAAATGCGGCCGGCAGACGACTCATTTTTCAGGAAAGATGTCGCCCATGCGGCGAATCTGCGCACCCACTCCGGCCAGCTTTTCCTCAATGCGTTCGTACCCGCGATCCATATGATAAACGCGGTCGAGAATCGATTCGCCGTCAGCTACCAGCGCAGCCAGCACCAGCGAAGCGGAAGCGCGCAGGTCAGAGCACATCACCGCCGCGGCACTCAGCTTTGACGGCCCACGCACCGTCGCCGTCCGCCCATCCACCTTGATGTTGGCGCCCATGCGCACCAGCTCCTGCACATGCATGAAGCGATTCTCAAAAATGTTTTCCTTCACCGTCGTCACGCCTTCAGCCTGCGTGGCCAGCGCCATGTATTGCGCCTGCATGTCGGTGGGGAACCCCGGATACTCTTCCGTCGAAATGTCGGCAGCAACCAGCCTGTCTCCCCGCCGCACCCGCACTGCATCGGGCCCGCAAATATCCACCCGCACGCCGGCTTCGGTCAGCTTGGCAATCACCGCGCCCAGGTGTTCCGGCATGCAGCTTTCGACCGTCAGATCGCCTCCCGTGATGGCTCCGGCAATCAGAAATGTTCCCGCCTCAATGCGATCGGGGTTGATGCGGTAGCGCGCGCCGTGCAGGCTGCTCACGCCCTCGACCAGGATCGTGGACGTGCCCACTCCCTCGATCCTGGCGCCCATCGCGGTCAGCAGCGCTGCCAGATCCGCAACCTCGGGCTCGCGTGCGCAGTTCTCCATCACTGTTTCGCCTTCGGCCAGCACCGCGGCCATTAATAGATCCTCGGTCCCGGTCACGGTGATCTTGTCGAACACAATATGCGCGCCCCGCAGGCGGTCCGCGCGCGCCTCAAGATATCCGTGTTCCTGGGTGATTTCCGCGCCCATCTTCTCGAGTCCCTTGATGTGCAGGTCGATGGGCCTTCCCCCAATCGCGCAGCCGCCCGGCATCGCCACCCGCGCCATCCCCGTGCGCGCAATCAGTGGGCCCAGCACCAGCGACGATGCGCGCATGGTCTTCACAATCTCGTAGCGCGCCACAGGGTCACTCAGGCTGCGGCAACTGATGGTAGTGCGATCGTGGCGCGCGCCCGCGCTTATTTCCACCTCCGCGCCCATTGCGGCTAGCAGCTTGCTCTCGGTCGCAATGTCGCGCACCTGCGGAATGTTCTCGAGCACCACCTCGTCTTCGGTAAGAATGGCCGCCGCCATGCACGGCAGAGCCGAGTTCTTGGCGCCGGAAACACGAATGATCCCAACCAGTGGATTACCGCCGCGAATAACAAATTTATCCATAGGTGCTTACATGCCTCGCGAGAAGCTTAAAGGTGCTGCCGGCTTCGGCGGGGATCGACATGAGCCCGCTAGCAGGCACGCCTTCAGCTATCAAGTGTAAATGCGGTTGAAGATGGACTGTCGTCCGAAGCGGGGATTGGCGTGTGTTGTTCGCAATCTATATTGACATTGACTGTCATCTGAGCGACCGGAGCGAAAAGAAGGGAGTCGAAGGACCTGCGGTTGCTCTTCGCCCATCCAGGCAAGAGCCCGGGTGCCCCTGGTCCCTCGCACTTGGGGACCAGGGACAGCCAATCACTTCACTCCAAAGTTTTTCTAATCCCTGTTCCCTGTTCCACACCTATTCCCTGTTTTCTAGCTTCCGCTCGCGCCCACTGGCACAAGGTTCAGCCGCTCGGTCAGCGTAAACAACAGCACAGTGCCTGAATCCAGCACCGCCTGCGGATGGCTGACGAGCAGGTGCACGGTAATCACGCCGGCTCCGATCACCGTTCCAGCCAGCGCGCCCCCCGGCCCTCCCAGAATCGCCCCCGTCACGGCGCCCGCACCCACCGCGCCGCCGTATTCAATCCCGTCCTTCTTCAACTGCGAGCCCGGATTGATGTTCCCCTCACTGCCCACCCGCGTGCCTGAGCCCGGCGCTCCCGTCACTTCAGCGTAAATCTTGTAGCGCGTGCCGTCGGGCAGAATCACCGTCTCCGGCGAAAGGTGCATTGATCCGTGGCCACCCGCACGTCCATTCGATACGCTTGCCACCCGCCCGTCAATCTCTGCCCCGGCAGGAATCAGCACCTGCCCGCCCTGCACAACATCGGAGGCCACACGTGCCCGAAAAGGCTCGCCGGCCTGGCTCTCGGATGTCGAGAGCCGTTCCAGCAGCCGTGCGCGAATCATGGTTCCCTCGCCCACTTGTCCCGGCCCAAGAGGAGCAGGGTGCACAATATCGCCGTCAGGATCGTAGGGCCGGTTGCGCTGGTCCAAAGCGGGCCTCACCTGCGCATCGGGCGCAATCTGGACAATTCCATCGTCAGTTCCGTCCTCGGGAGCGGCCAAACCCTGGTTCCCCATGCCCTGATTCGCGGCGCCCGGCTGCCGCTGGTCCTGCGGCGGGCCCTGTTGCCGGTAATGTTGCTGGCCCTGTTGCTGCCCCTCGCCCTGATCTTGCCCAGGCCCACCCGCTGCCGGCTGTCCGTAAGCCGACGGCTTGGGCTGGGGCGCAGGCACCGCCGCAGGCGGCTGGCTCGTGATGATGGTGTCGTCCGGAGGCGGATTCGACGTTCCCTGGTAGGGATCGGATTGGCTGGTCTGCTGCGCTCCCATCCAGCCAGCAGTTGCAACCAGCAGGGTTGCAATCATGATTGCGCGCGCACAAAACGACCGGCTCATCGGAATCTCCATTTTCTGGGGCTCAAGGACCGCCCGAACAAACCTGTCTGGTCAGACTGAGCCCGGACAAACTCGCCCCTGAGCGTCTTCGCCCTGGCTTGTTAGACACGGCCGCGAGCAAAGAGTCGTGCCGTTTCTTCCCTGGCCTCCGTCGTTTCTTCTCCGGCCCCGGCCGCGGCACAACTCACCCAAGATAAGGCTAACGCGCATGAGGGGTTCTCGAATGAGCCACTGCCTTCGGTGTGCCTCTCCGCGCACGAATCAAACGAGTTACTTCTCGGTCTGCCCCGATTGCCGGCTTCTCCCTTTTTGGTCGTCAGCGCAGCACACATCACCGGCAGCCCGCAATCCAAGCCGCATGTGACGGTCGCCACACGGTCCCGAGCAGCAACGCTTGCTAGAATCGATACGGAATAACATCCGACCTTTTATTTGTGCAGGACGGAGAGGAGTATCACAACGTGCAGGAGCTTTTGAGCTCGATTCAAAGCGCCGCCGGAGAAGCTCTTGCCGTGGATCGCCGTCCCAAACTGAATGCCCGGCTACAGCACCGCATCTTGAGGAGCGATATGACTGAGATTATTGCCATTCGTGCGCGCGAAGTTCTTGACTCGCGCGGCAACCCCACCGTGGAAGCAGACGTGATTCTTGAGAGCGGCGCACTCGGACGCGCCATTGTGCCCTCAGGCGCCTCAACAGGCGAGCATGAGGCTGTCGAGCTGCGTGACGGCGACAAAAGCCACTACGGCGGCAAGGGCGTGCTCAACGCCGTGGCCAATGTGGAGACCCTCATCGCCCCCGAACTCGAAGGCATGGATGCGTCCAACCAGCGCCTTATCGACCAGACCATGATTGCCCTCGACGGCACGCCGAACAAAGGCAAGATCGGTGCCAACGCCATTCTCGCGGTTTCGCTGGCCGCAGCCCGCGCAGTTGCGCAAACGCTGGAGGTTCCGCTCTATCGCTATCTTGGCGGCGTCAACGCCTGCGTACTGCCCACGCCCATGCTCAACGTGCTCAACGGCGGCGCCCATGCCGACTCCAACGTCGACTTCCAGGAGTTCATGATCATGCCCGTCGGCGCGGAGCGTTTTTCTGAGGCACTGCGCTGGTCATCTGAGACCTTCCACGCCCTCAAGAGCGTGCTCAAGAAGAAGGGGTACAACACGGCCGTCGGCGACGAGGGCGGCTTTGCTCCATCGCTCAAGTCAAACGCCGAAGCCATCGAACTGATTCTCGAAGCCATTGAAGCAGCCGGCTACAAGCCCGGCGAGCAGATTGCCATCGCTCTCGATCCCGCATCCAGCGAGTTTTACGACACTGAAAAAAAGAAGTACGTCTTCAAGAAGGGCGACAAGAGCGAGCTCACGAGTGAAGAGATGGTCAGCTTCTACGACAACTGGGTCCGCCAGTATCCCATCGTCTCCCTTGAGGACGGGCTGGCCGAGGAAGACTGGGCCGGTTGGCGCATCCTGACTGACAAGCTCGGCGGCCGCATCCAGCTCGTCGGCGACGACATTTTCTGCACCAACCCCAAGCTGTTGCAGCGCGGAATTGAAGAGGGCGTTGCCAATTCCATCCTCATCAAGGTCAACCAGATCGGCACGCTGACTGAGACGCTTGAAGCCATCGAGCTCGGCCGCCGCTATGGCTACACCTCGGTCATGTCGCATCGCTCTGGCGAAAGCGAAGACACCTTCATCGCCGACCTCGCCGTCGCCACCGGCGTAGGCCAGATCAAGACCGGTTCGGTGAGCCGCACTGACCGCATCGCCAAATACAACCAGTTGCTCCGCATCGAAGAAGAGCTGGGCTCCGGCGCAGTCTTCCAGGGCCTGGAAAGCTTGAACTACGAAGGATAACTTCTAACCTTCAAATCGAAACAGCCAAAGGAGGGACACGTTCCCTCCTTTGGCATTTTGCAGCAAGGGATTCGAGATGGTGAAGGATTCGAGATGGTGAAGCGCGCAGTTAAGAAGGTCGAATACGAACGCAGCTCCGGAAATGTATTCCGTGACCTTGGATTTCCCGATGCAGATGAACTCAAGATCGAGTCTGGCCGGGCCATTGAGATTGCTAGAGAGGTTCGCGGTCTCGGCGGTCATTTGAAACAAGACTGTTCTCTGCCCGATCCGACAGACCCCGCGTGAGCCCCGATACACACCGCCCCCTCCCCGGCAGTTTATCCTTGAGAAGAAAAATCAGATTCAAAATCGAGGTGTCTTCTTCGTGCCAAGCTCCAAGCATCCTCTCGTTCTCACCATCCTTGACGGATGGGGTTACCGCGCTGAAACCGCCAACAATGCCATCGCTCTCGCCCGTAAGCCCACCTACGACAAGTTGCTGCGCGAGTTTCCCAATACCCTCATCCGCGCATCAGAGCACTTTGTCGGATTGCCCGACGGGCAGATGGGCAATAGCGAAGTCGGCCACCTGAACATCGGCGCGGGCCGCATTGTGCGCATGGACATCACGCGCATCGACGCGCTCATTGCCTCCGGCGAATTCAAAAACGATCCGGCGATCGTCAAGGCCATGCAGCGCGCCCGCGAGGGCGGTCGTCAATTGCATCTCTTCGGCCTCGTCTCCGACGGTGGCGTCCACTCCCATCAGGAACATCTCTATGCGCTGCTCCGCATCGCCCGCGAATACGGCGTCGAGCGCGTCTTCGTGCATGCCTTTATGGATGGCCGTGACACGCTCCCCACCTCCGGAGCCGGCTACATTGCGCAGCTTGAGAAGAAAATGCGTGAGTACGGTGTGGGCAAGGTGGCCAGCATCAATGGCCGCTATTACGCCATGGATCGCGACAAACGCTGGGAGCGCGAGCGCAAGGCATTCGACGCCATGGTCAACGGCAAAGCCGAAGGCGGCGCCTATCCCAACCCCGTAGCCCGCATCAAGGAGTGCTACAACGGCGGCACCACCGACGAATTTCTCATTCCATTTGTCGTCACCGACGCTGCCGGAAAGCCCGTTGGCCAGATTCGCGACGAGGACGTCTGTATCAACATCAACTTCCGCGCCGACCGCGCCCGCCAGATCACGCGCGTTCTCGCTCGCGAAAGTGGCTTGAACAAAAAAGGCGGGCGCGACCTCGAAGGCTGGGAGTCGCTCGATGAAACCATTCCCCGCAGCGAGATTCCAAAGAACCTCCACTACCTCTGCATGACGCAGTACGACAAGCTCTACGATCTGCCCATGATCATTTTGCCCGAATCCATGGACAACATTCTTGCCAACATTCTTTCCGCGCACAACCTGCGCAACCTGCGCGTGGCAGAGACTGAAAAGTTCGCGCACGTCACGTACTTTTTCAACGGCGGCATCGAAGTGCCGTTTCCCGGTGAAGACCGCGCCCTCATTCCTTCTCTCAAGGTCGCCACCTACGATCTGGCTCCTGAGATGAAGGCCGAGGCTATCGGCGACACGATCGTGAAAGCCGTCAACGACACGGCTTTCGATCTCGTAGTCGCCAACTTCGCCAACGCCGACATGGTCGGCCACTCCGGCCAGCTCGAACCCACCATCAAGGCCTGCGAGGCAGTAGACGCACAGCTAGGCCGCATCTACAAAGCCATCAAGGAGAGGAACGGAAGCTGGCTCATCACTGCCGATCATGGCAATGCAGAGCTGATGGTCGATCCCGTCTCAGGCGGACCACACACCGCGCACACCACCAACCCCGTGCCCATGATCTACGTCAGCGAGGAAGCCAATCACTACCGCCTGCGCACAGACGGCTCACTCCGCGACATCTCTCCAACGCTGCTCAACCTGTTAAAGCTGGGCTTGCCCAAGGAGATGACCGGCGGCGACCTCCGCACGCCGATTCTGAAGTAATCACAATCCATCCGAAAAAACACCTGGTGCCCCATCCATTCGCCGTCCTTTGGGCGAATGGGTGGGATACGAAGAACTCCACTCCGCGCTTTGTATCAGTCGTCCACCGGCGTCGCAGACCCGCAGGGAATGAAACAGGCCAATGCGGTACTGTTTTTTGCGGAGGGAGCAGGGGCCTTCACAGGTTGCGGAAAAACTCCATTGGCGAAGTGGTTTGTATCAG
>Ga0224557_1003274_pt1 | contig 12783 bp, 4 predicted proteins | sample 714S31014metaG_FD_180677 | JGI IMG/M metagenome (GOLD analysis project Ga0224557, IMG submission 180677) | Peat soil microbial communities from Stordalen Mire, Sweden - 717 S3 10-14 | ecosystem: Environmental > Terrestrial > Soil > Wetlands > Peat | place: Sweden: Norrbotten County, Stordalen... | reverse complement strand
GGAACGCACCAAGGAGCTGTGAGCCCCGAGCATCTGGACGATTACTTGGACGAGTTCACGTTCCGATTCAACCGCCGTACCTCGAAATTTCGCGGCAAATTGTTCTATCGACTGGCGCAACAGGCCATGCAGACAGATCCTGTCCCCTTCGCCATCCTGGTCAAACCACAACCGGTTGTACAAGGTGGCGTCAAGTAAATATCCCTATGCTTCTATTTCTTCGCGTGGACGAGTTTCTTTTGGGTGTCGAGGAAGCGGCGCAGGCGATCCAGGGAGCGGGCCTTGCCGAAGACGATGAGGGATTCGAGCAGGGGTGGGCTGGCGGTCTTGCCGGTCAGAATCGTGCGCAGCAGCATGAAGTTGTCCTTGACCGGCCACTGCTTTTCGGCTCCGAGCTTCTTGAGCGCGGCCTCCAGTTCTTCGTGAGTGAAGGGCGTGGCTTCGAGGAGGGCGAGCTGCTCGGCGGCGAAGGCCAGGGTCTCTTCCAGGGTGCGTGCCTTGGGGACGAAGACCTCGGGCGTGGGCATCACGTCATCCTTGAAGAAGAAGTCGGTCATCTCGCCGAACTGGGCGAGGGTTTCGATGCGCGTCTGGACCAGCGGAGCGATGCGGCGCAGGCGGTCGTCGGAGAAGAGGGTGGCGCGCAGGGCCTGGAAGAAGGCCTCCGGCGTGAGCGCGCGCAGATACTCTCCATTGAGCCACTTGAGTTTGGTGAGGTCGAAGACGGGGCCGCCGAGGGAGATGCGCTGGAAGTCGAACTTGTCGAGCATCTCGGCGAGCGAGAAGATGTCGCCCTGCTTAATGTTGATGCCTTTGGAGACGATCTCCTCTTCGGTGGGCTGGGCCATGCCTCCGCCCATGAGGCCGAGGAAGTTCAGCAGCGCCTGGGGAAGAAAGCCGGATTCGCGGTAGTAGATGAGCGAGACAGGATTCTTGCGCTTGGAGATCTTGCTCTTGTCCAGGTTCCTCAGTAGCGGCATGTGCCAGAAGCGCGGCAGCTCCCAGCCAAAGGCCTTGTAGAGCAGGACGTGCTTGGGCGTGGACGAGATCCACTCCTCGGCTCGGATGACGTCGGTGATCTGCATCAGGTGGTCGTCGACGACGTTGGCCAGGTGGTAGGTGGGGAAGCCGTCGGACTTGAGCAGCACCTGGTCGTCCACATTCGAGTGGGAGAAGGTGATGGGGCCGCGGAGTTCGTCGCGGAAGGCGGTCTCGCCTTCGACGGGGACTTTGAGGCGGACGACAGCCGGGCGGCCTTCGGCCTCGAATGCGGCGATCTGCGCGGGGGTTAGCTCGCGATGCGCTCCGTTGTAGCGCGGCGGCAGCTTGGCGGCGAGCTGGGACTTGCGCATCGCGTCCAGCTCTTCGGGGGTCTCGAAGCTGCGGTAGGCGTGGCCGGATGCGAGCAGGAGATCGACGTGGGTGCGGTAGATCGCGGTGCGTTCCGATTGCCGGTAGGGGCCGAACGGGCCACCGATGTCGGGGCCTTCGTCCCAGGCGAGGCCAAGCCAGCGCAGCGAGTCGAAGATCATCTGCTCGGAGGTGGAGACGAAGCGGGCGCGGTCGGTGTCCTCGATGCGCAGAACAAACTTGCCGCCGCGCTGGCGGGCGTAGAGGAAGTTGAGCAGGCCGATGTAGGCTGTGCCGACGTGCGGGTCGCCGGTGGGCGACGGTGCGATGCGGACGCGGATGGGCGCGGAGCCGGTATGAACGGGGATGGTCATGATTGAGTCAACATTTCATGGTAGCAGGCGGAGGGCGAGCTGCGGCTGGGCTGCGGATGTGGCCCACATCTCAGAATCGAGGTGCCCACCCCAGCGAGCAAATGCGCTCGCCGGGGACCCCGGATGCCCACCCCAGCGAGCAAATGCGCTCGCCGGGGACCCCGGATGAGGGGCGCCCGGCACAGGGTGGAGCTGCTGCGACGAACGCCCTCCAGCCCCAGCCCATGCTGCACAAGACACGACCTCGGCTCAAGGTCTCTCGCGGAATGCCGATGGGAAGAGGTAGCAGGAGTGCGTGGCATTGTCGCCGTGGAGTGCGCCCTCTCCGCGGATGGAGAGGCGACGGAACGAGGAGAACCATGAAGCTGGAAGCAAAGTTAGGTTCGACCTACGGGATACTCATTCTCGCGATGCTGGCCACATCATCGGTGGCATATCTCCGCATGACTCAGGTGAACCACATCATCGGCAAGTTCATCTCGGAGCAGGTTCCGGTGGTATACAGCAACCGCGGTGCGCGTGTGTCGCTGGGCAAGAGCGATCGCGTGCTGGAAGAGTGGCTGCTCTATGGTACGGATGCCGCCAGCGACGCAAAATACCGCGCAGCGTACCTATCCCAACGGGCCGACACGGAAAACCATATGGCGGAACTGAGCGATATGAACAGCCGGTTCGACCTGGGCGAGGACAATGCTCGTATCAGTAGTTTCGAGGCGCAGACGACGCAATTGCACGGACTCCAGAATCATATTGCGGACCTGATCGAATCGCGGAAGCCCGAGGAGATCGTGGCTGCCCGCGATCTGATTCGGGGAGAGATGGCCGATCGGGAGAAAGTTCTTTACCAGAACCTGTTCGACATGGTGGGTTACGAGAACAGCGTCGCGAACTCCGAATCGCAGCAGGTGATTCACGCCTCGCATGTAATGGTGTGGACGCTTTGGATCGCAACCCTGGTGAGTGCGGTGCTGGGCGGCCTGTTGGCGATGATGATCGCGCGACGCATCAGCCGCGGACTGCGCTCGGTTGTGGGGCGCGCCGCTGCCATTGCCGAGGGCGATCTAACGGGGCCGCCGCTGGGCATCCAGAGCGGCGACGAGGTGGGAATGCTGGCCGACGCCACGCAACAGATGCAGCGCAGCCTGCGAGAGACCATTGGGGCGGTTGCGCGCACGGCCGCCAGCGTGACCGACAATGCAGTCTCCATCGGTGAATCCGGTATGGAGATGCAACGCAGGATGGACGAACAGAATCAACAGACCGAGCTGACGGTGACGACGATGCATGAGATGAGCGCCTCGACGGTCGAGGTCTCGCGCCACGCCGACAACGCCGCCAAGAGCGCGCGGGCCGCGGCGGAGACCGCGCGGATGGGCGGCGGCATCGTGCGCGAGATGCTTGCCAGCATGAACTCGATCGCCGAGGCAGTGCGTTCGACCTCGTCGACTATCCACCTGCTGGGCGAGGATTCGGGACGGATCAGCCGCATCGTCCACGTGATTGACGAGATTGCGCGCAAGACAAACCTGCTGGCGCTGAACGCAGCCATCGAGGCCGCGCGCGCCGGCGAACATGGCCGCGGCTTTGCCGTGGTCGCCGCCGAGGTGCGCTCCCTGGCCGAGAGCACCGCGCAGGCCACGGGCGAAATCTCCCAGATGATCCGTGGCATCCAGCAGCGGACCGGCCAGGCGGTCGCCAGCATGAGCGAGGGCACGGAAACCGTTGCCGCCGGCATGGTCACCACCGGCAGCGCCGGAGAGGCGCTGGAGAAGATCATCGGCATGGTCGAGCAGGTGGACCGCATGATCGCCCAGATTGCCATCGCGTCGCAGCAGCAGAGCACGTCGGCCAGCAACTCGAGTTCGGCGCTGAGCTCCATCTATCAGTTGGGCAGCGAGAACCTGAGCGCGATGAGCCTCTCGGTGGCCGGCGCCGAGGCCTTGCGCAACTCCGCGCTGGACCTGGAGCAGCAGATTGAACACTTCCGGATCGGCAAGGGCCACAGGGCAGACGACGACCCCGGCGCCAGCCCCGAACTGCCTGGCCTGTTCCTGAAGATGATCGCTTCGTCCTAGACTGCTCGCAGAGCGGTCGGGCGGCTGCGGTGCGAATGCGGTTGGGCGATGGCAGAGATGCGGTCGCCCTGCGGACGAGGCCCACATCCCACAAACAATGGATGACGCACCCGGCGCGACAGGCATAGGTCTGTCCGTATAACCATAAGTCGGTTTGGATGGCCATAAAATTGCTTTTTATGTTTGATAAAGGAGGAGGAAAGAGTGTCCGAGAAATAGACAAGGAACGCTCCCGATTATGCGGTCGAACCCAGCACGGCACGGAATCGCCCCCTTATTTCGACCTAAAAAATGCAGCTGGCTCTTGCTCTTGCAAAACCCTCAAGAGCCGTACAAGCAATGCGAACCGGTGTCGAACAAAAGATTTTAGTTGACATGCTTCATCCATGTGCCTAATCCTTTATCACCACACTTCAGCAATCGTGGCGCGTCCCCAAATTTCAATGCAGAAATAGAAATGGGGATACTAACTTTGCGATAGTCCCAAACAGGTCCGATTTATGGGCTGAACACGAACGACCCTGTGGAGGGTTCACATGATGTCACGCAAGCTGTCAGTACTTTTCAGTTCGGCAAAGCAGATCAATGCGGCCGTAGCCATCCTTGTGGGTTTATTTCTTGTTGCCGGGGGATGGGCATACGGGCAGGATGTGAGAGCCTCCTTAGGCGGCAGGGTTACCGACACACAGGGCGCCATTGTCCGCAACGCGACAGTCGCGGTGACGGGGGATGAGACGGGCGTGGTTCAGACAACGAGTACAAACAGCGCGGGCGACTGGGTCGTCCTGACGCTACTGCCCGGCCACTATCATTTTCAGGTGAAGGCGCCTGGGTTCAAGACCGAGGAGCGTACCTCCATCGAGTTGCAGGTTGGCGACAGGAAGATTGTCGACACGCAAATGCAGGTCGGTAGTGTAAGCCAGTCGGTGACCGTCGAGACAACGACTCCGTTGATCGACATGACCTCATCGGCCTCGGGCTCGGTGGTCACGCTGGCAGAGCTTGAGGAGATCCCGACCCAGTCGAACGCTCCGACGATGGATGTGGCGGTTTTGCCCGGTGTTACGATCGGCCTTGGCGTTGGCGGGGGTGTGTATCTCTGGTCGAACAGCGGCCTTTCCGGCACGACTGTGAATGGAGCGGGAGGCGGCCTCGCTGGAGCCATCGCCTATACGTTGGACGGCGGATCGGTAAACTACAACTCGAGCAATGACCGCCTGGCGTTCGAACCGCCCATGGACGCTGTCAACGAGATGAAAATGGTCACCAACGGTTACGATGCGTCGCTCGGCAGGGGGTCGGCAGCGACGGAGATGCTCTCACTGAAGTCGGGCGCCGAAAAGTTTCACGGCGACTTGTACGAAACCAACCAGGGCACTTATCTCAACGCAAACTCTTATCAGTACGATGCATCGCACACGCCCCAGTCCCCGATTCATACGAACGAGTATGGCGGTTCCGTCGGCGGTCCGGTATGGATTCCCAAGCTCTATGACGGCCGCAAGATGAAGACCTTCTTCTATTTCAGCTATGCAGGCATTCGCAACATTGGGCCTGTGAGCGGGAGCGTTGGTTTGGCGACGGTTCCGAGTCTGTTGGAGAGAAAAGGCGATTTCAGCCAGTCCACCGTGAAGGTCTCGGGCGTTACTTATCCAGTCCAGCTCTTCAATCCTTATTCATCGAACGTGGGCAAAAGAACGCCGTTCTCGTATCCCGGCTGCTCCATGGGCGCTGCTGGCACATCATTGAGCACTACCTGCGAATCGATACCTGCCGCTGACCAGGATCCAATGGCCCAACTCTATTACTCGATGATGCCGGCGCCCGAATTCGCCACCGACAACGCGGTTAGCAGCGACAGCGACAACTATCAGAATATAGCGGAGCAGAGCGACAAGTTCCACGGCTATACACTGCGTGTGGACCAAACCGAGAACAATCAAAACCACACCTATGTGGATCTGTATTACAACAATTTCACCGAACTCAGCTACACGGGTTTCGGCACCGCGGTCACCACGACCGCGACCGCGGCGGGTTTAACCACCGGGAACCCCGTTCCTATCCAAGGGCGGTACCAGGCCCGTACGAACAAAGGCCTCGGCTTCGACCACGACATTACCCTGAACGAGAGATTACTTCTTGACCTGAACTACCATGTAATGAGTTATTACGCCGGAACCTGGTCTCCGGGCGCGGGGATGAGCCCCACCACGGTGGGATTTCCGTCAAGCTACGGAGCTCAGATGCAGGTTCCCTCGATTCCACAAGTCACCGGCTTCACCTCCTCATTCGGCACCGGTTCTATGGGATCGGATAGCAACTCTCAAGGAAATGCTCCCCTCGACATCAATCAGGACATGAACGTGAGCATCACGCAGACCCAAAAGAACCACAATTTCCACTACGGCTGGGAATACATGATCCAGCAGGAGGGGAACTCCTCTTTGCCCACCCCGGGTGGAGTGTTCGCATTCCCCTCCGTCGGAGCCAACGGAAATTGGACGTCAAATTACGGTACCGGCGCCGGGACCAATGGCAGTGGCTCCGGCTCCCCCATCGCCGATTTTTATATGGGGCTTCCTGGCAGCACCAGCCAGATGCCAATTAGTGCCACCTCTTTCTTTTCGCAGCACTACACCGCGTTCTACTTCCAGGACGACTGGAGATATACGCCCAAGCTGACCCTGAACCTGGGCCTGCGCTGGGATTATGAGCGTCCAACCACCGAGAGATTCAACCGTTTCTTCAGCCAGTACAATCCCACCGCCCCGCAAACTGCCGTAACCGCCGCGGCGCTGCCGGGCTATACGGCAGATTATGGCGGCAGCGGTTCAGGTTCCACCGCAGCTTCAGCACTCTTGCTTCAGCAGTGGGGGGCCGCGCCTGGCGCATTCCAGGTGATCGGTGGACCTGAGTATGCGGGCGTCAATGGAACCAGCCGCTATGAGACTGCCCCACGTTACAAGTACTTCCAGCCGCGCATCGGTTTCGCCTACCAGTTGACGAACAAGACTGTGCTTCGCGGCGGAGTGGGACGCTTTGTTCAGGCCGACTTCAATCCGGTTGCCAATCAGACCGGGTTCAGTTCCTCCAGCCCCTACTGTCCATCTGCCTGCAGCAACTACAATGCCGTGGGCCAGACCTGGGACAATCCGTATCCGAATGGGCTAGTTGCGCCCGTCGGCAACTCGATGGGACTCCAGACCAACGTAGGAGCGCCTACAGCTTCTTCGAGTGCCCCTACCTACACGGCTTTCAATATTGGCCGTGTTTACGTGGACACAGCCACTCTTGGCGTGCAGCGACAGATCAAGGACTACCTGTTTGAGGTAACCGGCCTCTTCAACGCAACCCATGGTCTCGCTCTGGGCATCCCCATCAACCTTCCGAGCGCGGGGGCCTGGTATGCAGAAAACACGCCAAACTTCACAGTCACCACGCAACCCGCTGGTGCACCGCAACCTAATCTGCCTGGCGCTACGCCCCTCGCCAATCCATTCAAGGGTGTTGCAAACGTCTGGGCTACGGAGTACGGCGCCTCAACGGAAACCGCATCCCAATTGCTTCGCCCCAACCCCAGCGCCGGAGACATATACTTGAACGCGGGCGATGGCAAGGTCTTCTACTATGCGCTGAACACGAAGGTGGAAAAGCGGTTCACCAACGGATTCAGCGTCCTGCAATCGTTCAGCTATTCGAAGCAGATCTCGGAGAACAACATCTACAACCAGAACGATAGCCAGGCGGTCGCTGTGAAGATTGAGAAGCGGCTGGCCACTGGCGATCAGCGGTACCACTATGAACTCGCACCAGTCTATGAACTGCCTTTCGGGCGCGGAAAGCGCTTCCTGAACAATCACGGATATGTAATGGATGAACTGGTTGGCGGTTGGGAGTTCTCGGGTATCTACAACTTCCAGTCGGGCGTGCCCGTCGTTTTCCCAACCAACAGCTCATTCTTCCAGGGCACGGATCCGAAGCCCGTCGGACCAAAGTCACATTCGAATTGGTTTGACACGACCAAGTTCGCGATCTTCCCCTCAAGTTCCGTAACCAACGCAACGCTTGCAAATACTACGATATATCCCGCATGGACAGGTGTTACAGGCATGCCCGGCGCAGGATTTGTACCTGGCAGCACTGGAGTCAAGAACGGCGTGTACAATGACTTTGCCACATGGAACACATACAACCCGACAACCTTCGGGGATATCCGGCAGCCATACACAACCTCTTTCACTCTGGGCGCCCGGAAGAGCTTTGTGCTTGTCGGGCCTGTTCGCTTCCAACTCCGGCTGGATGTGTTCAACGCACTCAACCACCCGCTGTTCGCCTCTGTCAATACAACCGTCGGCAACACCTACTTCGGAACGCTCGGTTCAGGGGCAACTCTGTCGCAGACCAACTCCCCCCGGCAAGTGCAGCTTTCCGGAAGGCTGTCCTTCTAGCGGGTCTGCTGTCAAATTGCACTCACAAACAGGCCACTCCCTTTTGGAGTGGCCTGATTTATTACCTAACCTGGATAATTCGCCTCAACACGTCAGCCTTTCAGGCTCCTGCGCATGGCTTATATGGCGACGCCATGACTGGTATCATCCGCGGACCGGGCCAGGATGAGGCGCTCCAGCACCAAGAGCTTGTTGGCGGGCGAGTTGCGCAACTCCAAATCCGCCTTGGCGACCAGGCGGAGGGCGCGGGTGGGGTCGCGGCTCCGGTCGAGACCCCCCTCTCAAAAACGATAGCTGGCGCACCCGGCGCGACAGGCAGAGGCCCGTCCGTATGACCATAAATTGGTTCAAATGGCCATGCAATTGCCTTTTACACTTGACAAAGGACTTGGCGCCCACTAGCATCCTCTCCGGTTGTTAAAAACCCATTAATTTGGAATCGAGGACCTATATGTCCGCAGCTGCGCGCCGCGTCTCCCTGTTGTCCGGCATCTTCCGGGGAATCTTCGTTTTAGCCTTGGTTGTCTTCACCTGCAACATTGGCGCGTTTGCCCAGCTCTCCGCCAGGGCTACCATCACCGGAACCGTGACGGATTCCTCCGGCGCGGTGGTGCCGGGCGCGGCAGTGACCATCACCAACGATGCGACCCAAGTCTCCCTGAAGACCCAGTCAAACGGCCGAGGCGTCTTTGTGGCGCCCGAACTGAACGTGGCGACCTACTCCATCACCATTGCCAAGAAAGGTTTCAAGAACTACACCGTCACCGGCATTGAACTGCACCCGACGGAGACGGTCCAGGTGAATGGTTCGCTCACGGTTGGCGCTGCCAGCGAGACCATCACGGTGGCGGCAACCTCCACCGACGTGGAGCTGTCCTCTCCCCAGCTTTCGTCCTATATCTCCACCGAGCAGGTGAGCTCGCTGCCCATGAATGGCCGCAACTTCGAGGGTGTGGCGGCGTTGGCGCCGGGCGTGGTGAACACCAGCCAAGGCTCGGCGCTAGGCACCGGCGGCCGCAACACCAGCAGCGTGCTGGTGATCAACGGCATGTCAGTGTCCCGCACTTTCTATGCGCTGGACGGCGTATGGAACGAGAACACCGGCAACATGACGGCGAATGCGATCACCCCCAACCCCGACTCGCTGGCAGAAGTTCGCGTACTGCAGAACGACTTCTCCGCGCAGTATTCTCTGATGGGCTCGTCGGTCATTCTGGAGCAAACCAAGAGCGGCACGTCGAAATTTCACGGCACCCTGTGGGAGTATGTGCGTAACAACGATCTGAATGCAAAGAACTACTTCGCGACCTCCATCCCGCCCTACCATCAGAACATCTTCGGCGGCAACGTGGGCGGCCCGATCTATATTCCAAATCACTACAACACCAATCGCCAGAAGACCTTTTTCTTCTGGGACGAGTCGTATGTGATCCTGCATGTGCCCGGCCAGAACACCAGCGAAGTTCCCACACCCAATCAGATCGCCGGCTGCTTTGCCTCCCCGATCAAGGACCCGGTGTCGGGCACCAATTTCCCGCTGGCGACGACAGGCACATGCGCTGGCCTGTACCAGATCCCGGCAGCGAGAATCAACGCGAGCTCATCGGCGTACCTGAAAGCGCTGTATCCGGCGCCCAACTATCCAAACTCAGGCAACGCCAACAATTACATCAACAACCAGCCGGTGACTACCTATCAGCGGGACGATGAGATCAAGATCGATCACTTCTTCACCCCCAAGTACCACCTGTTGGCGGAGTACCTGCAGGAATACCAGAATTACTCGGCGAACACGGAGAGTCCAGGCACGACTCCGATCAGCTATGAGACGGACTTTACCAACAACAAGATAGCGCAGGTCGCGCTGACCCAGACCCTGTCGCCCAACATGGTCAACAGCACCAACGTGGCCATGAATATCTACCTTCTGAACCTGATGCTGGAGGGGACCACGGACATCAGCCAGCTCCCGGGTTTCAGTGAGACCCTCTTCTATCCCAACGCCTTGTATGCCTCCCGCACTCCTCAGGTGTCGTTTGCCGGCGGAGCGGCGTCGCAGGGCATTCAGTCGGCGCGGCCCATCCCCCACGCCTCCGATCTTGACGATACTGTCAGCGACAACTGGAGCTGGCTCAAGGGAAAGAACTACTTTACGGCGGGCGTTACCTTCGTCTTCAACACCAAGCGCCAGGTTTCCGGCCAAAACACCAATGGGAGTTTCAACTTCAACGGCACATTCAGCAAGCCAGCCTCCGGCTCGGTGCAAGAGGACGACTCGATCGCGGACATGGAGCTCGGCTATATAAACACCTTTAGCCAGACCAGCAACGCGCCTCACGGCGATATGCATGCCTTCTCCTGGTCGCCGTACTTTGAAGACCAGTACAAGTTCAATAAGAACCTGACCCTTACCGTGGGCCTGCGGATCTACCACATGCCGCTGCCCTACGGCGTGCCCAACTCCGAGACCAACTTTGTGCCCTCAGCCTACAATCCCACTCTGGCGCCGACCGTGAACGAGAAAAGCGGCGCAACCAACCTCCTGACAGGCACCGCCTACAGCAACGGCCTGCTGTACAACAGCGGCTTGGCGGGCGGCTTGCCGGTCAACTTCTCCAACAACCACATCTGGTACTTCGCGCCCGACGTGGGCTTCGCCCTGGATGTCTTCGGCGATGGCAGGACCAGCCTGCGCGGCGGCTATGGTATTAGCTACACGCGCATCTTCACCAACCAGGACTGCTCTTTCCAATGTATTGCGAATCCCCCGGTCTTTACCAACGAGAGCCTGACCAGCCTAGTATTCCCAGTCACCTCGACCTGGAGCATTGCGGGCGGCACGGGGGGGGTCGTATCCGTCCAAGGGATCAGCGGTGCGGACGCGAACATCCAGGCCTCGCCGGTGGCCAGCTACTCGCTCGGACTCCAGCATGAATTTCCCCACAGCATTACCGCCGCAATCGTTGGAGCGGGAACCCGTATCCAGCATCAGTTTAGCTCAATCAACCTGAACGCTCCGCCGTACTACACATCGCCGACAACTGGCGTGCACTATGATTTCAATCCGCTGATCAACAGCAATCCTGCAAACGGTTCCGGCTCTCCCGGCGACAATCAGTATTATTGGGCGCCGTATCAGGGTTATGGCGGATTCACGTTCTGGACAACAGAACTCTGGCAGGAGTGGAACGGGCTGGAGGCCCAGATCAAGCATCCGGTGACGAAGTCGCTGAACGTCTCGGTGGCTTACACCTGGTCGCACAGCACAAGTAACAGCACCATCGACGTGCATAACTTCAATCGCTACCACGGCAACACATCGGGCTTGAACTATCCTGACTCGCTGAATATTACGCTGCTCTATCAACTGCCGTTCTTCCAGCACAGCGGCAATCAACTGGAAAAACTGACGATGGGCGGATGGAGCATCAACGACATCACAACCTTCCGCAGCGGAAATTCATTTGATCCGGGCCTGAGCGTAGCCTTGCAGGGCAATGCGTCCCGGCCAGACGTGGTTCCGGGTGTCTCGACCAACGGACCGAAGACCTGGAAGAACGGCTCAAGCCAGCAGTGGTTCAACACGTCAGCCTTCTCCTGCCCAGGGAGTACAACAGGGGTCTCATGTGTCACTATGACCGCGGCTAACTTCGGCCTCTATGGCAACGCCATGACGGGCATCATTCGCGGGCCGGGCCAGGAGATATACAACATGGCGCTCTTCAAGGAGTTCCACATCACCGAGGCGAACTACTTTGAGTTCCGCGCTGAGGCGTTCAATACCTTCAACCATACCAATCCCAACAACCCGAATGCGACCCTGGGCAACGCGAACTACGGAAAGGTAACCGGTGCGGCCGATCCCCGCATCATGGAGGTCGCGCTGCGCTACAAGTTCTAGGAGTGCGTTCCGCTTCCAGGGCTGAGTACCTTCGACAGACACAATCCAGCGGGGCATCTCTCAAATGAGGGTTGCCCCGTTGGCGTTAAAGCTCCATGGCGAACTGGTGGGTTGTCGCGTGGGTCGTGGGGGTGGGTTCGGTGGCCAGGGCGAGGATGAGGCGCTCCAGGACGAGGAGCTTGTTGGCCGGTGAGCTGCGCAGTTCAAGGTCGGCCTTGGCGACCAGGCGCAGGGCGCGGGTCAGTTCGCGGCGGCTCTTGTAGCGGCGTGCCTGGCGGATGAGGTCTTCGGCGGCGAAGGGCGGCATGCGGAAGCCCTGCCACAGGGCCGCCCACAGGTCGCGCGAGTCGCGCACGTTCTTCTCCAGGATGACGAGCATCTGGCGGAAGGTGCGGGCCAGCATGTAGAGGTGGCCGATGGCCGCGTCCTCGCCGCCGTCGGAGGCGTTGAGCAGGCCGTGGAGGAGAAGCAGGGCGCGGGTGCGGTCGCGCTGGCTGATGGCGTCGGTCAGTTCATATAACGAGCGCTGCTTGGCGGCCAGCACCATCGTCTCCACGTCGCCCAGGGTGATGTGGTTACGGGCGATGGCTTCGTTGGGGGCGGCAACGTAGAGGCAGAGCTTCTCCATCTCG
>Ga0224557_1003271_pt1 | contig 12790 bp, 13 predicted proteins | sample 714S31014metaG_FD_180677 | JGI IMG/M metagenome (GOLD analysis project Ga0224557, IMG submission 180677) | Peat soil microbial communities from Stordalen Mire, Sweden - 717 S3 10-14 | ecosystem: Environmental > Terrestrial > Soil > Wetlands > Peat | place: Sweden: Norrbotten County, Stordalen... | reverse complement strand
GTAGCCGCTGACCATTGCGCCGTCGCGCAGCATCACCAGTTCGTCCGCGACCTCCGCGGCGTTCGGGACGTCGATCTCATCCAGTAGCTCCTCGATGGTGTGCTTGAACCAGCGGCGGTGAGCGTCCACAACCTGGCGTATACGGTGTCGCGGGTCGGGGTACTCAGCGGCGGCGTTAATGAACGGACAGCCCCGGAAGCCCGGACTGCAGCTCTCGGCTCCGATGGACTCGGCGATGATGCGAAACACACTTGGAACATCGTCGCCCGCCGCTTGGCGCACTGCGAGGATGGCGCTGCGCTCCCACTCGGCTCGTCGTTCCAGGTAAGCCACGATCAGGTCGTCCTTCGAAGGGAAATGACGGTAGAAGGTGACCTTGGTTATTCCCACTTGGGCGATGATCTTCTCTGCACTGACCGCACGCAGGCCCTGCGCATAGAAGAGTCGGGTCGCCGCGTCGATGATGCGCTCGCGCATTGGGACCTTGTCAACTGGCGGCGACTTCTCACCCGTGGTCGCAGTCACATCCGTCTTCGTCATCTCGTCATCACCCCGCCTCACTTCATTTTGCCTCACGTCTCGATCTTCGACTTGCGTTTTTCCAAGAGTTGTTCTATATTCGTATGTAGAGTTACTAGTCAGTCTACCTGGAGGTCAACGTGACCAAGTCCCCGATTCCTGTTGTTTTTATCCATGGCCTGTGGATCCACTCGGATGCCTGGCAAGAATGGGTCGAGCTCTATCGCGCGGCCGGCTACGACCCGACAGCCCCTGGCTGGCCCGGGGACTCGTCCGATGTCGAGCGGACCCGCAACAACGCCGCCGCCCTCGCGAACAAGGGCATCGACGACATCACCCGCCACTACACCAAGGTCATCGACGGCCTGGCGGCAAAGCCCATCGTGATCGGACATTCCTTTGGTGGTCTCATCGCGCAGAAACTCCTCGGCGAAGGTCGTGCCGCAGCTGCGGTCGCAATCGATCCGGGCCAGATCAAAGGGGTGAGGCCCTTGCCGTTCGCGCAGATCCGCTCTGGTCTGCCGGTCCTGTCCAAGCCCAGCAACAAGAAGAAGGCCGTCTCGCTGACCAAGAAGCAGTTTCGCTACGGCTTCGGCAACGCGCTGGCCGAGGCGGAATCAGCCGAACTCTTCGATAAATGGACCATCCCCGGTCCGGGTCGACCATTGTTCGAGGCGTCCGCCGCCAACTTTAAGAAGACGTCGCCCGCCGCGGTCGACACACGTCGAGACGACCGTGGGCCGCTGCTCATCATCGCCGGCGGTCGAGACCACACCGTCCCCGAGGTAGTGGCCAAAGCTGCTTACAAGTTGTACGCGGACTCGGGCGCGATTACCGACTTCCACGTGTTCCCTGATCGAGGGCACTCACTCGTCCTGGACCACGGTTGGCGTGAGGTGGCCGACGTCACTCTCGATTGGCTCCGCGGCCAAGGGCTCTAACCCGCCCGCTGCACTTCGTACCCCGTATCACACAAACCAGATATGAAAGGAATAGCTATGCAATTCAACTTGAAGATGAGGAAGCGAAGGCTACGTTTAACCTTCGTGAGCCTTGCCGCGGTCACCGCGGTCGCCATACCCAGCGCCGGCGCCACCGCCGGTGCCAGCAGTCATCCCAATGTGACCATTGTGCTCGAACACGGAGCGTGGGCTGACGGGTCCAGCTGGGACGGCGTCGTCACGCGGTTGCAGAACGACGGGTATACCGTCGACGTACCACCGAATCCATTGCGCGGTCCGAACGTCGACTCGGCGTACTTGGCGAGTTACCTCAAGACCGTGTCGGGCCCGATCGTGCTCGTCGGGCACTCTTATGGAGGGTTCGTGATCACCGACGCGGCGACCGGCAATAGCAACGTGAAGGCACTCGTCTACGTCGACGCTTACATTCCCGCTCAGGGCGACACCATCAACAGCATCAACAAGCAGTTCCTCGGAAGTCAGCTCGTGCCGAGCGCACTCTCCTTCGTGCCCTCTGCCGGAGGCGTGGTCGACGTCTACATCAAGCCCGACCAATTTCGGGCAATCTTGGCCAACGACCTCTCGGCCAAGCAAGCCTCGGAACTCGCCGCCACCCAACGTCCGATCGCCGCGTCAGCGCTGACCGAGCCGGCCGGTCCGCCCGCGTGGACCAGCATTCCGAGTTGGGACGTCATCGGCACCCAAGACCACGCAATTTCCGTGGCCGCACAGTTATTCATGGCCAAGCGTGCTCACGCCACTGTCACCGAGATCGACGCCTCTCATTTGTCAATGATCTCCCAGCCTGGCAAGGTCACCGCCGTCATCGAAGCCGCCGTCCAAAAAGTCAATTAGCGGCGAGCAACAACACACTGCCAACGTCCCCAACCAATGGGCACCAGCTATCCGGGCCGGAGAGAATGCCGTCCCGGATAGCTGGTGAAACAGACGCATCAGGGTTGAACTGATCACGATCCAGGTCCGATGGATCAACTAATGAACGACGCCCTCACGAGGGCGCAGATTCCCTTCGCGATTCACAGGCCGGAATGGAATGGCAACAGGTAGTGGCCTCGTCAAGGGCGTCAATGACGTTGCTGGGAGTACCCGGCGCAAAGACCACACACGTGCGAAGGGAGTTGGTGAGTGGGGTACCGGTAACCGTGTCATAGGGCGCCAGTGACTTCAAGAAGGCGAGTACTTTCGGGTCCTTTGAGACGAATGCCACGGGTGGCCACTCCTCGTCGCCAGTGAGAGTCCGGAGGCCGCTGGGATCCCCAATCAGGTTGGCAAAGGCCAAAGCCATTGCGCTGACCTGAGTGTGCAGCTGGCGCGTTGGCGCGTACATCACGGAATCCTCGAGTTAAGTCAGCTCCCAGGCTGCCGTGACGGGTTTGTGAACCGCGCCCTGCCAAAGATCCGACAGGCCGACATTGGCCGAGCAGTACTTTGTGTGATTGGGTGTCCACACCGCCACCACGGCCTTCGCACTTCGAGCGCTGTTCCTGTAGGCGTTGTGGTAAATGCCGAATCCGGTCAACGCCACGATCGCCATCGCCAGCACGACGATCGTGATCCGCCGCAAGTTCAGTGGTCGAGTCATCATCGTTCCACAGTCTGGTGCTTCAACACGGACCTTCCGTCGGTCAGGATTACACTGCCTACCGTCCGACAGCACCCGGTGGGCGCACCTTAGTGGCCGTTGGCATGTTGGACGTTTCGCTGGACCTCTCATCCCACGTTGCATCCCTCAGAACTACGCGACACTACCGGACGAAACCGACACCACCGGAGAACGGATGCAGTCAATCTCGGAGGAATCCGACGCCGTCGGAACACCCCGACCGTTCGCTCCCGCCTCATTATCCCTCGCGCGGGTTCGATCCTCACCGGCCCTACCGACCGTCAGTTTCCGTAGTGGTATCGCGCTTGGAGCACCACGACATCGTCGCCGTCGACCAAATAGACGAGCCGATGCTCCTCATCAATTCTGCGAGACCAACACCCGGCAAGAACATGGCGAAGTGGCTCAGGCTTTCCTATTCCTTCAGATGGGTCACGTGTCGTGGCTTCGAGCAGACGGTTGAGACGCTTGAGCATTGCCTTATCGTTGGCTTGCCAATGGCAGTAGTCCTCCCAGCCCAGAGGAGTGAAAACCAAACGCATTAAGAAAGCGTGTGCGTTGTGCGTTCCCCAGCGTGTGCCTGGGCCAGGCTCTTAAGGAGTCGACGAGCGTTTGCAGGTGAGCGTAGCAACAGGGCAGTTTCATTGAGTGCGTCGTAATCGGCGCGTGACATGAGTACTGCGTCGCCGCGCTTCGATGTGATTTCAATTGGCTCGCGATTCTCATTTACCTGCTCTATAAGTGGGAACAGGTTCTTGCGAGCTTCACTTGCGGTGATGGCCATGCTAACTCCCTTACTAGCCGCTACTTGTACCATTTATTGTACCACATTGATAGGCCATTACTGAAGCACTATCCGGTCAGAACAACGGTGTTTGGTCTCCAGGTCGTCTAATTCACCATCCAGGAAATCCCACGGTTCATCCCACAAACCAAACCTACGCCACCGGCCTTACTTCACTTTTGGAAATTCGTTTGACGATCTCAACTAGAGCGAGTGCCCACGGCCAAGGGAATCGAAGGTCCCCGATTGGCCAGATGGCCATTGTTGTTCCGACTGGTCATTTCGACGTGAGTTTCCGCTGGAACAATGACGTCGACATCGCGCTCGATGGCGTAGGCGTGAATCTGAAGAGTTGACGGCATACTCCTAACGTTGGTTAGGTCGATTGTGACGTCTCCAAGTAGTGAGACAGCCACCAAATCCTTCTCGACGTTCCCTTCTTTGACTCACCTTCCCTTGTGGAGCCAACCACCTTCGAATATTGGTTCGAGGCTGAGCAAGTAGCGATGCGGTACCTTCATTACATCCTCGATACGCAATATCCGCTGACAGCAGACACGTCACAACCATCCCACCGCTCAATTGAGGCAGGGCGGGACGAAGGTCAGGAGGATCCGATAACGACAGTTGGCAAAACCTTTGGGTCGAGAATCAGATTTACTGGACAACCTAATCCCCAGAGTTCATTTCTCACTCGAAAGTCGCTGTCCCGGTCCGGATCCGAAGTGAAATGACGAAGCGGTGACTCTTGATCTGCAGAGCCCTGATGCTCGGTGCGGCTGATTGCCTGTAAGACCACTTCTTGAGTGTCAGATAGTGGAACTCGGCGCTGCTTGTCTTGCCATGAGTGAAGGCAGGGGATCGCGAGTTCGGTCTGTGGGCCTGAAAGTAAGAACCGGCACGCCGCGGGGACGATCGATCCATTCCCCATGGGCTCCGCTTGGCAGGGGAAAGAAGTCAACGGCAGCAAAGAAAAGACGCACCCCGACGGCGACCGCCCGCAAGCGAGCGCACTACTACTCAGCTCCCAACGGTAAGTGTGCTCGCGCTGCCCGACACCGAGTCGATGAAGCTAAAGCTGGTTCCATCGATCGGGATCTCAACGATGATCTGGAACTTTGCCGACTTCTCACCCAGCGACTTCAACGTCGCCTTCATGTCCGGCAAGGTGAACGCGATGGATTTCGACGAGACCGACGATGGGGTCACGTCGACGTTGCTGGCCCCGAAGGTCTTGAGCACCACTTTTGTTGCTCCCTGGAAGTACTCACCATTCACCACGATCGGCGTGCCACCTGCGGCGTGCACCGCCGTCGCGCCGGCACTGATCGAAGAGACGACCGGACCTTTGTAGTCATAACGGTCCGCGGAGGAGATCGCGGTGGTCTCGCGTTGACCGCTGATCGTGGCCACGACGACGAGGTCATAGCTCGCGCTCGCGGGGCTGCCGCTCGCATAGGCCGTATTGTTCGGCACGGTGAAGCTGAAGGAGTTGTCGTTGCTGGGACTTATCGGAATGGAGAGCGTGCGCGGAGTCTTACCCGCCGGCGCGCTGGTCGCGACCATGTCCACCTCGGTGGCGTTCGTGAAGCCGACCCCGACCACCTGGACCGAGTCACCGCCGACGAGCGGGCCCTCGGACGGCAGCACCTTGTCGACCTTCAGATTGTCGACCACAAAGGGCTTGCTGTTGGAGTAGATGAGCGAGCCGAACGCCTGCGTGACGTTAACGCGCACGTACATGTCGAGGGTCATCTGCGCCGCCTGCGCCGAGGCGCCCGCCGACGCGGGCGGAAAGAATTTCTGGAGGTCGGGGGAGGTGAACCGAATCTCATGGTCGGAGACCACCGTGGCGGACGCCGAAACGATCGTCGAGCTACCCGCCAGTTGGAAATCGACTGCGCTCGCGCCCTCGAAGTAGGAACCCTTGACGACGACCGACTGACCACCACCGACAGCGATCTCGCTCGGCGTGGTCGTCCCGACGACCGGCGCGGAGATCGCGTAGTCCGCCGGCGCCGACACGAACTGGCCTTGGGCGTCGCGGGGGACGACCTGCAGCGCGAGCTGCGAGATGGGACTGCCCGCCGCGGTCGCTGCATTATCGGCGTCGTGCAGCGCGGCGGTGAGGTCCGGCGCGGTGAAAGAGAAACCAGAGCCGGAGGCCCCGTTCACCGGCACCGACGCGAGGACCTTCCCGTCGGCGTCAGTGATGTTCGCGGTTACCGCACTGTCCAGTCCACTGCCGGTCACCTGGACGATGACGCCACCAGCCGCGGGACCCGTGCCGGGCGACGTGTTCACTGAGCTCGGCCGCCGGGCGCTGAAACTGCGCATGCCGGCGAAGCCGTCAGGGTTCAACAAGGTGCCGGGCACGGTCTTGGCGTCGATCGAGCCCGACGCCGTGTTGCCCTTTACTGTGCCGGTCCACGACGCGGTGTACGTCGCGTTGCGATCGTCCGGTCCGGTCCCGCCGATTCCGGTTCGCTCCAAGGAGAAGGAGAAGCGGTCGCCGGTCACCTGACCGTCGTGCAATTGGAACGGCTCCGCAAACGCCCCCGTGGCATCGGCGGGAGGCGTGATCACACCAGAGAACTTGCCGGTGGAGGCGTTCTCATCGGAGACGTCGAGAGTCGCGGTCTCGTCCGGTTTCGCGGGGTCGGTGACCGTCCACCCTCCGGTGAAGTCGACGTTGCCCGCGCCACCGCTCGCCAGTGCCGAGAGGTGCAGTGATCGCAGCGTCGAGACCGGCTGCGCGGCCGACGCCGTGTCAGGAGGGGTCAAGGAAACAACCGCGGAGGCGAGCATGAGCAACGAAGCCGTGACCGCGGTGGTGCGTGTGAGCAACCGAGTGACCATTTCGGGATAGTAGCCGTAAATGCTGCGAAACGTGAGGTTCGCGGGACACCACTTGGCGCCAATCTGTTTACAAACTACTCCCCGCCACAGAGCCATTGCCGATTCGCGTCATAGGTGGCCAAATCGCCCAGTCATTGTGCGTTTTCGAGGTTCTAGACATATCCCGAGACCGACTCTCCAGTTTGTGATTGCGGTGGTGGGTCCTGTCATACGAATCAAGCCTGTTCCAGGCGAGGTGAGTGCCGCATCCGGCATTGGTGCACTGAGTGTCTGGGATCAGACGCCGGGCGGAGTCGCTTCGGTGGGGACGTGGTGGAAGAATCTGTCCCACTTTCGGCGAACTCGGGACCCAATGGGGCGCGGCAAATGAGTGCGGGTTCACGTCGGGCCGATGACACCGGGTCGTTCGATGCTGGCTCTTCTTGCGTGGGATCAACTGTGAGGACCGGTAACTACCGCGCAACAGAAGTGTGGCCACGTCCAATGCGCTTACAGATCCGTGTGACGCCGATGGGCTGAGGCGAGACCACATCCTGTAACGCTGTTACAACCAAGCAGTGGTTTTCTTTTTTTGGCACGAATAGAACGCGACCGAGCGGATTATGTCATGTAATTGTGACGATGTTGATAACTCAATGGCCATATGAGGCGACAATGGAAGAGCGATTCACGTCCCTAGGGACTTCGATCGACGAGGTCAGTAGTTGATTTCGAACATCAAGTGACATGTGCGGAATAGGTCTTCGCGTGCGCATCGCTTTCCGAAGGGCAGGAGCGGTTGAATCATGGTTGATAGATCTACAACAAATAGGGTGGTCAAGAATAGAGTCGATGGTTTAGTGACGTCCACCCCTCCTCGTCAGAATCTTGGCGCGCGCCCAACTATCACTCATAGTCCGTAATGACGATTGCGGGATCCCCCAATGTGGCTGCGCCGGCAAAGGTACATCGCTATCTTCGACGTGCGTCGTCCGACCTATTCCAGTTCACTTCGGAATTGGCGGCGATCGTCGTAGTGGTCACGTACGTGACACTGGTCCTCACCGTTCGTCTCCCTTACTTAATCGACTCGGTGTCGTTGTACAGCTGGTTGGAGTGCCTCGTCATCCTGGCGCCGGTGATTCCGATTCTGACTCGCCTGAAGAACTACTCTGCGCTACGTGGCGCCTGGATCCTGATGGGTCTGGGTATCCTGCTCTTCGACGTCGCTGACGTTCTCCGGCTGCTGAGCCTCGCGGGCGTGACCCCGTTCTCGACCTCTACAACTCGTGACGCCGTGCTCGTCCTGTCCTACTTCGCCGTCGCCGTCGCCGTCGCCGTCGTCATGCAACAGTCCTTTGGCCCCCGAGCTATCAGCGTCCGTCTCGACGGGCTCATCGCTGGTCTGGCACTTGCCGCCTTGGCGTCAACGTATTGGTTCCGCCAGTACATCGAGGTCAGTGGCCGGCCGTTGGTCTCCGAGCTGAACATCTTCAATCCGATACTGGTGATCGTCCTGCTGGTCCTACTCTTCGCTGGACTCATGCCGAGTCACTTCCGCCCCAACAGGCCGACCCTTTGGCTCATCATCGGACTCATCTCGATCGGCCTCGGTGACTTCGTGGAACTCAACCAGGTTGCCACGATGTCCCACTTCGTGGACTCTTTGGTGACCTTGTCACGCCCGATTGGGATGTGTTGCCTGGCGTTGGCGGCGTGGCCCAGGGTCGACCGTCGAGGCGAGTCACGGGAGAGGCTTGTTTCCCCTTGGGGTTTGAACCTTATTCCCGTCATCTTCGGAGTCCTATCGATTGCCATACTCGCCAACGCCGTCCACCGAACGACCTCCAGGGCGACGACGTTCATGGCGCTTGGGTCACTGGTCTTGGTGATTTTTCGTATGGTCATGACCCAGAGTGAGGTGCGCCAGCTCGGACGTTCGCACTTCGTCGATGCGCGGACCGACCACGTCACTGGTCTGTCCAATCGTCGGGACTTCCTGGAAGATGGTGAGTCGAAGCTCGCCTCACTCCGGCCAGATGAACAACTCGCCATCGTATTGGTCGACCTCGACGGATTCAAGGAGGTGAATGACTCGTTGGGTCACGCGCAAGGCGACGAGCTCTTGAAAATCATCGGCCGCCGCTTCGCCAAGAAGATCGGTAACCGAGGACCGATGGCTCGCATAGGGGGCGACGAATTCGCCTGCACTCTGGTGATCGAGGCCGAGTCGGACTCGATCGCGATCGCCACTGAACTGGCGAAAGCACTGGCGAACCCGGTGTCGGTCGACGGAACCAAGGTCCGCGTGAGCGCGAGCATCGGGGTCGCCATCTGGCCCCAGCACGGCACGACGCACGTTGAACTTCTCCGCAGTGCCGATGTCGCAATGTACGAGGCGAAGCGCAGCCGAGACGCTGTGCGCGTCTACAGCGATGGCATAGACGACAACACCAGGGAACGCCTGACATTGATCAACGATCTGCGAACCGCGATCGACCGTCGCAGTCTGACGCTGCATTTCCAACCGACTCGCCACGTGCTGACCGGGTCAGTGCACGGGGTGGAGGCACTCGTGAGATGGCAGCATCCGACGCTAGGTCTTCTCCAACCGGACGACTTTATACCGCTCGCCGAGAGAACTGGTCTCATCTCGCCGCTGACCCGGACGGTGCTCGACCTGGCAATCCACGAACTAGCCCGCCTTCATCGAAATGGACATGCGCTTCAGATGAGCGTGAACATCTCGCGCTGGGACCTGATGGATCCGCAGCTGCCCGACTCGATCTCTCGCATGCTCGAGTGGTTCCACCTCCCCGCGGACCGATTAGTCCTAGAGGTCACCGAGTCAAGCCTGACCCAAGACCCAGCTCTGGCGAAGAGGAGTCTCGAGAGGCTGAGATCCTTAGGGATCAAGATCTCCATTGATGACTTCGGGGTCGGATATTCGTCGATATCACAGCTTCTGGAACTGTCAGTGGACGAACTCAAGATTGACAAGTCGTTCGTCCTGGCCCTCGACACTGACAGCCGAGCGATCTCTCTCATTCGTTCCATGATCGAGATGGCACGCGCCCTGGGCCTCACCGTGGTCGCCGAGGGCATCGAGTCTTCGCGATCCTTCGATTCGCTGAGCAATGTCGGCGCAGACGTTATCCAAGGAAACTTCGTCGCTTATCCGCTCACCAGCGCTGAACTCGACGTTTTCCTTCTCAACGAGGTGGCTCGGGACACAGTGACGATCGCGGACCCACCGCGATCGGCGGTTGAACGCGACTCCGGCGTCGCGGCCGGGTGATGGCTTCGACGATGGTACTGCCGTTCATCGGCGCACTCCAGGCAGGGCTCTCGACCCCTTCCTAGTTCAGGGACTGATTCCGGAATCCGAAGGCTGAACGAACGTCAAGAACCTCTTCGCCGACGGCCGGGATCTTCTCCACCTGATTAGTCTGGTCCACCGTGCACGTGCCACGATGACGAACACCATTAGACACCCCTTAGTCGGCCCGACGTACATCAGCACTTCATCGGGTCAACCAAGGCATGGTTGTAGAACTGCTGTATCGAGCTTTCGACGTCATCGATTCAATATCGGCGACTTCCGGTTTTCGATCCGAACCGACTCGTATGCTTCACTTGTGACTTCGTCGAAACATCAGTTATCGAGACTTTTGATATTCGGTGGCTTTGTCTTGCTCGCGCTTTCGACCGCAATCAGTTCTTATAACTATCTGAGCCAAGACATTCCTAGCGGGACTGGTTTTAGCATTTATGCGCAACTGATCTTGGAGGCCCTCTCGGCGCTGTTCGCGGCGGCCGGTTGGTGGTTTCTGAGTCAATTGGAGGCCAAGAGCTCGGTGCAAGAATCGCTTCTTGCGAAGGCGTATGCGTTGTTGGGTTTGCAATTCTCTGCTTCGTGCGTCGCCCATCTCGTCGGAGCTGGTGGTGTCATCTTCATCGATCGATTTAGTGCACCATTTTGGATTACTGCACTTGGATTCGGCGTGGGCGCCGGTGGCTTCTTCTTGACTTCATTCACGATGAGGAGCATTGACCTAATGCCTCCGAATTCCTGACGTATCCGTCAAGGGCCTAGCCAGTTACCGAGAGTTCGATGAGGAGTCTTCACCAACTTGAATCACAGGCAGTGCATTGTGGCATTCCCAATGGATCGGGCTTCCGACACCATCAAACCCATTCTTTAATCGGATGTGATGCCTCGGTGGAAGCAGAGAGGCCACGGCCACAGCCACAGTCCGTCCATGTCGAGTGCGTCATCCAACTAGCCGTGCCGTGGCAGAGGGTTAACTATGACGGCGGCCATTCGAGTTGAATCCTCCGTTGGGAAATATCCCGGGGGAGTACGGTCGGGCTCTCTATTGAACAAGAAGTAAGCGAGACGATGTGCCATGCGGCTCAAAGTGCTTACCGATGGAGTTGGTGGCTCGGAACCCGGTTCATCATCCGGTCGTACGTAGTGTTCTGGATTCACAGGATCCTCCCAAAGGCAACGTTGAACCTACGTTGAAGGGTTGCAGACCGATCACGCCGGGCCTCCAACATGATCGCGGTGATCCAGAACATTTTGAGGAATTAGAGCTTGACCCGCGTCCACCGCTTACCACCGTCTTCGGTCCTCCACATCAGGTTGGGCAACCCTCCGCCACGGCCTTGGCTGAGCGCGACACCCTGACGGGTGCTCGTGAACGACAACGACCACCAGAAGAGTCCCGCTGGCAAGGACCCGGCGAACTGGGGCGTTGAGGACTCGCTGGCGACTCGGTAGAGATTCGGTGTGTGCCACTCGTTGATGAAGTAGGCGACCGAACTCGTCACCGGATCGAAAGTGCCAAAGCCGAAACGACCCAGGAGACCACCAGTCTCCTCCATCCACCGGCTCCCGCCATCGGACGAGTACACGATATCGCCCTGCTGCATGCCCTGGTCACACGTTGCCCACAGCACCCGCGTCGACACGGGCAGAAGCCAGCAGTTGTTGACACTGGAAAGGTGGGGCTGGACTCGAACGGTCCAGCTATGGCCCTCGTTGACCGACGTGGCCAGGAACGGTGAGTAGGGAGTTGATGTCTGGTCCTGGGTCGTCAGCCACACTTTGCGGCCGTAGGCCGCCACGGCGATCTCTCCGAGCCAATACTTCTTGAGCGACCGAGGTAACGAAAGGTGCGACCATTTTGCTGCCGAAGCCGGCGAGCGATTGAGTTGGGCATCGGTGCACTCAGTGGTCTTCACCCGACACTGGTCGGTCGTAGCGTAGAACAGGCTGCTCGTTGCAGTCAGGTTAAGTAGCTGAGCGTGCGGGACGATTTCGACCTTGCGCCACGACTTCCCTCCGTTGAAGGTTGCGAAGAGCGCAGACGTCGTCCACGTCCGACCGGTCCTCGAGTACTCCACGGCGTATCCGTCAAAGGGATTGGCGAAGACCAGTTGGCTGATGGGGGACACATTCGCCCCCTGTACCTGGGTGACCGGCGGCACGGTAACGCGGCGAAAGGACTGACCACCGTTGTTCGAGCGTTCGAGTCGAATGCAATCCCTGAGAGTGCAGGATTGGGATTCCCACAGCACGTAAAGTACGTTCGAGTTACCGGCTCGAGTAACGATGGCGGGTGACCATTCATTCAACGTCGCACTCCCAGCGACCGAGGCTTGGCCGACACCGATCAGGGTGCCCATCACGATGATCGCCGCGAGAAGCCCCGCGACGACGGCCAACGTTCGCCCAGGACGTACTCGATCTCGAGGCATGAACCACAACTATAGGTTTCGATAACAGTAGTCAGAAGGTCGAGAGGCTGGCGCCGATCTCGTCGGCAGTGATGGTCCGAGATGGAGAGACCCGGAGTCAATCGGAGTTGGAAGAGACGGGCGTGCCGCCGTCGTGCTCAACCGGCGATCCGAAGCAGCCCAACGATTCCCACAACGTAGAACAGCAGCGCCAAGATTGATTCAGGTCCTAGTCGATGCGGTCGCGAAGGACGCACGATCACACCGCCGACATACATCACGGTCAGCACCAAACTGAGCGAAGCCAACCACGCGATC
>Ga0224557_1003270_pt1 | contig 12791 bp, 11 predicted proteins | sample 714S31014metaG_FD_180677 | JGI IMG/M metagenome (GOLD analysis project Ga0224557, IMG submission 180677) | Peat soil microbial communities from Stordalen Mire, Sweden - 717 S3 10-14 | ecosystem: Environmental > Terrestrial > Soil > Wetlands > Peat | place: Sweden: Norrbotten County, Stordalen... | reverse complement strand
TCGTTGTAGTCGATACCCTTCAGCGAATCATTGATGATCTCGATGCGATCACGGATCACACGCTCGTGCTTGTTGAGCTGAGCGGAAAACCCGGCGACGTCCCGGATCGTGTTCTGATTCAGGTAGTTCTTGAACTCCTTTTCGAAGCGGGGGAGATCGTCGGTGGCTACCCGCTGGTGGAGTTGGCGGTACTCGCCGGCCGAGCCCATGGAATCGTCAAACTCGGACGTCTCGGTCGGGTACTTTGTCCGGAAGCCACCCATGGCACGGACGATGCGTAGGGCGAGGTTCTCCCGGTGCCTGGTGATCTCGTTGAGCCGATCGGCAAGGCGAGCGCCTATCTCCTGCTGAGCGGACGTGAGTACGACTACATCAGGCTCAAGCCCCTCGAGCAGCGTGCCCACCATTTGGTCGATCGATTGGAACGACGGAGAGGCGCCCTCGAGCGCATCACCGTCGGACAGCAACTTTGCGAAGCGGTCGCGCTCACCCTCGGCTACCCGTTGGCGCCCCTCCACGGCACCCCGCTCCCGCTGCAGCCCGTTCCGCTTCTCCTCGGCGACGCTCACCTGTTGCCGAACCCGTTCGAGCTCGGCGGTCAAGAGGGTCAGTCTGTCCGACGAGGAAGCGATACGGTCCTGCTCGGTCCGGAGAGCGGCGATCTCGTTGACCAGCGCCTTCCAGTCCAGCTCCTCCCATCGGTCGTGCTCGGCCAGTCCGGCCAATGACTGAAGCTGGGACGATGCCGATCTCTCCCGCTCGACGAGATCGGCGATCACCTTCATGGCCGACGACAGCCGCTGGTGCAGTGAGGTGGCATGGGCCACGAGCGCATCGACCTTGGCTTGGTTGGTCCAACCCAGGACGTACTCCCGACGGTCGTCGATCCTCTTGCGATCGTCCTTCTCGTGCCGTTCCCTATCCTTGATCTGCCCGGAACGGGTGACCGCCTTCCGCGCGGAGCGGAAATCGCGTATGGTGTCCACGCAGGAATGGTTGGCACGACGGCCGAGCTCGCTCTCCAACCACTGCTCGAATCCCGTGTTGGGTTTGAATTCGAGCATGTCGACCAGGAGCGGATGGGCAGACTGACGCTCCAGAGGGGTTGACTGGGCAAGGCGGGGTGGAACCCGGAAATAGACGACCCGGGCACCGAGGTGGTGGTCGTTGATCCAACCGGCCACGGCTTCGTAGTGGCGTTCCGGGACGAGCAGGGAGAGTGCGAACGAGTGCAGAACCCGCTCCGCCGCGCCTTCCCACTCACTCGCCTCCTCGAGGACTTGGATGAGCTCTCCGGCAAACGGGAGGTCGTCGGGATCGATACCGAGGTCGTCCCCGAGTCGCTGCCGCAATTCGAGACTCACTCGGGGAACGTTGCTGCGACGGGACTGCAGGCTGTGCAGCTCGTCATTGACCTGCTTCGACTCCTCGTCGATCGAGCGTTGCTCGAACCGCCGTTCGCTCAGGTCGTTCTGGAGATCGGCGTGTTCGCTCTCCAGCTCTGCTCTTCTGGCTTCAGCCCGGGCACGGGCGGCTGCGAATTGCTCTGGCTCTGATACCGGCGCCATGCCCACCTCCGTCAGGCGCTTGTTGTAACGATCGAACTTGTCCTTCCGAACCGGCTTTTCCCTCTCGTGACGTTCGATCTCCAGGTCGATGGCGGCCAACCGATCGCCTCCACTTCCGGCGATCTGGAGATTCAACTGGCTCTCCTCCTGGCGCGACGACTTGATTGCCGACTCGAGCGACTCCAGCGACTGGCCGAGCTCAAGAGCCCTGGTCTCCAGCGCTGCGAGTTCTCCGTCGAGGACCTGGCGCATCCGGTCGGCAAAGTAGAACGGCAGTGCCTGCTGCTGTAGTTCGAGAGAGGAACGTTGCTCCGAAAGCTGATCATGCACCTCGATGTCGGCAACCAGAGGCTGGAGGAGCTCGAGCTGGGCACGTGCGCGCTGTACCGCGTCGTGGGCCCGGGTCAGGTTGTCGAAGTGGTCGATCAGATCGGAGATCTGGGCACTAGTATCGAACGGCTCGAGCATGTGGCTGCGGACGAAATCGTTCAGATTGTCGACCGCCTTCATCGACACGGTCTGGTGGAAGAGCTCCATGGCCTGCTCGGATTCGATGCCGAGGTGCCGTCGGAAGTCTCGGCCGTACTCGGGAAAGGTATCGTACAGGCGGGCTCCGGCATCCCGAAGCCTTCGCTTCAGGACGGAGAACTCGGAGCCGAACTCGGCGAACTCTTTGGGGATGGACAGGTCGGCATCGGAGACCACAAAGAATCGCTCGGGCTGGCCGACATCTCTTGTCCGGAATACCTGGGCCAATGTGACGGTCGTAGCGAAGTCGGTGTTCGCGAACACACCGAGGATGACCGAGAACTGCCGGTCGTCTCGAAGTCCGACCGGCCGTGAGGCCCCGGTCGTCTCATTGCGTTCCGACTTGTAGTGCCCCTGGACGTAGGAGCGTAGATCCCGCTCTCGGGTCTCCCCACCTGCGGCTTTGTTGTAGGAGATCTTGTTCGCAGGCAGCAGAAGGGTGGTGACGGCATCGACCAGGGTCGACTTTCCCGAGCCGATGTCACCGGTGAGGAGTGCGTTGCGGCCAGCGAGTTCAAACGACCAGATCTTCCGGTCGAAGGTTCCCCAGTTGTAGACCTCAAGTCGCTGCAGGCGGCAACCGGGCAGGCGGTCGGAGTGTTGATCCTCCAGCTCGATCGGGCTGAACAACGAGGACGTCACGCTGACTCCTTTGACGCATCCAGATCGGCCAGATACTCGTCAAGTCGCGCGTCGAACTCCGACAGCCACTGCCCATCGATGTAGGCCTTGAGAATCCGTCGGACTTCATACTTGTCCTGCTCGCCTCGGAGCGGGTGCAGAAAACCCAGTTCGCAGACCCTCTTGACAGTGGTATCGATGTTGTCCACGAGGCGCGCCTCGTTGGTGGAATCGGGCATGAACAGACGGAGCAGCTCGATGATCTGGTCGCGGCTGAGAACCAGTCGGACATCAGAGTTGCTGGCGTCAAACTCGGCAAGGCGCTTGCGCAACAGGGCCAAGAGCACACTCACTTTGAAGGGCAGGGCGTGCCGGGCAACCAACCGCGGGAACTCGATTGCGTCCTGATCAACGAACTGACTGCGCAGGTAGGCATACCCCTCAGCCTCATCGACGACGACGTTCAGGCCGAGCACCGAGACGTAGTCGCCGACCTGGTTCCGCAGTCCGAGCAGGAGGCCCCAGTACCTCTCGTGCACATCCCGGTAGAGGGGACCCTTCATCAGATGGACCAACACCAGCGACAGATCCGTCGGCGCATTCGGCACGTCGAGCGGCGTGTCCATCACGACGGCTCCGAACGGTCCCGGCTGAACGAGACCGCGGGCAGATCGGCCGCGCGCTCGACTTCCCCGGTACTCCACTGAATCTGGTCGCGACGATCCTCGTCGAAGACGACGGTGAGGCCGGGCTGCTGCAGCGACAGGTACCCGACCAGTTCAGCCAGGCCCTGCTCCAGCGGCTCACCGGCAACCACCTCACGGAGTCCGACCTGGTCGTCTCTTCCGAGCGAGTTGAACACCCGCTGCACGAGCATGTCCCGGTCGACATACAACTGGCTCAGCATGGCCGAGGCGTCGAAGTCATCATCCCCATGCTCCATCGATTCAATCTCGAGTCGGTTGCGGCGCGAACGACGAAAGAGCGGACGCTCCATGGGCAAGCCGACGGTGACACCGGTGTCGTCAAGCTCCATGGCGACTACCGGTTCGGGTTGGTTGCGGACGCGGAGTGCCTTGCCCTCGATGGAGCGGAGCAGGTCGAAGACCCGCCGATTCTCGAGCCACACGTGATCGTCGAGGAAGCGGCGGAGCTGGTCGGAGAGGAGACGAACGGTGGCCTGGGTGCGCTCGCTGGCGTCGATCCAGTCGAAATGGATCCGGCGCAGTCGCCCGTCCTGACCGCCGAGATCCTCGATCTGTTGGAGTCGCTCGAGTAGCTCGGTGAGTTCGGCCTGCTTGTTATGGGACAGCAGGAAGTCGTAAAAGGCCTGAAAGCTACGGCCCTGGTCCGACTCGGTGATGCTGGCGCGGCTCCCTAGTGCCTCGTCGAGGAGGGCGCCCTTAGATCCCGACCAGCCGGCGATCTGCTCGCGAAGTGACCGGTCGAGTCCGCGGAAGTTCTCTTCGACCTGTCGAAAGTCGGCAAGCAGCTCCCGGGCGGTGCGGGCGAACTGCTGGTACCGGTCGCGCTGGCTCACTGCGTCGAGCATGGTGAGTTCCCCCCTCTGGGCACAGGCGATCTCCTCATCGATCTGCCCCCGCCGCCGCTGAAGCTCGGAAAGACGGCGCTGGGGGTCGTCATCAGCGCCGAAGACCATCTGACGGAGCAGTTCAAAGATCGTATTCAGACGTGACTCAGTACCGATGAACTCGCGAGCCGGAAGATCCTGGACCCAGAGAAGCGCCTTCTCGACTGCGGGGGCCAGGTCAAAATGAGCTTCATCGGCACCGGCCGGGTAGTACTTCCGTAGCCAGCCGTGTTCAGGCGAGGCCCAATCGTCGAGGTAGGCAGTCGCCGACCTCGGAAAGGCGTCTTCCCCGAGCCGCTGGTTGAGCGCGAACAGTTCGTCGTCCAACTGATCAGCGAGTTCGCTCGCGGGGATTCCACTGGCATTGCCGTCGACGAATACCCGACCGAGGAAACTGAGCACGAGAGCGACGTTGCTCGAGCGCAGGAGCGCCCACGCCGGATGTTGGCTCCGCAAGTGAGCGATCTCGTCGTAGTTCATCGTCGCGACACGTCCCCCACCGAGGAACGGGAAGACTCCCGAATGGGGCGCGGGCGTCTGGGCACGTGAGAATCGTACGTCGCAGATGTGACGCGGATCGTGGTTCGGTTGCGGAAACGGCCCATTTGTCGAACCAGTGCTCGATTTCCTCTCGCAGCCCCACGGTGTTGAGTCCCTCTCGGGCGTGGCCAGGTGCTCGCCTGCGTTCTCAAGGTTTCCCCCGGAGGCGCCTCGACTTGAAGCCGGTCACCGGCGCCACGCCGAGCCTGGTGGCCATCAGACGGACTGTGTGCCAGCGCGTCCCAGTTCGCTCCTCCACATCCCATCGAGGATCAAGCAATATGTTGGCTTTTCCTCAGATAGGAACAGGGCCCACATGAGTCCCCTGACATGGGCTTTCGCGGGTCTCGCGAGACACTCGGAAACACAATGTTGGCTCGGTTGCGTCCGCAACTACCCTTGGCAGGCCTCTGGCCAGGACTTTTGCGCGCTCGGCAGGATTCGAACCTGCAACCTTCTGATCCGTAGTCAGATGCTCTAATCCGTTGAGCTACGAGCGCTGGTCGCAGCTCCGGTGCGAATCGGCCGGCTACACCACAATCGCGAGGTGCCGGCGTGCACTGAAGCGGCTGCCCACCTTATCCGACCGGGGGGACGGCCATTCCGGGAGTCACGATCCGGTCCGGTCCGGGGATCCGGGCCGATTTCTTCTGACGGACCGTCAGATACAATCCTCCAGACAACGGGCGAGCACCCCGCCACCGGCCGTCGTCCGCGCCGTCCGCCGGTGTGACCGGCGTCGGGCCGCAAGGGGCCCACAAGCAACAGCGACCAACAGGAGGTCCGATGCCAGTCGATGCGCCGCTCCACGGCATCCGGATCATCGAGTGCTCGGCGCTCGGGCCGGCAGCCGTCACCATGCCGCTGGTCGACCTCGGCGCCGAGGTGATCAAGGTGGAGCCCCCGGCGGGGGACTACATCCGCGAGATGACCTGGCCCATCGTCGAGGGCGTGTCGCTCATGCACCTCCATATCAACCGCGGCAAGCGCAGCATCGTGATGGACCTCCGCACCGAGGAGGACGCGGCCACCTTTAAGGAGCTGGTCAAGACGGCCGACGTGGTGGTCGAGGCCATGCGGCCCGGCGGTCTGGCGCGCCGCGGCGTTGGCTATGAGCAGCTGCGCGAGGTCAAGCCCGAAATCGTCTTCTGCACCATCTCGGGCTACGGCATGACCGGTCCGTACCGTGACCTCCCCGCCCATGGCGTGGCCTTCGACACCTGGGCCGGCATCGTCTCGCCCCAGGTCAACGATGACGGCTTCGCCTACCTCCCCGAGCACGCCTCCATGGGCATTCATGCCGGCCCACTCTTCGGCGCCCTCGGCATCCTGGCCGCCGTGCTGCGCGCCAGGTCCACCGGCGAGGGCTGCTTCCTCGAGGTGGCTCAATCCGATGCCGCCGCCGCCATGGACTGGTACCGGAGCGAGACCTGGCGGGCCTACGAGCGGCCCGAGTCCGAGGTCACCGGAAACAAGGCCGACGGCTACGAGCGCCGCGAGCCGGGTACGGGCGGGATGATCGAGGGCGTGCGCTACCAGGTCTACGAGGCCGGGGACGGGAGGTACGTGCTGTTCATGGCCTCCGAGCAGGCCTTCTGGAGGAACTTCTGCGAAGCCGTCGGCCGGATGGACCTGTTCAAGCGGTGGCCGGGCTCCAAGTTCGCCGACCACGCTCGCAACAACTTGGCGCTGCGGGCAGAGTTGCGGGACATCTTCCGCACCCGAACGGCCGGGGAGTGGATCGACTTCGGGGTGACCGCCAACTTCCCGGTCGGCCCCGTCAACTCGCCGAGGACCATCGCCGAGGACCCCCAGTTCCACGATCGCTTCCACTGGTTCGGGAAGGACCAGTTGGGGGCGGACCAACTGCCGACGCCGCTGAAGTTCGTCGGCGAGCAACTGCCGACGCCCACCCGTGCCCCGACGGTGGGTGAGCACACCGACGTGGTGCTGCGGGACCTCCTCGGATGGGACGACGACCGGATCGCCGAGTCGCGGGCCCGCGGTGGCCTGGGTGGCGTGGCTGCCTCGTAGGCATTGGGGCACACGTGCCCCGTCGGCCCCAACGGACCCTCTGAGGTGCAGACATCCCGCACCTCCCCGATCATACGAGGGCATCGGATCTGACGGTCACGATCGTCCCAGGGCTCAGCGCCCAGTTCGAGCCACGCGGGGCCGAGCGGAATTTGAGGCGATGATGCCGATGGTGTAATCCTTGCCCTCCGGCCAAGCTTCAACCGACGAGAGGTGGCGATTCCGGTGGGCCAGTCGGCGAACAGATGTCGGGCGGTGTCATGGAAGACGCCACGTGCGGATCTCCCTGTCGCTTCGAATTCGAAGCCCGTTGGTCCGCATCGCAAGCAGTTCGGACGGTTGGTGCTCATCGCTTTGGTCGTTTCCTGTTTGGCCTCCCTCGGCCTGGCAGGCTCGGCGGCAGTTCCATCTGATGGGCGGACTCCGGTGTGTGAGGCGGCGCGCTGTCCCCCAGGCGCACAAAGCCAACTGATCTCATCCACCTCGACCAATCAGGCAAGCGTCGGAACGCACGCCGCCAGCGAAGGCGCCTACTGGCTGGTGGCGTCCGACGGGGGGATCTTCTCCCTCGGGGGCGCGGTGTTCCACGGATCGGCCGGTGCCTTGAGGCTCAACAAGCCGATCGTGGGGATGGCCGCCACACCCGACGGGGGCGGCTACTGGCTGGTGGCGTCCGACGGGGGCGTCTTCACCCTCGGCGACGCGGTGTTCCACGGATCGGCCGGTGCCTTGAGGCTCAACAAGCCGATCGTGGCGATGGCTGCCACGCCCGACGGGGGCGGCTACTGGCTGGTGGCGTCCGACGGGGGCGTCTTCTCCTTCGGCGACGCGGTGTTCCACGGATCGGCCGGTGCCTTGAGGCTCAACAAGCCGATCGTGGGGATGGCCGCCACACCCGACGGGGGCGGCTACTGGCTGGTGGCGTCCGACGGGGGCATCTTCTCCTGCGGCGACGCGGTGTTCCACGGATCGGCCGGTGCCTTAAGGCTCAACAAGCCGATCGTGGGGATGGCCGCCACACCCGACGGGGGCGGCTACTGGCTGGTGGCGTCCGACGGGGGCGTCTTCACCCTCGGCGACGCGGTGTTCCACGGATCGGCCGGTGCATTGAGGCTCAACGAGCCGATCGTGGGGATGGCCGCCACGACGGCCGCTACGGCCGCTACGACCGGCGCGCCTGGTGGAGGTTCGGGCGGGAGCTGGTGGACTCCGCCGCTCGGCAACGTACCCTGGCAATGGGAACTCGCCCACCCCCTCGACCTGACCAATGCATCGGACATGGGCACGGGTGTCACCACCTACCTCGGTGCCCCGGCACCCGACCCGGTCGTCTACGACATCGACGGATTCGACAACACCGCAGCAACGGTCAGCGCCCTGCACGCCGCCGGGGATCACGTGGTCTGCTACATCGAGGTAGGGGCAGCCGAGAACTACCGACCCGACTACTCGCTGTTTCCGGCGTCCACCCTCGGCAGCACGATGCCGGGTTACCCCAATGAACGGTATCTCGACATCCGTAGCGCCGCCGTGGTCAGCATCATCGAGGCCCGCATCGTCCAGCAGTGCTCTGCCAAGGGCTTCGACGCCGTGGAGACAGACACCGATGAGAGCTACACGTCGAGCACCGGCTTCCCGCTGACCAGGGCCATCGAGGAGCAGTACATGACGACCTTGGCGAACTTCATGCACAGCGTCGGTCTGGGCTGGTGGATCAAGAATCCCGACGACACCGGCGACTCGTACGCCGCCGACATGGAGCCGTTGGCCGACGCAGTGCTGACCGAACAGTGCAACGAGTACAACTCGTGCTCGCTGCTGTCCACCTATCAAGGTCACAAGGCGGTGTTCAACGCTGAATACAGTCTGGCACCATCGGTGTTCTGCCCCACGGACAACGCTGCGGGATTCAACGGGGCCGAGTTCGACGTCGCCCTCGACGGAGTCCGTGCACCATGCCGATAGACGAACTGACCGACGGCCTCGAACCGGGCGTCACCGGGGACGGGTGGGCGAACCCGGTCTGGCGTTGTGGGTAACGGAGGAGTTCGCCCTGTCCCAACACCGAGATGGCTTCCGAAACCGGGGATGACTGCACCTCAAGCTCGGTCCCCGATCCGCCGATGCATAGGAATGCCAATCGAGGTGGATCGGGAGCGTTGAGCTGTGGCTGACGTGAACTTTGTCGGCCCTTTCGAGTCATGGCGCGTGGTTGTCAAAGGCCGCCAGGTGCCTTTTCTCTCGGCTGACGTCCATAATGGCGGGAAGGTCGAGCTGACCCTCGATGACCGAATTGCGTTGACCCTCGACGTTGTCACTGCCGAGGAGGTCGTACCCTTCATAGCGGACGCCATCGCGATCGCTCTGGGCTACACGTGCCACCCAGCAGAGGATTGGGACGCTCCCAAGCCTCTGCCCCTCATGAAGCGGCTCAGGCCCTTGTATCTCGAGGATGGGCCGAGGTAGGGGCCGATCTAGGGGCAGGGGGCCAGGTTGTCGAGGTTGTTGTCAGCGACTGCGTCGCCATTGGAACGGATGGTTTCGACATTGCAACCACGCACCTGACAAGTGGCACTGTGGACAAACGCCACTCTCTGTGTGCTGGCACTGTACGTGTAGAAGGATTCTCCAGCCGCGATGGCGTCCCGAATCTGCTCGACTGTCAATATCTCGCCAGGAGCTGCGGCAGTCCCACCAATCCCAACGCTCACGAGGTGTTGGTGGGCATTCGCGATGTGTCGGTGGGAATGATGCCCGCTAGTCACACACACGATTCGTCTCGGCGTCCTTATCTCGGCGTCCTCTTCTTCGCTGATGGGTCTCACCTCCCTGCCCAGCCCTCGCTGGGGAACGAAACCGACCCTACCCTCGTGGCGTGAGAGTGGGGTGGTTCTCTCTGACATCGGACGATGAGACCCCAACGTGTTTCCCAGGGGTTCCCCACCGGCGATCTCGGACCCCAACCCATAGCCGGGCGGAGTCAAGGCAAACCTTGTGGTGGCCACCGACTCGCCCACCGGACCGATCACCGTCCTTGACGACTCGGGAACCACGAAATTCGCCGCTGACGTGGCCGGGCGGAACTTCCCCGATCGCTGGCGACACAGCGACGCCACGAGACTGCTCCGGCACGGCAAGGACATCCATGTGGCCCAATGCCTACTCGGGCACGCCGACATCGCCGCCACCATCCGGTACCTGCACCCGTCCGACGCCGACCTGATGGACGCGGTCGACCGAGCGTTCCCTGCCGCCTGAGCGTGCCCAGCTACTCCTCGGTGGGCTGCACCTCGGGGTACATGTCGAGCCGCACCTCCAGCGCCCTCAGGTAGGCCAGGTCGGCGTCGGTGAGCGCCACGTCGTCATGCTCGTCGACGGCCCGCAGGAACACCGCGGCGGCCTGTAGCTGCTCCACCTCCTCGGTGCCGTAGGCGGCCACGAACGCCGGGGCCAGGTGGAACCAGTCGGGCCAGGCCTCCATGAGGTGGCCGGGCCTGACGGAACCGTCGAGCAGGGCACTTGTGTACACCCGCAGTCGTCGGACGGTGTAGAGGCTCAGTTCGTCGTCCTCGTCGAGGTACTCCAGGAGCCGCTTGTCGATGCTGTCCAGGTAGGTGAGTAGGAAGTCGTTCACTGGGTCCCATCTTGGCCGATCCCGGGCACCAGACTCGGGACCGGCAGAGGGTGAGTCCCTTGGAGCCCCCGTTTACCCCGGCGCGCCTCTTCGGTCACTCCCAAGGTGCCGTCGTTCCCCACGGGACATCCTGCCTGCCGAGGTGGCGTGGAGCCGATCTGTCGAGCGTTCTTCAGGAAGCGCCGGCATGTCGGCCCTTCGCGGGTGCGCCCAGTAGGACTCTGCCATGGCTGTGGGGATCACCGGTACAGATCCGGGTTCCGAGTCGTCCGTCACGACCAGGAAGACATCGGGCTGTTCTGGGAGCGTGCAGATGTGCAGTGTGGTCCTCGGTTGCCTGTCTCCGTTCATGTCCCCTCCTGGTGTGCATCATGAGGCTCGGGTAGTCGATGCTGGCTGCCTCCGTCGAGGGAGGTGTCCAGCCCATCAAGTGAGGGCGAGGGCGGCGTACCCAGGGCTTCCCTTGCTGCCGGCAGCGCCACGACCGCCCTGGCCCTGCTGCCGGTCCCGACCGAGGTCACAAGGACGGTGTAGCCAGCTGTACCGCCGCAGCGGCGGGCCCCGCCGCCGGAGACGTAGCCGGCACCACCGGCATTGCTCCAGCTACCGGCTGTGCCCGTAGGACCGGCTGTGCCGCCACTTCCTGCCAGGCCACCGGCACCGCCGGTCAGGCTGACTGCGAAGGGGAAGGTTCCGTCGGTCCGAGTGGAGCCACCACCGCCAGCGGTACCGCCACCATTGGGTCGGTTTGAACGTTCGGGCTCCGCGCCGAGAAGAAGAGATGCCCCTCGTCCGTTGTACTCGACGAAGTACTGCTTCATCGACCGACGCCCCTCGGTTCAATACAACCCAAACGGGAGCCGGTTTCGCCATTCGCTCACCCTGGATCAGGCGACCAACTAAAGCCCAGGGTTCAACGCTCTGCCCACTATCGATAGTGCTGGCAGTTGGCGCGTTTTGTCAATGGCTATTTGTTGGCGGCCTGACTACCTGATCGTGAACGTCCCAGTTTCGGCCACGCTCCGTGAGGATGAGATGCTGTCGACCACTTCACGCGAGCGAGGGACGATGAACGCCTGGGCCAGGTCGAACCAGTCTGCCCATGCCCCCATGAGGTGACCGGGTCTGACGGAACCGTGGAGCAGGTCACTCGTGCACACCCGCAGTCATCGGACGGTGTAGTGGCTCAGTTCGTCGTACTCGTCGAGGTACTCCAAGAGCCGCTCGTCGATGGTGTCGAGGTAGGTCACCAGGAAGTCGTTCACTGCGTCCCATCTTGGCCGATGCCGGGCACCAGACTCGGGACAGGTGGTGGTCGTTCCGTATCGCCACGACGTGGGAGCGGCCAGTCGTCTGCTGTCTCGAAGCCGTCGAGGGCGTCGGTGACGCTCGGGGTATCCAGTTCGCTTGTCTGCGGAGCGCCGCGACGGGGGTTGTCCGAGTCCTCCGAGTCCTCCGAGTCCTCCGAGTCCTCCGAGTCCTCATCACCTCTGTCGCTGTGTCGGCGTGAGCCGGTCACCATGGTGACAGCGATCACGATCAGGACGATGCCGGCCCCGAGCAGGGCGAACCCACGGTGGTTCTGAAAGGCGACGGCGACGTAGCCGATCAGGGGGACCGACCAGCGCACCCGGTAGGCAGTGTCCCCTCGTATCGTCAGGGTCCACGGGTCTCGGACGTTGTTCGCATCGCCCTGGGTGTTGATTACGAGCTGGCCCGAACTGCCCACGGCAAGCTGGACAATGCGGTGGACCACCTGCTCGGAGGGCTTGTCCGGTCGCTGGAACACGATCACATCGCGCACGGCCAGGCTGTGCACGGGGACGCGTTCGCTGATGGCGACGCCGCCGACCGCCAGTCCCGGACGCATGCTGCCGGACAGGATGGGTGTCACCATCCAGGTGCCCCGGACCAGGGCGAGGCTGGCGACCCCGACTGCCGCCAGGACGGCCACCAGCAGGACGGCGGCCACGACCGTACCAACCGGCCTGGCCGTGGGTGTGCGCTTGGCGTTGGGTGTGCGCTTGGCGTTGGGTGTGGGCTTGACCTTGGGGGTGCGCTTGGCGTGGGCGTGCTTGGGGCGTGAGCGTGCCGTCGAGTGCGGGGTGCCGCCCTCAGCAACCGAACTCGTCGTCATGATCCCTCCTGGGCTGGCGGAGCGCCGTGGCACCGGTGCCCGACGCTACGAACGTTTCACCCGTGACGGTGATCGTAGACATCGGTGGCCTCGCTCGCCCGTTCGCCCCATCACCGTAGGGCAGCGTCGCCACAGCTA
>Ga0224557_1003269_pt1 | contig 12791 bp, 11 predicted proteins | sample 714S31014metaG_FD_180677 | JGI IMG/M metagenome (GOLD analysis project Ga0224557, IMG submission 180677) | Peat soil microbial communities from Stordalen Mire, Sweden - 717 S3 10-14 | ecosystem: Environmental > Terrestrial > Soil > Wetlands > Peat | place: Sweden: Norrbotten County, Stordalen... | reverse complement strand
CCCATAAACCACCCCTTCCAGGCAATGGCTCACGAAACCAAGTTCCGGCGGTGGTCTACTTTTACTCCGCCGCAAAACACCGCTCTCGCGGCGTTCTGTGGTCTATTTTTGCTCCGGCGCTCATAACCCGTGGAATGGATCGTCGTTGCCTGGGCCGCTCTCACACTTGTGCTGGTGATTGCAACGTGGGCGCTGGACAAAGAGGTGTTCCTTCAACAGGCAGTTCTTCTTACGGTGGGAATCGTTGGGCGGGGAATTGCACACAACATCTTTGGTGGAAGCTATTTCTCATCAGATGGATGGCGAGGCAACTTCGCTGTTCTTTCGATCACATCCGCTCTTCTGCTGGCTGCGCTGCCAATCACATTCCGGCTGCGAATACGCTACATTGATCGTCCAATTGAATCGCCGCTTGGCCGCTGTCTTGGCCTGAAGCGCGCCGAACAATGGTTCTTCTTTGCTCCAGTTGTGTTGATTACCATCATGATCGCGGTCAAGATGAATCCCGGAATGGTGACACTTTCGTGGGGAATCGAAGGAGTAGCGGTTATTTTGTTGGGACTTTTAGTTAGCCAACGTAGCTTTCGCATAACCGGACTGTTTTTGCTTTTGCTTTGTGTTGGCAAAATCGTCTGTCTCGATGCGTGGCGCTTAAGTGATACTGACCGCTATATCACTTTCATTGTATTGGGGGCGGCTTTGACATTGGTTTCCTGGCTCTATAGCAGGTATCGTGAGACCGTCAGGCGGTTGCTATGAAGCATGCTCTCGCACTTGTTTTCGTATTGCTTGTTGCCGGCGGTGCGCTTTATTTCGCGCAACACACGAAGCGGCAGGATGCGGTGAATGCCAATGCCGTCGTGGATATGGCTGCGGATTGGCAGCGCGATTTAACGCGTGCGCCCATGCAATTCACGCGCATCTCCGACGAACAGGAGACGCAGATTGGGGACGAGCTTGCGCGGCAATATGAATCCGTACAACCTGAAAAGAGTGCGGAGACTCGGGCAACCGAGCAATACGTGAACGTTGTGGGCGGGCGCGTCGCAGCGCATGCGAAGCGCAAGCTCAACTATCGTTTTCATCTTATCGGCGATGACAATCTGATCAACGCTTTCGCGCTGCCGGGTGGTCACGTCTTTATTGGCCAGGGGCTTCTGGACCAGATGACAAGCGAGGATGAACTCGCTTTCGTCCTCGGACATGAACTCGAACATATTGATCACTATCACGCGATCGAGCGCGTGCAGATTGAAGCGAAGCTGAAGAGCCTGAACCTCGACATCGTGGCGGATATGGCTGAGATTCCAATCTCCCTATGGCAGGCCGGCTATAGCAAAGATCAAGAGTTCGAGGCGGATCGCGAGGGACTCCGCATCGCATCGGCGGCGGGCTATTCGCCTCAAGGCGCTGTAATGATGACGGAGACATTGGGAAAACTGCAACGCGAATATGTGATCCGCGCAGAAACGCCGACCGACGAGCTGAGTCAGGTTGCAATCGATGGGCTGACGGGATACTTCCGTTCGCATCCTTTGCCCTCTGAGCGCATTGAGCAAATAAATGCGGTGATTACCCAGGATCATTTGACGAAGGATCAATCTCTGAAGCCATTGCACATCGAATACGAAATTACAAGCGGCGAGAGGTAGTGGCGATTCGGTTGCAATCGCACTTTGTATTTCACGCGTTCCACGGTTGACCAGCACGTTCATCTTTAAAGGCAAGTGGAGAAGAATGAAGCGCAAGAAACTCCTTTGGTATATTTGTGGCGTGTTGGCGTTGTTCGCTGCTCTGGGAGCTTGGGAACGCCCGATCAGCGGCCTCTATTTCAAGGGAGTTATCCCCGCGCGGTTGTGCCTTGCAGGGGCAGAAAGCAGCGCGGTAACTGTTATGGGCCTTCGAGTGCATTACGACGTGCTTGGGCCCGCATCAGATCCGCCGGTTGTTCTGGTGCATGGCTTGGGCGGGCGCGCCGAAGAGTGGCTGGCCTTGGCGCATTTTCTCGTCAAGGCTGGTTATCGCGTCTACCTGCCCGATTTGCCTGGCTACGGGCGCAGCGAAAAGCCGCCGAGTTTTTCCTACTCGGTTCCCGATGAGGCCGCCATCGTAGTGGGCTTTCTGGATGCAATGGGATTGAAGCAGGTAGACCTTGGCGGAATATCGATGGGTGGATGGATAGTGCAGATTGTCGCATGCGATCATCGTGATCGTGTGCGGCGCCTGATGCTCTTTGACAGCGCTGGCATCCGCGAGCATCCTTTGTGGGATACGCGCCTGTTTACGCCCACTACGAATGGCGAGGTAAGGCAGCTCAATGCGCTGCTTTATCCCCATCCCTTTCCGGTGCCGGGATTTGTGGCGCACGACATTTTGCGTCTGACCGATCAGAACGGATGGGTCATTCGTCGTGCAGTGGCATCGATGCTCGCTGGCGGCGATGCGTCAGACGATTTGCTGCCAAGGCTTAAGATGCCTGTACTGATCGTGTGGGGCGCGGAGGATCGCATCATGCCGCTTCATCAGGGCGAGAAAATGCACAGTCTCGTCCCGCAATCTCAAGTTGATGTCTTCCAGGGCTGCGGCCATCTGTCCTCCATGCAGTGCGCCAGCCAAGTTGGACCGGAGGTTGCGGCATTTCTGAGAAAGTAAAACTGTGAGGGATGCCTGCAAGTCATGAGTGTAAACGCCGAAGACGTTCCACTGAATTTGGGCGAATTACTCAACTGGCGGCTGCTTTTCCTGTGTCACACCATAAAAGAGATGCCGTACAAGCTAGCCCATCGTGGGACCAAAGCGAGATGACATTTGTTGGGAAGGACGGTCGGTCAGAATACGTCCCATAAATGCTGTAGCGTTGAAGGAATTGGATCTTTCGAAATCTGACTGTTCGCGGCTCAAAGACGGCCCCTCCCAATACCCGATTCGTTCTCGCTTCCCTAATCTTGCCTGTGCGGCAATCCATACCTTTTGACACGGCCGGATCGGGGAGATCCTGCCATTGATTTGATTGGGTTTACTGGACAGGTTTTTCGAGGCCTTTTGTCACAGTGACGAGTCGCCGGTGGATGTCATTGATGACTTTGCTCTGCTGATCGAGGGCACGTTGCAGGGCCTGTGCGCAGGGTTGTGCCCTCTCGAGTTGCTCGCGGAGATCCTCATTGGCCTGCTCGAGATACTTGCGAAGACGGGCCTGGCCGCCAAAAGCCTCGCCGATCATGAAGCCGAAGGTGGCCGATAACAACATCCATAGTGGTAAAACAGCTGATGATTCATCAATCATGCGGCTTGCTCCTGGGCGGTTGGGGCATGCTCGCGGAGCACGCGTTGTACGGTGGCCGTTGAGATGCGATGGGCTTTGGCGATCTGGCGCAGGCTCTGGCCATCCTGGCGGTCGCGGTGGATGGCGGCGTTGTCGAGTTGCAACGGATTACGGCCGATGTGCTGGCCTTCAAGACGGGCGCGCCGCATGCCGGCGCGCACCCGTTCGATGATGAGGTTGCGCTCCAGTTCAGCGATGGCGCCGATGATAACCACGATGGCCCGGCCCAGCGGACCGCCGGTGTCGATCTGTTCGCGAAAACTGACGAACTCGACGCCTATCCGGTTCAGGTCGTCGAGCACATCAAGGAAGTGACGGGTGGAGCGTGCGATGCGATCGCATGCCCAGACCAGGACAACGTCGAAGCGGCCGCGGCGGGCATCGGACATCATCGCATCGAGTCCCGGCCGTTTGGCCTTCACGCCGCTGATCCGATCGGTGTACTCGTGGACGATCTCGTAGCCGCGCTGGGCAGCCATCTGGCGCAGGTCGAGGAGTTGTGTTTCCGGATGCTGGTCGACGGTTGAGACCCTCATATAAAGGGCAGCGCGCTTCATGCGCGCCGTCCCTTCTTCTGCGGAGCGGAGGTCCCATAACGGGCGACGTAATTCTCGATGAACTGTTGAAGAACTGTTGTCATATCGACGCCCTGGGCCGCGGTTGCAGCCTTAAAGGCGTTGTGCAGGCTGATTTCCAAGTTGATGTTCACTCTTTTGACTCCTGACACTTCGGCTTTCTTGATCGGTCTCACCTCCTTTCTCTCTGGAGATGAGCTTATACGGGTTTGAGTACCCGCCGCCAGTGCCCCGGACGGGCCCGGGGCGACGGCAGATGGGATTAAACCTCCCAGGCCCCCTGACAGATAAAGGCCAACATGGCGATCTTGTCGTAGCGGAGGCCAAGGGCATCGGACATAGGATGCAGTTGCGCTGGATCGGGAACGCAGCCGGCCTCGATCGCGGCCCACTCCGAGATCTCCATGCCGCTCAACCGGGCGGCTTCTTCCAGGGAACGGCCGCACGCTTCACGGGTCTTCTCGATGCAGTTGCCAAAAAGCCGGCCCCATGACTGGCGAGTGGCTTGGCGGAGGTCGTCTTGAACGTAAAAGTCCATACTCATATACACATTACTCCTGATGAATGCGCCCTGTCAAGTAAATCCAGAGCTACGGTGATTTGAATTACACGATGAGTATGTGCTCAGGGAGGTCTGGCACCAAAGCTCCGCTGTCTGGCACCAAAGCTCCGCTGTAGGACCTTCTGTCTCAGGAACAGAACCCTTCGGCTATACAGAGCCATTCAGACGGTTTGTCCAGCGTGAGAGCTTCACTCCCCAGGCCAACGAGATACCCAACACAGCCCCCAGCTGGCTGCCAGGAGATGACTACTACACCAACTTCCATGTCGGTGATCCATATATAAAGGTCGACCAGGGATTTGCCCGCCTGCCCGGCGCCGGCTACGAAGCACTCCATCCAGAGATCAAGGACGTCGCCCCAGAAGACTATCCAGACATCCACAAGATGGCCATCCTGGCCGATGTGGCTCCATACTCACGCGAGTACCACAACGTCAGGCAGCGCGTAGCTCAGCAAGCCAAGGGTGATACCGAGCTGGAAATCGAATACGAGAAGGTCATGAACCGGGTCAAGCAGACACGGGAATCGATCATCCGCATGAACGACCGCCACTTCACTGCCCCGGTTGATGAGATCGCTGGCACCGTGGACGAAGTCTCTCCAGGCGGCATCACCCTGAATGAATATCCCGGCCGGCGCTTCCAGTTCTCCTCCGTGGGCATGAGTGCGGCAGACCTGTCAGCACGCATCTTGGGCGAGCATAATGACATGACTCGCAGTGAGGTGGCCCTCGAAGTGGATCGCCGCCGCAGCGCCGTGCAGGAATAACCAGGTGTTTCCGTCCTGCCTGCCCCAAAACCCCTCGCGCGCCCGCGCCGGAAACCGGCACTGGTCCGCCGCCACTCACTGGCCCGCCGCCGCTCATCTGTTTGGCCGCCTGTCGGTAAGCCCGTCGGTCCGACCGTCGGTCCGACGCCTGTATTACCCCCCCGGCCCCGGAGCCGGTTATGGCCATATTTACCGTCTTGGTGCCTGCCGTAAAATGCCCCAATTCCGGTTTCACGCCGAGTGTAACGATTTGTATGTGAGACCTCGGGTACTGTATACAGTACCTTTTGATTCTTGCGACTTTTGACACACTTTGGGGGTATTACAGGGACACGCCGCCGGGTATAGGTAAACATGACCAAAGTCGATACTTTTACTTTTTCAGATGGGCTAAATCCTGGCCGGAAACAGGCTCGTTTGGCCTGCATCTTCGGGGCCTTAAATGCATGCTCTTCTCTATACAAGCTGTCGCTGCTGACAGCTCTACCGGGCCAGGCAGGAGATGCAAGTCTGTATTGGCTGGATGATATGGAATCACCTGCATGGTCTTGTATGACGGTTTTCTATTCTTCCGTTCTTGCCTGATAGGGGGATTGAATTAGGAGGAGATTCTCTGTTGCTCGATGATGCTTTTTGTCGCCGCCCTCCTCGCGGCCCTTATGGCCGCTCCGCTTTACCCCTCTGAACTGGCCTCAGCTACTTTCGTGATGCCTGTTCACAAGAGAGGCCCTTTTCGGCCTCGCATCGAGGCGTGAGGTTTTGTCATCGAGGGGTCGGGTACTCCCCACTGTACCGATCGAGTCTTGATACTTTTGACACACTTTGAGGGGATGGCGGGACATGGCCGCCTATAGTAACTCACACACAAAGTGGTGAATTCTGATTTTCGGCCGCTTGAAATTGCGAAATCGCCCCGGAATGACCCTGCAGACCGATCAACCCTCCTTTTTTGCCCGCCGGCGACCGCCGTGACCCTCCAAAACTCCCGTTGCCGTTGCGCAGTTACCGAAGAGATGATGCGCAACACCATAGCCAGTTGCGCCAGAAATTGCCAAATTGGCTGGATTTTTCAATGAGTCTTCTCCCTCAATCGGTCCTTCCACGCTTCCGCAGCTAATGGCAAATCGTTGAGTTCTGCGCGGGCCTCGCGCCAGGTGGGATAGTGCTCTCCAAGAATGGCCAAGAAGCGATCACTATGTGTAGGTTCAATAAGGTGGACCATCTCGTGCACGATTACATATTCAAGGAGGTCCTTCGGCTTTGTCACAAGCTGAGTATTGAGGCGGATGTGACCTGCCTTATGATTGCAGCTTCCCCATTTTGTCTTCATCCGTTGAAGAAAATATCCAGCAACGCGAACGTTCAGCTTTCGTTCCCACTTCTGGATCAGCGACGGCACGACCTCGTGCAAGAGTGTCTTGTGCCAGTTGTGCATTACATCTGCACGTTTTTGAGCGTCGCTTCCGGGGCGCACCGTGAGCGTGATGCGCCGATGGTCGACCGAAATGAAAGGCTTTGCTTCCTTCTGGACGATGGTAAGAAGATGCCGGCGCCCCCAAAGATAAAGACTTTCGCGCTCGACGAACTTGCGAGGTGCTTCACGGGCTTGATTCCGGAGCTTCGATTGCTGGTCGCGAATCCACCCCATCCTTGAGATTGCGTAGGCACGCGCTACATCGAGACGCGTAGATGCCGGGGCTGCGAGGGTCACTCGCCCGGTCGGAGGATGCACGGAGAGGTGAACATGCTTGATGTCCTTACGGGTCACCAAAACCGAAATGTCTCCGAGTTGAATCGTCTCCTGCATCAATAACCTGGCTGATTCTTGATGATGTCGAAGACGGCCTGTGTCGCCTCGCGGTCCCGAGCCATAATCGGATACAGCGCATTCAACACCTGAATCTCGCGATTGGGGTCGCCTTTCCATCCAGCAGGCGCGCTCTCCCGCATTGCCCGGTCTAGTTCGAGCGCAAGCGTTGCGCGCTCCGTTTCATCCGAGGGGCACTGAAAGACCGTGGCCGGCACGTCGGCGAGGTTGTTGAAAAGCACAATGGCACCGCTGTATCCATCCAGAATCGCGGGATGATTTCCAGAACCTCTTCGAATGATGGTCTTTACCAGATCCTCGGCTCGCTTCAGAAAAGCTTCGTATGCCACCGCGTCCGCACGGTTCTGCTGGATCAACTCATTGAGCAGCTTTGACATCTCGTTATAGAACCGTGGGTCCGTTAGCTGCCCGCGAATGATCGTCTTGCGAACGTTGTTGATGATCGCCTCGGCGATTGCATTCCGCGACAACTTCCCTTTTTCGTTGAGCTTTCTCGCGATGGCATCATGGATACCAGTCTCAACGATTAACTCTGTCAGGGGTAGTGAATCCAGATTGCCGAGATCGGCAGCGGGATCTGCCTGTACATAGGTATTGAGCAGGTGCCGCATATCCGCTTCATACGGCTTGATGTCGAGTTCCTCCCCGGAGTGCTTCTTGATCGCGGAGCGGATTTCGCAGTAGAACTCAACTTCCTTTTGGAGTTTTGCGGCATCTGCATCCGAATAGCCCGCTTCATCCAGGTGCTGCGCAATGTCGGCGAAGGCGCGCACGAGCGTGGCCACGGCCTTGTAGAAGGTAATTCGTAGTTGCTCGGTCTCTGTCAGAGCATTTGGATTTGCAGCGTCGCCGCAGAAATAATGCAGGTACTGTTCGATCTCGCGAGGCAGCGCAACCGGCTCGCAATGGTAGCGAAGCGCCTCAAGTGCGTCGTTGAGCCTCTTTCTGCCTTCTTCCAGCCAGTTCTTGATCTTGACGTTGTTGTCGCCGCCGTTTCCCTCATCCGTATCCAGCTCGTCAGAGCTGTAGATCGCAACTGCTTCCTGCACATCTCCGAAGAGTTCCTTGAAATCGACAATGTACCCGTAATCTTTATCGGCGCCGTCCAGCCGGTTCGTGCGGCAAATCGCCTGAAACAAGTTGTGATCGTGCAGTTCATTGTCCAGGTAGATATACGTGCAGCTCGGCGCATCGAAGCCCGTGAGCAGCTTGCTCACCACAATCAGCAGCTTCATGTTGGCCGGCTCTTCAATAAACCGCCGCTTGGCCTCGTCTTCGTAGGCCTTCGTTGTCTGCCCCTTGCTCAAGACGTGCTGTGTATAGGTATCGAACTTGTACCGCTCGTCACTGTTTGCTGGCTCGCGCGAAATCGCGTTATGGTTCGGCTCAAAGGATGTGATAACGCCGCAATGCTTGCCGAAGTTCGTGTTTTGGAAGAGGCGGAAGTAGTGGCAGGCGTCATAGATGCTGGCTGCGATCAGGATCGCCGTGCCCCGGTCATTATTCAGGCGCGGCTTCAAGGCAAAGTCCTGGATGATGCTGGCGATAATGCGTTGCTTGCGCTCCCCGGCGCTCATCAGTTCTTCCATCGTTGCCCAACGGCTGCGGATAAGCGCCTTCTGAAAGTTGTTCAGCCCCTTCGTCGCCTGTTCAAACCATGCGTCGATGCCCGCACGCGAGGTGATCCGCTGCGGCACATCGCGGGCCTCGTACTTCAGGTCCAGAATCACCTCATCCGTCACCGCCTCATGAAACTTGTAGGTATGGATGTAGGTCCCGAAGACATCGCGCGTCATCTGCTTGTCTTTGCGCAAGAGCGGCGTGCCGGTAAAGCCGATGAATATCGCATGGGCCAGCCAGCGCTTCATTTGCGTGTTCATGTTGCCGCCCTGCGTGCGGTGGCACTCATCCACAAACACATAGAACCGGCCATGAATGGGCGGTGGCTCCCCCTTCAGATCGGCGGGGTCGAACTTATGAATCAGGGCGCAAATCAGCCGGGGCAGCGTATCCCCAAGTTTGGACACAAACTCTGCCCGCTTGGTGACACGCGGCGACGGAGACTTCTCTCCAATCACCCCGGCGTTCTTCATCACGCCTTCAATCTGCTTGTCCAACTCGTCCCGATCGGTCACCACCAGCACGCGCGCTTCGGGGTCGTGCTCCAGCAGCCACTTGGCCAGCATCACCATCAGAATGCTCTTGCCGCTGCCCTGCGTATGCCAAATCACCCCGCCTTCGCGCTTCCGGATGCGCTCCTGCGCGGCTTTCAGGCCCGCATACTGGTGCGGACGCGGCACCTTCTTGATGCCGTTGTCGAAGACAATGCAGTTGCGCATCAGGTCGAGCAGGCGCACTTTGTCGCACATCTCGGCCAGCGGACGGTCCAGTAGGGCGCCCGCTGCTGGTGGCCCGGCGTCTTGCGCCGCCTTCCATTCCACAAAGAATTCTTCGCGGCTGGTCACGGTCCCGTAGCGCAACCCCTGTGAGTCGCTGCCCGCAAACAGGAACTGCACTGTCGAGAAAAACTCCTTGTTGAAGATCTCTTCCTGGTTGGTAATCAGTTGGCGGATGCCGTCTGTGACCTCGACCGAGCTGCGCTTGAGTTCGATCACCGCTATGGCGATGCCGTTCACGTAGAGCACCAGGTCGGGCCGGCGCTCGTAACCGCCGCGCAGCGTCACCTCCTCTGCCAGGGCAAAGTCGTTGGCCTCGGGGTGTTCCCAGTCCACCAGGTGCACGGTCTCATGCGGCCGGCCGGCGGCTATCGCCACCTCCACGCCATAGCGCAGCAGTTGATAGGTGCGAAGGTTGGCTTGGTAAAGGGTTACGCCGGTTGTATCGGCAGCGGTTTGCAGCCGTTCCAGAGCAGCGGAGATGTGGACGCTGGAGTACCCGCGCGCCTCAAGGTTGGCGCGCAGAATCTCCGTCTCAACCGCGCGATTGCGTTCGCGCTTGTCCCACTTGCCCAGGTAGCGGTAGCCCAGCCAATCGGGCCGGGAGTTGTCCGTGAACAGGGCGACGACGCGATTCTGTGTCTCGCGTTCAGAGCGGGGCTGGTCAGGCATGGCGTGCCTCCGGGGGTACTAGTCGAATTCTGCCGGTTAGCAGCACCTGCATCATCGCCTGCTTCAGGTCGCGGGTCTTGGTGAGGCGCTGCTCCAAAGCTTCGATCTCAGCGTCCATGCTGGACAACATTTTAGCAATGGCGATTTGCTCGGGGAGAGGCGGCAGCTTAATCTCAATCTTTCCAAGTTGTCCCCGCGCAATCCTCGTTCGTGTGGTGCCACCACATCGCTCGCTAACGGCCTGATACCATTGTGGCGTGTTAAAGACATATACGAGAAACCGGCGGTCAACGAAAGAGGCCGATGGGCGGAAGATTGTGACATCCACAGCGGTAATTACCCGTTCTTCGCCGATGTCGGGCAGAATGCACGTTCGTCCCGCTGGTTCGGCGAGGCGGCAAATCAAAACATCTCCCACCCTAAGTTCTTTGCATCGAAGTTTCTTATATGACTCTGCCGAAATGTACTTCTTGGCCTCCTTTTCAGCAAAGTATCCCTCCCCGATGTTTCCTGTCTGGACCAGTCGAACCCCTTTGTCGGTGAGGAACTCGGCTTCAACCCAATCGCCGTCATCGAAAAGCTCCTTCTTGCGTTCTGCGATTTCGAACAGGCTCCTCACCTCCCATTTGCCGGAAAAGCCTGGGAGGCGATTTTGGCCCGTAAGGAGTTGCTGCATCTGCCTGAGGTGTCCCTCGACAAGGGCATTCAACGACGCGACCTTTTCTTCCAGCCGGGGCAGCGGCGTTGCGTAGCGCTCAGCTAACTGGCGGACGCGGCCGGTGAGCGCCTGACTCACACGATCCAGTTCACCCGTGACCGCAGCCTCAAGCCGCGTCAGCCACTTGTCATCGACCACCATCGTCTTGACTTCATCCTCGGTAAGCTTCGGGTATTTCGCGTCGAGCTTGGCGTCCAGATCCTCCCGTGCAACTTTGAGCTTCGATTTCTTTTCCGTTTGCCGGTCGAGCAGGGCTGCGTATTGCTTCAGCACTGAGCGCTCGTCATCGTACTCAGGATCTTTCCCAATGGCCTTCAACCGTGGCTTTACCGCCTTGGCAACAACCTTCCGCTTGTCGCCTTCGCCATCGACCACGTCATTGAGTAGGCCTTCCTCGCCGCCGTGCTCTTCAAACATCTCGTCGAGCTCTTGCTCCACTACGGCCAGTTCGCCCTCTAGGTCCGCAATCCGGTCGCGCTCTGCTGCAAAGTAGCGGTCGATGAGAATGGCTGCCGGGACGAGATCGGACTTGAAGCGCCGGTTGCCCCGCCTGAAGTCGTGCGGTTCAGGCCATACCAGCTTGTTTTCTTTGTTCTTGACCTGGAGAATCTCGCGCGGCTGGGCGCCGGTGACCCACCCGTCAGTGGCGATGAGATAGCAGTCGTCCTGCATGATGTCGGCCCAGTAGTCCATCAGATGCTGGTAGACGCCGTAGGCATCGACAAGCGGAGCTGTCTTGAAGATGGCCAGCAGATCCTCAGAGAGCGCCTCAATGAGCTGCTTGGGGTGTTCATCTTTGGCGAAGCCTTTGAGCTTTGGGAGATGAGCTTTCTTCCAACGTCTGAATAGGCCGTTGGCCGAGTTTTGGAAAGTAGTGAACTCAGAATGGCCGAAGATGGCCGGCTTGACCTCTGCGATGGGCAGCCGCAACTGACAATATCCAGGCCGGTCGGCAGGCTGAAACAACGCGGCGCGAATACTGGGAAGTACATCCCAATAGGGTTTCAACCGCTCCGGATCGTCAATGTCACGCACCGGGATGCCGCCGCGCAGATGGCCGTCAATGTCCTGCAGGTCTTCTGGCTCCGTGCTGTCGATATAGCGCGGCAGGTTGAGATTGAAATCGTTTTTGGCGTTGGAAATCTCCTCCAGCGGAACGATGCGGGCAAAACGGGGGTCGCTTTCGTCCTGTCGGGAAAAGATGTCCACGATGCGGTGAATGTCGCGCTCGCGCAGGCGGTTCTTGGGACCATCTTTCATGAATCCCTTGGAGGCGTCGATCATGAAGATGCCCTTGCGGACTGTGGCGTTTTCCTTGTCGAGCACGACGATGCAGGCTGGGATACCTGTGCCGTAAAACAGATTGGCCGGCAGCCCGATAATGGCCTTGAGGTAGCCGGAAAGAACCAGTTGCTTGCGGATGACGCCTTCTGCATTACCGCGAAAGAGGACTCCGTGCGGCAAAATGCAGGCGGCTTTGCCGGTGCTCTTCATCGAGCGGACGATGTGCAGCAGGTAAGCGTAATCGCCTTGCTTGCGCGGCGGAACTCCCCAGGAGAAACGCTGGTAATCGTCCTTTTCTGGAATGAGACCGGTGGACCAGGACTTGTCAGAGAATGGCGGATTGGCAACGACATAGTCGTAGGTACGGAGCTGCGGCCCATCCTTGAATTTGGGCGAGGACAGGGTATTGCCCGGCAGGATGTTGGCCGTGGGGAAGTTGTGCAAGATCATGTTCATGCGGGCGAGGCCGGCCGTGGTCACATCATTCTCTTGCCCCTCAAGAGTGATGTGCTTGTCCATAGTGGTTTTCAATCATTTGGACAGAAGTTCCCATCTGCTCGGCGAGGAAATACACGTCCACGCCCTCCTGCAATCTGAGCGTGGCGTAGGTATGCCGGAAGGAATAAGTCGAACGCGGAACGCCCTGCGTGCCTTCGCGCAGATTC
>Ga0224557_1003268_pt1 | contig 12803 bp, 14 predicted proteins | sample 714S31014metaG_FD_180677 | JGI IMG/M metagenome (GOLD analysis project Ga0224557, IMG submission 180677) | Peat soil microbial communities from Stordalen Mire, Sweden - 717 S3 10-14 | ecosystem: Environmental > Terrestrial > Soil > Wetlands > Peat | place: Sweden: Norrbotten County, Stordalen... | reverse complement strand
CGCCGGGAAGAAAACCAACAACAGCAAACCGGCATACAAAAAACAAACAAACGCAAAACAATGCCCGCCGCCCTTGTAGCGTAATTACCCCGCGCTTGAGGTCATTGATTCAAAAACGCGCCGAAATCGCCCGTCCGTTCTTCTTCAGTCGTCTGTTTCGGCGGATTTTCTTTTGCAATTGGCGCCTTTTCTTGAATTTGCTTTAGGTGCAGATTGCGTTCTTGGCGCGACATCGCATCCCAACCAGACGGGATCAGGTCAATAGGGTGAAGATCAAAAGTGCATTTTGTAATATCGCCCGGCCACGACTTTGAACTCCAACCCGCCGGACTTACATTGTCGCACTTGAATTGCAACACATCTTCAATGATCCCGGTTAGCTTCCAATAATCTCGTTTGGTGTAAATGCCGGTTTTAACCTCCGGCACTTTTTCTCCTTTGTTAATGGTTAGGTCAACATTAATGCTTTCGCGACTAATTCGAATCAGTCCTTTGCCGTGAAATTCTTCAGAGCCAGTGTTGAAAACAACATCGTCAACGCGCAATTTATCAGACCCTTTGCAAACAATTTTTACGAATTCATCAGCTGTCATTTCTTCAAGTCCTGATTTGCCCGTTGCCGATGCCCAGCCACTTGTAGCTGGTCAGTTCGTCCAGGCCCATCGGGCCGCGCGCGCCGATTTTGTCGGTGCTGATGCCAATCTCCGCGCCCATGCCGAACTCGCCGCCGTCGGTGAAGCGCGTCGAGGCGTTCCAATACACCGCCGCGGAATCCACTTCGGCCAGGAATTGCTTCGCGTGCGTCTCGTTCTTCGTAACGATGCTGTCTGAATGCGCCGAGCCGTATTGATTGATGTGGTCAATCGCCGCCTTCACGCCGTCCACGACTCGCACATTCAGGATGTAGTCGTTGTATTCGGTGTAAAAATCCTGCTCGGTCGCTGCACGAAGTTGAGGGTTGAGGGTTGAGAGTTGAGAGTTGAGAATCTCGCGTGTCTTTTCGTCAACACGAAGCTCGACGTGTTTCTCATAAAGTTTTTGCGCAATCGCAGGTAGAAATTTTCCCGCCACCGCCTGGTCCACGAGCAGCGTTTCCATGGCGTTGCACACGGCGGGGCGCTGGATCTTCGCGTTCAACGCGATTTCCCCGGCCATTTTCAAATCCGCGTCGGCGTCCACAAAAACGTGGCAGACACCCTTGTAATGTTTGATGACCGGCACCTTGGAGCATTCGGTCACGGCGCGAATCAATCCCTCGCCGCCGCGGGGCATGCACAGGTCAATGTATTGCGTGAGCGAAAGCAAAATGGGAATCGCCTCGCGGTCGGCCACGGGCACGACCTGGATGGCGTGTTCGGGAAATTTCGCGAGCGCCTGTTTCCCAGCCTCAATCATGATTTGCGCGATGGCTTGATTTGAATTCAACGCTTCCTTGCCGCCACGCAAAATCACCGCGTTGCCGGATTTGAAGCACAGGCTCGCCGCGTCCGCCGTCACATTGGGACGTGATTCGTAAATGATGACGACCACACCGATGGGCGTGGAAATTTTTTTGAGCTTCAAACCGTTGGGCCGGACGCGCTCATCCAGAATTCTTCCCACCGGATCCGCCAGCGCCGCCACTTCGCGCAAACCTTTCGCCATCGCCGCGATGCGTTTGTCGTCGAGCTTGAGGCGGTCGAGCATGGCCGAGGAGAGGCCGGACTTCGCGACGGCGTCCATGTCCAGCGCGTTGGCCGATTTGATGGCGTCGGCGTTTTTTTCGAGCGCGGCCGCCATCGCGAGCAGACACGAATTTTTCCCCGCCGTCGTGAGTTGGGCGAGTTCGCGCGACGCCACCCTGGCCTGCCGGGCCAGTTGCGTCATCTGCTCGTTCAAGGTCATGGGCAGGAAGGTAAGCCAAAAAGCCAAAGTGAAAAGTGCGAAGTTTCCGGTGCTCTTCGCAACCGGTGGCCGTTCTTCCTTCACCAAGGTCTGGCAGGCCGGTCGGATTGATTCCGCAATTATTGCTAAAATGTTGCCAAAAAATGGCGAGCATATTTCGGTCTGGAAGCGGATGGTCGTAACATGATTGCTGGCAATCAATTAGCGAAGCGCCACGTTGAACAAACGACGTCTGCGTCGTCTGCCAGTACTCTGCGGATTGCATGGCATGAGGTCAGTTTTCCGGTTCGAATCATAGCGAAATTGCGCGCCGCAATCGAAGCCCGGGCCCCGGTGGGTTATGAGGATGAAACCGGTTTTCATTACAGCCTGAAAGCGTCCGATTGGCTCTTTTCAATTTAAGGCTTGCCGCGCAAATGGCTTTTTGATGCGCGGCGGAGACCATATGGGTTTTGGATTTTGGTTCGGGCGGACAGTCGTTTTTTCCGCGGGATCCTTCATCCCCACCTCCTTGGCGACTGTCGCCCGAACCGGTTTTAATGAGGAAGACCCGACCCGGCTGACCGGCAGAGGGCCGATGGAAAAACAAGACTGTCACTTTGAGCCGGGCTTCCGTCCTGAAACCGCACCCTTTTTGGAACCGGCCTTCTCGTTCAACGCGTAGCCGGATGGGCGGTGAACCGGATAACGGCTTTGGGAGGAAACACCCCCGCCCTTTCCAATACGATGCGGCGGCAAAGCCAGGTCTTTGGAAAGGGAAATGTCCGCGCGCAATAATTTTTCAACGATGGCGTCCCGGATGAATTGTGAACGGTTCCGGTAACCGGCCTGCCCCAGCCCGGCGTCCAATTCCCGGAGAAATTTCTCGTCCACGGCAATGGGCAGCAATTTTTGACCTGGTGCGCGCTGATTGGGCATGACGATTCATATATACTTCTTTGCCGCCGAAAAAACCAAAATAAAATGTTGACTTGGATATAGATTTAATATATACACCATGTCATGAAGCACGGCTCAGGGAAAAAGCCAAAGGGCAAACTGCTGGCAGTTTGGGTGCCGGGAAAGCTCATGCCGTGCCTGGATCAGGGCGCCAGAAAGGAAGATTCGGACCGTTCCAAATTCGTCCGCAACGCCATTCGCGAAAAACTGACCCGCCATAATGCTCCCGGGAAAAAATGACCGAATCATGACCGCACCCCTTCCCAAACCAAAAATCCTGGTCGTGGAAGACCAGCCGGACGTTCTGGCCACGATGATTTACCTGTTAAAACGCGCCGGTTGCGAAACGACGGGCGCCAAAACCGGCGCGGAAGCCCTGCGCCTGACGCAGGAGGGGAAGTTTGACCTGATCACGCTGGATATTGATCTGCCGGACACCAACGGCCTGGAGCTTTGCCGTTGTTTCAAACAGGATTTTCAGTTGGTCCATATCCCGGTCATTTTTGTTTCCGGACGATTGTGCGAGGGAAACCGGCAACGTTGCTTTGAATCTGGCGCCGCCGATTATATCGCCAAGCCGTTTGACGCTTCCGCGTTCGTCTCCTGCATCTTTTCCCATCTCGGAACCGCCGCGTGAACGCAGCGTAGATTCGGAAATCCGGCAACGGAACAACCTGGATGGGGCGAGGCTGCCGACGAGCCGGCCTTGGCGCGTCAAAGCGCAGCGACGACGGCTCGCGGGGATCGGTCTTCGTTTGACTTCGACCCGACAGGCGCTCGCCCCACCGAACTGCCAATCAATTATCTCAGCGTTCGCCAATCCAAACCAGCGTGCCGCTGGGCAGTCTGTCGAAGAGCGGAATCAAATCGGCGTCGGCCAGATGGATGCAGCCGCACGACATGGGTTTGCCAATCGTTGTCTGGTCGCCGGTGCCATGAATGTAAATGTAGCGGGCGTGGGAATCCACGTTGCCACCGCGGTTGAAGCCGGGTTCGAGTCCTTCCAGCCAGAGAATGCGCGTGGTGATTTTGGCATCCGGCATTCCCTGCCAGGTGTAGCCCCCCGGCTGGCGGCCCTTGAAAACCGTCCCCACCGGCCAGCCACCGCCGATTTTTTCCACGACGCGATGCAATCCGAGCGGCGTGCCGTTCGAGCCGGCGACCTGGCTGATGCCAAAAAGGGAAGTGGAGCAGCGGAATGTCCGGACAAAACCGTATCCGTTTGGAGTTCCGGCTTTAGCCGGTCCTGGCCGCCTGAAGGCGGAACTCCGAACTTTCCCAAAAAATGAAACGGTTTGGTCTGCGACGCTTACGATGAGAACAAAGCGCGCTGGTATAATGCCGCGTCGTTTGCAAACTTGAAGAAAATTGTGAGGCAATTTCATTTCAATCTATAGGTTAAAAACCAATAATATTGCAGTTCGGTCCAGGAAATTTCCCCCGCTAAATCCGTTATAACTTCCCGGACTTCCTTTTCGCTTGGGAAATTTTTCAGAACCTCATGCTCGTCTCCGTTTTCAAGCTTCCGCAACTGATAAGTATTCCCTTCGGCATCCGTCCGGGCGATGGGCGTATTGCTGCCCGGAACAAATCGGTTGTCCATAAAGGCGATGATTGAGCCGGGTGAAAACAGCCGGTGAAATTGGAAAAGAAAATCCCGGATTTGTGCCTTTCTCAAATGCGACCACCATGCGGCGGCGAGTCCAGCGGTAAAACTATTTTTGGGGAACGATAAATTAAATGCGTCAACTCTTTGAAAACTGATGCTACCGGCATAATTTTTGGCCCGGGCAATCTGAAGAACTTCGTCGTTGATGTCGGTCGCCGTGATCGATTTTGCGGTCTCCGCAACGACCTGCGTCCAATAGCCGGTGCCGCAGGCAATTTCCAAAACGCTGTGCCTTGCAAAAGTCTGCTGGAAAAGTTTTCGCAGGCTGGCTAAATCCTTTTGACGTTCCGGCTTTTGGTAAATGCGTTCGTACTCGTTTGCGCGTTTGGCGTAATAATCAACCAAATCGGTTTTCGCTGACATATCACACTGGTTTCGCCAATTTCTTCACCAGCACCTTGGAATTTCTTCCGCTTTGCTCGTATTTTTCGCGGCGGGCGGATGGCAAATCGTCGGGCGTACCCTCGGCAAAGCCGCCTTTGGACTGAAAATAAGTGAACGCCTGGGTCGAAAGCGTGATGAGTTCGCCCAGGGCCATTTCGCGCGCCTTGTTTTCCACAAACTGAATCAGCTTCCGTCCAATGCCCTGGTTTTCAAACGACGGGTTGACGTACAGGCACGCCAGCTCGCCCTTTTTCTGTTCGGGATAAATATGCAACGCCACGCACGCGACCGGATTTTTATCAATCTCGAAGAGGTAATAATCGCCCAGGCTTTTCTCGATGCTCGCCCGGGTGCGCTTGACCAGTTCATCCGCTTCGACCGCCGCCTTGGTCAGCAATTGGATGGCCCGGATATCCTTTTTCTTCGCGGGCCGGATTTGCTGGTATTCGTTCGCGTAAATGAGCGTGCCGATGCCGTCGTTGGAAAACACCTCGGCGAGCAGGCCCTCATCCACCCGGCCATTGATGATGTGGACGCGCGGAATGCCGGCCTTGCAGGCGGCGGCGGCGTGCTGTGCCTTCGATAAAATCTCCGGCAAAAATCCGGCGCTGTTTTGCGACAACAGTTTTTCCAGTTCCGCCACGAGCATCTGACGGATGAGTTTGCCGCTGTAAACCAGCCCATCCTGCGTCGTGATGAAAATCAATTTGATGGCCTTGAGCGCGTCCGCCACCGCCAGCGCCACACCGTCGGAATTCACGCGATACGTCTTGCCATCGCCGTCAAACCCAAGCGGCGGGATGACCGGCACCACGCCCTGGTTGAGCAGCGACTGGAGCATTTCCACGTCCACGCGCTCGACCTTGCCGGTGAACAAATGGTCCACGCCCTGGATGATGCCCATGGGATGGGCGATGATGGCATTCGTGCTGGTGGCGCGAAGATCGTTGGCCGAAAGGCCTTCGAGAATTTCGTGCGTGAGCCGGTTCGCGGCGGTGAGCGCCAGATTGAGCGTGGCCGCGTCCGTGACGCCGCCGCCGCCGAGATCGGAGGCCTGGATTTTCTGGTCATCGGCCAGCGCCTTGATTTGCGCGGACGCGCCGTGAACGAGCACGACGCGGATGTTCAACGACCGCAGCACCGCCACGTCCAGCAGCAGCGTGGCAAAGTTCTCGTCGGTGACAATCGCGCCGTCCACCGCGAGGATGAACGTCTTTTCGCGAAATTGCGGAATGTATTGCAGGATGCCCCGCAGGTCGGTCAGTTTCACTTTGGCTCGTTATGGTGTTTCAACGCGGAGATAAGTATTCGGTTTTCGGCCGGATTCAAATAATTATTTTGGGCGAAATTTCTGTCAGTCCGGAAAATGCTTCACTGGGCCGGTGCGGAAAAAGCGGGGATAAACGCGGAGGCGCGGAGAACGCGGAGACGCGCAAAGTTTTTTGAAAGCCCGTCAGGGCTGGCATCTTTGTAGAAACCGGAATCATTGTATTTCAAGCTCCGTCAGGAGCGACACCTTTGGGCCGACGGACGGAACATGTCGCTCCTGACGGAGCTTGAAAATATTCTATGGGACGGTTTCTACAACGATGCCGCGCCGACGGCGCTAAAACAAACCGTTGCAATCCGCCTGCCACTTGCGTTAGCTGGCGGTCTGGCTCTGCCCGAGCACGGATTTCAACGCTTCGAGGCACCGCTGGTTTTCCTTTGGCGTACCGATGGAGATACGGATCCATTCCGGCAGTTGGTAGCCGCCCATCGGACGCACGATCACGCCCAGCTTTTGCAATTCCCCGAACACGCGCTGGCCGTCGCCCACGCGCACCAGGATGAAATTCGCCTGCGACGGAATGAATTCCAGCTTCAGCTTGCGGAAGGTGCGTGCGTAAAGTCTGAGTCCGCGCGAGTTGACTTTGCGCGTCTTTTCGACGTGTTTGCTGTCGTCCAGCGCCGCGAGCGCGCCCGCCTGCGCCACCGAGTTGATGTTAAACGGCTGGCGGATTTTTTCCAGCGCGGCAATGAAGTCAGGATGCCCGATGCCGTAGCCAATCCGCAAACCAGCGAGGCCGTAAATCTTCGAGAACGTCCGCATCAACAGCAGGTTTGGTTTGCTGCCGTTCCGGATTTCCGAAACCAAGTCGAGCGGTTCGTTCAGGAACTCGATGTAGGCCTCGTCCAGGGCCAGCAGGACGTTTGCGGGCACGGCGTTGACGAAGCGCGCCAGTTCCTCGCGGCCAACGGTGGTGCCGGTGGGATTGTTCGGATTGGCGACAAAAACAATGCGCGTGTTCGGCGTGATGGCAGCCAGCATCGCGTCGAGGTCGTGGGCATGATTTTTCGCCGGCACGACGACGAGTTTTGCGCCGAACAGGGCGGTCACGATGGGATAAACCGCGAAGCAGTATTGCGACACGACGACTTCCGCAGTAGCGGCGACGCCCCCGTCGCCAAGCGAGGTGGCCGTGGCGCCTTCGCCACCGAGCAGCGCGTGCCCGACCAGTTCGATGACTTCATTGGAGCCGTTGCCGAGAATAAGATTGGCCGGGGTCACACCAAGTTTGGCGGCCAGCTTTTGTTTCAGATAAAACGCGTTGCCATCGGGGTAAAGGTTGACCTGCTTGAGCGCCTGGCGCATGGCGACGATCCCAAGGCGCGACGGGCCGAGCGGGTTTTCGTTCGACGCAAGCTTGATGATGCTGTCGGGGTCCAGGCCGAGTTCGCGTGCGACTTCCTCGATGGGCCGGCCCGGTTGATACACGGGCAGATGGTTCAGCGCGGGATTGATGGGCAGCGGAGTTGTCATATTACAAGGATTGGATGATTTTTTCGATGTTCACGTTTTTGGCGACGATGTCACGAATGAGGGAAATTTTTTTGGCGTCGGCTGGCCGCGTTTTGACGGTGAGGTTGTGGACCCTGGACGCGACCTGATAGCTGTCCGCCTTCGCCAGCAAAACCGGAATCCGCATGGTCTGAATGACCTTGAGCACGCTCGCGCCGGGGCGCAAACCGCCGGTCAGGACGATGCCCGCCATTTTTTCGCTGCCCTGCCCGTCAGCGCCCGCGCCCGCGGCGAGCACGATGTCCTCGCGGTCGCCGGGGGTGATGAGCAGCGTGCCGGGCTTGAAGAATTGAACCGCATTTTGCGCACCCATCGCGCCGACGACCACGTCGTCCACGAGCGTGTCCAATGTGGGCGGCTGATTCAGCAATTCGGTGCGCAGTTCTTCGCGGATCAAATCCACCGTCGGGTTGCACAGCATTTGTTGATGGGGAATGACGCCAAGCAGCTCCAACCCTTTGCGTTTGAGGCCGCGGCCAACGAACCGGGCGATTTCGGGGATTCTTTCCTCGAGCACCTTGTTGATGATGACGCCGATGACTTCGACCCCTTCCTTTTCAAACAGCGCCTGGTTGAGGCAGACTTCGTCAATCGGTTTGCCGATGCCGCCCTGGGTGACGATGATGACCTTGCAACCGAGCGTTTTCGCGACCTGGGCGTTGGATAAATCGAAAACCGAGCCGACGCCCGCGTGCCCGGAACCTTCGCACAGCACAAAATCCTTTTCCCACGCCACGCGGTCGAAGGCGTCCTGGATGCGTTTGACCAGCGCTTCATTGTTCGCCGATTCAAGGTATCTGCGGGTAAAGGCCGGCTCGACGGCAATGGGGCTCATGTCCACCAGCGGACAATTCAGGCGATACACCGCGTCCATGAGCACAATGTCCTCGTCAATTTTTTGCTCCTCGATTTCAACAAACCGCTGGCCGACGGGCTTGATGTAGCCGATGCGCGGAAAATGTTCCTGCAACGCGGCAATCAGGCCCAGCGACGCGGTGGTCTTGCCCTCGTTCTGGCGCGTGGCGGCAATAAAAACACGCGGGGTGGTGGTGTTCATTTACTCGCCGGGCAAATGTGCATCAGCGCCCGGATAAAGTTTTTGATAATCCGTCGCCTGCACACCGATGATGGCCGCGACCCCGAGAATGTCGTGCGCGTTCGAGCCGCGCGAAACGTCCGCCGCCGGCCGGTTCAGGCCCAATAAAATCTGTCCGTAAGCGTTCGCATGGCCGACGATCCGGACGAGCTTGCTGGCAATGTTGCCGGAATTGAGATCGGGAAAAATCAGCACGTTCGCGCGGCCGGCGACCTTGCTGTCGTGCAATTTGCGCTCGGCGATTTCCGGCACGAGTGCGGCGTCCACCTGCAATTCACCGTCGAAGTCGGCTTCCAAAAACAACTGTTCCGCCTTGCGCCGGGCCATCGCGGTGGCGGCCTGCACTTTGCCGACGGACGGATGCGACGCGCTGCCCTTGGTGGAAAACGACAGCAATGCCACGCGCGGCCGGATGCCCAGCATGTGGCGCGCCAGCCGTGCGGTCGTCACGGCGATGTCCGCGAGCTGGTCCACCGTCGGATCGGGAACGACACCGCAATCGGCCATGAATAACACGCCATTTTCGCCGAAGCGCGTGTCTTCCACTTCCATGATCATGCAACTCGACACGGTGGCGATGTCCGGCGCAGCCTTGATGATTTGAAAAAGCGGCCGCAACGCGCTGCCGGTGAAGTGTGACGCGCCGGAAATCAACCCGTCCGCCTGGTGCATCGCCAGCATCATCGCGCCGTAATAATTCGGCTGCATCATCGCCTCGCGCGCTTCGGGGACGCGCAGCCCCTTCTCGCGGCGCAACCGGTAAAGCCGGTTGGCGAAATTATCGAGATCCTCGCTCTGGGCGGGATTGATGACGCGGATGCCGTCGAGCGAAACATTCAAGCCCTCGGCGACTTCCTTCACCTTCTCCGGCTCGCCCAGCACGATAGGCGCACCCAGCCGCAGCGCGTAAAACTGCCGGGCCGCCTGCAAGATGCGCGGCTCCGTGCCTTCGGGAAACACCACCCGCTTCGGATGCCGCTGCAATTTTTCGATGACATTGCCAATAAAACGCATGGCGACAGATTAAAGGCCGGAGGCGCAATCGCCAAATCATTTTATGAAAGCCATATCTGCTTCTCCACGCCGGAGCAAACCAAGGATGATTCCTTCCGCCGCCAGACGACGCAGACGGTGGAATTCTGCCAGAAACATAATCTCGCCCTCAACGAAACCCACTTTGAAGATTTGGGCGTGAGCGGGTGGCTATGAGAGTCCGACCGACTGTGCGCGGGTCAGCGCTATCGGGTCAGCATGAATCCACGAGCGCATTTCAATGGCCCCCAATGAAACAAGTTTGCATTGACTTTCGCTTGTCCACGGCGGGCAAACCCGTCACATTTTTCCCCCATGAGTTCACGCACCAAGCTGCAAACGAAAATCGCCGGCGTATTGGGTGGTTTGGGGCTGCTGGCGTTGGTTGGCTATGCTGATTACATCACGGGATACGAGCTCACCATGCTTGTATTTTATCTATTGCCCATCCTGTATGTTCTGCGATACGTGGGGCCGGGGTTTGCCTTTGTGATGGCGGTGATGTCGTCGTTCGTCTGGCTGTTTGCAGATATTGCGGCGGGGGAGCGTTATTCGGATTTTCTGACCCCGATTTGGAATACGAGCATCGTGTTGTCGATTTTTCTCCTGGTGGTCGTTTTGTTTTCCACCCGGAACCATTTGAAGAATCTGGTGGCTCAACGGACGGAAAGCTTGCGGCAGGAAATCCGGGAGTGCAGCCGTCTGGAGAAGGAACTCCTGGAAATCGCGGAAGCCGAGCAGCGGAGGATCGGCCATGATTTGCATGACAGTCTGGGACAGCATCTGACGGCCACCGCCCTGGCGGGCAAGGTGCTGGCAAAAAAACTGGCCAACAAATCCACGGTCGAACCGGCCATGGCTGACCGTGTGGTGGCCATGGTGGAAGAGGCGATTGAACTGACCCGGAACCTTGCCCGCACGTTGCATCCCATCGAGTTGGGGGCGGATGGCTTGGTAGGCGCGTTGCAGAACCTGGCGGCCAACCTGTCCAAAGCTTTCAATGTTTCCTGTCGCTTGCAACATTCCGGGGCGGTTGTTTTGAACGACCCCAGGGCGGGTATCCATTTGTATCGCATCGCCCAGGAGGCGGCGAGCAATGCCATCCGTCATGGCTGTGCCCGCAACCTTGTCATCTCGCTGGACGCCACCAGTAAAAGCATCATGCTGGCGGTGACGGATGATGGCACTGGATTGCCGGCGGACGCACGGACTAAAAAAGGCATGGGCTTGCGGATCATGGATTATCGCGCCGGCATGATTGGTGCGACTTTTGAAATCCAAAATTTGCCGTCGGGCGGCGCGCGCGCGGTTTGCGTTTTACACCCCCGGCTGACTGACACTGAAAACCATGCCGCCGAAAACTAAAATTCTGCTGGTGGACGACCATCCGCTGGTGCGTGAGTGGCTCACCAACCTGATCAATGAGGAGCCGGATTTTGAAGTCTGTGGCTCGGTCGGCAACACCCACGAGGCGCTCGGTTTGATCGGGACGCTTCTGCCCCGGATTGTCGTGGTGGACATTTCGTTGGATGGCGGTTCGGGCCTGGAACTTATCAAGGACGTCAAAGCGACTCATCCCCAAGTGGACATGATTGTCTTGTCCATGCACGACGAGATGCTCTATGCCGAACGGGCGATGCGGGCCGGGGCAGCGGGTTATGTCATGAAACGCGAAGCCACCGACAAGGTGCTGGAGGCCATCCGGGCGGTGCTCCAAGGCAGCCATTATTTCAGCAACGCCGTTAACGCCATGCTGGCGCAAAAGCTCGTCCAAGGTACCGGCGACCAGCCGACGGCCATCGCGGCCCTGAGTGATCGCGAACTCGAGGTGTTTCAATTGCTGGGGCGTGGCTACAGCACGCGTCAGATTTCTGAGCAGATGAATGTGGGTTTTAAGACAGTTCATGTCTATTGCGCCCGCATCAGAGAAAAGCTCAACCTGGCCAATATCCATGAACTGGTTTTTCAAGCCGTCCGCTGGCATGAAAGCCAGCAACCCCACTGAAGCCTCGTTCCTTCATACGTTGTAGGAAATTTTCCCACAAGTTAATTAGCAGAAGCTATACAGACGTTTTTTGCGTTTGGTTTTAGGGTTGCTGCTGTTTGAACCGTGGCGGTTGCGTCAGGCAATACCGGAACCAAATTGTCATTATCATAACCTGCCTGACGCTGAGTTCCACCGCATAAACAGAAAGCAAACAAATGAAACAGATCAAGAACCTCCGTAAGGCGGGTTTCACTCTGGTGGAAATCATGATCGTCGTGGCCATCATCGGCCTGTTGGCGGCCATCGCGATTCCCAACTTCGTGAAAGCCCGCGCCACCTCGCAACAGAATGCCTGCATCAACAACCTCCGCCAGATCGACGCGGCAGCTAATGAGTTCGCGCTGGAAAAGGGCAAATCCACCGGTGCCACCATCAACAATGACCATTGATCTTACGCCTTATATCAAGCTCAACTCAGCTGGCAGCCTTCCGCCTTGCCCGGCGGGTGGCACCTATACCTGCACTGCCGTGGGTACATCTCCGGCCTGCTCACTCAGCACTCAGACGGGCACGCCGCATAGATTGCCATAAAAGGTGGGGATGGACGCTGATATGACCGGCTGTTTCAATTTCACGAAAACCGCCGAGGAAAACAACACGGAAAACTTGCTTGTGATTGAGGACGCGAAACTGGCGGCACAATATGCCGCAAATTGGCAACGGCATTTAGCGCACTCGGAAGGCCACACCGGGAAGCCGGGAAAATGACGAATTTTCCGTAAATCATGTTTGCGGGCGGGATGGAGGCAGAAGAGTTTGGACAGAAAACACCGGAAAATTACAAGGTAGTGTCAAGAGTTGTGTGTAAAAGCATGGAGCGGGTGCTGGGTCCAATGTTGGTTCATACGATCAAAGACGCTGAAAAGTATTCGTTCACAACTGTCGCGGGTGGTAAAGGCGCACCTGGTGC